>Ga0101944_10003386_pt1 | contig 22483 bp, 38 predicted proteins | sample DewCreD2012metaG_FD_75245 | JGI IMG/M metagenome (GOLD analysis project Ga0101944, IMG submission 75245) | Hot spring sediment bacterial and archeal communities from British Columbia, Canada, to study Microbial Dark Matter (Phase II) - Dewar... ... | reverse complement strand
CCACTCCCGACTATGGCGCGCCAAATAAAAAAGGGAACAAGGAAAACAAATATTTGTCTAATACGCCACATTATCATGTTTAAGCGGTAGACAAAATATTCCTGAATAGTTATGTTAAAAAATGAAACATACTTGTTCATGATTTGTTATCTTTAAATACCTGTCGAATAACATCTTCTAGTTCTGGTTCTCTGATATCAATATCACGCACAGGAAGACTTTCTAATATCTGGCTTGTTAAGCTGGGAACTTTATTGCGAAGGACATTGTAGCTTGCGATATTGGACTCGATTTTTTCGAAACCATTTATTTGACGTAGCGCTTTTTGAGAAACATCTTGCTCCAAACTAACGAGGATAGTTTTATGTTTAGCGTATTTACTTACGATGTCTTGTAGGAGACCATCGAAGATAAGATTTCCTTTGTCGATAATAATCACTCTTTTACAGAGCGCTTTGACATCATCCATATAGTGACTAGTTAGAATTATGGCGCCGTGAAATTCATTATTATAGTCTTTGATGAATTGTCTGAGGGTTTGTTGCATAACAACATCGAGACCAATTGTTGGCTCGTCGAGGAATAAGACTTTTGGTTCGTGAAGAAGGGCCGAGACTAACTCAGCTTTCATTCTTTGGCCAAGTGATAACTTCCTAACTTGAGTTGTTAAAACATCACTGAGATCTAACATATTAACGAGCTTATCGAGTGTCTTGTTATATTTAGCTTTTGGGATTTCATAAATATCACGACTAAGGTTGAAACTTTCAATAGCGGGAAGATCCCACCAAAGTTGATTTTTCTGACCCATAACAAGAGAGATAGATTTGAGAAAAGGGTGACTTCTGAGCCAAGGATCCTCGCCAAGGACTTGTACTACTCCTTGACTAGGGAAAAGAATGCCTGAGAGTATTTTGAGAGTGGTAGTTTTGCCAGCCCCATTTGGACCGATGAAACCAACTAACTCGCCCGGCTCGATCTGAAATGAGATATTATCAACTGCTACAACCTCATTGTACTGACGATTAAACAATCCTTTGAGTGAACCAAGTAACCCAGGTATTTTCTTCTCGACTTGATAGACTTTGCGAAGATTTTTAACTGTGATAATTGGAGCCATCAGCCTATTTTACTATAATTGAACTTAGATGTTTATAACATTTTACTGACACTGGGAAAATGATCGGGAAATCCTACCGATGTCGTTAATTTGCAGTTATTTTGACCGTATCTACAAGAACTTTGAAGCAGAACTCTAAATCCGTTTTTTGGTATTTTTGCTCGATGTCTGGTAACCCAGCAAGATGTAGCTTGTTCCTCATTTTTCTAACATTGTGGAGGTTTTTATATTGTTGCTCTGAGCTAATTACTTTATGTTTGTAACATAGGTCTATTATTCTATTAAAGTCTATTTCGTCGGTTTTCATTTTGCGTTTTTTCCTCATACAACCAACGATCTGATTATTTTCATCTATTTTATAAAGAATTTTAGGATCTAGGTACTGCCATTCTTCTTTCAAGTTAAGTCCATTATCATTAGTTAGCGAGCTTAGTTTCCACGTAAGTAGAGCCTCGATTATCGATGCAGTGTGGATAATTATTGTCTTCCTTAGGCTACTTGTAAGTAAAACTTTTCCTTTATATGTTTCAGACTCAAGGTTAGATACTAGATCAAGAATATGTTCAAATGTGTTATCTAGGTTGGTTCTAAGGATTTTATTATCGACAAAATTGAAGTCGCTCATCATTCATTTTCGAGTAACTTAGAAAGGGAAGGGTACCCTTTTTTTATGAGGTAATTACCTAGTAGAGTATCTGACCTAACACCTAAATCGATGTTATGTTTTTTTCTATAGTTGAAACTTTCGTATCGCTTCTCATAGAGCGACAAACTCCCTTGACTGTACGAGTTTTATTTGATTTCATAATTTTATTATATATGCTTGAATGACCACTATTTTGTCGAAGCCGATAAAATGATTCTATTATTTTGTTTCCACAGCTTCAAGTTATACCCAAATTATAACCGAAGTCAATACTAATAGCGCAAAACCGTATGTATATGCAAATACCTTTCGTTTAGTGAGCCAATTCTTGTGATGGACTACCTCAAAAAATTTGCCAGGCGTGCTTAATATAATGAATGTTTTGTAAAACTCTATGATAACTCTCTCTAGGTCAGCTGCACCCATTGTTAGTAGCAATAAATTATTGGTAAAGAAGTGTAACAGTATTATGGACCCAAGCATAACCAAGAAACTTCTGGGGAATTTCTTAACGTCAAACCCCTCAATAGGCGCATCCTTCCATGCGCCTCCAACTGATGGGATGGCTGCCATTAGCAATCCTACGATTAGCCAAGAGTATCCAATAATCTCAGTCTTTACTAAAATATAGCATGCTACCCCAATTATTGATGAAAGAATAATCCCGATCAAAAATCTTTTATGTTATGGCACAACCCTACCAAACACGTGAAATGATTGTGGAATCTTATAAATACCAGGGCGTTGTATTGGTCGAAAAAATGCTTTCCAAAACTCCTGCGTAAGACGCTCTAATGCAATGGAAGCAAACATTATGGTTATCTGACTGGCATACCCTCCAACGGTAAAAAGAACAAAAACTAAGATTATGTAATACGTTATCGTAACGAAAATAGAGCGAACAAAACTTGTTATGCTAAAGTCTTCGTATGGAGAGTCTTTGTACCCCCCATGAGGCCGTTATTAAACCCCCAGAAAAAGCCAATAAAAAATCACTTACCATCATATAGCCATGCTACCTTATTAAGGTGAATGAGTAAATGATAAATTTGACTATTACCAGATAGCTTTGCGGAGGGGTTTGGCGACTTTGAAGTTGACAACATTGTGAGCTTTGATGGTAGTTCTTTTCTCATTATTGCCAAAAGGAACAACTTCTTTGGGACTGACTTTACCAATACTGAAAGTTCCTACCCCAGAAAGAACAACCTTGTCGCCTTTCTTGAGAGTTTTGATAACTTCATCTAAAAAGACATCAATTGCGTCTTTGGCGGCTTTTTTGGTAAGGTGGGCATTTTTGGCTACTACTTTGTAGTAATCGGACTTTTTCATGGATTTTGTCCCTTTCTAACTTATAAATATAACTATTTAGCAACAGCGGAGGTTCTACGCTCACGAATTACTGTAACAGTGACCGTACCTGGATAGGTAACTTTTTCTTTGATCTCATCGCGAATAGCGCTTGCTAAAAGCACAGCCTCATCGTCGGTTGCGCGCTCTGGATCAACAATAACCCTAACTTCACGACCGGCTTGGATGGCAAAAGCTTCGGCAACACCAGGTTTGCTAAGAGCTATCCCCTCAAGATCTTTAAGGCGCTTGATATATTCGTCGTAGTTTTCATAACGCGCTCCTGGACGACTACCAGAGATAGCATCAGCGATGTAGACAATTACACTTTCTTTACTACTAAACTCTTCGTCTTCGTGATGCTGCGCAACGACATCAATAACGGCTTGAGGTATATTGTAGCGCTTGAGTAATTTAACACCAAGCTCGATGTGACTACCCTCTTCGTCGATCAATTTACCGATATCGTGGAATAAACATCCAAGACGAACTGTGTCAACATTGGCTTTGAGCTCTGATGCTATCTTCATTCCCATCTTGGTTTCTTCAAGGGTGTGGGTGATCATGTTTTGACCGTAACTGGTTCTATATTTGAAGCGACCGAGAATGGCGATTAGATCATGGGGAATATTGAAGGCGCCGACGGCATGACAGAGTTTTTTACCTTCTTCAAAGACAATTTTCTCGATGTCTCGTTTGGCCTTGGCTACGTATTCTTCAATTCTAGTTGGTTGAATTCTACCGTCTTTTATTAGGCGCTCTAAGGCAACTCTAGCTATCTCACGCCTTACAGCATCATAACAACTCAGTCGTACCTCTCCAGGGGTCTCATCCATATCGATATCAACACCGGTAACTTTCTCGAAGGTTCTGATGTTTCTACCTTCTTTGCCAATGATTCTGCCCTTGACTTCGTCGTCGGGAATTTTAACAGTAGAAATTGTAAACTCAGCGACATAGTCAGTTGCGCCATGATACATAGCGTCAATTAGCATTGTGTTGGCTTTTGCTTCGATGGTTTCTTTGATTTCATCTTCGGCGGCGCGAATGCGTTCGGCGATTTCACGCGTAAGCTTTTTCTGAACTGATTCAAGAAGAATGTCTTTGGCTTTATCTTTGGTAAGACCAGCGATTTTTTCTAGTTTTTCGAGTTGTTTTTTGAGAACTTCACTGACCTCTTGTTTGATGGCTTCGATTTTTTTAAGCTCTTGTTCGATGGTGAGTTTTTTGCTTTCTAGAGCTTTATCTTTGCGATCAAGTTCTTCTTTTTCTTTTTCGAGCTTGGTTTTGAGTTCGCGTAACGAACTGCTGAGATGTCTCATCTCTTCTTGAGCAGTTTCGCGAATTTTTTGAGCTTCTTCTCTAGCAAAAGTAATGATTGCAGTTGCTGAGTCGCGAGCTTCTTTAGCTTGAGTGGTGGGAGGAGTTGGTGTCGCTTGCGGTTCTGGTTTTTTGGTAACCAACTTAACTTTTGATGTAGCAGACTTCTTAGACTTGTTAAAGGTTGAGAGAATTGATTTTAGTAGAGAACTCATAACTTTTGCTCCAATCTGACCGTTAATAATTACAGCTTCGACAGTTGTTTGCTAAACCTGAAAATTCGGCGATTTACGCTTTTAGCGAGAAGTTTGATCTTGCTAATAATGGAAGATTGTTCATTGTGTACTTTCCAAAAATTTCTAGGTTTTGTTGTCGAGCAGAGTTGTATTGTAGCGTGTAATTGAATAATCGTCAATCAGAAAGGGTGGACTTTCGTCCTATAATAATAAGAATGTCGAACGGACTTGAATCTTCTAAACTATCCTTCTCCCAGGAGGAGTCGATGAGAATTGATTTGATTTGAGCCTCGATGCTACTTGGAACCTGAGACTTTAGAAAAAGCTTGGATGATTGATAATTGTATGAGTCGGCGTTGCCAATGCTATCTATGGAAAAACCTTCTTTCTCAAGACGAGCGCTAAGCTTGCTAGCGATCCCAGCTATACCCGAGCCATTTTGGATTTTGATTTTGTAGTTTTGATTATTGGGAGTAGGGATAGTTGGCGAAGGACTAGGACTTGGAGAGATTAGGATTGGTGGAGTAGGATTGGGTGTAGGAGATGGAGAACTTGAGCGAGATAATAGTTGGTCGCTATAAAGAAACCACACTCCGCCAGCCAAGAGGATTGCAGTAAGAGTAATGAGTAGAGATTGAATAATTGATGAGTTTTTGGCTTCTTTTTGCCCGATATCTTCGAGCGAGCCAACGGTTAAAGTAGGTGGTGTTGGTGGAAGAAATGACTTGAGATTGGTGATTATACTAAGTTCTTCAACCTCACTAACTTGCTTAATAGATAAAGGTGAACACCCAAGATTTAGTAACGAGACATGATACTCGGCTAACTGGTCGGTGGTATGATTAGTGGTAAGTTGAGGAAGATTGCCAGTTATGATGACGTGAAATGAAGTTGAGCCTAAGGTGGCTATAACGTCAGCAATGCAAGTAGCAAAAGTTTCTTTGTTCCAGACGACACGCCAATACTTATTATCAAAACCAAGTTTTGCAGCATAAAGTGTAGTTGGAGTAATAACAAGCGCCAGTTTTGTCATAACTATTGCCATCTTAGCACGAAGAGATTAGTTCAACAAAGATGGTTTTGATTTGATTCGAAGAATAACCTTTGGAGAGAAGGTATCGATAAAGCTTGCTACTGTCGGTGTGGAGTCGGGTGTAGTTGCCAGATATCTTTTTGAGCACAATAGCGCGTAAAGAAATGAGGTCGAATCTTTTTGCATCTCTAAGAACTTTATTAATGATCTCATCGGAAACACCTTTTTGCTTAAGCTCTTGACGCAAGGCATAAGAAGAGCGCTTGGAGAGGCGACTGGTAACCCATCTTTCTGCAAAAATGAAGTCGTTTACGAGACCTGTCTCTTGTAGAGAAGTTAAGATTTGAGAGACCTCGTTTTTGGTTTGACAGTACTTGTTTAGTCGAGCTTTTACCTCAGCAACCGAGCGAGGTCGCAAAGCCAGAAATTTGAGAATTTTCGCGTGAGGTGAAGGCTTAGCGCGTCTCATTATTGGAGATTGGTTCGATTATTTTTTCTTCCTTTTTAATTTTGATCCAGATATCTTTTTCAATTTTTTTGAGAAGATCTGGCTTTTCTTCGAGGGTTTGTTTGGTAGCCTCTCTCCCTTGAGCGAGCAACTCACCAGCATAGCGAAAAAATGAACCCGACTTTTCGATAACTCCTTGATCAATCCCGACATCGAGGATGCTACCTGATTTACTAATCCCACCCTCGTTCATAATGTCAAACTCAACAACTCGGAAAGGCGCAGCAATCTTGTTTTTGACGATCTTGGCACGATGACGACTACCAACGATTTTCTCACCTTCAGTGATGTTGCCAATCTTTCTCATATCGATCCTGACTGAAGCGTAGAACTTGAGCGCTTTGCCACCGGTAGTTGTCTCGGGATTGCCAAACATAACACCGATTTTGTCGCGAAGTTGATTGGTGAAGATGACAACAGTCTTACTTTTGTTGATGGCGCCTGTTAGTTTCCTTAGCGCTTGAGACATTAGTCGAGCCTGAAGACCCATCATAGCATCTCCCATTTCGCCTTCTATTTCGGCTTTGGGGACGAGGGCGGCAACGGAATCAATAACAATCACATCAACGGCACCAGAACGAATAAGAGTTTCGGCGATTTCGAGCGCTTGCTCACCTGTGTCTGGTTGACTGATTAATAGTTCGTCTAAATTGACACCGATACTTTGAGCGCGAGCGGGATCAAGGGCGTGTTCTGCGTCGATAAAGGCGGCAGTCCCACCATTTTTTTGGGCTTCGGCAATTACATGCAAACAGAGCGTGGTTTTGCCTGATGCTTCTGGTCCATAGATTTCACTAATCCGGCCTTTGGGGATACCTCCAGCACCAAGCGCAAGATCAAGACCAACCGATCCGGTTGGGATCACTTCGATTGCCATATGCGAGTGCGCCTCGCCGAGCTTCATAATACTACCAACACCAAATTGCTTGGTTATTTGTTGCATCGCGATACTAATTGCTTGCTGTTTGTCTGATTGAATATTGTTTACTTGATCGACAACCATTTTCTTAGTGGGCGTCATTATTCCTCCTCGAACAGTCAGCGGTTAGTTAGAAAGCCGTGAACAAGTTCTAATTATGCTAGATAGTGTTTTTACTATCTACCATAGAGTACCCGAAGTCAAGTGAGAATTTATTGAATTTAACGTTTGGGAGATTGTTTGGCTCGTCTTGCCTTGCCACCAGTGCCGATTTTTCTTCGCTCACGAGTGCGAGGATCGCGAGTAAGAAGCCCTGCTGATTTAAGTATTGACCGATAAGAGTCTCGATCGAGCATGGCAAGAGCACGAGCGAGTCCGTGCACAACAGCATCGAGTTGACCAGATTTACCACTCCCGAGTACTTTAGCAGTTGCAGAAAACTTGGTGAGAGTATTGGTTAAAGTAAAGGGTCGACGATAGAGCATCTTGGCTGTTTCTCCCGGAAAATAGATCTCGGCAGGTTTGTCGTTGATCATTAGCTGCACACCATCCACTCCAGGGACAGTAGGAGTTTGATAGATACGTACTCTGGCGGTTGCGGTTTTGCGACGCCCTATTGCGTGAGTGTAGTTTTTCTTGAGTGGTTTTTTGGTAATCATATTTATTCCTTAGTATTAACTTGAGCGAGATGAGGATGTTTGTCACCATCATAAACTTTGAGACGAGCCATACGAACATCTTGTAGTTTGTTTTTGGGGAGCATCCCACGAACTGAGTGCTCGATTATCTTGCGAGGTGACTTGGAGAGAACCTCTTGGGCGCTTTGATCACGAAAACCTCCTGGAATACCAGAGTGACTATAATATCTTTTTTGAGTTAATTTAGAACCGGTCAAGACAACTTGTTTGGCATTTAAAACAATGACGAAGTCGCCGGTATCAATATTGGGAGTATAGCATGGCTGATGTTTGCCAATTAGTAGCTTGGCAATCTGGGTCGAAAGTCTACCTAGTGTCATAGTACTGGCATCAAAAACATGCCATTTACGATTGGGGGGGGTTGTGGATAGTTTTGATTTCATCAACGATCTCCTCTTCTGCCGGTGCGCGGAGCCACGACTTTGGCAACATTGATTTTCTCATTCTTATTGATTATTTTCTTAGGAAGAAGGGAAGATTTGGCTTTGTTTTTGGTTTTGGCTCTTTGGTCTTCTTTTTTAGGTTTGAGGTCGAGAGCGACTTTTTTGGTAAGTTCAAGCCTAACCATTAAAGCTCCATCTCCACGACGCGCTCCCAATGGGGTCAATTTGGTGTAACCACCTTTACTTTCTTGATAGCGCGGAGCAATTTCATCCATTAGTTTTTTGACAAGTTGATTATTTTGCAAAATAGACTGAACTTGACGACGACTATTTAGAGTGGCGGCTTTGGCTTTGGTAACTAGTTTTTCAAACTGTCCTCGAACAGCTCTGGCCTTGGCAGAAGTTGTTTCTATTTGCTCATAACTGACTAAGCTTCTTATAAGGTTGTTGAATAGAGCCTTGCGTGCAGTGGTGTCACGGTTGAGCCGATATGTTGCGATATTTTTTTTCATAGACTATTACTTGTTCCTGGTTAAACCTTTTAGCTTGAGAGCTTCGTCAAGCTCTTCTACTGATTTACCACCTAGATTTTTGACACTTTTAAGATCTTTGTCTGAAGCTGATACTAACTCAGCGACGGTTTTGTAGCCGGCGTTTTTGAGAGCATTGGCAATTCTTGTAGGAAGACCAAGATCGTCGAGGCTCATTGTAAGATCGGTTGAGACATCTACTTTACTTGTGACTGAGGAAGATATTTGTTTGGGAGAAATGATTTGTTGAAAATGAGCAACCAAAATCTCGGCTGCTTCTTTGAGAATTTCTTCAGCAGGACGAGAACCATCGGTTCTGATCTCGAGAACAAGTTTGTCATAGTCAGTTCGGCGACCGACGCGAGTTGAAAGAACTTGATAGGTAACACTCTGAACTGGAGAGTAGATAGCATCAAGTGAAATCTCCCCAAGCGAAGTGGTAGGGCGCTCTTCGGCAGGAGAGTAGCCATAACCAGACGAAATCTCGAGCTCAAGTTCGAGTTTACTATCTTTGTTGAGAGTAGCTATAACTTGATCACCGTTGATAATCCTTACTGAAGGAGGGGCGATGATGTCGCTTGCTTTGACAACTGGACCGTTGGCAGAAATGGCTGCAGTAACGGGAGTGTCGCCAGAATAGCTGACTTTTACACTTTTAAGATTGAGCATAAGATCAATCATATCTTCACTCAAGCCTTCAAGAGTACTAAATCTGTGAGTAACCCCTGCAACCTTGACTTTGGTAATCGCCGCGCCTTTGAGACTACCCAAGAGAACGCGACGAAGCGAGTTGCCGAGAGTATGTCCGTAACCATTATCCAGCGGCTCTATCGCGAACTTGGTAAGGCTATCTTTTGTCTCTAAAAGAGAGACGGTAAAATTTAGTTGTTGCATAAGATTCCCCCTATTTTAGCGTGAGTAGTATTCAACGATAAGTTGATCATTAATATTTTCGGTTAGATCAGAACGGGCTGGTTTTGCGAGTACTCGACCAACTATGGCTTTGCGCTCTAGCCAGTTGGGTACTGTATGACCACTACGCTCAAGCGCTTGTTTGATGTATGGAATCGCTTGAGCAGTTTTGGAGAGGGTGATTGTATCACCGATTTTAACTTGGTAGCTAGGAATTGAGAGTTTGCGCGCGTTGACTTGAACATTGCCGTGAGCAACAAGTTGACGAGCAGCGCGACGCGTAGGGGCAAATCCAAGTCGATAAACACAGTTGTCAAGACGTCTTTCAAGTAGAGAGAGCATTACTTCACCGGTAGCTAAGGGATCGCGAGAAGCTTCGATATAGTATTTTTTGAATTGACGCTCGAGAACACCGTAAATAGCTTTGGCTTTTTGTTTTTCCATTAGTTGGGTTGCATAGTCTGATTGTTTGCCTCGTCCCTTTCTACCGTGTTGACCAGGGGTTATACTCAGGCGACGCTCAAGAGACTTGGTGTTGGTTTTGAGTCCCAAGTCGACGCCGATGCGCCTTGCAACTTTGTTCTTAGATCTCTTATCTCTAGCCATTTTTGTTCCTTTTAGTTAATAATTTAGCCGTGACGCGGCTTTTTAGCACGAGTGCCGTTGTGAGGAATAGGAGTAACATCATAGATAGCGGTCACTTTAATGCCGACGTTGCGTAGAACGCGAAGGGCAGCATCGCGACCAGGTCCTGGACCTTTAATATAAACAGCGGCTTCGCGCAGTCCTTGATCTTTGGCGGTATTTATAGCTTGTTCGATTGCCGAAGTGGCGGCGAAAGGAGTTGATTTGCGAGAGCCTTTGAAGCCGACTTTGCCAGTAGCACTCCAGGTGACGGTGTTGCCTTGAGAATCTGTAATAGTAACGATTGTGTTGTTGAAGGTAGCAATTACATAGATTCTACCTTCGTTAATAACTTTATTTGAGTTTGGTTTAGTCATGATTATTTGGCTCCCTCTAGCTTGGCAGCGTCTTCTTTCTTCATAGCGCCGATTGTTTTTCTTTTGCCTCGCAGAGTTCTCGCGTTAGTGCGAGTTCTTTGACCGCGTGTAGGGAGGTTAGCAATATGACGATGACCACGGTAACAACCAATGCGTTTGAGACGCTGTATATTTTCGCGAATATCTTTCCTCAGATCTCCCTCAACTTTATATTCTTCGAGAAGTTTTTGGATTTTGGCAACTTCTGAGGCATTGAGATCTTTGGCGCGAGTATTAACATCAACGTTGGCACGAGATAAGATCTCGAGAGATTTTTTTGGACCAATGCCATATATATAACGCAGAGCAATCTCTATGCGCTTTTTTTCTGGTAAGTCGATACCGACTAGACGTAACATATTACCTTTCTCATCCTTGACGTTGTTTGTGTCTCGGGTTAGCACAGACTATGTATAGTTTACCTTTGCGGCGGACAAATTTGCATTTGAGACAACGCTTGCGAACCGATGATTGTACTTTCATATCTTTTTGTCCCAAGTTAATAATCATTTCATGCGAAAGGTGATGCGCCCCTTTGTTTTGTCATAAGGAGTCATTTCTACCTTTACCTTGTCTCCTGGCATGATACTTATGCGGTACATACGCATCCTCCCTGAGAGATGCGCGAGGATTTCGCCACCTTCGTCTAGAGCAACTCTAAACATAGTGTTGGGGAGAGCCTCTTTTACTTCCCCCAATACTTCAGTGACGCCAGCTTTAGTCATGTTTCTTTGTTATTGTACCAGATGAAAGCATCTGAGACAATGTGGGTTTTGTCAAAATTGAAAAACCGTCAGCAGTGACTTCGACGGTTTCTTCAAACACGGCTGAAAGTTTACCATCTTTGGTAGAGATTGTCCAGCCATCATCCTCTAGAAAAAGGTCAGGCTTGCCTGCAACATAGATAATTTCGATCGCTAGAGTTTGACCATTATACATCTTTGGAGAGTTTTTTTTGGGGCCTAGAATAATATTAGGAATCATAGGTTCTTCGTGAAGATTTTTGCCAACTCCGTGACCGGTCAACTCTTTGGTGGCACAGTATCCATAACGATCAAGAGTTTGTTGCATAGCCTCTGAGATAGCACCTATACGCTCTCCAGCTTTTATGACTCCGATTGCCAAATTGATACCCTCAAGACCAGCTTCTAGGAAACGGTCTTTTTCTTTGGTTGACTTACCAACTACCTTGGTGAAAGCGCAGTCAGTGTGATAGCCTAAGTGGTAAACGCCAACATCTACCATTACCATATCCCCTGAGACAAAGGGAGTGTTGGTGGTGGGAATGCCGTGTACAACCTGCTCGTTGCGTGTTACACAAGTTGCCCAATGATATCCGGGAACTTTATTAAATGAAGGCTCAACTCCAGCTTCTTTAAGAAGTCGCTGTGCTTCAAGTTCTATTTGGGCAGGACTAACTCCAACTTGAGTATAATTATAAAGCGACTCACGAATACTCCCAAGGATAAGCCCCCCCTCACGCATCGCCTGTAATTTATTACTACTCATGAGCGAATGTGTCTCATAATATCTTGATGAACTAGTTCGATCTCTTGAACACCGTCGATCTCAACCAAGATACCGAGATTGCGATAGTAGCTAAGAACATCGGCTTCTTCGGCTTTATAGCGGCGAAGACGCTCGGCAATTAACTCTGGAGAGTCGTGAAGTGAGCCGTCGGGAGTTTTGCGACCACGAGCAAGTAATCGCCTAATACTTTCTTCTTCTGGAACATTGAGATAGATGACTAAGTCTACTTTTTTGTTGTGTTTTTCTAGTTTGTCAGCCAAAAACTCAGCTTGAGTCATATTCCTTGGAAAACCATCAATGACCCAACCATTTTGAGTGTCATCATCTTTTAATCTAGCTTTCCAGAGAACAAACATCTCGGAGTCGGCAACATAGTGTCCAGCTTTGAGTGCTTCCCTGCAGATATCGCCCATAATCCCTTTGTCTAACTCTGCCATACGACGAACAAGATCGCCGGAAACCAGACAAGGAACGCCAAGCTTAGCTGCTAAGAGCTTGGCTTGGGTAGTTTTACCAGCTCCTTCTGGAGCATAGAAAATAATGTTTGAAGCCATAACGCCTCTCCTTTCGTAGTTGAAGCTATTTTATTTTAGAAAAACATCATAGTTTTTCATGACTCGATATGAGTCGATTTTGCGCATAGTCTCGATGACAACTGAGACAATAATTAACATACTAGTACCACCAATTGTGAGGGTTGAGATCTGAGTAATACCCTGAGCAAGCGAGGGTAAGACGGCAATTGTGCCAAGAAACATAGCGCCAGCGAGAGTGGTTCTACTGACAATACCGCTTAAATACTTGGAGGTTTCTTTGCCTGGTCTAATGCCTGGAATATAGCCACCGTTATTCTTGAGATTGTCAGAGATTTTTTGTGTATCAAACACGACTGCCGTGTAGAAGTAGGTGAACCCAACTACAAGCGCGAAATATATCAGGTTATACCAGAGAGATTCAGGTCCAAAACTATTTGCAAAATTACTGGCGGCTTGAGAGATGGTGGGGTTTTGAATATTGGCTAAAACTCTGGCTAACATAGAGGGAGCAAGAACGAGAGAAATGGCAAAAATGATTGGAATAACTCCAGCATTATTTAACTTAATAGGTAGGTAAGTACTGCCCCCACCTACTTGTTGACTACCTCGAACACGACGACTGTACTCAATTGGAATGTTTCTGGTGGCTTGATCAATTGTAACGATTGAAAATAGGACTAATAACCCAAGAATTCCGTAGACAAGAATATTCATAAAATTGATCGTCTCAAGAACGGTAGAGGTTTGGAAGAGGGTAACTGGCAGTCTACCAACGATACCAGCAAAAATAATCATTGAGATACCGTTGCCAATACCATATTCGGTGAGGTTTTCGCCGAGCCACATTAGAAAGATGCTGCCGGCGGTCATACTGACAATTATAGCCATAAGCTCGAGTGGGGAGTGGGCAACGACTAGTTGGGAGCTGACAAGAAGTGAGTACATAGCGACACTTTGCATAACAGCAAGAGGAACCGTTAACATACGAGTATATTGATTGATCTGCTCCCTGCCTGATTCGCCTTCTTTTTGAAGTTCTTCGAGTTTTTTGTTGATCATAGTGAAAAGTTGCATAATGATACTTGCGTTAATATAGGGGTTTAAACCAAGTGCCAGAATTGAAAAATTGGCTAGTGTGCCACCTGAAAACACGTCGAGAAGACTGAGGAGTTGGTTGCTTTGAAAGACGTTTTTGATGGCTGTTGTATCTACCCCTGGAACGGGAATGTGAGTGACGGCACGAAAAATAGCCAAGATTCCGAGGGTAACAAGAAAACGCTTTCTTAGTTCTTTATTATTCCAAAGATCAAGTATAAACTCAGGCAGTTTCACTCTGGTATTCTCCCCCTGCTTGAATGATTGCCTGTTTGGCTTTTGGAGTCGCAGGAATGTGGACTATTAATGACTTGTCCAGTTTACCAGAATTTACTATTTTACATACCATTGAACCTGCGCCTTTGGGAATAAGATTGTGAGATCGAAGAGTTTCTTGGTTGACTACTTCGCCATTTTGAAAACAGTTAAGGTCCGAGAGGGAGAGAGTGCGTTTGAGGTGAAGTTTTTTGAAAACCGACTTACCCCGCATAAAAGGAAGACGTTTGAACCAGACCCAGGAGGAGCCAACAAATGTTAAGGGCATATCTCCTCTCGCTTTCTGACCTTTTTGACCACGACCACTAGTATGACCACCTTTCCCAGAACCATAACCTAGTCCGAGGCGTTTTTTTGGTTTAGTGGTAGTGGTTTCGAGAGTGTGTAGCTTCATTTGGACTCCTTAACTTTTGGGGTTGGGACTTGACCGAGGGCGCGTTTAACAGCAACAATATCAGACATCTTTTTGAGAGCGTTGAAGGTAGCGGTTACATTGCTTAGGCGGTTATTGGTGCCAAGGGTTTTGGCAACAACATCTTTAACTCCAGCAAGTTCTAGAACGCTACGAATGGAACCACCAGCGATAACGCCGGTACCAAGAGGGGCTGGCTTCATAATTACTTTGGCGGCACCGAACTTGATTTTAAGCTCGTGGGGAAGAGTAGTGCCATGTAGAGGTACAGTGATCAGGTGTTTCTTGGCTTTTTTGACAGCTTTTTGAATAGCATTCATAACATCCTTGGCTTTGCCAAGAGCAATACCTACACGACTTTTGCGATCGCCGACAACTACTAAGGCGGTGAAGCTCATATGGTTGCCGCCCTTAGTTTTTTTGCTAACGCGACCAACTTTAATGACTTTCTCGTCGAATTCTTGCGGTAGTTTTGTGTGTTTCATATTTTCCTTCGATTAAAAATCTAATCCTACAGACCGAGCCGAGTCGGCGAGTAGTTTGACGCGCCCATGATAACGATATTTACCACGATCAAAAACGACTTGTTTGATACCGAGCTTGAGCGCATCTTTGGCAATCATTTCGCCAACCGCTTGACTGCGCTCTGATTTGGTGCCTTTGTAGTTTTTGTCCGTAACTGTTAGGAGTGTTTGGTGAGTAGCGTCGTTTATGAGACTAGCGGTAATGTGAGCGTTGCTGCGATAAATAGAAAGCCTTGGTCTATTGCTAACCGCCTTGATGTGAGAACGTACCCTTTGCTGTCTTTTTAATTTATTATTTTTAGTAAGCATATTGTTCTTCCTTCTTAAGCAGCGCCTTTGGCAGCTTTACCGGCTTTGCGACGGATAATCTCTCCTTGATATTTGATGCCTTTGCCTTTATATGGTTCTGGTTTGCGAAATTTCCTGATTTCGGCGGCGGTTTGACCAACAGCTTGAATATCATAACCTGAGATATGAATCAGGTTGGTGCCTTCGACAGCGATGTTTATTCCCTCTTTGGCGGTGTATGCGATTTCATGCGAAAAACCAAGGGAGAGAATGAGAGTGTTCCCTTGCATCCTAGCACGATAGCCAGTCCCAACTAATTCGAGAGTCTTTTTGAATCCTTGAGAGACTCCGATTATGTGATTGTTTAAATTGGCACGAACGGTACCGTGAAGCGCGCGAGCTTGTTTTTCATCATTTTCTCGTTCTACTAAAACAGAGTTTTCCATAAGCTTGAGATTGATCCCTTGAGGGAGAGTTAGCTCAAGACTGCTTTTACCAGTGACTTTGACAAGTCGACCTTCAACAGTAACACTGACTCCTTGAGGTATAGTTATGGGTTGTTTGCCGATTTTTGACATGTTTTACCAAAGCTCTAAAAGAACTTCGCCTCCTAGCTTTTGTTTTTTACAGACCTTATCACTCATCACTCCTTGTGAAGTAGAGATTATACCAACACCAAGTCCAGAGAGAATCCGTCCAAGATCACTGGATTTTTTATAGACCCTCATACCTGGTTTGCTGATTCTTTTAATACTATTAAGAGCCGGAGCACCATCAACATATTTGAGTGTGACTATAAGCTTATCATCCACAGTGGTTGCGGCTTCAAGATAACGCTCTTGCACCATAACATCGGCTATTGACTTGAGTAACTTAGTTTTTTTCATAGTAACTTCGGTTTTGCCTACAAGGCTGGCGTTTCTTATGCGAGTAGCGAAGTCAGAGATTTTATCATTATGCATATTTTGTCCTTAAAAACTACCAACTGGCTTTGATGACTCCTGGTAAATTACCTTTTTGAACTGATTCGCGAAAACAGAGACGACACATACCAAAATGGCGTATATAGCTTTTGGGACGTCCACAAACCTGGCAGCGATTGTGAACTCTAGTTGAGAACTTGGGCGCCATTTTGCTTTTAGCTATTTTTGCGAGTGTTGCCATATATTTTGTCTTACTCCTTATTCTCTTTGGCGAAAGGCATACCCATCAACTCAAGGAGTCGATAGGCTTGCTTATCGTTGGTTGCAGTTGTGACTATGCTAATTTCAAGTCCGCGAACCTTGTCGACTTTGGCGTAGTCAATTTCTTGAAAAATGACTTGCTCAGAAAGACCGAGGGTGTAGTTGCCGGAGCCGTCAAAACCGCTTCTTTTGACTCCACGAAAGTCTTTGACTTGTGGAAGTACTATTCTACACAATTTATCGAGGAAATGGAACATACGAGTTGTGCGCAAAGTTACTGCAACCCCAACTGGCTCTCCAGCTCTTATTTTGAAACCAGCGATACTTTTTTTGGCGTTTCTGATACTTGGTAGCTGACCTGCGATTGCTGCTAACTCGGCAGTTGCAACTTCAAGATCTTTTGTGCTTGTATCGCTTTTTTTGATCCCGATGTTCAAAACGATTTTTTTAAGTTTTGGGACAGCGTGGATATTTTTAATTCCAAACTCTGCCATAAGAGTCGGGACAATCGACTCTTTATACCTTTCGACAAGCGATTTAGACATATCCATATTTATTTTTTTCATAAATTGCTACCAGTTTTTTTGCTAATACGTAGTTTTTTACCATCTTGAGTTTTGAATCCAGCTCGTACTGGTTTGCCATTTTCTAGATGACTTACCTTGGCAAAACTTAGTGGACGCTCAACACTTATGATGCCACCATTTTGGTTGTGACGGGCTTTAACGTGTTTTTTGTAAAGATTGACACCTTCTACAATAAGCGTGAGTTTTTTGGGGAAAACGCGCTTGACAACCCCCTCTTTACCTTTATCCTTGCCGACCATAACTTTGACATTGTCGCCTTTCTTGAATTTGAGCATCATATTAGAGTACCTCCGGCGCGAGTGACGCAATTTTGGTGAATCCTTTGTCCTTGACTTCTCTGGCGATGGGTCCAAAAACACGAGTGGCAACGGGATCTTTGGTTTTGGGGTCTATCACCACGGCGGCGTTGTCGCTAAAGCGAATATAGGTACCATCTACACGTCTTGTTTCTTTGCGAGTGCGTACAATAACTGCCTTGACAAGAGTGCCATCCTTGACATAGCCATTGGGTTCAGCTTGATCAACAGCGGCGGTTACTATGTCGCCAACATAACCGAACCGTCTTTTGAAACCGACGTGAATATGGACAACTCGAAGTCTTTTCGCTCCAGAATTGTCGGCAAGATTAAGAATGCTTCTTAGTTGAATCATAGGTTTGGTTTAATTATTTCAATAATTTTACGATGTTTGTTTTTACTTATTGGTCGCACCTCTTGAATCACAACTTTGTCGCCAACTTTGGCTCCTATATCATTGTGAACAAGAAATTTGCGACTACGGCGAACAATTTTTTGATAAAGCGGGTGACGCCAAGAAGAAGCGACAGCGACTACTGCGGTTTTTTGCATTTTAGTACTGATGACTGTCGCAACTATAGCTTTCACTGTTTACTCCTTTATCTTCCCAATTAAGGTGTGTAATTGGGCAATACTTCTTCTGATAATTTTGGCGAGACGAAGATTAGTGCCTTTTTTACCAAAACGATTATTAATCATGGCTTGAGAAAGCTCAAGTTTGGCGGCTTGTAGTTTGGAAACAAGCTCTTGAGATGTAGATTTTTGAAGTTCTTGAAGATCGGCGCTTTTAAATTTCATAACTCACCCCTTGTAACAAAACGAGTTAAGATTGGGAGTTTGCAGCCTGCCAGGCGAAAAGCTTCTTTAGCGGTTTTTTCATCAATACTGCCTAACTCAAAAATGATACAACCTCTTTTCACAACACTAGTGTAAGTATCGATGTCTCCTTTGCCGCTACCCATTTTGCTACCAGCAGCTTTGCGAGTGAGAGGTTTGTGAGGAAAAACACGCATCCAGAGTTTGCCGCCTCTTTTGGTGTGATGTTGGATAGTACGACGAGCACTTTCGAGTTGAGCGGCAGTTATGAAACTGGATTCGAGAGCCTTGAGACCGTAGGTGCCAAAGTCAACGCTGTTGCCACGAGTTGCAACTCCTGACATTGTGCCTTTGAACATCTTCCTGTATTTGCTTCTTTTTGGTTGTAGCATAGAGTTTTTTAAGCCTTATTTAATGACGGCTTCTCCTTTGTAAATCCAGACTTTGATCCCGATGTAGCCGGAACGAGTAAGCGCTGGAGTAGTGGCATAGTCAATATCTGAGCGAAGAGTTTGGGTAGGAATGGTACCGACAACATACTTCTCCTGACGGGCAATTTCGGCACCATTAATGCGTCCTGATAGTTGGATCTTAACTCCCTTGGCCCCTCCCGCCATAATGCGCTCTTGAGCTTGAGTGATAGCGCGACGATAAGGATAGCGTTTGACTAGTTGCTCGGCAAGTCTTTCGCCAACTAGTTTGGCAGAGATATCGGGATTTTTGACTTCTTTGATATCGAGTGCGATTTTAAGCGTATTTTCTTTGGTGAGTTTACGCATAAACAACTCGATATCTTTTTTAAGAAGTTCAAGATTACTACCACCTCGCCCGATCACAACGCCGGGACGCGAAGCAAGAACGATGATTTTTATAACATTAATACTGCGCTCAATCTCGACCTCAACAATACCCGCAAGCTTGAGTTTGTTCATAACAAAACGCTTGAGCTTGATATCCTCTAAGACGTAACGACTATAGTCTTTCTTTTCGGCATACCAACGAGAAGAAGGTTTGTATATGATACCCAGACGAAAACTTTTGGGATTAACCTTTTGACCCATTTTTCTCCTCTAGTACTACTTTAATGTGAGATGTTTTTTTCATAATCTTATGCGCCATACCACGACTGACAGCACGAAATCTTTTATAAGTTGGACCTTCGTTAACTTCGAGGGTTTTAAAACGAAGAGTTGTTTCTTGCGCGCCTTGATTTTGTTTGGCATTGCTAACTGCTTGACGAATTGCCTGATAGAGCGGTCCGCTAGCTCTTTTGCCGATAAACTTGAGATGGCGCATTGCCTCGAGAGGGGTGAGATGGCGCACTGCATCAGCGACAAGCTTAAGCTTGCGGGGACTGGTTCTTATGTATTTTTGTATTGTTTGCATAGTTTTCGTTATATTTTTTATGTTATGTCTTTGTCATTGTACGTTTGACGATTTTACCGTGACCACGGAAGGTTCTGGTTGGGGAGAACTCACCTAGTTTGTGGCCAACCATTGCTTCTGAGACATAGACTTCTTTGAAGACTTTACCGTTATGAACCAAGAAAGTTAAGCCAACGAATTCTGGAGGAATGGAGCTTGCCCGTGCCCAGGTTTTGATAGGAGATTTCTGACCAGAAGCTGTTAACTTGAGAACTTTTTCAAGCAAACGAGCATTAACGAATGGTCCTTTACGAGTACTACGACTCATTTATAATTTTCCTTTCTTACGACTTATTATCCAACGATTGCTGTACTTGTTTTTCTTCCTGGTTTTTTTACCAAGAGCAGGCTTGCCCCAAGGAGTCTTGGGACTTGACATACCAATACCAGAGCGCCCTTCACCTCCACCATGAGGGTGGCTGTCTGGGTGTTGCGCAACACCACGAACAGTAGGACGCCAACCCATTCGGCGTTTTGTCCCTGCCTTGCCAATTGACCTGTTCTTATGATCAGGATTGGAAACCTGGCCGATTGTAGCAAAACAAGCGTCTTTTAGCAACCGAACTTCGCCTGAAGGAAGCTTGATTGTAACAAGACCACCCTCTTTGCTTTGAATAAGAGCTAAAGTACCAGCAGAGCGAACAATTTGAGAACCTTTGCCTGGCAAAAGCTCGATGTTGTGAATTGGCATACCAATGGGGATTTTCTTGAGAGGAAGAGCATTACCAACCTTGGGTTCAGCAGCTTCGCTAGCGATAATAGTGTCGCCAACCGAGAGACCTGCTGGAGCAATGATATAGCGCTTGTCGCCGTCTCTGTAGTTTATAAGCGCAATACTACTGCTTCGATTGGGATCATACTCGATAGTTTGAACCTTACCCTCGACATCGCGTTTGTTTCTTTTGAAATCAACAAGACGATAATAACGTTTGACTCCGCCACTACTTCTGTGTCTAGTTGTTATGTGCCCGTGAGCATTTCTTCCCGCATTTTGCTTGTGAATTGTAATCAGTTTTTTATGAGGTTCAGAAACAGTGTGATCGCGCATATCAACAATGCGATGACGAGTGCCTGAAGATGTGGGTTTGATTTTTTTTAACATAGGTTTTAGTCTTTTTGAATATCAAATATTGCAATTTTCTCACCTTTTTTCAGCCAAACTCTGGCAATTTTTACTGGATTTGAAATTTGTTTGCGGCGACTGCGAGCAACACGAATTGATTTGCCTTTGCGAATACTGGTTGTTAATTTGGTCACGTGAACTTGAAAAAGCTCTTCGATTTGCTTTTTGATTTGAGATTTGAGCGCGTGAGGCATTAGCTCGAAGCTATATATACCATTAGCTGCACTTTTGAAGGATTTTTCGGTAAAAACTGGTTGTTTGATCATAGTTTTTCCTATTTCTTGAGTCTTTCTGTAAGAGTTTGTAAAGCTTGTTTCGTAAGTAAAAGATGATCGACAGAGACAACGTCGTAAGCGTTTACAATATCAGCTCTCTTTAGTTGTACGTTTTGAATATTTTTAAAACTGCGGAAAAGATTTTTGGTTTTACCTTTGGTGATGACCATGACTTTGTTTTTGGGGTGACCTGCGGTGGGGTGGGGTTGTGTGGTGGTGTGGTGGTGGTGTGTGGTGGGAGGATTTTTTGTGGTGCTCTTTACGTCTGCGCGTACATCTCGGCAGGCGATTGAGAGTGTCTCATTTTCGGACACGTTTTCACTTAGCCTGTGTTCTGCTTTTTGCTATTGCGGTCTAAGTTATTGATTTTAGGGGTCTGAGGTGAGGGGATAAGGCCCTTTGAAGCCCCTTGCTAGCGCATTGTATACAGAGATTTTTTCGCTGTTTCTTCGCACAGCGTGGTCTAAGTGATTGATTGGATTAGCCTATAGGGAGGGGATAAGCCCCTTTAAAGCCCCTTTAAAGCCCCTTTGAAGGGGCATTGTACGTGTACTTGTACTGTACTTGTACTTGTACTTGTACTGTACTACCAAGAGATCTAGTAGGCTCCACACCTGTCAGATCAGATGTGCATGCGTTGAGTCTCAGAGATTTCTGTTGACGAGGTGGGGTTGGAGTGGGTAGGATATCTGGCGATCCGGTGTCCGAGCTACTCTGGGTTGTCTCCTTCCCTGGGGTGGCGCTCCTTGGCTGGCGACTGGGGGGCCGCCGGAAGCATGCACGAAGGGGGCATCCATGTCGACACGGGGGCAGGAGATGGCGGCGGACGGCGCGAGGGCTGGTGTTCGGGCCGTGCGTGGTGGTCGTGGTGTGGCGTCATGGGGCGACGAGCGATGATCCGGTTTGTCGCGCCGGAGGAGCCGGAGGCTGAGGCGGTGGCGGCGACGACCGATCCGGAGCCCGAACTGACGGGCACGGTGGTGGTGGGGGCGCAGGGGATCATCTTGCCCGAGCGTCCGGCCCGGGCGACGCCGATGCCGCCGGTGAAGGGGGTCACCCCGAGCGCGGAGTTTGACACGCTGGTGTTGGCGCTGAAGGGGTTGGGGTATACCGCCCCTGAGATTGCCGAGATGGTGCAGGACAGCGAGCGACGGGTGTACCGCTCGTTGTCGCGCTCGCGCAAGCGCGGGCTGCTCTCCAACGACGTGGTGGAGGACCTCCAGCACGACATTTTGCCCCTGGCGGTCGAGCAGTTGCGCAAGCGCCTGCTCCAGGGCGACGATGTCGTGCAGACGCTCAAGGGGCTCGGGGCCTTCCGCACCTTCACGCAGAAGAGCGAGCATCGGGAGAGCGAGAACCTGAACCGTCTGGAGGTCGTCTTCGAGATGCCGGAGGACCGCCCCGCGCTCCAACTCAACCCA
>Ga0101944_10003385_pt1 | contig 22483 bp, 18 predicted proteins | sample DewCreD2012metaG_FD_75245 | JGI IMG/M metagenome (GOLD analysis project Ga0101944, IMG submission 75245) | Hot spring sediment bacterial and archeal communities from British Columbia, Canada, to study Microbial Dark Matter (Phase II) - Dewar... ... | reverse complement strand
TCCCTATCACGGGCTAACCCTTCACTTATTCCATCAATTAAAACCCAGGCATTTTTAAATTTATCCTTTTGAATTTCTATCAATGATTCATCTTTTGGATAAATTACAACATGTCCTTGTTGAACTCCTTTTGTTCCGGCAGTATAAGATGGTGTTCCAAATTCAAGAGTTTTAATTTGTGGTTTAATCATTTTACCAAACCAGGCACCTCTGTTAAAACCAACGGGTACACTACCAACTTCATCATATTGAACTTTTAATCCATAATTTTTTAATTCATCATAAACCCAATTTGCAGCGTTAGTATAAGCTGCTGAACCAGTAACTCTTCCTCCAAATCTATTACATAAAACATCTGCTATGAACATTGTTTTATTATTCGATTTACCTTCAGAAATAATTTTTTCTGTTACTGAATTATTTTGTGAAAAAAGAAATGCGTTGAACGAAAAAAGAACGAACAAAGACAATTTTAATTTCTTCATTTGTCACCAATATTTTTTATTAGTAGTCTCAAATTAATTAAAAAATTTTTGTTTAACATATTAAATAGGTTTACTTGATTTGTATTTAATTGAATAACTAACTTTGTTCACCAAATAAAAAGGGAGCAATATGAAAAAGTTATTAGTATTTATATTAATTATTACAACATGTATTATAGCAAAAGAAGATAAATTAGGTAAAGAAATTTCATTAAAGAATAAAACAGAAATTTCTAAAATCATTAAATCAACCGAAAAATTTGAAGGCAAACAAGTTTTAGTTGAAGGCAAAATTTTAAATGTTTGCCAGGATGCTGGTTGCTGGATTGAAATTGCAGGTAAAAACAAAAATGAAAAAATTCGTGTTAAAGTAAATGATGGAGAAATAGTTTTTCCGAAAGAATCTAAAGGTAAAACCGCTGTTGTTGAAGGTGTAGTTGAAGAAGTTAAAAATGATGAATGTGCAGAGCATGAATCAAAAGATGCAAAACATAATGAAAAAGAGGATGAATGTTGTTCAAAAGAATCAAAAAAGAAATATCAGATAAAAGGTTTAGGTGCTGTTATAAAATAAATATTTCTTAAAATAAAGCCGCACTTCTGCGGCTTTTTATTTAATATAAAATTGATAAAAGATAAAAATGTTAGACCTACAAGAGAAATTAAAGTTAATCTACCAGCTAAAAAACAATCTAAAATAAAAAAACATTTTAAGGTTGTTTTAATTATTTTTATATTGTTATTTTGTTTATTATTATATTATTTTTCTTTAAATAATTTTATAACATATAATTTTAAATATTTTATATTGTTTTTCATAACTGCAACATTGTTTATCGGTATTTTATTGAATTTAACATATACTGAAACCAAAGAAAACAAAGATAAAACATCTAAATTTGATTTTTTTATTTGTGGAATTTTATTTTTAATTGCATTTATTATAAGATATTATAAACTTAATGAAATACCACCGGGGCTACCTTATGATACAGAGGGATTATCTTTAATTATGACAAGTAGAATATTTCATAATATTTTACCGCCTTTTTTTTTTAATGAAAGTGTTTATAAAATAACAACTATTTATAATTATATACAATATTTATGGATAAAATTGACAGGTAATATTGAATTACAAAATATAAGATTATTGTCCGCGATAATTGGTTCATTAACAATTACTGTTTCTTATTTTTTTATTAAAGAAATTTTTAATAGAAAAATATCAATCATATCATCTTTGTTTTTCATTCTTTATTTGCCACATATAATAATTAGTAGAATTGCCTGGCTCTGGATATTTGCTCCATTTTTTGGAGTACTTACGTTTTATTTTTTATTTTTTGGTATAAAAAGAAATATTTCTGTTTTGATTGGTTTATCAGGTGTTATGACCGGCCTTGGACTTTATTTTTATTCTTCATCTTATGTTGTGCCAACAGTGATATTATTTTTTTTGTTATCATATAATATAAAAGAATTTAATAAAAATTTAAAATATTTATTATTATATTTAATACCATTAATTATTACAATTATACCAATATTAACATTTTTAATTAAAGACCCCGAATCTTATATATTACAAAGAACTTCTCAGGAAAGTATATTCAAACTAATAAAAACTCCATTAGATATTTTTTCAATTAATATTTTAATTAAAAGATATTTAGAATTTTTTATTGCATTGATTGTTAAATCAAGTAATTATGGATATTTTAATTATCCCGAACTACCTCTATTAAATAAATTTTATGCATATCTTTTTCTTATTGGCATAGGGAGCATTATATTTAATTGGAAGAATTATAATAACTTTTTTATATTATTAATTTTATTTATTGGCATATTTCCAGGGGTGTTTTATTTACATCCTTTAGATCCATCTACATTTAGAATAAATATGATTGCAATAGCAGTGCCTGTAATTGCTTCTATTGGTATAGTAACAATCTGGGATATTTTAAAAAGAATAAATAATTTTATAGGTAATGCAACTATGATTGTTGTTACTATTATAGTATTTTTATTTACTTCTTTTTATACATTTTATATATATTTCTTTTTATATCCAAATAATTTGGAAGTGAAGAATTCATTTAATAATGAGGTATATGAAGCAATTAATTCAATAAAAGATAAATTTAATTCTCATAAAGTATATATTTCATACTTTTATAATGATGTTTATTCTTTCTATCCTTATATTAATTTTTTTAAGCAACAATCATTAGAAAGAATAGATTTCTCATTATTTGAGTTAAATAAATTTTATAATAATGAAAACAAAAATGCCTTTATTTTGACAGAAAGCACATACCATAAATTAATAGAAGCATTAAAAGATTATTATCCTGATATTAATACAAAAAAATATTGGAACTTGGATTATTATAAAAAAATAAAAGTTAATACTTTTTTAAGTTACGATCTTGTAAAACCTGAATTATATTTTATTACAGCTGAAATACCATACGATAATATAAAAAAGTTATATCAATTAAATATTAATTGTTATGCTGCTGATTTAACTAAAAATAAAATTGTTTCTGATAAAACAAATTTTATCTTGGATGATAATACAAATTATTTTATCATAAATGCTATTATATATTTACCGGACTATGATTATTATAATTTTTTATGTGAAGGAGCAGATATAACTGATGTATGGATTGATAATTCCAAGATAGATAATTTTCATAAATTAAGCAAGGGTTTACATAGATTTAAAATTAAAGTAAGTCAGATTAAAAATAATGAAGTTGTTTTAAAATGGAGCAAGGGCAAAAATAATTTAGAACAGATACCAATGGGATATATTATAAATTCCAAAAAAATTTTTGGTTTAAAAACAAAATATTTATATCAGGGAAAAGTATTTTACGAACAAATTGAACCAGCAATAGTTCATAAATTTTATTATTTTAAACCAAGAATTCCTTTAAATAATATAAATAATTATAATATTTTGTGGGATGGTTATATTAAAATTGTAAAAGATGGCAAATATAAATTTAATTTGCAATCTCCATATAATTCATTTGTAAAAATAAATAATAAAATAGTTTTTGAAAGAAAGGATTCAAATGAAAAATCAGATGAAATATATTTAGAAAAGGGAAAATATAAAATAAATGCATATTCGGAATTTAAAACAATGCCAAATATTTTTCATAAAATGAATAATGTTTCATTGCAGTATTCATTCAATAATGGTATTTATACCGAAGTGCCATATTATATGTATGAGGCATTTTGATTCTTTTTATTTTATCCAGAAATTTAAATTCCATGTAAATATATTGAAGATTATTATATTTATTACAATTAACTATTTAGGATGTGAAATGTGAAATGTGCAAAGTGAAATGTAAATAACTACATTGCAGATTGCCAATTGTGGAATGATAAAATGTGAAATGTGTAATTTAAATTAAAAAGTTTAAAATTTGACAAGTTAAAGAAATTTACAATTTAAAAGATATTGTTTTTAAATTTGGAAGATATGGAAGATTTGAAAATTTGGTAGATTCTTAAATCAGGTAATTAGCAAATCAGACAATTAGTTAAGATACCTTATTTTTTATCCTATTGACTTACACGATTAACAATAATATAATAAGCATATCTTATTTTAAAAGATGTTGAATTTATTATATGTATTTAATATATATGGTTTATTTTTTTATTTTCTAGGAGAAAAAATGCAGAAAACAAAAGTAAATGTAGGATTAATAGGGTTTGGCACAATTGGAACAGGTGTTGTCAAACTATTTCAAAACTCATCAGATTTAATTAACAGAAAATCAGGCATAAATGTTGAACTTGTTAAAATTTGTGATGTTGATTTAAAAAAAGACAGGGGAGTAAAAGTAGATAAAAGGTTACTTACAAAAAACGTAGCAGATATAATTGATAATCCTGATATAGATATAATTATAGAACTAATAGGCGGTTATCATCCTGCTTATGATTTTGTTATGAAGGCAATGGCAAATAAAAAGCATATTGTAACTGCCAATAAAGCAATGATATCAAAATACTGGGATAAACTTCTTTCTGCCTCTAAAAAAAATCAGGTTGAAATAATGGCAGAAGCATCAGTAGGTGGCGGCATACCAATATTACGTGCAATTGACAAAGGACTTGCTGCGAATAAAATAGAAAAAATAATCGGTATTTTAAATGGCACCTGTAATTATATTTTAACAAAGATGTTCCTTGAAAAAAATTCCTTTGAAGATGCCTTAAAAGAAGCGCAAAATAAAGGTTTTGCAGAGGCAGATCCATATCTTGATATAAGTGGCATTGATTCAATGCATAAAATAATTGTGCTTTCTAATTTATCTTTTGGAACAATTGTAAGAGAAAATGATGTTTATGTAGAAGGAATTGATAAAATTAATTCGCTTGATATTCAGTATGCAGATGAACTTGGTTATGTTATGAAATTGCTTGCAATTGCATCTTATGAAAAAGATGGTTTAAATGTTCGTGTTCATCCGGTTCTTGTATCAAAAAATAATTTAATTGCTTCTGTCAATTATGAATATAATGCCATATATGTACAGGGCGATGCCGTGGGAAGCACAATGTTTTATGGTAAAGGCGCAGGTCAAATGCCAACTGCTTCTGCTGTTTTATCAGATGTTATATATATTGCAAGAAATATTGCAAATGGAAAAAAATATATTCAAAATACTAATAAAAAAGAAAGCATAAAAATTTTACCAATAGGTAAAATAAAAAGTAAATATTATATAAGATTTAATGTTGTAGATAAAGCCGGTGTACTTGCAAAAATTTCAGGTGTTCTTGGTAAAAATAATATCAGTATTGAGTCAGTTATACAGAAATCAAGACATTCTCATTTAAAAGTTCCTGTTGTAATTATGACTTATGAAGCAATGGAAGAAAATTTTATAAAGGCAATTAATAAAATTGATTTGATGAAAAATATAGTAAAAGAAAAAACTGTATTCTACAGAGTAATAGATTAGAAAGGATTATAAAATGTCAGTTTATAAAGGAGTCATAGAAAGATATAGAGAGTTTTTACCTGTTACTGATAAGACACCGGTTGTAACACTGTTAGAGGGCAATACACCGCTTATCAGATTTTACAATATTGAAAAATTAATTGGAGAAAATGCAGAAGTTTATGGAAAATACGAGGGCTTAAATCCAACCGGGTCTTTTAAAGACAGAGGTATGACCCTCGCAATATCAAAAGCCCTTGAAAAGGGCGTAAAATCAACAATTTGTGCATCAACAGGTAATACTTCTGCATCTGCTGCTGCATATTCAAAGCGTGCAGGACTTAAATCTTATGTTATAATACCTAATGGTTATATTGCTCTTGGTAAACTTTCACAGGCACTTATTCATGGTGCAAAGGTAATTGCAGTGGAAGGAAATTTTGATGTTGCACTTGAAATGGTAAAGAAAATTTGCGAAAATTATCCTATTGAACTTGTTAATTCATTAAATCCTTTTAGAATAGAAGGACAGAAAACAGGTGCTTTTGAAATAGTGGATGTTTTAGGCGATGCTCCTGATTTTCATTGCATACCTGTTGGAAATGCAGGAAACATAACTGCATACTGGAAAGGATACAAAGAATATAAAGAAAAAGGTAAAGCCAAAAAATTACCAAAGATGCTTGGTTTTCAGGCAGCAGGTGCTGCACCAATTGTTCTTGGAAAGCCGGTTGAAAAACCGGAAACAATAGCAACTGCAATCAGAATCGGAAATCCAGCAAGCTGGAAACAGGCAGTTGCAGCAAGAGATGAGTCAGGTGGATTGATAGATATGGTAACAGATGAAGAAATATTAAATGCCTATAAATTATTAGCAGAAAAGGAAGGGGTTTACGTTGAACCAGCCTCTGCTGCTTCTGTTGCAGGTTTATTAAAATACAGTCAGAAAAATTATTTCCCCAAAGATAAAAAAATAAAAATTGTATGTATATTGACTGGTCATGGATTAAAAGACCCTGATAGAGCTATCAAAAGTGTAGAGTTTAAGCCACTTGTTGTGCAGCCTGATTTAAATGAAATAATAAAAATCATAGAACAATAGGAGGATAAAATGAAAAGAAATTTAATTTTAGTTATATTGGTTTTTGTAATGGCATTTATTATTTATGCAAAAAATGCTTATGACTATTATAATGAAGCGTATGATTTATATCTTGCCGGTGATTATAAAAATGCAGTAAATTTATACAAAAAAGCAATTAAGATGAAACCGGATTTTGTAAAACCATATAATAAAATCGGACTTGCTTATATTGCCTTAAAACAGGTAGACCATGCTTTGTTTTATTATAAAAAAGCAATTCATACTGACCCGAATTGTGCAGAAGCATATTACAACCTTGGAGTTGCAAGTGAAATAAAATATAAGGATGATACGAAAAAAGCAGAAGAAGCTTATGAAAAAGTTCTTAAATTAAATAATGATGATTATTCTTTTGTGCGCGCATCTCTAAATCTTGCCAAAATTTACAGAAAACAAAAAAAGTTTGATGATGCAATATTATTATTAAGAGAAGCGGTAAAAAGAGACCCTAAATTTGCACCTTTATATAATGAAACAGGCCTTACTTATTTTGACAGCAATCTTTATGATTTTGCAATAACGAATTTTAAAAAAGCAATTGAAGTTGAAGAGCAAAAAAAATATCCGGAAGCAGCAACAAATCTTGGCATTGTTTATTTAAAACAGGGAAAACTTGCAAAGGCAATAGCTCAATTTGAAGAAGCGATAAAAATGGATGATAAATTTCCTGGTTCGCATTATAACTACGGTAATGCTCTTGTTTTAAATGGTTTTTATGAAAAAGCAAAAGCACATTTACAAAAAGCTATTTCATTAAATCCTGAATTCAAAGAAGCTTATTATGCTTTAGGAAAAGCACATCAAAAATTAAATGAATTTGATGAAGCAACAAAAGCATATAAAAAGGCATTGGAGATAGATAAAAATTATACTCTTGCAAAAAATGCATTAGATGAATTAAAGCAGATTCGTCTTGCTTTCAGAGACCATATTCAGTTTAAGAAAAAGAAAGCAGAAGGCGAAGAAGGTGAAGAAGAAGTAACAGAAGAAGAATCAGAACTTACAGAAGAACAACTTGCAGCCAAAAAGAAAGCCAAAGAACAGGAAGAAGATGTAGAGGATTTAAGATTGCCGGAAGATAAACCAACTCCTGAAGAAGGGGAATCAGAAGAATAAAAATTTACTTTTATAAATTCTAAATATCAGGATATTTCAATGAAATATATTATTTTATTAGCAGATGGTATGGCAGACAGACCAATAGCAGAGATTGGCAATAAAACACCTTTGGAAGTTGCAAATACGCCAAATATGGATTTGATTTTTAAAAAAAGTATTTGTGGAATGGTAAAACCATTATGCGATGGCTTGCCACTTGGTTCTGATGTTGGAAATTTATCAATATTAGGTAACGACCCGCATAAATATTACACCGGCAGAGCAGCAATGGAAGCTGCAAATTTAGGAATAGAATTAAAACAAAACGAAATTGCATTTAGATGCAATCTTGTTTATGTAAAAGATGGCAAAATGATGGATTATAGTGCAGGTCATATTTCAACCAAAGAAGCAAAAGAATTAATAAAATTAATAGACACAAAGCTTGGAAGCAAAGATATAAGATTTTATCCGGGTAAAAGTTACAGACATATTATGGTAATGAAAGGTGGAGAAAATATTAAAGCAACTGCTCCACATGATATTTATGGCCAGGAATATGAAAAATATTTTCCAAAGGGAGCAAAGAGTACGGTTTTAATTCAATTAATGCAGGATTCACAATTTTTATTAGAGGGTCATGAGATAAACGTGCAGAGAAGAGCAGAAGGTAAACCACCGGCAAATATGATATGGTTATGGGGTCAGGGTAAAAAATTAGAATTGCCAAAATTAAAAGACGTTTACGGTTTGGAAGGCGCGGTTATTTCTGCTGTTGACCTGGTAAATGGTATAGGTTTATCTATGGGACTTGAGGTTATCAATGTTCCTGGTGTCACAGGATATATTGATACTAATTTTAAAGGTAAAGTAGATTATGCTTTAAAGGCCTTAAAAAAGAAAGATTTTGTGTATTTACACATAGAAGCAACAGATGAAATGGGACATAATGGGGATGTTGCCGGAAAAATAAAAGCAATTGAATTATTTGACAAAGAGGTTGTGGGACCAATATTTGAAGGTATGAAAAAATTTGATGAATTTAAATTAATGATAACATCTGACCATGCAACACCAATATGTGCAAGAACTCATACCGATGAGCCGGTTCCATTTTTTATTTACAATTCTAAAAAAGAACATGAAAATTTAATTGATGTATTAAGTGAAAAGGAAATTGCAGATAAATCAACTTTAAGATTTGATAATGGATGGGAATTATTACCGTTCTTTATTAAAAACTAATTTTATATTTCATTCAGGAGGAATTAGATGGCTTTGGTTGTGCAGAAGTATGGTGGTGCTTCTCTTGCTACACCGGAAAAATTTTTATACGTGGCAGACAGGATTATAAAAGAAAAGAAAAAAGGCAATAAAATGGTTGTTGTTGTATCAGCCCCTGGAGATACCACAGATAATTTAATTGATTTTGCAAAAAAGATTACTAAAAATCCGGCAGAAAGAGAACTTGATATGCTGATGGCAACAGGTGAGCAGCAATCAATTGCATTGATGAGTATGGCTTTAATATCTAAGGGATATAAGGCAATATCATTTACCGGTGCACAGGTTGGAATTATAACAGATAAAAAATATACAAGCGCAAGAATTTTAAAAATAAAAGGTATAAACAGAATAAAAGAAGCGCTTGCAAAAGGTTATATAGCAGTAATTGCAGGGTTTCAGGGTATAACAGAAGATGAAGATATTACAACATTGGGCCGTGGCGGTTCTGATTTAACAGCGGTTGCAATTGCAAAAGCATTAAATGCTGATGTTTGTGAGTTTTTAAAAGATGTAGAAGGTGTAATGACCACAAATCCAGAAATAGTAAAAGACGCAAAAAAGATTGACTATTTAAGTTATGATGAAATGTTAGAACTTGCAAGCAGTGGTGCGCAGGTTTTATATAACCGTTGTGTTGAATTTGCAAAAAATTATAATATTGTTTTACATGTCCGTGGGACCTTCACAGACAAACCAGGGACCATAATTAAAAAGGAGGATAGAAAAATGGAAAAAGTAGTTGTAAGCGGAATTACATATAATAAAAATGAAGCAAAAATCACAATATTAAATGTGCCGGATAAACCGGGAGTTGCTGCTTTTATTTTTACAAAAATTTCTGATGCAGATGTAAATGTTGATATGATTGTTCAGAATATAAGTCAGCAGGGCACAACAGATATTTCTTTTACTATTTTAAAAAAAGATATAGAAAAATTAAAAAAAGTATTATCAATAATAGTAAAAAAGATAAAAGCAAAAGGATATTTAATAGATGACAAAATTGGTAAGGTCTCGGTTGTTGGAGTTGGAATGAGAACTCATACGGGAATTGCATCTAAAATGTTTAAAGCCCTTGCAAATAAAAAGATAAATATTGAAATGATTTCTACATCAGAAATAAAAATATCTGTTGTCGTTCGTTCTGATAAAGTTGATGATTCTGTGCGTGTTTTGCATTCAGCATTTAATCTTGGTAAAAATAATATAAAAACGGAAAAAATTTAACTTTAAAATATTTTAAATAATATGTAAAATAGGATTTAAAAGGAAGGTGTTTAATATGACAGAAGAAATAAAAAATTCCCAGCAACCAGAAAATTTACAAAAACCTGTAGAAAAAAAAGAAAAAATAGAAGAGTTTTCATTAAAATGGCATATAAAAGTTTTAACTGTTATTTATGTTATATTAGCTGTTTTTTATCTTGTTTTAAAGTTTACACTTAAATAAGGCGGAATATATGGATAATAAAAAAATTTATATATATGACACAACTTTGCGAGACGGGGCACAGAGCGCCCGTATTAATTTTTCTCTGGAAGATAAAATAATAATAACAAAAAAGCTTGATGAATTTGGTGTGGATTTTATTGAGGGCGGCTGGCCAATGAAAGGAATTAATACAAAGGATTTTGATTATTTTAAAAGAATAAAAAAATTAAAACTAAAAAATGCAAAAATTGCTGCCTTTGGCTCAACAAGAAGAGCAAAAAATAAAGTAAAAGAAGACCCGATCCTGAATTCCTTATTAGAGGTTGATACTGATGTTGTAACCATATTTGGGAAAACATGGTTATTACATGTAAAAAACGTATTACATGTAACTCCTGAAGAAAATTTAAAAATGATAAAAGAATCTATTGAATACTTAAAAGACAATAAAAAAACAGTTGTATATGACCCTGAGCATTTTTTTGATGGTTATAAGGATAATCCTGAATATGCTGTAAATTGTTTAAAAGTAGCAGAACAGGCAGGCGCTGATTTTATTTGCCTGTGTGATACAAACGGTGGAACTTTACCACAGGAAATGGATGAAATAACACAAACAATCAGAAAAATCATAAAAACACCGCTTGGAATACATACTCATAATGACTCTGACTGCGCTGTCTCAAACTCAATAATTGCTGTTAAAAATGGTTTCACAATGGTACAGGGAACAATAAATGGGCTGGGCGAGCGTTGTGGCAATGCAAATCTTATATCCATAATTCCGGCTTTGAGTATAAAATCTGATTATCTCACCGTGCCTGAAAAATCATTAAAAAGATTATCGGAAGTATCGCATTATATTTATGAAATAGCAAATATAATACCACCTGATAATCAGCCATACACAGGTAAAAATGCTTTTGCTCACAAAGCCGGTGTTCATGCAGATGCAATGTTAAAAGAAGAAAAAGCATATGAGCATATAAATCCGGAAATCATAGGAAATAAAAGAAGAATTTTAATAACTGACCAGGCTGGCACAAGCTCATTAATATATAAGGCAAAAGAAATGGGTTTTAATCTTAATAAGAATGATAATGCAACAAAAGATTTAATAATAAAAATAAAAAAATTAGAAAGTGAGGGCTATGAATTTGAAGCAGCAGATGCATCTTTATTTATTTTTTTGAAAAAAAATTTATCTCATTATAAACCATTCTTTGAATTAAAAGGGTTAAGGGTAATAAACGAAGCAAGAAATGGCGAACTTTTTACAGAGGCAACTATTAAAATAAAGGTAAAAGATATATTAGAACATACCGCTTCCGAAGGAAATGGACCTGTAAATGCCCTGGATAATGCTTTGCGCAAAGCACTGATTAGATTTTATCCTGCAATAAAGGATATGCGTCTTGTTGATTTCAAAGTTCGCGTTATAGATGGAGCAGATGGAACTGCGGCAAAGGTAAGAGTATTAATTGAAAGCGCTGACAAAAATGATATCTGGACTACTGTTGGCGTATCAGAAAATATTATTGAAGCAAGCTGGCGTGCTCTCGTTGACAGTGTTGAGTATAAACTTATAAAAAGTAAATAAAATTCCTATTTTTAATTCAATCAGGTGAATAAATGAAATCAGAGGTATATTTTACAAAATTTGGTGCGTTACATATGGATGACAGTATATTGGGTCGTCTTACCAGATTATTTGACAGGGTTGGTGCAGGAAGTATAATAAAAGAAAATGATATTGTTGCAGTAAAAGCACATTTTGGAGAAGAGGGAAATGTTTCATTTGTTTCTCCATTATATTACAGAACAATAATAGACAGAATAAAAATATGCGGGGGCAATCCTTTTATATCAGATACAAATACTCTTTATGTTGGTCATAGAAATAATGCAGTAAGGCACTTAAACCTTGCCTTAAAACATGGATTTTCTTATGCAACAGTAAATGCACCGGTTTTAATTGCAGATGGATTGACTGGAATGGATTTTGTTGAAGAAGAAATAAATTTAAAACATATTAAAAAGGCAAAAATTGCCTCTGCATTTTATTGGGCAAATTCAATGGTGGTTTTAAGCCATTGTAAAGGACATATGATGACTTCTTTTGGTGGTGCAATAAAAAATATTGGCATGGGCTGTGCTCCAAGGTCAGGGAAACAGGAACAACATTCAGGCGGTGCGCCAAAATTCAAATCAAAATATTGCACTGGATGTGGTGAATGTGTAAAATGGTGTAACTGGGGTGCAATAAAAATAGAAAATAAAAAAGCAGTTAACGACCCTGCAAAATGCATTGGTTGTGGTGAGTGTATTTCTGCCTGCAGATTTGATGCCATTGATTCATTCTGGGATTCTGATATTACTAAGATGAATGAAAAAATGGTTGAATATGCCTATGCTGTTGTAAAGAATAAAAAAGATAAAATTGTTTTCTTTAATTTTTTAATGAACATTACTCCTGAATGTGATTGTATGCCTTCAACTGACAGGTTTTTAGTCCCTGATATTGGCATACTTGCTTCATTTGACCCTGTTGCTATTGATTTTGCTTCAATTGAATTAATAAATTCTTCTTCTGTAATTTCCGAGAATGTAAATGATAAAAAAGAATATGATTTAAAATACACTGAAAAAGATAAATTCAAAATGGTTCATTCCAATTTAAACTGGAAAATACAACTTGAATATGGTAAAAAAATAGGGCTTGGAAATATGGATTATGAATTAATAGAGGTAAAATAATTATGAATAATAAGGGTATAGGTATTTTTGATTCCGGTATCGGCGGATTAACAGTAGTAAAAGAAATAATGAAACAGATACCTTATGAAACAATATATTATCTCGGAGACACTGCAAGGGCTCCTTATGGTTCTAAAACAAAAGAAACAATTGTAAGATTTTCAAGTGAAATTGTCTCTTTTTTATTAAAAAAAGATATTAAAATAATTGTTGTTGCATGTAATACATCTTCTGCACTTGCTTTAAATGAGTTAAGAAGAAAATATAAAATAAATATAATTGGTGTTATTGAAGCAGGAGCAAGGGCTGCAATAGAAACAACAAAAAATAACAGAATAGGTATAATAGGGACTAAAGCAACCATTAATAGTAAAGCGTATGAAAAAATAATAAAAAGTTATAATAAAAATATAAAAGTTTTTTCTTATGCAACTCCTTTACTGGTACCATTGGTAGAAGAAGGTTGGTTAGATGAAAAAGAAACAGAAATTATTTTAAAAAAGTATTTAAGATTTTTTAATGATAAAAATATAGATACTTTACTTCTTGGCTGCACCCATTATCCTTTATTAAAGCCGATTATTAAAAAAATTATGCCAGATGTTAACATAATTGATTCTGCCATTGAGATTTCAAAAACAGTTAAGATATTACTTGAAACACGTGGAATGTTAGCGTCCAGAGATAATAGCAAAAAAACAAGATTTTATGTTACAGATACTCCTGAGACATTTAATAAAATAGCTAAATTTTTTTTAAAAGAAAAAATGATTTCTGCGAAAACAGTTGTTTTAAAATAAAAGGTGCAACTATGTATGAATTAAAGATTAAAGATATGTTTTCAGCAGCACATAATTTAAGAAATTTTAAAGGGAAATGTGAGCATATACATGGACATAATTATACAGTCGAAGTATCATTTATATCAAAAAATACAGATAAAAATGGATTGGTTCTTGATTTTGCTGTTTTAAAGGAAAAGTTAAAAAAAATACTTGATTTGTTGGACCATAAATATTTAAATGAAGATATTACTTTTTTTAAAAAAAATAACACATCTGCTGAAAATATTGCGAGATTTATTTTTAAATCATTGAAAGAGGAAATAAAACACCCTAAATTAAAAAGTGTAACAGTTTATGAGACAGAAAATTCTATAGTTATTTATTCAGAATAAAAAGGTGAATTATGAGAATAGATGGAAGAAAACCAGAGGATTTAAGAAAAATAACAATAGCAAGAAATTACACCAGATTTGCCGAGGGCTCTGTTTTAATTGAATTTGGAGATACAAAAGTTTTATGTAATGCAAGTATATTAAATGAAGTACCGCCATTTTTAAAAGGCAAAGGTAGTGGCTGGGTTACAGCAGAATATTCTATGCTGCCACGTTCAACCGCTGTTAGAATGACACGTGACTCAGTAAAAGGAAAAATAAATGGGAGAGCGCAGGAAATACAGCGGTTAATTGGCAGGGCATTAAGAAATGTTGTTGATATGTCAAAATTAGGAGAAAGGACAATTATAATTGATGCTGATGTCATTCAGGCAGATGGTGGGACAAGAACAGCATCAATAACAGGAAGTTTTGTTGCATTATATGATGCTATTCAAAAACTTATGCAAAGTGGTGATATAAATGAAAATGCAATAACCGGTTTTGTTGCTGCTGTTTCAGTTGGTATAGTTAATGACATTGAATATCTTGATTTAAATTACGAAGAGGACTCTTCGGCAGAAGTTGATATGAACGTGGTAATGACAGATGCTTTTAAATTTGTAGAGATTCAATCAACTGCTGAGCGTAAAGCATTTGACCAGGAAAGATTATTAAAATTATTATCCCTTGCTAAAAAAGGAATAAGCGAATTAATTACAATACAAAAACAGGTTTTAGGTTTGAAATGATACAAGTGATTTTAGCCACAAATAATAAACATAAAATAAAAGAAATAAAGAGTATTTTAAGAGATAAAAAATTGCATATTTTAACTTTAAAAGATATAAATTTTAATAAAAAGATCATTGAAAATGGCGAAACTATTTCTGAAAATGCGAGAATAAAAGCAAGAACTATAAGAAAATATAAAAATGATGCGATAATTTTATCTGATGACACCGGATTGGAAGTTGATTTTCTTGCAAAAGCACCAGGCGTTTATTCATCACGTTTTGCAGGGCCTAATTGTTCTTATGAAGATAATTATAAAAAATTACTATGGATTATGCGTGATGTTTCATGGAATAAAAGAAAAGCAACTTTTAAAACCGCAGTATGTGTTATTTTCCCTGATGGTAGAGAAAAAATTGTTATTGGTAAATTAAATGGTTTTATTACATTTGAACCCAGAGGGAAAAATGGTTTTGGATATGACCCGGTTTTTTTTATTCCGTATAAAAAAAAGACATATGCAGAAATGACTAATAAAGAAAAAAATTCAATTTCACATAGAAAAAACGCATTTATAAAAGCATATAAATTAATAAAAGAGTATATGAAAAATAAAATTTGAAACAGTATTTTATTTTTTTATTGACAAAAATATCATAATAATATATACTTTTAATACGTTTAAAAAAGATATTAAATGGAGGATTTGATGGAAAAAATTAAAAATTTTGTGTTTTTGTTTTTAATAATTTTTGTGTTTTCTTCTATTAATATTTATGCTGAGGCAGAGCAGAAAAAAACTGATTTTAAAATAGGGGCAAAAATCATCGGAGTTGCTGACCCTGATTATAAAGAATATTCATATATTGATATGGGTTCTGCTCATGGAGTAAAACCAGGTGACAGATTTATGGTTGAAGGCAAATATGGCAAAGTTATGGTAGAAGTTGTTCAAGCATTTCAACGTATGTCATCTGTGAAAATAGTAGACAGCTGGTTATTAAATGAAGGTAATACAGGAGAAATGATTCCAGCCAGCAGATACCCGAAAATTAGAATTGCAAAATATGTTGAAAAAGCAAAAAATGAAACAGTTCTTGCCAGCAAGAAATTAACACCTAAAAAAGCCAAACCAAAAGTAACAGCAAAAGTTGAAAAACCAAAAAAACAACCCAAAAAAGAAGAAATATTACCAGAAGAGGTATCAGCAGAAGCAATAACAAAAGAAACATCAACAAAAGAAGCATCTACAGAAGATATTGACGCATTAATATCGGGTGAAACAAAAGAATCGCCTGTTACAACTGAAATAATGCCGGAAGAACAGGGACAGATGGAAATACCTGAAATGGAATCCACTGGCCCAGAATCATTAACAGAAATTCCGGGAGAAGAAAAGTCAGTAGGTGAAATAGAAACTTCTTTACCAGGCGAAGAACCATTACCAGCAGGCACAGGGACGGAGCCAGGATTACCAGCAGACACAGGAATGGAGCCAGGATTACCAGCAGACACAGGGATGGAGCCAGGATTACCAGCAGACACAGGGATGGAGCCAGGATTACCAGCAGACACAGGGATGGAGCCAGGATTACCAGCAGACACAGGAATGGAGCCAGGATTACCAGCAGATACAGGAATGGAGCCAGGATTACCAGCAGACACAGGGATGGAGCCAGGATTACCAGCAGATACAGGGACGGAACCAGCATTACCCTCTGATGATTTAGGTGTTATGCCTGGTGATGCCTTGCCACCAATGCCATAATAAAAATAAAAAAATATATATCAAAATTAAAAAAAGGAGTGTGGACTTATGAAGTTAAAAGTTTCAAGGTTTCTTGTTCTTTTGGTTTGTGTTCTTTTTATTTTCTCTGTAAGTTCATTTGCAGCGAATGCGAAAGCACAACAGTATTTAAACTCGGGAATTAATTATGTAAAAGCCAAGGATTATGACAAAGCAATTCAGTATTTAAGTTATAGTGTAAAATTAGAACCATCTTCTAATGCTTATTATTATCTTGGATATGCATATTATGCAAAAGGTGATAAAAATAATGCACTTTCAAATTTCCAGCAGGCATTAAAATTAAATCCATCAAATACTGCTGCAAAACAAATGGTTGACAGATTAGGTGGTTCTGCACAGGCAGCAACAACCGGTGGTGATGCAAGAGCACAACAATATTTAGTTGCCGGTCATAAATATTTAAAAGCAAAAAATTATGACAATGCTATAAAATATTATCAGGCAAGTATAAAAATTCAGCCAACATATCAGGCATATCAATTTATGGGGACAGCTTATTATTATAAAGGTGATAAAGCAAATGCAAAAGCAGCTTATGAAAAATCATTGGAATTAAATCCAAACAATCCTGGAGTCAGAAATATTCTTGCAAAACTGGGTGGCACACCACCTACAACTGCAGGAGAACCAAGAATAAGTGAACAAATTGGAGTTCATCCTTTACTTCTTGCTGGAGCATTTGCAGGAGCGCTTGCAGTTATATTCTTATTTTAATAAATAATTTAATTTTATAAAAGTGGGTGTAGATTTTTAAATCTACATCCACTTTTTATTTAAAATATAGAGGGGTGTGATATGAAATTAAATAAATATGGATTAGGTCATATTTCCCGTTTAAAAAACAGATTCATTGAAAATAAAATCTCAAAATATGAAATAATTGAATTACTGTTATCATATGTAATAAAGGGGAAAGATATAAAACCGCAGGCAAAAGAAATTTATAAAAAATGCAATGGTAATTTTAAAAATATTTTTATTATTATTAGTAAGACAAAAATAAATGGCATTGGCAAAGAAACTAAAATCTTTTTTGAATTATTAAAAAATTTTATAAATTTATATAATGAAGATAAATTTATAAACAAAAAATATACAATAAAAGACCAGAAGGATGTTGTTGAGTTTTACAGGAATATGTGCTATGGTTTGGATAAGGAAGGAGTATATGCAATATTTCTTGATGCTAAAAATAAAATTTTGATAAATAAAAAAATAGGGGAAGGAACATTAACTCAGTCACTGGTTTATCCAAGAGAAATAATAAAAGAAGCTATGACAGCAGGTGCATTGAGTATAATTCTTATTCATAATCATCCAAGTGGAGTTGTTACTCCGTCTGATAATGATAAAAAAATAACCAAAAAATTATACTTTGCAGGCAGAGAGATGGATGTAATGTTATTGGACCATATAATCGTTGGCAGCGAAGGATATTTTAGTTTCTATGAAAATGGTTTTATTGAAAATTTTGCAAATGAATATAATATGGTGTATGGTAATTTATAGTTGATAATTTTAGTAATCCCTCAATTATAAGAGGTGATAATAAAAATTGAAAATCCCTCTTAATCTCCCTTTAGAAAAGCTGACCATTATCCATAAGTATCAAGAAGCAGGTATACCACTGATTTTTTCGTAAAAACCGGTTGAGAAAAATTTGGACAAAAAATTTGCAGACAAAAGTAGGCGAGGCTTACGCAACCCCCCTTAGATAGCATTAATATGGGCGTTAAAATTGGGAGTAAGTAAAATAGACAACACTGCGAACCACCCGTAATTTTCCTCAAAAATCAGGATATACCCATTACTGCCCAAATTAAGAATATTAAATTATAATATTTACTTATTTTTATTGATTTATTATGAAAAAAGTATATGAGAGATATAAAATCTATAATCATAAGATTGGCATACTACATTAATTTATTTAAAATATAAAAATATAAAATATTCAATTTTTAATAACATTTTGGTTTCCTGCTTGAGTTTATCCCTGATTTATTAAGGGACAGGAATGACAAAATAAAAGTAATGACCTGTCTAATTTGGACATTACTGGGATATACCTACTTCTTATTATAATAGAGATATGGGTAATGGTCAGCTTTTTAAAGAGGGGCAGGGGGAGATTTTATGCAGGTAAAAAAAGTAAAGCAAAAAAATTTACTTTATATTTTATAAAAACCTATCATAACTGAGGGGATACTAATTTTAAAAATTTAAAGTATCTGTTGATTCAGGGGCTTCTTCTTCGCCTTCTACTTCTTTTTCGGTTTTATCAGTTGTTTTATTTACAGGTTTTTTCTGCTTTTTTAATATTTCCCCGCCTTCGCCATTTTCTATGTTTTCATCCCAATCATCATACGACTGCAAATCTTCATTTAAAAAGTTACTTATTTGCACACCGCTGTGGATAGTACAGGTTTCAGTTGGTTCTGTACCATTTACAAACGGGGCATCAATCGTATTGGGACAATTTTGTGTTGCAATTTTGCCACTTTTTGTGCATATTTTTTTAAAGATTATTTCATCAGGAATTGAAAATTCAGATGTAGATGAATAATATGTATTTAACATAAAATTAGCCCATAAAGGAGCTGCTGCATAACCACCCACCATTGCTCTACCCATTGGTTCTTTATCATCAAAACCAATCCAGATACCAACAACTATTTCAGGTGTATAACCAATAAACCAGGCATCAGTATGGTCATTTGTTGTACCTGTTTTTCCTGCACAGGGACCTGTAAATCCCATCTGTCGTATTATTTTTGCTGTCCCTTTGTTTATTACATTTTCTAACATAAAAGTCATTATATATGCTGTTGTAGGTGATATGGCTTCTGAAATTTTTATTGAGCGCTGTTCAAGTGTTTTTCCGGAATTATCTTTTACTGATAAAATTGCAAGTGGCTCAACAAGCATCCCCCCATTTGCAAATGAAGTAAATGCATCAGTTAATTCAATAAGCGATAAACTGGATGAGCCAAGTGCAACAGTATAATCATTTCCAAGCGGGCTTGTAATACCCAGTTTTCTTGCATATTTTTTTATATTTGTAAGACCTACCTGATTGGCAAGTTTTACCGTTGCTACATTTATAGAATGTGTTATGGCATTTAATAAAATCATAGGACCAGAAAATTTTCCTGTAAAATTTTCCGGCTTCCATGATGTTCCATTTTCGTTTTGAAAGACAATAGGCGAGTCAAGCAATATGTCAGATACCCTGAAACCGTTTTCTATTGCTGCAGTATATACAATGGGCTTAAATGCTGAGCCGGTTTGCCTTTTTGCCTGAACCGCTCTGTTAAATTCACTTTCAGAAAAATCAATACCGCCTATCATTAATTTTATATATCCTGTATTTGGGTCAATTGCAATCATAGCACCCTGTAATTTTTTTTCAAGAGTTTTACCTGTTGCACTTTCTATTTTTTTCTGCAAATTATTAATATGAGTTGAAAATAATTTTTGTGCAATATTTTGCATACGTGAATTCAGTGTCGTATAAACCTTGAGTCCGTTTTTATATATCGATGTTCCATAAGTTGCTTCAAGTTGCTGTCTTATATATTCAACAAAATAAGGAGCATTTTTTACTTCAAATTTACTTAAAATTATAGGCGTTGCCTGCGCCTGTATTTTTTCATTTTCAGTTATATATCCATGTTCAGCCATTTTATCTAAAACGATATTTCTTTTTTCAGTTGCGATATCCATATTTTTATATGGATTTATTTGTGATGGTGCCTGTGGCAGGGCAGCAAGTAATGCACATTCAGGCAGTGTAAGTTCTGTTACATTTTTCCCAAAATAAGTTCTTGAAGCGGCTTCAACTCCATAAGCACCATTTCCAAAATAAATCTGGTTACAATATAATTCAAGAATTTCCTGTTTTGTATAATATTTCTCTATTTGCATTGATAATATTACTTCTTTGATTTTCCTTTCAAAGGTCTTTTCCCTGGTTAAAAATAAATTTCGTGCAAGTTGCTGTGTAATTGTGGAAGCGCCTTCTACTACTTTTCTATGCATTAAATTATTTACTGTTGCCCTTATTATTCCTTTGAAATCAAATCCGCTATGCTTGTAAAAATTCGGGTCTTCTTTTGCTATAATGGCATTTTGCAGTGTTATTGGAATATCATTTATTTTTACCAGTGTTCGTTGTTCTGTATATAACTGAGAAATAAGTTCGCCTTTATCATCATATAATGAAGTGGTGAGATTTGGTTTATAATTTTTTAAATCAGCAATTTCAGGTATGTCCTGCATAAAACTGAAAAAAACGCCAACAAAGATACCACAAATAATAAAAAAAGAGATAATAACAATAGTTATTAAAACTTTAAAATTTGAACCTTTTTTTGATTTTATGCTGTCTGACACTTTTTCATTATTTTGTTTATTTTTAATATCCAATTTAACACCTCATTTATTAAATATAGATAGATTATTTTATGTAAAATAAAGATAATTTTCAATATCTAAATTTATAATGACAAATGAAAAATATGAAATGTGAAATGTGAAATTATATAATTTACGATTTAAGAAAGCATTTCCGATTTCCAATTTTCGTTTTTCGATTTAAAAGACATTGTTTTAAATCTGATAAATATTAAAGATTTGAAAATTTGGTAGATACAAAAACTACCTTGTCGATTGATGATTGCTAATTGCAGATTAGATAAAAGATTTCTGATTTGCGATATTCGATTAAAAAAACAAAATACAAAAGTTGTAGAAACCGGCGTTTCACTCCTGTCAAAGCATCAGAACAAAATTTGACAATTGGGGTCTGACCAGTTTTTATGCGTTAATAAAAAATATAGAACATACAAGATTTCTTGTCTGTCTAAAAAAAATAGAAAACATTAAATATTAAATAAAGGAAGCCAGACTTCGTCTGGCGAATGCCTTTTAAAATGAAAACCGAAAAATGAAAATCGTAAATCGCAAATCTTTTGTAACGCCTCAGTTATAGGAGGTGATAATAAAAATTGAAAACCCCTCTTAATCTCCCTTTAGAAACTCACCATTACCCATAAGTATCAAGAAGCAGGTATACCGCTTTATTTTTCGTAAAAAACGGTTGAGAAAAAGTCGGGCAAATAATTTGTAGTCAAAAGTAGGCGAGGCTTACGCAAAAACCCTTAGATAGGATTAAGAAGGGCGTTAAAATTGGGAGTAATTAAACTAGACAACGCCACAAATCACCCGTAATTTTCCTCAAAAATCAGGATATACCTGCTTCTTATTATAAAGATAGAGATATGGGTAATGGACAGCTCGTAAAGAGGGGCAGGGGGAGATTTTATTAATGTAAAAAAGTACAATAAAAAAATTTACTTTATATTTTATAAAAACCTACCATAACTGAGCGGATACAATCTTTTAATATTTTCAATGTAATCCCTCAGTTATATAAGGTGATAATAAAAATAGAAAATCCCTCTTAATCTCCCTTTAGAAACTGTCCATTACCGATAAGTATCAAGAAGCAGGTATACCGCTGATTTTTTCGTAAAAAACGGTTGAGAAAAAGTCATGCAAAGAATTTACAGTCAAAAGTAGGCGAGGCTTAC
>Ga0101944_10003384_pt1 | contig 22484 bp, 17 predicted proteins | sample DewCreD2012metaG_FD_75245 | JGI IMG/M metagenome (GOLD analysis project Ga0101944, IMG submission 75245) | Hot spring sediment bacterial and archeal communities from British Columbia, Canada, to study Microbial Dark Matter (Phase II) - Dewar... ... | reverse complement strand
CAGGTCAGGCCTTCCCGGACGCCGCGACTCGATGTCTCAAGTTGCCGGTGTAGAGGATCGAGTAACAATCGCACCGGCGAACAGGCCGTCGCTGGCACCCACGCAGCGGCCTGGCAGGACGAAAACGGAGCGGAAAGAGGGATGCGAACATGGCAACGGTCGTGACGATCAGCCCGGTGACACGGATCGAAGGGCACCTGGACGTGGAACTGACGGTCGAAAGCATCGGCGGGCAGCAGCAGGTGATCGATGCGAAATGCACCGGCCCGATGTTCCGGGGATTCGAGAGAATCCTGGTGGGGCGCGCGCCACGCGACGCGGTACAGCTCAGCCAGCGAATCTGCGGCGTCTGCCCGGTGTCACATGCGATGGCCGCGAGCATGGCGCTGGAGCAGGCCTTTTCCCTGACGCCGACGGACAATGGGCGAATCACGCGGAACCTCGTCCTGGGCGCCAACTACATCCAGAGCCATGTGCTGCACTTCTATCACCTGGCGGCCCTTGACTACATCAACACCACAGGCACGGCGATCGCCATGTCTCCCTGGAAGCCACACTTCGCCCTGCCAGACATGCTCACCGGCCCGGCTGCGAACGACCTTATCGACCACTATGTCCAGGCGCTGGCGATCCGACGCAAGGCGCACCAGATGGGTGCCGTCTTCGCCGGCCGGCTGCCCGGTGTGGCGAGCTTCCTGCCGGGCGGTTCGACGGAAGTCATCACGTCGGATGCGATCACACGGTTCCAGGCGCTGCTCACGGAGATTCGCAGTTTCGTGGACACGGTTTACGTGCCGGACGCACAACTCCTGGCCAGTCTGTACCCGGCGTACAAGCAGATTGGGCGGGGCTGCGGCAACCTGATCGCCTACGGCGTGTTCGACCTCAACGCCGCCGGCACGAGCAAGCTGCTGGCCCGGGGCCGGTACACGGGCGGTCAGCTCGACACGGTCGATCTCAACCAGATCCGGGAGTACGTTCAGTACAGTTGGTACAGCAGCGCCAGCGGCTTGCACCCGAGCGTCGGTGCGACCGACGTGCAGTACGACAAGTCCGGGGCCTACTCGTTCATCAAGGCCCCGCGCTACCAGAACGTGGTACACGAGGTCGGTCCGCTGGCCCGCATGTGGGTCAACGGCGACTACCGGGTGGGCATTTCCACCATGGACCGCATCGTTGCCCGCGCCCTGGAAACCAAGAAGGTTGCCGACGCGATGGTCGACTGGTTGGGCCAACTCGTTGTGGGCGGGCCGGTCTACGCGCACAAGAGCGTGCCGGCCAGCGCCACCGGCATCGGCCTGACGGAGGCACCCCGCGGGGCGCTTGGCCATTGGGTGTCCATTGACAGTTCGGTGCTCTCGGGCTACCAGGTCATCACGCCAACGGCGTGGAACTGCTCGCCGCGGGACGACCAGGGGCAGTTGGGCGCAATGGAACAGGCACTGGTCGGCACACCGATCAGCGATCTGAGCCAGCCGATCGAGGCCTTGCGCGTAATCCACTCGTTCGACCCGTGTCTGGCCTGCTCGGTGCACACGGTGCGGCCGGGCAAGAGGGCCGCGGTCGTCATTGCGGGGTAGGGACGGAAGCAACAGCCAGGTGGGGGCCCCTGCGGCCCTTGCGGAGAGACGGACGATGAATACGCAAGCACGCTGGATCCTTTCGGTCGGTTGCATCCTGATGGCAGCGGTTATTGCGGCCGCGCCGGCGCAGGCGGCGGACGTGTTCGCCGAGTCGTTTGACGGAGCGACCTTTCCGCCGACGGGCTGGACGATTTCCAACGGCATCGCCGGGGCCGTGGTCTGGAAGCTGAACACTGCCGTCCAGGAACCGAATGCCACAGGCGCCACCGGCAAGGCGGTCATGGTGTACTCCACGGGAAGCCCGCGGACGACCTACAACACCTCGCTGATCACGCCTGCAATTTCACTGCCGGCGGCCAGTACCAACCTGAAGCTGGTGTTCCGCCAGGTGCTGGAGACGTGGTCGGGTGACGAGACAGCCGACGTCGACATCAGCACCGACGGCGGCACCACCTGGACGAACCTCTGGCGGAAGAAGAACATCGACCGCGAGGCAGGGCTGGTGTCGATCTCGCTGAGCGCCTACCTGAACAACAGCGTGAAGTTCCGCTTCCGCTACTACAACACGACGGCGCAGGCGTGGGATCTTTGGTGGCAGATCGACGACGTGCGCGTCGCGACGGTCCTGACGGGGGACATCACCGGCGACGGCAAGGTCAACATCTTCGACCTGCAACGGATGGCGCTCAGTTGGAACAAACTACCGGGCCAGGCGGGTTATGACCCGGCCTGCGATCTCACCGGCGACGGCAAGGTTAACATCTTCGACCTTCAGGCCATGGCACAGAACTGGAACAAAACCGCCTGACTGCATGGTTTTGGTACAGCCCGTCGACATTGGCATGACACCGATCTCGTTCTGCAGGACGCGAACCAATGCGCGACGCGCTGCTAATGCGCGTGCTTCTAAAATCGCGTAGTTTATAATAACAGAGCGTCTCGAAAGCCCCCACGCGATGTTGCCTATCGGGATCGCAGGGCCTATCATCTCACAAGAAATTGTGTAAGCGGCAGCGTGCGAGTCATTTCCGGCATTGGGGCATTGGACAGGCGCCTGGCCGACGAGCTGCGCTTCGGCCGCTGCTGCCTCCAGGACAGCCGGCGGGCGTGCAGCCGGAGAGCAGGCTTAGAACCTGGATGGGCGCGACACCGCGCCCGGGGTCGCTGCAATTTTCTGGAGAAGACCATGCCAACAAGAGATGATGTTCCCGTCGATCGCGGAGACGCCGGTCGTTGGGACGCGATGGGTTGTATGTGGTGGTGGTGGATCGTCATTATCATCATCATCATCATAATCATCTGGTGGTTCTTCGCATGGGGCCGTGAGCCCACTCCCCTGGCTCCGGTGCCTGCACCCGCGCCAGCGCCGGTTGCCCCGGCCCGGCCGGTCGAGCCTGGTGTCAGTCCTCCGGCTGCGCCGCGCGAGCCTGCCGCTGAACCGGCACCGGCACCTCCACCATCAGAGCCGGCACCTTCTCCTGCCCCAGCCGAACCGGCGCCTGCACCTGAACCGGGAGCCGCTACCGCGCCGGCCGGCGGGGCCGGGGGCACTGTAGCGCCCAACGGCGAAACAGTCACGCCCGATGCCGACGATCAGACCCAGCAACCGGGCGGTATGAGCAGTCCACCACAGGACAGCGGCGGGGCCAGCGAGTTGCCGACGCACGTCCTGCCGGCTGGCCTGGGGATTGCGTAAGGGCATCGGCCGCGGGCTGGTGTTCTGCGGCCGTATTTATATCTGCTCGCGGACAGCGTATTCAGGCGTCCGGGCGGCGACAGGTGGTCCCTGTCACGCCCGGACGCGATGCATTCTGTGCGCGGGCGAGAGGGATGGCAGCTGCAACGGCGGTCCTGGGTGCCGATTCCTGAGTAACAGAAACAACCACAAAAGCCAGGCTGATGCCTGCATTCCCAGCCCTACCCTTTCCAGGGAAGCACGCCCCGGACATCGCGGACGTGGCATTCATGCCGCCGGGGGCCCTTGCGGCGCCGTCGCTGCCTCGTAACATGCAAGGGGTCCGCACATGATGCAGTGGATACTAGCCAGGAGGACGTCGTGGCGCAAACCTATCGCGCAGGGGACTGGGGCACGTACAGGATGGATGTGCGTAATCCCCACGTAGTGCTCGAGCCGGCCGAGAGAGAGATCGCCGTCGTCGGTGAGGCCCTGTCTGTGCTGTACGAGACCGGCATCCTGCCGCATACCCGGTACGACCACGCGAAGATGCTGGCGTTCCGCAACGCGGTGCGGGAGGAGTTCGACATCCCCTGGACCGCCATCACGCCCCGCATGCAGCGGCTGATCTATGCGATCAACGCCATCGCCCAGCCCGCCAACATGATCGCCGCGGGAGTGTTCTGCGGAAACACGTTCATCTGCAACGCGGGGGCGGCTGTCGGGCCGGGCGCGGTGTACACGGCGAGGAACCTGGTCGGCGTCGAGATCAAGCGCGACGAGGCGGCCCGCGCCGAGCGAAACGTCCGCCGGCTCGACCCGACGGGCGTTGCCCGCATTGTGGCAGCCGACGCGGTCGAGGTCGTCCGCGAGTTCGCGGAGCCGATCCATCTGCTTTACCTGGACGCCGACGGCACCGGCGGGCGCGGCAAGGGCATCTATCTCGACATCGTCGAGGCGTGCTACGAGAAGGTTGTGCCCGGCGGGCTCGTGCTCGCACACAACAGCGTCAACGCGGCAGAACGGCTAAAACTCTACCTCGAGCATGTCCGCAACCCACAGTACTTCAAGGCAAGCGTGAACGTGATTATCGATGGCGAAGGCCTGGAGGTATCGTCCAAGTGAACCCTGCAAGAGGCCATTCCAGCAAGGTACTGATGTCATTGGTTCTGATCGGAGCGAGCATGGCAGCGACGCAAGCAGCAAGCGTACCGCTCACGGTGCGCGAGACAGGTGGCGTGGATCGAGTCGGTTGGCCGGTAACCTGTGGTGTGCCCTTTGCAGACGAGCAGGTCAAGGCCGAGGCGATCGCCGCGGGCGGCTATCGCCTGGTGGATGCTGCCGGCCAGGAAGTCCCCTGCCAGGCCGAAGTGGCTGCCACCTGGGGCGTCTATCCAACAGGGTCGAACGGCTTTGCCAAGTGGATCCACCTGACCTTCCTGGCGGACGTGGCAGCGGGCCAGACAGCCAAGTACCAGTTGGAGTACGGCCAAGGCATCCGGAACAAAACGGGCAGCGGGCTGAAGGTTTCGGAGAAGGCCCAGTGCGTCACGGTCACCACCGGCAAGGGCGCCGGCGCGTTGCGGCTGCTGATTTCCCGCGAGCGGTGCAACATTCTGAACGAAGTCGCGCTCGATGTCGACGGCAACGGCTTCGGCAAGGACGACGTGATCCTCTCATCGCGCGACGCGGCGAACCTGTGGGTCGGCTACGATCACAACACGGCCCGGGTCAACACGAGTCGTCCCGAGGTGGTCGTGGAGCAGGCCGGGCCGGTCATGGCGGTCATCCGCGTAAAGACGAAACTCGACAGCCGGTTTGAGTCGGTGGTGCGTATCTTCACCTACGCCAACTCGCCACTGGTACGCATCCAGGAGACGTTGGTGCACGGGCCGACCGGGCAGAATCGTTCGGCGGGGCAGCCGCAGCCGGTGGTCATGAAGAGCCACGTGCTCGAGTTGCCGATCCGCACCAACGCGGGTGAAGCGGTTGCCACCGTCGGCACAGGCGAGGCGCTACCCGAACCGGCCCAGTTCCGCCGCGAATCGGCCTGGCTGGCTGACGGCGTGACGGTCTCGCTCGAACAGGATTTGGTGCATCCCTGCAAGCCGGGCAACATCGACGAGAACCGGCTGAGCAAGGCGTTCAACTACAGCGTCCACGCGGACAGCAAGCAGATCGCGGCGGGCCAGCGTTCGCCCGGCTGGATCGATGTATCCGACAGGCGCTGGGGCGTAACCGCGGCCGTGCGGTACTTCTGGCAGTCGTTTCCCAAGCGGCTTGTCGCCACGGCTAAGACGCTACGGCTCGAACACTGGGCGGAAGGCGCGCAGCTCAACCCGCTGGCCCGCAACTACAACTGGATGGGCATGGCCAAGACGCACGACACGATGCTGTACTTCCACAAGGGCGATGCCGGCACCGCTCGGGCCGAGCAGGTCGCCCTGGGACACATCCACGAGCTGTTCGCCACGTGCGAGCCTGCGTACTACTGCATGACCCGGGCCTACGGCCGGCAGATGATCACCCCGGCGGTACAGGACGGCAGGCAGGTGCACCCCGAGTACGATGCCATGGTGGCAGGCGGGCTGAACCGGGAGCGCAAGATCAATGCGGGCTTTTACTACTTCCGCGAAACCGAGGACGACTACGGCTACTTCAACTTCGGCGACTTCCTGGTGGGACCCTACTGGGGCCAGTTGGAGTACGATCCGGCCTACTGCATGATCCAGCAGTTCTACCGGACGGGCGAACTGAAGTACCTGGAGTTCAGCGCCGAGTGCGCCAGGCACAATTACGACATCGACTTTACGCACACCTATACGCCGGAGAGCAGCAATTACCCGCAGCGCGAGCACGACAAGCGCGGCAGCCACTTTGCCGGCGAGGACTCGCACGGCCAGTGGAACACCAACACCGACCCGGGACACGTGTTCATCGCCGGTCTGGCCAACTACTGGTACCTGACGGGCGACCCGCGGGCCAAGGACGTAATTGGCTGGTCGCTGCCGGTGTACCTGGGCGAGGACTGGTACCGCATGGGCGGCGGCGGGACGTGGCGGTATTTGGGCGGCTATCTCCTCACGGTCATGACTTACGCCTACGAACTGACTTGGGACAATCGCTATATTGAGCCGATGCTCTGGGCGGCGCGCGAGTACATGGTCAACGGTCATACGCGGCACGAAGACGGCATCTGGTGGAGCACCGAGCCGGTCGTGCCGGAAAGGCCAGGCGATACGCACAGAGCCGGACGGCGCCCGCGCGAAGACTGGGCGTCGATGAGCATCGCGTACGCCCTGTCAACCGACGCCCAGGTGGCCGAGCAGAAGCAGTACTTCTGCCAGACGTGGCTGGCGGACTCGATCACCAACGGATACACGCAGGCGCTCGAGATCTACCCTGGCTCGCCCTGCCGCAAGGCGATCGAGTCGGCCGTAGTCAACCTGGCGGACTTCCTGTTGAAGCACGGTCTGACGGAGGATTTCGACGGCGTTCGCGTGGGAGTTCGCAAGCCGACGACCGAGTCCAGCGCGTACGCACCCGAAGGGGTCTACGCGCATTCGATGCCGAACATGGTCATCCTGACGCTGGCGAAGGCTTATCACTACACCGGCGACACGAAGTACGCCGATGCCGCCCGAAAACTGATCTCCAAGGCATGCGAGCACAAGGACGACCTGAGCGCGCTCAAGCCGGTGACGCAGGGCACCTACTACCCGCCGATGGTGCTGCCGTATCTCGATGGGACGATCCCGCCGCGCGCGAAGGACGCGAACCTCGTCGAAGTCGCGCCTGCCAACGTATGGCTCGAGCATAGCCGGCAGATCCTCAAGGCCGCGAAGGACAGGAGCGGCACGATCTTCGTCGGCGACCAAATGGCGACCGCGTGTGCCCCCGAAGACCGCCGCGGCCGGGCCTGGGGCAATGAGGCCGGCTGGCACCTGAGCAACGTGCTCGGTTCGATCGAGGGCCTGCTCGCCCGGCACAAGCCGCGTTACGTGGTGATCATGCTGGGCAGCAGCGAACTGCCGCTGGGGCATCCGGAGCGGACCGATTTCGAGGCGAACTATCAGACGCTCGTGCGCAAGATCGTCGCAGCCGGGAGCATCCCCGTCTGCACGACGCTGCCGCCCTGCTCCCATCTGGAAGGCTTCGCCTGGATGTACAACACGGAGATGTACCAGGTGAGCAAGCTGTACCGCGTACCGGTGATCGACGTGCACGAACTGATGAAGGGCCAAGGGCCGAAGGTCGTCAACGGAGGCGAGGCTGAGAGCAAGGTGCCGCCGGCGGAGTGGTCCGCCAGCAACACGTTCGCTGCCGGCCATGAGAAGATCGTGCAGGCGGAGCTGAACAGGATCGTGGCGCAAATCGAGAGCAGACCGAAACCTCAATAGTCCAGGCCGCCCTTAAGGGGTTTCTTGCGCTTGGGTTGAGGGCGCGGCGGGGCCGCTTCGGCTGGCGCCTCGCCTGTGTAGTGCGGGTCCATTTGCACCTGCTTGATCGAGAGGCTGGCCCGGCGGGCGGCCTCGTCGACATTCAGGACCTTGGCTTGGACGGTCTGGCCGACCTGGACAACCTCGCTGACCGAGCGGAGGCGGTTGGGACTGACCTCGCTGATGTGCACCAGGCCCTCGACGCCGGGCGCCAGTTCGACAAAGGCGCCGAACTCGGTGATCCGCTTGACGGTGCCGCTTACGATGCTGCCTTCTGGCCAGCGGGCGCTGGCACCCAGCCACGGGTCGTCGCCGACCCGCTTGAGCGACAGGCTGATTCGCTTCTTCTCGGGATCGACAGCCATCACGCGGATGTTGAGCGTCTGGCCGACGCTGACGACGTCACTGGGATGCCTAATGCGCTTTTCGAAGCTCATCTCGCTGATGGGGATGAGGCCTTCGACGCCGGGTTCGAGTTCGACGAACGCGCCAAAGTCAGCCAAACGGGTAATCTTGCCCTGGATGACCTCGTTGACGGGGTACTTCTGGACCACGCCAGCCCACGGGTCGGGCATGACCTGCTTGAGCCCCAACGAAAGCTTCCTGGTCTCGCGGTCGATCTTGAGGACCTTCACGCGAATCGCATCGCCTTCCTTGACGATCTCCTTGGGGTCCTCGACCCGGCTGTAACTCATGTCGCGAACGTGCAGCAGGCCGTCCATACCGCCGATGTCAACGAATGCGCCGTACGGCATGATCGTCTTGACCTTGCCTTCGACGACGACGCCTTCGTGCAGGGCCTCGAACATCTGCTCGCGCTTCTCGGCGGCCTCGGCCTCGAGGTAGGCACGCCGGCTGACGATCACGCGACGCTCGCCACGGTCGACTTCGAGGACCTTGCAACGGAGGCGCTGGTTGACGTAGCCTTGGACGTCATCGACGTGGAACATCTCGATCATGCTGACGGGCATGAAGGCCTTGATGCCGCTGAGGTCGAGTTCCAGGCCACCCTTGTTATGTCCGGTAACCCGGCCTTCGACAAATTGCCCTTCTTCGAGCGTATCCCAGGCCGCCGCCAGAACCGCCCCCTTGCGGGAAAGCAACAGGACGCCGTCCCGCTTGTCATAACCTTCTATCGTGACTTCGACGAGGTCGCCGATGTTGGGCAGGGTCTGGCCTTCGTACTGGTTCCTCGGCAGCATTCCCTGGCTCTTGCCGCCGAGGTCCACGAAGATGTCGTCACCGTGGATGGCGATGACCCGGCCGCGCTTGACGCCGGGGGCCTGGGTGGCCGGTTGGCCGGCCACCTGGCCGGCAGCAGCCGCCGCGGCCCGGGCGGCGTTCTTTTCGGCCTCCTCCTGGTCGATCATGTCGGCAAGGCTCATATCGCCGAGAGCGTCCTCGATCTCGCGCTGCAAGGCGTCGTCCATATCGCTGCGGGGCCTTACGCGCTCGTCGTCTTTCCTTCTGTGCGTCTCACTCATTCTGCGATCCTCATCCTGCAACGGTTGGAGTCCACCGGCCGGCTGGCGTTCTCGCCACCCGTGACCGGGATCGGCAAATCATACCGGCGGGGCCTGCGGCGGCAAAGGGCGCCGCCTCGCACGGAAGCGAGAGTGGCCGGCGCTGCTAAGCTGATGGGACGGCGTGAGCTTGGCGCTGATCTGTGCTGCTGTTGCCCCGGCCGATACCTGCGATTATTGTGACGGCCTCGTACGAAACGCTATCGGATCGTACGGGTGAATTGTAGACAGATGGCGGCGGAGAGCCAATGTCGGAGAATGGCAGTTGCCAGTGGGCAGTGACGGCAATGGCGCCAAAGACCGGGCTGGAGGCGGTCTTGCGGGTCTAGCGGCAAACGAGCGCTGATAATGGGAGAGATCATGGCCAAGGCGGCAAAGGCGCAGGCGGCGAAGGCATCATTTGTGGCGGAGGCATCATTTGTGGCGGAGGCCCAGCGGGTGCTGGCATTGAAGGTCGATGAGCGGACCGGGAAGCTCGGCGGGTATGGGCCCAACGGCGAGGTGATCTACGAGGGGCATCCGTCCGGCTGTCCGTCGGTGCTGGTGGACAACCAGAAGGACGCGACCGCGACGTACATGTCCAACGGTTCGATCGGCTTTGTGGTCAAGATCGAAGGCGGCATGGAAATCCGTGTGCTCGACCCGTCCTTCGACCCGGTCGAGAAGCGCGAGATCAACGCCCCGAGCAACAACGTGTGGCTCGATGTACAGGTGGGCAAAGCGCATCACATCGCTTCGTTGATCAACCCCAAGGCGAACGTGAATGCGGTGCCGGCGAGCATCAAGGTGGTGAAGCTGGGCGACCCGGATCGCAGCATGTGGTACTGCGCGACGTTCAAGCCGGCCAAAGGTGTGGCATATGAGACCGCGATCAAGTTTGCGCTGAAGTACACGGAGGCGGGGCCGGCCCTGACGCGCGAGGTGTACGTGAAGAACCTTGGCAAAGGCGCGCTGAAGGGACAACTGTGGACCGCCTTCACGCTGCACGGCACGCAGCGGTTCGTCTACAATAAGGAACTGTGGTACGACAGCAGCCTGCCGCTTTCGCCCAGGGAAATCGTGGTCAGTTGCACGGTGCCGTATACCGACATCATTCAGATCAAGCGGGTTTCCAGCGAAGTGACGAACGCAAAACCTGTCGACGCGACAGGCGACTATGCGACATTCGTCGGCGATACCGCGGCGTACATTACGATGCCCCAGGCGGTGCTCGAAGGGCAGATGCTCAAGGGCGGGGCGGGCAGGAAGCTGAGCCGGTTCAGCACGGCAGCGGTGGCGGCAAGCCAGTTCGAGATTGCATTAAAGGCCGGCCAGGCGGCGACGGTGCAGCAGAGCCTGCTGTATGTGACGAGCCAGGACGTCATCACGCAGTACGGCAAGCAGGCGAGCTTCTCGATCCCAACGTACAAGGAGATGTCAAAGACGTTCAAGGCCGCCGCCGAGTACCTCGTCAAGGCGACGCCGTCTGCCAGGCAGGTGACCGCAAGGAAGCCATTGGCGGCGGGCGAGCAGCCGCATCCGGCGTTCGAACTGCAACTGCCGGCCCAGCGGCGGGTGAGCCACTATGCCAATTCACTCTGGACGGGCGTGAAGGAACTGTACGAGAAGTGCCGGGCGCACGGGGCGAAGCTGGCCAACGGCATCGAACTGGGAACCCGCGACCGCGCCCAGGACATGTGGCCCAAGATGAAGGAAGATCCGGGTATCGTCCGGGCCGACCTGGTGCATGCGATGGGGCTGATGTACGTCACGACTGATTCGTTCCCGACGGACGGCCGGCCGCTGACGATCGTTGAAAAACTGCACGGCATGTTCCCCCGCCAGTACCCAAGCCGGTGGGACAACCGCAGCGAAGTGGTCATGTGCGACAACCGGCCCTACACCGACAGCCCGCTGTGGCTGATCAACTCCACCAACATGTACATCCGCGAAACGGGTGATTACAACATTCTGACAGAAGAGGTGACGAGCGTTCACCTGACGGATCCGGAGCGGCCGATCACCAGCGGCATCGTCGGTTGCGACAGGCGGTTCCGGTTCATCGACGTGATCCGCGAGGTGTTCGCCTGCTTCGAGCGGCACGCCAAGGACACGCCGTACGGCATCTGCCAGATCATGTACGGCGACTGGTGCGACCCGATCGATATGTTCGGCACGAACCCGGTCGGCGACCCGAACAGCCGGGGCAAAGGCCGGGGCGTGGGCGTGCGTCTTTCGGCACACGTGTTTCAGTGCCTGGTCGAGACAATCGACACGCTGGAAGCGCCGGCCGTGGCGGAGTACCTCCAGCAGCGCGGCGCCATGCCGGACCTGAACGCCTGGAAGACCTTCGCCAGTTGGCTGCGCGAGAACATCGTGAAGTGGGCATGGGAGAAAGGCCAGGGCGTTAACCCCGGCTTCATCAGCTACATTCACGAACTGAAGGCCGATGGCAGCGTGCCGAACTACGCGGCCGGCGAGACGGGCTACACCCTTGGCTCGATGCAGCCGGAGCGGGAGTTCGACGGCCTGCCCCGCCGCGACCTGGCGTGCAACGCCTACGGCCTGAACATGGTTCTCACGCAGCGTGACTATCTCAAGCCGATTCCGTGTACACAGGAGATTGTAGACGGCGTGCTCGACACGATGAACAAGATCTTCTATAAGGACAAACTGGGGCTGCTGCTGTTCACCAAACCGATCCCGAACAACGAGAACGCCCGCAGACTGGTCGGCCGGATGGGCATCGTGCCGAGCGGTGTGGCTGAAAACGGCGAGTACCACCACGGGCAGGTGATGATGCACCGGTTCCGCATGGCCATGCCGGGCATGCAGGACATCGTCTGGAAGCAGTTCAAGCCGATGATGTCAGCCATGCGCGACGAGTCGCTGGCCGGACCGTTCGAGATGCCATCGACGTCGTACGCGTCGGACCCCGAAGACCCGCACTTCGGCAAGGGTATGTATTTCGGCCTGTCGGGCTCGACCGACTGGATCATGGAAATATTCCACGCCGTGGCGGGCTTCGACGTGGCCCTGCACGACAAGCGCCGGCCCGCGCTGCGGATCTGCCCGAACCTGCCGACGGAAGTAGACCAGTCGCTGACGTTCAAGCGGATCATCCACCTGGCCCAGCCAACCGGCGGCTACAGGCAGATCCCCTTCACGCTCAACATCCGCAAGGACGGCAAGGGCAAGAAACAGACGGACATGACGGTCATGATCAACGGCCAGCCGGCTGACAGAGCCGAGGTCGCGGACCTGTCGGGGCTGGACAAAGTGGACGTGGAGATCACGTACGTATACGCAAGGTAGTCAAAAGCTAACGTAGGCTGTTGCCGTTCGTCCCGTAGGGACCGAGGGATAGTAGCCCAGCCTCTCAAGACTGGGACCGGCGGCCTCCAAACCTCTGTTCTTGTCGTTGTTGAGCCCCACAGGGACGGCTGAGCCCACGGCGATGGGACGACTCGTTCGCACTGGGTCCAGCCACAACAGGAGCCATCAGACAATAGGGCTTGCGACGAGTGATCGCCACCCCTGAGCCTTGAGGGCTTAGGGACGCTTTACATCAGGGTGCGATGATGGCGGTATTGGACGATGGTCGGATTGCGGGACACAGCAGTGCCATCGAAATCGTCCGCCCTGTGGGCCGGCGGACGATCACGCACGCCATACACGACATCGACGGCACGCACAGCCTGATCCGCAACTGGCCGCCCGTGATGAGCTTGACGATCTACTGGGCGATGACTTGCGGGTTAGAGGACGATTTCGACAGCGAGGAGAACTGCCGGCGACTTGTGGAAAGGGTCGGCAAGGAACGGCTGGAGGAGACGGATCGTTTCTGCGTGGAGTCGGCGGGACTGTCGGCGCTGACGCAGATAGAGTATGGCATCCGGCGGGCGATCCAGTTGGGCAATCTGCCGAAGGATGTACCGTTTCGGCTGACGGATGAGGCGCAGCGCAACAACGCCGAGATACTCCGGCGGATCTGGAATGGGCAGGAGCGGTTCGAGGACATCGCCGAGCCAGCCGATTTGACTGCCTTCATCGCCGAGCGGACGCCCCGCCTGTTCCGACTGTACGAGACAATCCTGAACAAGGCCTGCCGGGACCGCAACACGGCCGATGCCTGGAAGCACCCGGAGCGTTGGAGGGTACCAGGCTCCATGGAATTCATGCGATACCTGCACGAAATCGGCTGCACCAACTGGTTCGTCACAGGTGCGGTGATCTACCCGGAAGGCGGCATGTTTGAGGAGGTGCAGGCAGTCGGGTTCGAGGTGGGACCGGGCAAAATGGTCGAGGCGGTGCTGGGTTCCTCGTGGGACCGGAAGATGCCAAAGGTCGAGGTGATGCAGGAGTTGTGTCAGAGGCACTGCATCGATCCAGCCAGCGTGCTGGTGCTGGGCGACGGCCGGACCGAGATCCAGGCAGCCGTGGACATAGGCAGCGTGGCGATCAGCCGGCTGCCACGCGACGCGACGCGGCAGCGGGAACTGCATAAGCAGATCGGCACGAACTACATTGTGGAAGATTGGACAGATCCGATGCTGACGGAACTGATCAGGCCGTAGACCCGCTGCGCCTTCGCAACAGCGCCAGGCTGCCCAGCGCCAGCAGCGCCACGGTGCCGGGCTCCGGGACGATGACGGCCTGGTAGACCTCGTACGCCTTCAGCAGCGTCACGTAGTTCCGCAGGTTGTACCCGTTCTTGCTCAGAGCGTCCGCGCTGAAGTTGCTGGTGTAGGCCGATGGGTTGGACGGGTGAATCCCGTCCCCGGAGATCAGCGTTGTCACGGCGTACACGTTGTTGTTATACGCCCCGGGGTTGGCCGTGTACACCGGGTAGCCGTCCCAACTCGTGCCAGGATTGCGCGACAGGATCGCGTTGTAGTAATCGATCACCGGCACCTGCTCGATGCCGGCGATGGCGTTGACCGCATCCACGTATGGCACCATGTTCCTGTTGTGCTGCGGCGGGGGCGTCGTCAGGATCGGGATCGTGCCGTTGGCCTTGCAGGTGCGAACGACTTCCGTAAGGTTCGCCCGGTAGGTCGCCACCGACGTACCGTTCTTGGCCTCGTTGGTACCCCAGAGGATCACAACCATCTCGGGCTTGTCGGTAGCTAACCAGTAATCAATATTGCGCATGGGAGGGGCCACATCGCTGGCCAGGGCCCAACTGGCCTGCGAACCACCCGTGGAGCCGTGGGCAACGCCGTAACTGGACCACAGCCCCGGAGCCATCTGCGTGCGCAGCCAGTTCAGCGCCGGTGCAGCCTCCGGCCCTACGTTCGACTGGGCGTACTGCAGGTTGCTGAAGAAGGCACTGGTGCTGGTAATGCTGTCTCCCCAACGACCGAGCGTGTTGGGGGTTCCCTTGAATTGGGCGTGAACGGACCGCATCGCAGCGACCCAATCCTGGGCGAATGCAGAGGTCGCACAGAGGACCACGATCAGCACGGCAACGTATCTCATGGCAGCTCTCCCCTTCTAATCCAGATCTGCCTGCACGCGTACGATCACATACCTTGCGGCTACCTCCCGCCAGAATAGCAGGCTGGCCGGGCAGCAGTCAATCGCAAACGCAGCCGCCTCGCGTCTGCCAGGCCATTGCCAGGCCTCGCCACGGAGGTCCGGACCTGTCATCCACACTGGCCGGCACCATCTTTCCGGGCTGCAGCCAGTCCATTGGGCTGCCGGCATGCACGGTATAATGGACCCAGGAGGATCGCACATGGGATGCGAAAACTGCAGACTGCGGCGGTACTCGGAGCGGAAGCCCGAGTCGCTGATCGCCCGCCTGTGGCGTTGGCACACGGAATGGTGCCCCGGCTGGAAGAAGTACCAGAAGCAACTAGCCCAGCAACCGGCCAAAGACAACAGCAGCGCCAAGTAGGCTTGCTGGGGAGCAAGACGAACAACGTACCCTCAAGTCAGGCCAGAGCAGTCGGATCGCATGCTGACATCATTGCTCATCTGGTCTTCCTCCTCTGGCGGCCACATCCACCTCAGATGTTCAGCTCGAACGGGATGATGCCACATATCACCAGGCAGATGCAGGTGTTCAGCGGCAATGTCGCAACAGCCGCAGCAAGCAGCCAGACGCTTCGATGACGGCGAACCTGCAAGATGGTCGCGAGCCCACAGAGCATGCCCACCGGACTCAGCACAAATACACTTACCGCCAGGAGCACGAGGCTGGCATGCCCACCGTACTGATGTCACGAGAGCGGCATGGCGAGGCCCAGCGTCAAGTGGGAACTGAGCGAGCCGGAAACCAGGAGCGAAGGCGGCCAGTAGCCCGCGTGCGACCGCCGAAGCACTTGCACATGGCCCGGCTGAAAGCCGGTAACTGCCTCTTCATGCTCCTGCGGTTTCATGCCCGTGCTCCTCGTAACTGTCGGGCTTACGCACAAGGCCATCGGCATCCTGCCAGCAGCAAGAGCAAGAGACTTACTGACAAAGCCAGGATACATAACAACAGGACTCCGCCATGCAGATGGTCGCGCGCCGAGATAACGCCGAGCGATCCGCACGCCAGCCCCAGCAAGCATAGCAGCGGACCGACCGGCAGTCCCGCAACATGTAGCAAGACCCCCGCCTGAACGATCCCCAATGCTTCCGCCAGCCCCAGCCCCGGCAGCGCCCACGCTCCTATTACGAGCAGCCAGGGCCATAGGTGTGGACGAATGACGTATCCCTGACCTGACCTCAACGAGCTCCAGACATGCCCCTTGCAGTACATGGCCATCACGCACCTCCATCGGCCGCGTCAGCCCAATCCGAGCGTGCGAAGCAGCATCGGGTCCGTGCTCATGTATGCAAGCCTCGGGTCTATCAGCAGCAGACGATACAGGTATAGGACAAACAAACTTGCTGATGCGGCCGAGAGCATCAGCACGAGCAGTCCGCACAGCACATCCGACCGTTGCGGTATTTCAGGGATTTCCATGGAACCCTCGATCGCCTGTTCGGCGTTTGCTGTCAGTTTCGGGGCAGGCCGATCCTACCCCGCGACCGGCGAGAAGGGACGATGTGCACCGGACGATCCCATCGAGCCCAGCCGCTGCGCAAGTCTGATATGCCAGCGGCATGCCATTCGGGGTCAGATTCTTGCATCTCCTGATCGGAGCACCTGTTACGCGAATATTGGCAAATCTGTAGCCGGCCATTGGCTCAGGCCTGAATTGACACCAAATGTACAGTCGATGTACGTTTCGTGTACGCTATCACCTGGAGGCGATATGGCACTGTTTTCCGCGCGTGAGCGTGCGTTTGCGACGGCGGTATCGAACCTTTCCTACTGCAACCCGTTTCTGCCGGAACGAATCGAGCACGAGCGGCAGGCGCTGGGTTCGGCCTTCCGCCAAAGCGATGCCCCCTGGAACGTGCGCGTCGAGATGGAGGGCGTGCCGCCGAACGTCAATCGACTGATCCGGCAGGCGGAGTCCTTGGCGGAAAAAACGCGTACCAGCCTGGCGACGGGAACCCAGGCGGGCCAGCAGGACCTGGCCTTGTACGAGGACATGGTCCTGTTTCTTCTGTTTCACCGCTACATCCCGCAGTTCGACGGCACCCTGCCCCCCGCTACCCGGGAGGCGAAGCGACTGCGGCTGGTTTTCTACACAGACTTCGCCCGGGATTACGAGCACTACCTCACGCTGCCGAAGGGACGGCCCGTCGCCTCACACGAGCTGGCGCACATGTTCGCGTGCTTCTTTCAACTTCGCCGCGCGTTTCATCACATCTTCCGCTATCTCGTGGGAGCGTCGGGGCCGGCCATCCGACTGCGGGCGACGGTGTGGCAGTCGATCTTCACGCACGACATGCGGTGCTACCGGCGGGCGCTGTACAGCCGGATGGGCGACATCACCACCCTGATCACCGGGCCTTCGGGGACCGGCAAGGAACTTGTTGCCCGGGCCATCGGGCTGTCGCGTTACATCCCTTTTGACGAGAAGGGGCTGGCCTTCTGCGAGGATTACGCGGAATCGTTCCATCCGATTAACCTGTCGGCGCTATCGCCGACGCTGATCGAGTCGGAGTTGTTCGGCCACCGCAAGGGCGCATTCACCGGGGCCTTGCAGGACCGCGAAGGCTGGCTCGAGGTCTGCAGGCCGCTGGGGACGGTGTTCCTCGACGAAATCGCAGAAACCGATGCTGCGGTCCAGGTGAAACTGCTACGGGTACTGGAAAGCAGGGTGTTTCAGCGGCTGGGCGACACGCAGCCTCGCGAGTTTCGCGGCAAGGTGATCGCTGCAACCAACCGCAACATGGCAGAGGAAATGCAGGCCGGACGGTTTCGAGCCGACTTGTATTACCGCCTCTGTTCGGACATCATTCGCACGCCGTCGCTGCGCGAGCAGCTGGCGGATTCGCCCGAAGAACTGGGCCGCCTGATCCTGTTCCTGGCCCGGCGGATCGCCGGCGAAGACGAGGCGCCGCGGATCGCCGGCCAGGTTGAGACGTGGATTCGCGAGCACCTGGGGCCCGATTACGCCTGGCCCGGCAATGTGCGCGAACTCGAGCAGTGCGTGCGAAACGTGATTTTGCGAGGCAGCTATCAACCGGCCGGGCCGCGGGTGAAGGATGCCGGCGAAGCGCTGGCTGAGGCGATGGCCGTGGGCAGGTTGACCGCGGAGGAACTGTTGCAGCGATACTGTGCGATCGTGTACGCCAAGACCGGCAGCCTGACGGAAACAGCGAGACGGCTGGGGCTGGATCGACGGACGGTGAAGGCAAAGATCGAATCCGATGCAGACAAGGTTGCCGGGTATACCGATAACAGACAGAGTGGCAGCGCCACGGAGTGAGAAGGTGTCGAGCGAGTGGACGAAACTGGCGGGAAAGAAACAGCTGCGCGTGGCGGGGCTGATGTCGGGCACAAGCGCCGATGGCGTGGACGTCGCGATCGTGGACATTGCCGGCCGGAAGGTGGATGTGGTTGCGTTCGGCATGGTGCCGTATCCGGCAGAGTTGCGAGAGGCGGTCTTTCGGTTGTTCCGGCCGGAGACGGGGCGGGTGGACGATGTTTGCCACATGAACTTCGTGCTGGGCGAGGTGTTTGCGCGGGGTCTGATTGAAGTGGCGAGGAGGCATCGGGTTTCGCTGAAATCGATCGATCTGATCGGGTCGCACGGGCAGACAATCTACCACATGCCGCAGGGGCGGAAATTCGGCCCGGGGCGTACCCGGCGGCGGGTCCGGTCGACGCTGCAGATCGCGGAACCATCTGTCATTGCAGAACTTACAGGCATCACGACCGTGGCGGACTTTCGGCCGCGGGACATCGCGGCGGGTGGCGAAGGGGCGCCGCTGGTGCCATATACGGACTGGCTGCTGTTCGGCGACCGGAAGAGAACGCGGGCGATCCAGAACATCGGCGGGATCGCGAATGTGACGTATCTGCCGGCGGGCGGCGGGGCGGAGGATGTGCTGGCGTTCGACACCGGGCCGGGCAACATGATCATCGACCGGGTTGTGTTTTTGGCGACCAAGGGCAAGGCAACATATGACGCGGGGGGCCAGTTCGCGGCGGCGGGGCAGGTCAATGATCGGATGCTCTCGGAGCTGATGAGGCACAAATACCTACGACGCCGGCCACCGAAGACGACGGGCCGGGAGGAGTTCGGCGTGCCGTTCACGGATGCGTTCTATGCGTGGGCACTGAAGCGAAAGGTTGCGCCGATTGACGTGCTGGCGACGGTGACGGCGTTTACGGCGCTGACGATCATGGAGGCGTATCGCAAGTTCCTGCCCAGGCCGGTGGACGAAGCGATCCTGTGCGGCGGCGGGGCATGGAACGAGACGCTGCTGTGGATGTTGCGGGCGGGGCTGTACCCGACGAAAGTGGGCGTTATGGACGAGTACGGCATCAGCGTGGATGCCAAAGAGGCGGTGTCGTTCGCACTGCTGGCGTATGAGACGATTCACGGCAGGTGCAACAATGTGCCGTCGGCGACGGGGGCGAGGCGGCCTGTCGTGTTGGGCAAGATTGTGCCTGGGTAAACGGCAGTCGCCAGTGGCCAGTTGGCGGTCGCCGGTTGCCAGGAACAACCGGCCAGCGGATACGGGACGGGCTGAGAGCCGGTTACGGACACGTGTATGATCAAGGATCGATCGAAACTGACGACGGAAAAGCGGAACCGGAACAGCGAGGACATCGATACGCGGTCGACGCTGGGGATCGTGGAGGTCATCAACCGCGAGGACCAGAAGGTCGCACCGGCGGTGGCAAGGGAGAAGAAAAGGATCGCCGCCGCGGTGGATATCATCGTCGAGAGTTTCCGGCAGGGCGGGCGGCTGTTCTACGTAGGGGCAGGGACGAGCGGCCGGCTGGGGGTGCTGGACGCGTCGGAGTGCCCGCCGACGTATGGCGTACCGCCGACGATGGTGCAGGGGATCATCGCAGGCGGCAGGCGAGCGCTGGTGCGGTCGGTCGAGGGCGCGGAGGACCATCCCGAGGACGGGGCCAGGGCGATCGACAAGCGGAAGGTGAAGGCGATCGACGTTGTTTGCGGCATCGCGGCGTGCGGGGTGACGCCGTTCGTGCGAGGGGCACTGGCGCGGGCGCGTCAGATCGGGGCGAAGATCCTGTTCGTCACGTGCGCCCCCGAAGCGAAGAAGTACATAGACGCCGATGTCATCATAAACCCGGTGGTCGGACCGGAAGTGGTCACCGGATCGACGCGGATGAAAGCGGGCACGGCGACGAAACTCGCGCTGAATACGATGACGACGGCCGCGATGATCCGGATGGGCAAGGTATACGGCAACCTGATGGTGGACCTGCGGGCGACCAACAGCAAGTTACAAGACCGGAGCGAACGGATCGTCATGGCGGCGGCGGGGGTGGATCGGGCGACCGCAAGGAAGGTATTGAAGAAGGCGCAGGGACGTGCGAAGGCGGCGATTCTGATGCATTTCCGGCAGATAGACCTGGTGGAGGCGGAGCGACTGCTGGCGGCAGCGGGCGAGTCGCTGCGCAAGGCGATGGATGGGGATGGCACAGCCCGGCGCAGACACACATGAGCAAGGCCGCTAGTCCCGGACAACGGCTACCGGTATGATCCAGGGTAGATGCATACCGAACGAAAAGGTGATGAATGGCTGAGATCATTTTCATTGTACAAGAGGCACCAGGAGGTGGGTTCATTGCCCGTGCCTTGGGCGAGTCCGTGTCTACCGAAGCCGACACGCGGGACGAGCTTTATGAGCAGGTGCGCGATGCCGTCCGCTGCCATTTCGATGAAGCCGGCAGACCGAAAGTGATCACGCTGCGCTTCGTCACGGAAGAGGTCATCGCAGCATGAGGCTCCCGCGCGATTTGTCTGGGTATGACCTGGCAAGAGCCCTTGGGGTCCTGGGGCATGAGATCCGGCGACAGACCGGCAGCCACATGAGGCTCATTACTCAGGAGCACGAAGAACACCACGTTACGGTGTCCAAGCATTCTGCTCTGCGCGTCAACACACTGGCTAGCATCCTGGGCGACGCTGCCCAACACTTCGAGATGACACGAGAGGAACTCCTGGAACGGATCTTCGGTCGTCACGGATGAAATCGCCGACGCCTGGGCGTCCCCTGAGGCAGTTTCATGGATGAAGTGGTAACCGGCCATAACATCACCTCGGCCCTGCAGGGGCTGGACTACGCGGTGCTGGCGGTCTCGATCGCGGGGCTGATTGCGATTGCGTACCTGACGGGGCGGCGCGAGTCGGACACGCAGGATTTCTTTCTGGGCAAGCGGAGCGTGCCGCCGGCCATCGCCTGCCTGTCCTTCGTGGCGGCGGAAGTCAGTGCCGTCACGATCGTCAGCGTGCCGGGCGTGGCCTTCAAGGAAAACTGGCAGTACCTGCAGTTTTTCGTCGGCTCCGCAGCAGCGCGCGTGTTCATCGCGTTCCTGTTCATCCCCGTCTTCTACAGGTTCAACTGCACGACGATCTACGAGTTCCTCAAGCATCGCTTCGGCGACCGGACGCGCTATGCCGGCTCGGTGTTCTTCTTCATCACGCGATTGCTGGGCTCGGGCGTCCGGTTGTACGCCGCATCGCTGGGCGTGGCAGTCATCCTCGGTTGGCGACTGGACCAGGCGATCCTCCTGTTCACCGCGGTAAGCATCGCGTTTATCGCCTTCGGCGGCATCAAGGCGGTCGTCTGGACGGGAGCGTTCGAGGCAGTGATGTTCTACCTGGCCGGGGCAGCCATCGCGACGTACCTGGTGCTGCAGATACCGGGCGGCGTATCGCAGGCCTGGCAGATCGCGGACGAAGCAGGAAAGTTCGACCTCGTCAACCTCACGTGGAACCTGGCTGACCCCAAGACGCTCTGGGCCGCGGCGCTGAGCGCGTTTTTCATCAACTTGTCCGTCTTCGGCACCGACCAGGATTTCATGCAGAAGATGCTGACGGTCAAGACGCGGCGCTCCAGCCAGACCGCGCTGCTCGGGACGATCGTCGCAGGCTTCGTTCTGGTCTGCACATACATGGTTGTGGGCACGCTGCTGTTTGCTTTCTACAGGCAGCATCCTGACCCGGCCCTGCCTGCCGACGGCGATCAGGTGCTTTCGCACTTTGCGGTTCACGTACTGCCGGCCGGCCTCAAGGGGCTGGTACTGTCGGCGATTGTGCTGGCGAGCATCGACTCGCCGCTGAGCTCGCTGTCGGCGTCGTTCGTGACTGACATCTACCGGCCGTTGATCAATCGGACTGCTTGCGAGCGGCACTACCTGTGGGTGGGACGGATCGGGGTGGCGGCGTTCGGGGTGATCCTGGCTGGGCTGGCCTATGCGAGCGACTACTTGAAGGAAGGCGGAGTGCTGTGGGTCGCGTTCCAAGTGCTCGGGGTGACCGGCGGCAGCACCCTGGGGGTATTCCTGCTGGGCATGCTCACCAAGCGCCAGGCAGACCGGTCGAACGTACTGGCGATGACGGTCAGTGCGCTGGCGATGGCGGTGCTGCTGTGGCTGAGTCAGACGGGCCAGATCGGGCTGGGATGGAGTTGGCTGATCGTGATCGGCACCGCGATGACCTTCGGGCTTGGGTGGGTGTTGGGACCGGTGCTGGACGGGAGGCAACGGCAACGACTCAGCCACGGATTGACACGGAAAGACGCAGAGAAACAGCAACTAGACCTTAAACAAGCGAATGCCTCGACGCTGTAGTGCCGCCTGCGGGGCGGGCGAGCGAGGGCAGAGATCGCCCGCCAGAACCACCACTGCGGTTCCCCGTGCCTCGCCGGATTGTCGCTTGTCCATCCTGACCCGCCTTTCTTGACCTTC
>Ga0101944_10003383_pt1 | contig 22490 bp, 19 predicted proteins | sample DewCreD2012metaG_FD_75245 | JGI IMG/M metagenome (GOLD analysis project Ga0101944, IMG submission 75245) | Hot spring sediment bacterial and archeal communities from British Columbia, Canada, to study Microbial Dark Matter (Phase II) - Dewar... ... | reverse complement strand
TGGCGCGGATGGTGCGGTCGATGTGAGGGCAGGCCTCGACGTGAACCGAAACCAGATCGGCGCCGGCCTCGACGAAGCGGGGCGCGTACGAGTCGGCGTCCGTGATCATCAGGTGCACGTCGAACTGAAGCCTGGTCCTGCCGCGGAGCGATTCGAGCACCGGCAGGCCGAAGGAGATGTTGGGGACGAAATGGCCGTCCATCACGTCGAAGTGCAGCATGCGGGCGCCGGCCGAGGCCACCTGTTCCAGCTGTTCGCCGATGCGCGTGAAGTCTGCCGCCAGCAGGGAGGGAAGAATCTCGAACATGCGCGGGCACTCTCACTCTATCACGGCGGCGAAAAAGCCATCGCCGGGATCGCGGCCCGGGACTCGCAGCACCATGCGCTGCACGCGTCCGGCGGCTGCCCGCAGAACTACCTGTTCGTTCTCCTCCGGTTCAAGCGAGCAGGTGGAGTACACAAGCCTGCCGCCGGGCCTGAGGCATCGCAGCGCTTCGCGCAGGATGGCTTCCTGCCGTTGCGACTGGCGTGCGAGTTGTCGAGGAGAGACGCGCCACCGGATCTCGGGGTTGCGCCCGAGCGTACCGGTACCGGAGCATGGAGCGTCGACGAGGATCTTTTCGAACACGGGGCCGAAAGGCAGTCCGCGGGCAGCGTCGGCCTGCACGCGGGGGCACGGGGCGAGGAAGGCGCGCAGGCGGGCAAAGCTCGCGTCGCAGGCCACAGCCTTCACGCCGGACTCCAGCGCCTGGAGCGTCTTGTTGCCAGGGGCCGCGCAGACATCGAGCAACCGCTCGCCGGGTTGAAGCTCGAGCAGCGGGACGATGGACTGCGCGCCGGCGTCCATGGGGCGGCCTTCCCGCATGGCCGGGACGGGCTCCTCGAGCGCGGCGAGCGCCGCGCGGCGCGCGTCTTCCCCGCCCAGGGTGCGTTTCCACTTTTCCAGCAGCCACGCGGGCATGGAGAGCTCCAGATCCTCGCCGGGCCACTGCTCCGGCAGCTGAGGGAGCCGGCGGAGAACGGCGTTGACGAAGCCGGCGGCCTGGGACCTGCCGCACCGTTTGACCAGTTCGACGGATTCGTCCACAGCGGCATGGCGCGGGACGCGGTCGAGGAAGCGGATCTGGAACGCGCCCATGCGCAGGGCCCGGAGCACGGCCGCGTCCAGCTCCTCCAGAGGGCGCGCGGATGCCTGACGGATCAGCCAGTCCAGCTGCGCCCGCCGCCGGAGCACTCCGTAGACGATCTGCGTGGCCAGCCCGGCGTCGCGCGCGTCCATGCCGCGCAGCGCCTCCAGCAGGGCGATGTCGGACTTGGCTCCGCGCTCGACGCGGGCCAGAACATCAAACGCCGCTCGGCGGGCGGGGCTCACACTCCTTACAATAGAAATTTGGAGCTCGAAAAAGCCATTCTGCGCCGGGTGGGGCAGGCCGTCACGCGGTTCGGCATGATCCGCGAAGGGGACCGTGTGGCCGTGGGCTTTTCGGGCGGCAAGGACTCCTTCACGCTGCTGTCGGCGCTGCTGCTGCTGCAGAAGCGCGCGCCGGTGCGCTTCAGCGTGTGCGCCTTCACGATCGACCAGGGCAAGTTCCTGTCGCCGGTCGAGCCCTTCCGCGGGTGGATGCGCGAGCAGGGGGTCGAGTGGACCTACCGCGTGGACAATCCCTCGCTGCGGCTGCTGGCGGAACAGCCGGACCATGGCTGCGATCTGTGCAGCCGGTTCCGGCGCCGGGCGGTGTACGCGCTGGCGCGCGAGCTGGGAGCGAATGTGATTGCGCTCGGACACACGGCGGACGATCTGTGCGAGTCGTTCCTGCGGAACGCGATGTTCACGGGCCGCCTGGCGGCGCTGCCGCCCGTGGTGTGGTCGCGAAAGCGCGAGTTCCGCCTGATCCGTCCGCTCATTTATGTGACGGAGGATCTGACCCGGGCGTGGGCGGAAGCCTCCGGAGCGCCGGTGATTCCCTGCGGCTGCTCGCTGAAGACGGGCACGGTGCGGAGGTCGCTGCGCGGCATCCTGGCCGAGCTCGAACAGGAGCATCCCCACCTGAAGGGGACGCTGTTGAATGCGCTGGGCAATGTGGAGGTCAGCCGCCTGCTGGACACGCGCTATTTCGAAGCCGGGGAGGAGGGCGAGGCTGCAGCGTCCGCGGAGCTGCCTGTTCTGCAGGACGCGGCATTCACAGAGTTGTAATCCAATCGGCGTTGACTCCGGGCCGCGTCCGTTTGCGATAATTCGTTTTCCGGGCCAGGAGAGGGCCGCGCCGGAAGCAGCAAAGGATCAGAAACGCGCATGAGGCTCGTACCGCGGACCGAGAAGTTCTTTCACTTCTTCATTGATCAGGCCAATCTCATCCACGAGGCGGCGCAGATCTTCCGCAAAGCCGTCGAGAATGGCTCGGCGTCTCTGCCTGATGCAGAGGTCGCCATCGCGCGGCTGGAGCAGAAGGGCGACGAAATCATCCACGAAGTTTTTACGCGGCTGAACCAGACGTTCATCACGCCTCTGGATCCGGAAGACATCCACTCGCTGGCCTCGCACATGGACGACGTGCTGGACGCGATGGAAGAGGCCGTGCACCGGATCGTGGCCTACAAGATCGTGACGATCCCGAAGCCGGTGGTGGAGGTGGGCCATATCCTGGAGAACTGCGCGGTGGTTCTGCAGAAGGCCTTTGCGGCGCTTTCCGACGACAAACCGCTGCTTGAGCACGCCATCGAAATCAACCGCCTGGAGGATCAGGCGGACCACCTGATCCGGGCCGCGGTGGCGGAGCTTTTCGAGACGGAGAAGGATCCGATCACGCTGATCAAGCTGAAGGAGATCTACGAGTATCTCGAACTGGCCACCGACTACTGCGAAGACGTCGCCGATGCGCTGCAGAACGTGATTGTGAAGAACGGCTGATCCCAGGGTCATGGACTCCGCCCTCCTGCTGGTCTCCTTCATCGTCTTCGTAGCGCTTGTCTTCGATTTCATCAACGGCTTTCACGACGCGGCGAATTCCGTGGCGACAATCGTCGCCACGCAAGTGCTGTCGCCTTTCCAGGCCGTGTTGTGGGCGGCTTTCTGGAACTTCATCGCCGCGGTGCCGCTGCTGTTTTTCCATGAAGCGGGGGTAGCGAAAACGGTGGGCGCGGGGATGGTGGACATCAGGCTGGTGACCGAGATGGTGGTGCTGGCAGGGCTGATCGGGGCGATCTTCTGGAATCTGTTCACCTGGTACTACGGACTGCCGTCGAGTTCCTCCCACGCACTGATCGGGGGGTATGCGGGTGCGACGATGGCGAAGGTGGCGTCGACGCGCGGCGTCGGATCGACATTCGACGCCATTGTTCCCTCCGGATGGATCTCCACGGTGGCCTTCATCTTCATCGCTCCCATGATCGGCCTGGCGCTGGGGTATGTGCTGATGGTGATGGTGTTCTGGTTGTTCCGGCATTCCTCGCCACGGAAGATGGACATCTGGTTCCGGCGCCTGCAGCTCGTCAGCTCCGGACTGTTCAGCTATTCGCACGGGGCCAACGACGCGCAGAAGACGATGGGCATCATCACGAGCGTGCTGGTGGCTGCGGGGTATCTGAAAGAGTTCGATGTGCAGTGGTGGGTGGTGCTGTCGGCGCACGCCGCGATTGCGCTGGGAACGATGAGCGGCGGCTGGCGGATCGTGCACACGATGGGCGCGCGCCTGACGAGGCTGAAGCCGCGCGGCGGGTTTTGTGCCGAGACGGCCGGCGCCATCGCCATTCTGTTTCCGACATATCTGAAAATCCCGGTCTCCACGACGCACGTCATCACGGGCGCGATCGCCGGGGTCGGCTCCATCCAGCGGCTGAAGGCGGTGCGGTGGGGCCTGGCGACGAACATTCTCTGGGCCTGGGTGCTGACGATACCGATGTCAGCCCTGGTAGGAGCATTCAGTTTTCTCCTGATTTTCTGGCTGACCGGCCGAGTCTGACAGCCATGCCCAACCGGCCGCGCACCGTCCGCAGCCCTCTGTTCCGGAAGATTCTTGTCGGCGCGTGCCTGCTTGTGTTCGCCATGGGCGGGCTGACGGACCTGCTGATGTCGCGCTACACGCAGCAGAGCGAAGAAGGCGCAGTTCAGCGCAGCCTTCAGGCGGCCGCCCGGGTTCTCGCGCGCGAAATGGAAACTCTCTCTCCGGAGAGTCTGGCAGCCTGGGGGCATGACACCGACCGCCGTCTGGCGGCGCGGGTTACAGTGGTGGCCGCCGGCGGCGCAGTGCTGGCGGAGTCGCGGCGGGAACCGGGTTCGATGGAGAACCACGCGCACAGGCCCGAGATCCAGGCAGCGTTGCGCAGCGGAATCGGGGTCGCCAAGCGGCACAGCACGAGCGTGAACATGGATTTCCTTTACCTGGCCGTTCCGGCACGCCTGAGCGGTGGGGCGCCTGTGGTGCTGCGTCTGGCCGCGCCTCTGGAAACGATTGAGAGCGCCGTCAGGGAAAACCGGTGGCGCATCCTGCGGACGACGCTGCTGCTGGCGCTTGCCGTGCTGGTGGCCGCCTACTTTTTCACGAGGTCGCTGACGCGGCGCATCCACCGCATCCAGGGCGCGGCGGAGGCGCTGGCGGCCGGAGATTTTGAAGACGGCCTCGCGATGCAGGATTCCGGGCGGGACGAGCTGGGCGCGCTGGCAGCCTCGCTGCACCGCATGGCCGGCAATCTGCTGGAGATGGTCGATCTGGTGCGCGCCGAATCGGCGCGGCGGGACGCGATTCTGTCCAGCATGCGCGAGGGCGTGCTGGCCGTGGACCAATCGCTGCGGATCACGTTCTGCAACGAGGCGTTCCTGCAGGCGGTGGCCGTGCGGCAGACGCCCGAGCCGGGCACGCCGCTCGAGCAGGTTTCGCCGGACAACGCGCTGCTTGAACCGCTGTGGCAGGTGCTCGAGCAGGGCGAGACCGTGCGCGCGAAGATCGCCTTCCCTGCGACCCCGGGCCGCAGTTACGAGCTGTACGCCAAGCCGCTGGAGCTGAACCGGCAGAAGGGCGCGCTGGCCATTCTGCACGATGTGACCGAGATCGAACGGCTGGAGCGGGTGAGGCGCGATTTCGTCGCCAATGTTTCGCACGAGCTGCGCACGCCGCTGACCGCGATCCGCGGCTATGCAGAGACGCTGCTGGACGGCGCGATCGACGACGCGGAGCACAACCGCAAGTTCCTCGAAGTGATCCGCTCCAACGCCATCCGTCTGACGAACATCGCCTCCGATCTTCTGGTGTTGAGCGAGCTGGAGCAGCACCGCGCCTCGCAGGAGGCGACAGAGGCGGTGCCCGTGCAGGCGGTGATCGAGACTGCGATCCGCACGGTCGAATCCTCGGCGCGGATCCGGCAGATCCGCATCCAGTCCCAGCCCACCGATCTCTGCGTGCGCGCGCTGCGCTTCCGGCTGGAGCAGGCCCTGGTGAACCTGGTGGACAACGCCGTGAAGTTCAGCCCGCCGGACACGGAGGTGCGGATCGAGTGCAACCGCACGGATGACGGGATGGTGGAGATCCACGTCATCGACCAGGGCATCGGCATTCCCGAAGAGGACCTGCCGCGCATCTTCGAGCGGTTTTACCGCGTCGACAAGGCGCGCTCGCGCGAGGCTGGCGGGACGGGCCTCGGGCTGTCGATCGTCAAGCACATCGCGGAGCTGTTCGGCGGGAGCGTGCGGGTGAAAAGCAGGCTGAACGAGGGCTCGGCATTCACGCTGAGCTTCCCGGCTGCATGAAGAAACGCAGTCTCAGAGCGGGCGCGCGATTCCGGCAGGAGCCACGGGAGTTACCCTGAAAGTATCCATGCGCCTTGGCATCGATTTCGGCACAACGCGGATCGTGGCAGCCGCCGCAGACCGCGGCAACTACCCCGTTGTGGCGTTCGAATGCCCGGACGGGGCGGCGCGCGAGTGGGCGCCCCCGCTGATCGCCGTGCAGCAGAGCAAGCGGCTGTACGGATGGGACGCGTGGGCCGCGCAGGGCGCCGAAGGCGTGACGGTGATCCGTTCCATCAAGCGCGTGCTGGCGTGCTCGGGACCAGAGACGCTGGTGGAGCTGGCCGGGGAGACGGTGCGGCTGGGAACGTTGCTGGCCGAATTGCTCGCCTGGCTGAAAGATGCGCTGCTGCACCGGTCTTCGCTGCCGAGGCGCGGTGCGGACTCGCTGGAAGTGTTGCTGGGCGTGCCGGCGAATGCGAATTCGAACCAGCGGTTCCTGACGGCGGAAAGTTTCCGCGCGGCGGGATTCCGCGTTCTCGGGCTGCTGAACGAGCCCTCCGCGGCAAGCGTCGAGTTCTCGCACCGCCTGGGCGCCGACGGCCTTTCCGTGCCTCAGCGCATCCTCGTCTACGACCTGGGCGGGGGCACTTTTGATGCGTCGCTTGTGTACCGCGACGGGCAGGCACACATCGTGGAAGCCACGGAGAGCATCCCCACTCTGGGCGGCGACGATTTCGACGATGTGCTGGCGGCGCTGGCGCTCGAGAAGGCAGGCCTGGCGGACGAGCGCGATTCGCTGTCGCAAGCGGAGGAGTTTCTTCTGCTGGAAGAGTGCCGCGAGAAGAAGGAGTCGCTGCACCCTAACACACGGCGCCTGATGGTCGACCTGGATCGCGTGCGTGCGGGGTGGCCTGTAGTGGCGGTGCCGGTAGCGGAGTATTACGAGCAGCTGGCGCCACTGGTGGAGGAGACGCTGCACGCCACGGAAGACCTGCTGGAGAAGGCACCGGCGACGGCGCCAGTGACGCTGTACATTACGGGCGGCGCGAGCGAGCTGCCGTTGGTGAGCCGGCTGTTGCGGGAGCGGTTCGGAAGGCGCGTGAAACGCTCCGCCTACACGCGCGCCGCCACGGCGATCGGCCTCGCCATCCAGGCCTCAGCCCATACGCCGGCCGCGCTGAGGGAACGGTTCACGCGCTATTTCGGGGTGTGGCGCGAGGCCGAAGAGGGCCGAGTAATCGTGTTTGATCCGCTCTTCGAACAAGGGCTGGAGCTGCCGGCGCCGGGCGCCCCGGCGCTGACGAGGACGCGGCGCTACATGCCCGCTCACAACGTCGGACATTTCCGCTACCTGGAGTGTTCGCACCGCGGCCCGGCGGGCGAGCCTGCCGGAGACGTCACGTCCTGGGACGAGATCCGCTTCCCGTTCGATCCCCGGCTGGCCTCGGTGGCGGATCTGGAGAAGATCCCCGTGGAGAGGAGCCAGGAGGCGATGCGACAGCTGATCGAGGAGACGTACTCGGTCGATTCGAGCGGCTCGGTGACTGTCGTGATCGCGAACCTCACGGCCGGCTACCGCCGCGAGTACCGCCTCGGCCAGTGGGCTGCGGCGCAGAAGACGATCCGCCGCACTCAGCCGGCTGCCCGCGGGCGCCGCCGCGCCGCCCCGCGCTAGGAAGAGGGGTATTGTGTTCCTGTCCCCTTTTTTGGTCAGGAGCGGAGAAAGGTGATGCTCTGTTTGAGGCTCTCGAGCGGGTCGCCGGGCCACCAGTCCTGTTCGACGATGTAGTGGCGCACGCCGGCTTCTTCGCAGGCCTTGAGGATGTCCGGCCATTTGAGTTCGCCGTTGCCGACCTCTTTGAAAGCCTCGCGCGCGACCTTGCCCTCGTTGTATTCGACTGCCGTTCCCCGGCTGATGTCCTTGAGGTGCACCAGCGAAACGCGGCCCTTCAGCCGGCGCAGCATCGCCGCAGGGTCCTCGCCGCCGATCTTCAGCCAGAAGGTGTCGATTTCGAAGTGCACGAGTTTCGGGTCGAAGCGTTCGACCAGAATGTCGAAGGGGCGCCTGCCGCCCGCGGGGTCGAACTCAAACGAGTGGTGGTGGTAGCAGAGCTGGACGCCATGTTTGCGGCAGGTCTCGCCGGCCTTGTTCATCTGGTCGGCGAATTTCTCATAAAAGCCGGGCGCGTCGCGCTCCGGCTTGCCGACGTAGGCGATGACGGCGAAGCGGACCCCCTTTGCGGGCAGCGGAGCGATCGCTTCGTCGAGCGTCTGCGGGGCGCCGGAGGGGGCCTGCGCGCCGGGCGGCCGGCCCAGGACAAGCGGCAGTTCCAGACCCACGCTGGGCGTGGAGAGTTTGAGTTCCTTCAAGTGCGGCTCGAGCTGTGCGAGCTGACCCCGGCCGGGCTCGACGAACTCATAGCCCATGGCGGCGATGGCCGCCAGCGTGCCGCGGGGATCTTTGGGCATCAGCGTGCGGACGGTATAGAGCTGGACGCCCAGAGGGCGCGTGAACTTCGCAGCGAGCAGCGGCAGCGCGGAGGAAGCCAGAACGCTTCGGCGGGTGATGCGGGTCATGCTCCGATGCTATCACCTTGCGTAGAAGACGAAACGGCCGTAATAGCCCGATGTCATCGGGTGTTTCTCGTTCCAGACGAAGTTGAAATCCCGCGCCATGTAACGGCTGAGCACGCGCGTGCCAAGCTCGGCCTCCGCGAGCGGAACGAAGGGGTCGTACCATCTGGTTGCGCCGGGCAGAGCGTCGTCGGGCAGGACAGCCTTGCGGACCTCCAGCGCCAGCGCGCCGGGCACATAAACGCGGGCTCCGCCGGGATTCACGTCCATGTGAATCTCGGCGTGCGCCGTGCGGAGCACGCGGCCAAGAAACATGCCGTAGCGGTCGCGGAGGAAGGACTCGACAGCGCGCCTCTGCGCAGGCGTCGGAGCGTCGATGAAGAGAACGCTTTCGCGCGTCGAATATCCCATGGAGAGAGTGCCCTCGCCGCGCAACACGACCGCCGCCCGGGCGCCGGCCAGCGGAACGCCGCCGTATTCGCCCTCCTGGAAGTGCCAGGCGAGGATCGCTTCCCGTCCGCCGGTCTGGCTCTCGCCGGACCATTCGCAATAACAGCCGTGAACGTGATTCGAACGGTCCTCGACATAGAGTCCCTGAATGACGCCGCCCTGCAGCAGCAGGGCCAGAAGCAGTGTTCCGCCCATCGGACCCTCCTGTCCTTTTTTCTGCCGCAATCGCCGCGCGCCGTCAAGGGTGGGCGACAATCGGGAAGAGATGTACCGCGGGCGGTTCGCTCCGTCGCCGACGGGGCCGTTGCATTTCGGTTCGCTGGTGGCTGCCGTGTGCTCCTGGCTGGATGCGCGGGCGCACGGAGGCGAGTGGCTTGTGCGGATCGAGGATGTCGATGAAACGCGTTGCCGCCCGCGCTGGGGGGACGAGATCCTGAGGACTCTGGAACGGTTCAGGCTGTTCTGGGACGGACCCGTGGTCTGGCAAACGCAGCGGAAGGAAGCGTACCGCCACGCGCTGGAGAGACTCAGGCGCGCGGGGCTTGCTTATCCGTGCTGCTGCACGCGGCGCGAATCGGCAGGGCGGTATCCCGGACGGTGCCGCGGCGGCTTGCCCGCCGGCGCTGCGGCGAGGGCCTGGCGGTTCCGGGTAGAGCCCGGCGTGGTCGCGTTTGATGACCGCTGGCAGGGGCGGTTCGAGCAGGACGTGGAAGCGGAGGCTGGCGATTTCGTGCTGCTCCGCGCCGATGGCTGTTTCGCCTATCAGCTGGCGGTGGTGGTAGATGACGCAGAGCAGGGCATCACGCACGTGGTGCGCGGCGCAGACCTGCTCGACTCGACGCCGCGGCAGATCCTGCTGCAAAGAGCTCTGGGCTACCCGCAGCCCCGCTACATGCACCATCCTGTGGCTGTAGGCGGAGACGGACGAAAACTGAGCAAGCAGAACCGGGCGCCGGCGCTGGATCCGGCCCGGGACGAAGAGAGTTTCCGCGCCGCTCTGGCGTTCCTCGGCCTGAGGCCGCCGCAGGGCCTGCGTCCCGAAGAACTGGCGGCCTGGGCAGTGGCGCAATGGAAGGAACAGCGGGCGGCGGAGGGTCAGTCCGCGGCGCCTTCTTTTTCCGCCTCGCCGGATCCGAAGGACTGGAGCGCGAGATAGGCCGGGCCGTAGCGGCGGATATGCTCGAGCTGTTTCTCGAAGAGGTCGAAGTGCGTTTCTTCGTCGGCAACCAGTTTCTCGAAGATTTGTTTGGAAGCGGAATCGGCGTTGGCCGAGCATTCCAGAGCGGCCTTGTTGTAGAAGACGGCGCTCTCGTCCTCCATGGCCATGGCCTTGGCGAGGATCGCTTCCGGTTCGGTGATGCGCTCGACCGGCGCGGCGAGCTTCATATCCACGTCGCCTTTGAGGAACAGGATGCGTTCGGCGAGAGTTTCCACATGGCCCATTTCCATGATGGCGATGCGCTTGAACAGCATCGACAGCGGGCCGAAGCCCTGGTCGTTGAGGTGGAAATGAAAATACATGTACTGGTGGACAGCCTGGAGTTCGTCGGCGACAGCCTGGTTCAGCAGGCGGATGCTGGTTTCGCGATTCAGACTCATGGCTCCGTTTTATCATGATCGATGAGGAAGTGCCGGCCGGAAGCGCCAGCCCGATATAATAGCGGGCAAACTCTCCCGGTCCTCCGGCAGCGACTTCATGCGCGCGAAAACCATCGCTGGACTGGCCTGCCTGGCAGCGCTTGCCGCGGCGGCGTGGTGGTGGCACGCGAACACGGCCCTGCGGGAGCGGGTGTGGCGGATCGGCTGGGAGGAAGATCCTCCCAATATGTTCACGGGAGAGTCGGGCAGACCGGACGGATTCGGGCCGGAGCTGGTGAACGAAGCAGCACGGCGGGCCGGGATTCAGCTGGAGTGGGTCTTGTGCCCCGAGAGCGCCGAGCGCTCCATACGCAGCGGCAAAGTGGATCTCTGGCCGACGATGACCATCCTGGAGGAGCGGAAGCCGCACGTCTATTTTTCCGAGCCTTACCTGAACAACTACATGAAATTCGTCGTGCGGAAGGAATCCGGGCTGCGCACGGTCGCCGATCTGAAAGGCCGCAGGATCGCCGCCAAGGATCTGCCAATCAACGTCGCCAAAACGCGCGAATGGGCGCCCGGCGCCACGGTCATTCCTGTTCCGACAGCGAAATACGCCCTGGAGATGCTTTCTGAAGGCAAGGTAGATGCGGTGATGGGGGACGATCTGACGATCACGATGGCGCTGATGCAGGGAGCGCTCAGGCAGGGCGTCGAGCTGGCGGAGATTGAAACGCAGGCGCCGCCATTTTCGCTGGCCATCGGAGCGCGGTTCGAGGCGGCGGCGGCCGCGGACAGGCTGCGCGAGGAAATCGGCCGCATGGCCGCCAGCGGAGAGATTGCGAAGCTGCTGACACGCTGGAACCGGGCCACGATCCGGGACGCGAACGAGATGATGCTGCTGATCCGGGCGCAGCGGCAGGTGGCGAGCCTGCGGAACGCCACGCTGGTGCTGGGCGTGCTGCTGATCGCCCTGCTGATCATGTTCGCCGCCTATCAGCGCCAGAGGCGCGCCGCCGCCGCCAGCGAGAAGGCAAGGCGGCAGGCGCAGCAGAAATTCGAACTGCTGGCGGAGAGCCTGTCGGAGATGATCCTCGCCTACGACATGGAGGGGCGGCTGTTCTATTGCAACCCCGCCGCCGAGAGGATCACAGGCAGGACGGCGAGCGAGCTTGCCGCGGGAGGGTTCGGCTGCTGGGTGCATCCGCGCGAGCGCGAGCGCCTGGAGAAGCGATGGCGGCGCTGTTTTGACGGGCACGAGTTCCAGCTGGCTCCTTACCGGCTGCTGTCCAAGACTGGAGAGACGCGATGGATGGCCGCCTCGTGGGGACCGCTGAGGGACGAGACGGGGCGTCAGATCGGCGTGAGAGGCAGCGAGCGGGACATCACGGAGCTGATGGAAGCCCAGGATGAAGCGCGCCGCCTGGCGGAAGCCGTGCGGCAGACCTCGGATTCGGTGGTGATCACGGACCGCAACGGCGCGATTCTCTACGTGAATCCGGCTTTCGAGCGCGTCACCGGATACAGCCGCGAAGAGGTTCTGGGAAAGAATCCGCGGATCCTGAAAAGCGGGCGGCAGCCGCCCGAGGCGTATGCCGATCTCTGGAGAACCATTCTCGCCGGCAAGCCCTGGTACGGACGGCTGGAAAACCGGAGAAAAGACGGCGCCATTTTCGTCGAGCAATGCACGATTTCCCCGGTTTTCAACCAGGAAAGCGAGATCGAATACTTCGTCGCCGTCAAACGCGACATGACCCGCGAGATCGCCCTCGGCGAGCAGGTCCGGCAGTCCCAGAAGATGGAATCGATCGGAAAGCTGGCCGGCGGCATTGCGCACGACTTCAACAACCTGCTCACGGTCATTAACGGCAACTGCCAGCTGGCGCTGATGCAGACCGGCGCGGAGCATCCGGCGCGGGGACGCATCGAGGCGGCGCTGGCCGCCGGCAGCCGGGCGTCGGATCTGACGAGCCAGCTGCTGGCGTTCAGCCGGCGGCAGCCGGTCCAGCCCGAGCGCCTGGACATCGCGGAGACGCTGACCGGGATGGAGCCGGTTCTGCGAAGCCTGCTGGGGGACAACTGCAGGCTTCATCTGCGCATCGAGCCCGGGATCGGACAGGTGCGGCTGGATCCATCGCAGTTCCAGCAGGTGATTCTCAACCTCTGCGTCAACGCGCGGGACGCCATGCAGGGGCAGGGCGAGATCGAAATCCGCGCCGCGGGCGAAGAGGACAGGATTGTCATCGAGGTGTCCGACACGGGACCAGGCGTCCCAACCGAGATCCGGGAGCAGATCTTCGAGCCGTTCTTCACGACGAAGCCGAAGGGGCAGGGCACGGGGCTCGGGCTCGCGGTTGTCTATGGCATCGTGACGCAAAACAACGGCTCCATCGAAGTGAAGAGCGAGCCTGGCAAGGGCGCCTGCTTCCGGATTGAATGGCCCAGCGCCGGGGTCCTGGAAGCCCGCTCTTCCGCCCGGACGGCGGCTCCAGAGGAGGGGGCTCTGGAGGCTGATGTACTCGTGGTCGAAGACCAGGCCGAAGTGCGCCGGTTCGTCGTGGAGGTGCTGCGCGCCGCTGGCTGCCGCGTGCATGAGGCAGCGGACGCCGAGTCGGCGCTCCGGCTGGCGGCGTCGCATCCGGGCGTGCGCCTGCTGTTGACCGACGTCTCGATGCCCGGAATGGACGGCGACGAGCTGGCCAACGAGCTGAAGCAGCGGTTCCCGCAGATGCGGGTGCTGCTGATGAGCGGGTATCCGAGGCGCGGAGACGCCCTTGGCTGGCCCGTGCTGCAGAAGCCGTTTACGCCAGAGAAGCTCACGGAAGAGGTCCGCCGCCTGCTGGCCCGCACGGTGTGAGCCCGGGCGCGGGCTGGCGTTGCGCTATTCTGGGTGTTTTCGAGACCGCCGTGAGCCTCAGCAGCACATTGCGTGAAATGGGCGTCGTCGGCGCCGGGGGCGCCGGTTTTCCCACGGAAGTCAAGGCGGCGTCGCGCGCCGAGTACGTCCTGGCCAATGGCGCCGAATGCGAGCCCCTGCTTCACAAGGACTACGAACTGATGAAGCGTTATCCGGAAGAGATGATCTCCGGAATGAAGCGCATGATGGAGGCCGTGGCGGCTTCGGAGGGGCGGTTCTGCCTGAAGGAGAAAAATCGCGCCGCGGTGGAAGCCGTCGAGCCCGTGGCGCGCAAGGCCGGCATCGGGCTGACGCTGCTCGGCGACTTCTACCCTTCGGGCGACGAATACGAGATCGTGTACGCGGCCACGGGCCGTCTGATTCCGCCCGCGGGCATCCCGCTGCAGGTGGGCTGCGTGGTGAACAACGTAGAGACGCTGCTGAACGTGGAGCGCGCGGCGCGAGGCGAGAGCGTCACGCGGAAATTCGTGTCGATCAGCGGCGCGGTGAGAAAGCCCTGCTCGTTCTGGGCGCCGGTCGGCGCGAGCTTCGCCGACCTGATCGCTGTCGCGGGCGGGATGACCGTGGACCGCGCGGGAGTGTTCGTCAGCGGGCTGATGATGGGCACGCTGACGTTCGACCTGACGGGCGTGGTGACGAAGACGACCTGCGGACTGATTGTGCTGCCAGAAGATCACATGCTGGTGCGGCGCAAAAGCCAGCCGGCGCAGGCGATGGCGCATATCGGCAAAAGCGCCTGCGACCAGTGCAGCTATTGCACCGAGTTCTGCCCGCGCTATCTGCTCGGCTACGACGTGCAGCCGCACAAGGTGATGCGCACGCTGGGGTTCACGCTGACAGGCAAGGAGAACTGGAGCCAGTGGGGCGAGCTGTGCTGCGCATGCGGCCTGTGCACGCTGTATGCATGCCCCGAGGATCTGTTCCCGAAAGAAGCCTGCGACCAGGCGAAAGCCGATCTGCGCGCCGCGGGGATCAAGTTCGTGCAGACAAAGCCGGTGCGCGTACACCCGATGAAGGAGTACCGCCGCGTGCCGCAGGCGCAGCTCCGCCAGCGCCTGCAGGTGGAGCAGTACGAGGCGCCGACGCCATTCACGAGCGCCGAGCCGCAGCCCTCGCGGGTGCGGATCCTGACCAAACAGCATGCGGGCAAGCCCGCCACGCCGTGCGTGCAGGAGGGGCAGAAAGTGAAGCGCGGCGAAGTGATCGCGCGGATGAACGAAGGCGAGCTGGGCGCGTTCGTGCACGCAAGCATCGACGGCCGCGTGGCGCGCGTGACGGCGGAAGAGATCGAGATCGAGGCCTGAACCGGAGACGAGGGATTTGCCGTGGCACGGAATTCCATTGGGCTGATTGAACTGTCGAGCATCGCCGCCGGGTTCGAGGTGTGCGATGCGATGCTGAAAGCGGCGGACGTCGAGCTGGTGCTGGCGCGGACGATCTGCAGCGGCAAGTACATGGTGCTGGTGCGCGGCGACGTGGCGGCGGTGCGCGCCGCGGTGGAAGCCGGCTGCCAGGCGGGCGATTTCTCGGTGATCGACACGTTCGTCATTCCGAACGTGCACGAAGATATCTTTCCTGCGATCAGCGGCACGTCGATGCCGGAGCAGCTGGAAGCGCTGGGCATCGTCGAATCGTTCTCGGTGGCGAGCCTGATCGAAGCCGCGGATGCGATGGCGAAGGCGGCCAACGTCCGGCTGGTGGAGGTGCGGCTGGCGATGGCGCTGGGCGGCAAGGCGTTCGCCTCCTGCACGGGCAGCGTGGCGGCGGTGCGCGCCGCAGTGGAGGCGGGCGCACAGTCGGTGGCGCGCAAGGGGCTGCTCGTGAACAAGGTGGTGATCCCGCAGCCTCGCCCGGAGCTGCTGCGGGAGATGATCTGACCGCGCAGCCGCGCGCCCCGTTATACTAAGGGGCGCCATGAGAACCACGCTTGTATTCTGCTGCCTGCTCCTGCTGTGCCTGCCGCCGCTGGCCGCGCAGCAACAGCAGGGGCCTGGTCCCGAAGACTGGATCCAGCTGTTCAACGGCAAGGATCTCGACGGCTGGATTCCGAAGATCACCGGCTATGAAGTGGGCGAGAATTTCGGCGACACGTTCCGCGTGGAGAACGGCGTGCTGAAGGTGTCGTATGACAAGTACGACCAGTTCAACAACCGCTTCGGCCACCTGTTCTACAAGGATCCGTTCTCTTACTACCGCATCGCGGTCGAGTACCGTTTCGTCGGCGAGCAGTGCCCGGGCGGTCCCGCGTGGGCCACGCGCAACAGCGGCATCATGATCCATGGCCAGCCGCCCAAGACGATGCGCAAGGACCAGGACTTCCCCATCTCGATTGAGGTGCAGCTTCTCGGCGGGCTCGGCAAGGGACCGCGCACGACAGCCAACCTCTGCACGCCCGGCACGCACGTGGTGATGAACGACAGGCTGGAGACGCGGCACTGCATCAACTCGAGCTCGAAGACGTTCGATGGCGACGGGTGGGTGCGCGTCGAGGTGGAAGTCCATGGCGACGGCATGATCAAGCACTTCGTCAACGGCGAGCAGGTGCTGTGGTACGAGATGCCGCAGATCGGCGGCGGCAACGTGAACAACCATGACCCGCAGGTGAAGCGCGACGGCGTGCTGCTGCGCGGCGGCTCCATTTCTCTGCAGGCGGAAAGCCACCCGGTGGAGTTCCGCAAGGTGGAGCTGCTGAACCTGGCCGGCTGCATGGATCCTCAGGCTGTCAATTACAAGCCGTGGTACATCAAGGCGGAAAATCACCTCTGCCAGTACAAGAAATAGGCAGGGCCGCGGCGGAAGCGGAATGAGCGCAGAATCCAGCGCCAAACGGCTGCCCGTGCGGCGCGCGCCCGTGCAACGGCGGAGCGCTTCGACGGTGGAGGCGGTGCTGCGGGCCTGTTCCGCGCTGCTCGAGCGCCTGCCGCTCGACGATGTGAACACGACGCGGATCGCGGCCGAAGCCGGGCTGTCGGTCGGCGCGCTGTACCGCTTCTTTCCCGACAAGCAGGCGATTCTGGATGCCGTGGCGGTGCGGCACATGGAGGACTTCCGCGCCCGCATGGCGAAGGTGCTGCTGAAGTCCGCTTTCCGCAGCGGGCCGGAGTTTCTGGGCCGCCTGCTGGATGCCTATATCGAGTACCTGGACGCGCACCCGGACTTCCGCACGCTGGCGCTGGGAGGCCACATCTCGGCGCTGGCGCGCGAGTCGCAGGCGCAGCCGGGGGCGGGGCCCGCCGGACTGCTGCGGGCGTTCATGCGGCGCAAGCTGGGGGTGCGCGATTCGGAGACCCTCGATCTGCGGCTGCGGATGGCGATCGAGACGGGCGAGCGGATGATCGCTTTCGCGTACGCGCAGCACGCGGAGGCGGAGCGCAGGCGCATTCTCGCGGAACTGAAGCGGATGCTCGCGCGGTATCTGTTCGACTGAAGCCGGCGGCTGGCCGGGTCACCCAACAAAGCGGCGCAGATACGCGGCGTTGCGCTTCAGATCTTCTTCTTTGTTTTTGGAAGGCGCGCCGGTTTCGAGCACCAGCCAGCCGCGCCAGCCGATCTCCTCGAGCACTTTCACTGCACCCGCCACGTCCACGGCTCCTTCGCCCAGGTAGCCCTTGTCCTTCACGTGCACCTGGCAGATGCGGTTGCGGCCCAGCAGGCGCAAGGCCTGGAGAGGGTCTTCGTGATACAGGTTGGTCGCGTTGCCGATGTCGTAGTAAATCTGGAGCGCGCGCGAGCCGACAGCGTCGAGGATGCGGATGTCGTCTTCAGCGCGGATCGTGTTCTCAAAGCCGAGGATGACTTTGGCGCGTTCGGCTTCGCGTGCGAGTTCCTTGAGCGGCCCTACGACGGCATCCATCTCCTCGCGCGTTTCCAGCGCGCACTTGCCAAAGAAAACAAGCATGAGGATGGGCGCCTCGAGCCTCCGGGTGATGTCGATCCCTTCAGCGGCCCAGCGCAGCGCTTCGCGGTCGTTCTTCAGGCAGTGGACGTGGAGGATGTCGATGTAGGTGGAAACAATGGGGACGCGGTGGATCTTCGACGCGGCGAGGAAGGCGCGCTGGCGCTCTGGCGCCGCCATGACGAGATGGCCGGCGGTGGTCTGGCGGCCGAGCGTGACCTGGATACCCTCGCAACCGGCGCGCGCGGCAACAGCGACGGACTCCGGATCCGACGGAGCCAGCGCCACGCCGTCCATCACACCGATGCGGAGGCTCTTTCCGCGGGCCAGCGCGGCGGCCGGCGCGGCAAGCAGGGCGCGTCTGGTGACTCGCATGGTTTCCAGGCTAGCGTTTCCTGCGGATCAGCGCCACCCAGTCGCGCGAGCGGTCCGAGGGCGGCAGTCCGAGCCAGCGGCGCTGTTTGCCGCCCTGCAGTTCGCGCACTTCTCCCTGAAGCAGTTCGCCGCCTGTGCGCGGATTGAACCAGTGGACCGTGTACTCACCCTCCGGAAGGGCGATCTGCGCCGAGCCGCCGCGCATGAACTGGATGGCGTAGATCTCGCCGATCCTCGCGAAAACGCGCGCAGGCGAACCCTCCGCGACACGGAACGGCGGATGGACGGGCTCCATCTCCCAGAAGGGCAGGTAACGGTGGAAGAACTCGAGCGCGATGCGCGTCTGGTCCCACATGCGGTCTCGCGTGCGCCAGTCTTCGCAATCCAGATCCATGTGCGGGAAACGGTAGCCGAAATACCACTCCACGCCCGAGCCGCCGCCCATCAGGTTGCCCCACAACGCTTCGATGCGCGGAATGTCATGGTCCGGGTCACCGCTGTCGGGCAGCACGCCCATGTCGGCGGGCGACTGCTCGTCGTGGAAGATGGCCCACCTGCGGCCGGATTCGGCCGAGCGGCGGCGCAGCTCGACGGACTCCTCGTGATAGAAGGCCGTGTCGGACTGGATGGAGCTCACCTCGAAGTGCGGATCGCCGAGGATGCCGTTGTAGAAGCGCCGCGCAGCGTTCAGGTGGGTGTGGACGCCGATGGGATGATCGTAGGGGTCGAGTCCGCGGATCCAGGCGGCGATGGCCTTGCGGTCCGGATCAGGGGTGTTGTTCTCCTCGCCGAGGTTCCAGATGAGCGCCGGATGATGGGCGAAGCGGGCCACAAGTTCGCGCAGGTAGAGCTTGCGGACGTTGTTCAGACCCGGGCTGCCGCCCAGCCTGCGGTCGTTTTCGGTCTCCTGGGTGATGACATGGAGCATCAGCCCGAGCTTCGTCATGTGCGAGAAGACGATCTCCCACTGGGCGAGTCTGCTTGTGTCAAAGCGGTCGCGGACGTCGGGAGCAGTCCAGGGCCAGATGTCTTTCCCGTCGCCTCCGTCGATGTTGTAGGTGAGGAAATAGACGCTGTTCATGCCCTTCGAGGCGAGATAATTCAGGGCGCCGATGATGCCTTTCCCCTTGGTCTTCTGCCAGACGGGATCGCCTGATTTCCAGTCGCGGACGTGAGGGTCGTAGCGGTGCACGAACGGTTTTCCAGTGGTGCTCTGGCCCTCGTTGAAGGCCGCGTCCAGGTCGTGAGTTCCGTCGAATTCGAAATAGGCGAGGAAATTCTCCGGGCTGTCGGCGCCGCCTTTCAGGAAATACCCGCCGGTTCCGGCAAATTGCAGATAGTGTTGTCCAGTGTATTTGAGCAGTCCTCTGGCGCGGAAGTCAGGCGCTTTTTTGTCCGTCGGGCCGACGGTGAAACGGCCCTGCGCGCCGTCGAACGCTGCCGGGACGCCGGCGTCAGGAGCGGGATCGATGGCGATCCAGGGCCCCTGCCGGAAAGAGGCGCGGAAGGTCCACTCTCCTTCCGCGTCCGGCATGAAGTGCGCCTGCCAGATGCGGCCTTTCGTGGCAGAGGTCTCGGCGGCATCGCCGTCGGCGGCATAGAAGCCGGGCACGCGCGTGGAGCGTCCGCTCGCCGCATGGCGGAATTCCAGCGTCAGGCGGAAATCGGTGAATGGATTCGGCGTGGCGTCCTCGGACGTTTCGGGACCCTCGAAAGAGACCGTGACCCTGTGCCAGAGCTTCAGCTCGCCCGACAACCTCTGCGCCGAAAGCAGGCAGGGCAAGGCCAGAAGAAAGCAGGCGCGCAACAGCATTTCACCTCCAATTCTCGGGAAGCGCCATCATATCGCACCTCCCCGGCACTTAGAATCAAAGGCTGATGGCATACGTAAAGCGTGTGGCGGGGTGGATCACGCTGGCGGCTGCGGCAGCCTGCGGGCAGGTCCGCATTCACCTGGCTTCCTACGAATCAGCAGCGCACGTGGTGGTGAAAACCGATGGCGCCGAGTGGTGGTACGACGCCGCGGGCGGGGGCTTCAGCCGCATCGTGGACCGCGACGGGCGCGACTGGATCGGCTTCCGCCGCGAGCCGTGGAATGTGACGCCCGCCTCGGCGGCCTCATCCTACCGCGGGTTGCCGAACCTCGTGTTCGGAGGGGAGAAATCGGGCGCGGGCCATCCCGGCTTCACACACTGCCGGAGCCGTGCTCAAGGCGGAATCATCGTGACAGAGACCCTGGATCGAGGCTGGCAGTGGCGGTGGCGGTTTGAACGCAGCCATGCCGAGTTGCAGATCGAGCAGAAGGGCCCGGGGCCGTACTGGTTCCTTTACGAAGGCGTGCCCGGCGGCCGCTTTGCCCCCTCGGGCTGGTACTGGGGAAACGACGAGGGCGGGCCGCTGCGGGAGATGCCGGATTTTCTGGCGGGAGAGCGGCGCCTCGGAGCCTGGCGCTGGGCGTATTTCGGCTCGGACGATTCGCCGCGCGTGTTCTGGGTGGCGCGTCTTGGGGAGATGCGCGCTCCGGCATCCTTCGGCGTCATGGGTGCGAGCCGTCCAGGGCTCGAAGCGCGGGACGGAATGACCGTGTTCGGCTTCGGCCGCGCGCGGGATGCCACGCCGCTGCTGGAAGATGCCCCCGCTGTGTTCCTGTGCGGATTCTTTGAAAGCCGGATTCGCGATGCGCGGGATCATCGGCGGCTTGCCCGGCAGATCGAGAACCTGATGCGGAAGGCCGGGCGCCGCTGAGAGCCGCGCGCTACGGGATCAGCTCGAATTCGAACGGCAGAACGAGCGGGCCGCCCGTCTCCGTCACCAGCGTGTTGGAGACTTCCATGCGCACGGTCACGCGGGCCGGGGTCTTCGGGGCGTCCCGGTTGAGACGGAGCTGCACGACGGTGGTGGAGCGCGGCGGAACGACGGTGGAGAGCGCTTCCATCCACCTCGGCGCTTCGACCGGCTTCAGCTCGAAGGTGAGGGCCGAGTCGTTGCGCAGGGCGAGGCCGTTGTACCAGAAGCCCGGCGTGAAGCGCACCTCGCGCGGCGCCTGAAGGTAGGTGCGGACGAGCGTTTCAAGCCACTCGCGCCTGCCGATGAGGCGGCGGCCGCCATCCCAGGCGATGGTGCGGCCCGCGTGCAGAGCCTCGCGCACGCCCTCGACGCTGCGCTCCTTTGCAAGAACAAGGTTCACCGTGCGGGGATCTTCGGGCAGCGAAGCGTTGTGAATGTCGGAGTTGCCCATCACGGTGAGGCCGTACTGGCCGATCCACTGGCGCGCTTCTGCGTAGTACACGGGGCCATTGAGCAGCTCGATGCCCTGGAAGAGTCTGTCGGAGTAGGCCGTGGCGATGACGGGCCACCATTCGGCTTTACCCTTCCAGCCCGGATGGTTCCAGAACGAGAAGGCGCCCTGCTTCTTCGCTTCCGTGAGCGCCGTGATCAGCTCCTTGCCGCGGAAGGCGTTGTGGTCCCGGATGAAGAGAGCGTTGAAGTGGATGTCGCCCTTGGTAATCTCGACGCCGGGGACGATGACGATGCCGAGCCCTTCGGCGATGGGCCTGGCGATTTCATAAGGCCGCGAGAGGTCCATGCTGACGTCTTTCTCGTTGGGCCGGTAGTCGTCGTGATCGGTGATGGCGATGACGTCGAGGTCCTCCCGCCAGGCTTCCATCACGCGTGTGGTCGGCCACACCTGGCCGTCGGAAAAGACGGTGTGCATGTGCAGGTCGGCCTTGAGGACGAGATAGTCGCCGGCCTTCGGCATGGGCCGGTGGCGGCGGACCATTTCCTGCTGGGCGCGCAGGGGCAGCAGCGCGGCAATGGCAGATAGAACAGGAATCCAGACGAGCCTGCTTCGCAACATACTCCATGGATACCACTGCGCCGTGACAGAGGCGTGAACAGCGCCGGGCTGCGCGGCGCCGGCCCGCTGCGGCCATTGATATCCTAGGGGTTTCATCGGTTCGAGGGAGGTCATCATGCTACGCGTCGGCATCATCGGCACGGGCGCCATCAGCCACAAGCACGCCCAGGCGTACAGAAACATCGGGTACAAGGTCACGGTCTGCACCGACATCTCGCGGGAGGCGGGCGAGAAGTTCGCCGCGCAGTACGGCTGCCGCTTTGTTCCGTCCTACGAAGAGCTGTGCAGCGATCCGGAAGTGGATTTCGTCGACGTCTGCACGTTTCCCGACTTCCGTCTCCAGCCGCTGGAGATCGCGGCCAGACACGGAAAATCCGTGCAGGTGCAGAAGCCGATCTCGACCAATCTCGAGACCGCGCGGAAGATGATCGAGGCGGCGCGCGACGCGGGCATCGTGCTCGGAGTGGTGAGCCAGCACCGCTTCGACGACTCGACGATCTTCGTGAAGAAGGCGATCGCCCAGGGCCGGCTGGGGCGCATCCTGCAGGCGGACGCCTATGTGAAGTGGTGGCGGAGCGAAGCCTATTATTCGAGGCCGATCAAGGGAAGCTGGGCGGTGGAAGGGGGCGGCGCGCTGATCAACCAGGCCGTGCATCAGGTGGACGTGCTGAACTACCTGACGGGCGGCGTGGCCGAGGTGTTCGGCTACTGGCAGCTCGGGGCGCGGCACAAGATCGAGAGCGAAGACGTCATCTGCGCGGTGATGAAATACACGAGCGGGGCGACGGGCGTCATCCAGTCCTCGACGGCGTTCTGGCCGGGCTATCCGGAACGGATCGAGATCCACGGCACCAAGGGTACATGCGTGTTCACGGGCGACAAGCTGACCGCGTGGGACGTCGAGAACGACGAGGGCGAGCCGGCGCCGGTGGAGAAGCAGGTGATGAGCGGCGCGAGCGACCCGATGGCGATTCCGCTGACGCCGTTCGAGCGGCAGTTCCTTGACTTCGGCAATGCGGTCAAGAACCGCACGCAGCCGCTGGTGTCGGGCGAGGAAGGGCTGAAGGCGCTGGAGATCGTGCTCGGCATTTACGAGAGCTGCCGCAGCGGGCGGCCTGTG
>Ga0101944_10003382_pt1 | contig 22490 bp, 19 predicted proteins | sample DewCreD2012metaG_FD_75245 | JGI IMG/M metagenome (GOLD analysis project Ga0101944, IMG submission 75245) | Hot spring sediment bacterial and archeal communities from British Columbia, Canada, to study Microbial Dark Matter (Phase II) - Dewar... ... | reverse complement strand
TGGGCAGCGCCTTCCCCCAGGTTCCGCTATTACCGCCCGCTCCAGGCGTTATCTTATGCGATCGAACGCATAGCATGGGGCTTTACCCCGGCGCGGATGCGCGCGGTAGGCATCTTTATACATGCTCTTTGCGGAACGCTGATCTATTGCGCGCTTTTTTTTCTCTTCAGGGACCACCTGCTTGCCTTCGTAAGCGCTGCGTTATTCTGCGTTCACCCCATACATGTTTCAACCGTGGCCCTTATTTCCGTCCGCTCTGTGCTCCTGTCGGCATTATTCATGCTGGCTTCATTATATTTATTTCTGCACTTTCTTTCCGGAGGAAAATGGACATTTTATGTTGCCTCTCTGGCTGGCTTTGTTGCTGCCGTATTGTCTCGCGAGGACGCGTTGCTTACGCCTTTATTTTTAAGTGCGTGCGCTTTTTTCTACACAGGGAGCAGAAGGAGGGCTGTTGCGTGGGTTATCTCCTTTATTCTCATGGCTGCCTCTTACTGGGTGTTCAGGCTTTATTTCCTTCCCTGTGGGCAGATGGCAGCAGGAAATCTCTTTTCCCTGCAGGCGATCCGTTCCTTTTTGTACTCCCTCTTTGACTATTGCGGCCAGCTTATCCTTCCGGTTACCGCACGTGAATTGATCATGCCGCAAGCTCGCCTGCTGGACCGCGTTGCCTTTGCCGCCGCACTTTTGTTTTTTGCCGGCTCATTTCTCGCGGGGATAATGCGCAGGGAAAGAATTGTTCTCTTCGGGCTCCTGTGGTATGTTGTCGGCCTTGCGCCTTTGGCAGGGTTGGCAGAAGGAGTGAGGTTGTTTGGCCCTATCATTTCAGAGCATTACGTTTATATTGCCAGCGCCGGTTTCATCCTTGTCGTTGCATATTTTCTGCTGCGCCTGCGTATTCGTTTTCCGCGCACCTGCCTGGCGCTATTTGTGTTGCTTTTAACCGCCTCTTCGTTTATGAGCGGCTTCTTCACCCGTTATTATAAAGACGACATCACGTTTTATCTTTATCTTTTGCGTACGGGAAAAGGGAACTCGTTTTTCAGGGTCAATCTGGCTACGTCATATTATCAGAAAGGTGCATATAAGCAAGCCCTTGACCAGGCGCGCCTGGCATTGCAAGAGGATGCGGATTCCTGGGAGGCCTACCTTGTGCTGGGCAATGTTTACAAGGATACCGGCGAGCAGGAGAGGGCGCTTGAGATGTATGAAAAGGCGGCATCTCTGCGTCCGGCTGCTGTTGTCTTCAATAATATGGCGCTCGTATATAAAAACCGGGGAGAGCAAGGGGAGGCACTGAAATGTTTTTCAAAAGCGCTGGAGAGCGACCCCGGCTCTCTCCTGGCTATGGGGAACCTCGCTGCGTTTTTTATTGAGAGCGGCGAATTCCTCAAGGCCCTTGAGTTAACGCGCAGGATGTCTGCGCTCGATCCGCAGGATACCAGCGCCCTTGTGCTCAGGGGGATTGCTTCAGCCAGCACAGGCGATCAGTCGGCAGCGCAGGCGGCTTTCGAGGAAGCATTGAGGATAGATCCCCTGGATATTGGTGCCTTGCGCAATCTCGGGGTACTGTATGCCAACAGGCAGGATTACCAGAACGCCAGAAGGCTCTGGGGCATGGTTCTGGAGCTCAAGCCCGGCGAGCCGGAGACGATGAGGCTCCTGGAAATGCTTAAAGGGGCAGAGGGTAACATATGGTAAAGCAAAAGCCTTTTATGTGCCTGGCGATTTTGACGATAGCTGGATGCGTATGTTACGGGCTGAGCCTCGGCAACGGTTTTGTCTGGGATGATATACTTCTGGTCGCGCAAAACGATCTTATAAAGGGGTGGAAATTGCTTCCCCAGGTATTTTCCAAAACTCTTTTTTACGTCACCAATCCTGCTTACCAGTATTACCGGCCGCTGCAGTCATTTAGTTATATCATCGATCACAGCATATGGGGGCTTTACCCTTTAGGTTTCCATCTGAGCAACATTTTTATGCACGTTTGCGTTACGCTGCTTTTTTTTGTCCTGATTACTTCGCTTTCCGGGAACGCCAACCTTGCCTTCTGGGCAAGCCTTTTATATACGGCGCATCCGGCGCATACCACTACCGTATACTATATTTCCGGCAGGGCGGATATGTTGATGACTCTCTTTACGACAGGGAGCCTCTTGTTGTTTTTGTATTTTCGTTCCTGGCAGGTGCGCCTGCTCTCCGTGTTCTTCTTTGTAGCCGCGCTTCTATCAAAAGAGACCGCGCTTATTTTCCCTGCGTTTCTATTCATGGCTGTGCTCATGCGTCCGTCTTCATCTGAGGAGCCCCGTGCCGTGCGCTTTCGCTGGTGCCTGGCGTATGCCGGCGTTGCCCTGGCATATCTTTTTTTCAGGAACGCAATGGGCCTCAATGTGCGCATAATTCCCCAGGATTACCCGGCTCTCCCTGTTGTCGCAGCCGCGTATATCAGGATTATTGCTTCCTACCTGCGTTTGATTTTTTTGCCCGCCCCTGTCGCCATGATCCGTACGCTTCCTTTGGGAGGACCTCTTGCTGCTTCAGGTATTTTTGCGGCAGTGTGTTGTGCAGCCGCTCTTTTCCTGGTTGTGCGCTTTGCCAGGCCGTTGCTTGTGTGGCTGGCGTGGTTTTTCTTTTGGATCGCCCCGGTTATTTCCCTTGCATTCAGGAACCCGGAATACTACAATCAGGGTTTAGCGGTAGCCCAGGCGCACTGGCTTTACCCGGCGCTTGCCGGAGTGTGCGTTGTTTTTGTTTTTGCCGTAAAAAACACACAGCAATTCATCGGCCCAAAGGCCGTCCATGCCGTCCTGGGGCTGTGCGTTATCGCATTATCTGCGCTTACCATGCGGGAAGCACCGGCCTGGGAGGACAATCTCACCTTTTTTACGCACGCTGCCGACCAAGCCGAAAAAAGCCCGACCGTTTTCAGGAACCTGGGGTGGGTTTACCTGAGCAGGCGCGATTTTACAAACGCGCTCTCAGCGTATGGGCGAGCCCTTAAGCTTGAAAAGCAAGATAAGGCCAGGGCGGTCATCGCAAGGGACCTTTCGGTTGCCTATGCAACAGCCGGCAGGATGAAGGAAGCCAGGGAAGCAGCTGAGGAGAGTATACGTTTTGATGCCGGATATGCCTTTGGATATGCGCAACTGGGGGCGCTGGATATGCTTGAAGGCAATGCGGGCGCACGAGAAAACTTATTTAAGGCTTTAAAGATCGATCCTTTTTGTTCGCTCGCGCTGGACAGTATGGTCGGCTTGTCAAAAGAGGACTCAGGCTTGAGGCAATACCTTTTGAGGCGATACCAGGAATTTCTCCCCGGCTACCGGCGGAAGCGCTTTGATGACTACAAAACGTATCTCGTGCTCGGGCTTTTACGGCTTTATGATAACGATCTTGAGCAGGCATTGGAGTATCTGGGCAGTGCCGTGCGCCTGAACCCTTACAATGATACGGCCAGCAGCGCCCTTGCCGTATGCTATGCGCAAAAAGGAGATTATTCGTCTGCGCTGCGGTTTTTCAGGAGGTCGTTGAAATTAAATCCGTACAACCCCGAGGCCTACCGGAACCTCTCTTTCTTGCTGGACAGTCTGGGCCTTAGCGAAGAGGCCAGGCGGCTCAGGGAAAAATCTTCGCGTGTCAACCTATTCAATTGACCGATGGAGAAACAGCAAACGATCATTATTAAAGGGGCAAAAGAGCATAATCTTAAAAACATTGACCTGGTCATCCCGCGCAATGTTTTTGTGGTTGTAACCGGGCTTTCAGGGTCCGGTAAATCGAGCCTCGCCTTCGACACCATATACGCCGAGGGGCAGCGGCGTTACGTTGAGAGCCTTTCCAGTTACGCCCGGCAGTTTCTGGAGCAGTTGCAGAAGCCAGACGTCGAATATATCGAAGGACTTTCTCCGGCTATTGCCATCGAACAGCGCTCTGCCGGAGGAAACCCGCGTTCGACGGTTGCCACGCAGACCGAGATCTACGATTATCTGAGGCTTCTTTTCGCCCGCATCGGTACGGCATACTGTTATCAATGCGGCAAGCAGATAGAGAGGCAGAGCACCCAGGAAATCGTGGAGCGGATACTGGGTTTTCCCGCAGGCACGCAGGTGATGATTCTGGCTCCGGTTGTCCAGGGAAGGAAGGGGGAATACCGTGAGGTCCTCTCTCAGATACAAAAAGCCGGCTTTGTGCGTTGCAGGGTGGATGGCGCGCTCTATGAACTGCCGGTCAAGCTGAAGCTGGCGAAGTATAAAAACCACACTATCGAGGTGGTTGTGGACAGGCTGAGCATTAAACCGGAGATAAAGAGCCGGCTGAATGATTCGGTTGAAACCGCCCTTAAGGTCGGCAAGGGGACAATGGTCGCAAGCCTCCTGAGCGGTCCGCAAAATAAACAAGAGGATATTCTTTTCAGCGAGCGATACGCCTGCTTGAAGTGCGGGATCAATTATGCGGAGATAGAACCAAGGACGTTTTCGTTCAATTCCCCGTACGGCGCATGCGATGAATGCCACGGCTTGGGGACCAAGCTTGAATTTGACCCTGACCTGGTGATCCCGGATAAAACAAAGTCGATCAGCGCAGGAGCGATCGAGCCCTGGAAGCGGGGAGGCAGGGGTTATATCCTTTATTACCGTTGGCTCATCAGGGAGCTGGCTAGCCAGATGGGTTTTGACCTGGATATGCCCTTCAAGGGCCTTGCCAAACCAGTGCAGCGGGCCATACTTTACGGCACAACCGTTGAGGCCGGCGGTAAGCCTTTCGAAGGGGTGATACCCCATCTTGAAAGGCTATTTAAACAGACCGACAGCGATTACCTTAAGGAGGAGATCTCCAGGTTTATGTCAAGCCTTGCCTGTCCCTCCTGCAAGGGGATGCGGCTGAAGAAGGAGAGTCTGGCAGTCAGGATCAATGGACGCAATATCGGGGAGGTTTGTGGCTTCTCCATTAAAGAGGCAAGGGATTTTTTTGCAGGGCTCACTCTTAGCGACCGTCAAAAGGTCATTTCCCGGCAGGTCCTGAAAGAGATAATCCAGCGCCTGCAGTTTTGTATTGATGTCGGGCTTGACTACCTCACCCTTGACCGCAAGAGCGCCACTCTTTCGGGAGGGGAGGCGCAGAGGATACGCCTTGCTACACAGGTTGGTTCGGGGCTGGTCGGTGTCCTCTATATTCTTGATGAACCCAGTATCGGCCTCCATCAAAGGGACAATGCCAAGCTTATACGCACGCTGCAGTCCCTGCGCGACCTGGGCAACACCCTCATTGTCGTCGAGCATGACGAAGCGACAATCAGGGCAGCTGATTTCGTTGTGGACCTCGGGCCCGGCGCCGGCAGGCACGGAGGAGAGGTGATATTTTGCGGGCCCAAAGACGAGCTCCTTAAGCACCCCGCTTCCCTGACCGCCAAGTATTTAAGGAAAGAATTGAAGATAGAAACCCCTGTTTCGCGCAGGCCGTGGAAAGATAAAAAAACACTGCAGATAAAAGGCGCGCGGGAGCACAATCTTAAAAATATAGACGTTGAATTCCCTCTGGGGACATTTATCTGCGTGACCGGGGTTTCCGGTTCTGGGAAATCCACTTTGGTTGATGAGATACTTTACCGCGCCCTTGCCCACAAGCTTTACGGGGCGAAAGACAAGCCCGGCCTCCATACGAAACTCGTAGGCGCGGAGGCTGTGGATAAGGTGATCGTAGTTGACCAGTCGCCTATCGGCAGGACACCGCGGTCAAATCCCGCCACCTATACGGGGGTATTCACGCAGGTCCGCACGATCTTCAGCGAACTTACCGAGTCGCGCGTGCGCGGGTACCGTCCGGGAAGGTTTTCTTTCAACGTAAAAGGAGGGCGCTGCGAGGCGTGTATGGGTGACGGCATAAAAAAAATAGAGATGCATTTCCTGCCCGACGTATACGTCAAGTGCGACGTATGCAAGGGGAAGCGTTTTAATGAAGCGACCCTTGAGATCAAATACAAGGGAAGGTCCATCGCCGACGTACTTGATATGACCATTGAAGAAGCGCTGGACCTGTTTTACAATATCCCCGGCATCAGAAAAACGCTTTCTACTCTTTGCGACGTCGGGCTCGGTTATATGCAACTGGGGCAGTCAGCTACGACGCTTTCGGGAGGAGAGGCTCAGCGATTGAAGCTTTCTTCCGAGCTGAGCAGGCAATCCACTGGAAATACACTTTATATCCTTGATGAGCCCACCACAGGCCTGCACTTTGCGGATGTTGCCAGGCTCCTGGGGGTGCTCCAGAGGCTTGTTGATAAAGGCAATACCGTGTTGGTTATCGAGCATAATCTCGAGGTCGTAAAATGCTCCGATTTCATCATTGACCTGGGGCCGGAAGGAGGCGCCGGCGGAGGGGCGGTTGTCGCATGCGGCTCTCCGGAAGAGGTGGCGTCTTCTCCGGTGTCGCATACCGGCCGCTACTTGCGCAATCTGTTGAATGTTTAATTAAGCTGTGTTATAGTATTTTCGTAACTCCCCTATGCCTACATTCCCGAACCCGTTCAGTATGTCCAAGCCGAAAGCCGTCGCAACCCTCTGTTTATTCTTCCTTTTTTACGGAGCCCCTTGCGTGCCTGCCCAGGAGGTTTCTTCGTCTAAAGAGGTAGAATCCCTCTTTGTCGCCCAGAAGGCTTTTGAGGACGGGTTCTACGAGGTAAGCCTCGGGCTCCTGGAGCGTTTCGCCAGGAACTATCCGAATTCCCCCCGTATTATGGAAGTCAAGCTTCTCATCGGGCAGTGTTATTTTTATCAGAACCGCTTCCTCGATGCGCTAAAGAGGTTCGAAGAGCTGCTCAACCAGCCCTCGGCAAAGAACGTCAGGGATGCGGCTCTTTACTGGATAGCAGAGGTACATTTCAAGGGCGCTAACTACGGCAAGGCAGCCTCATATTACCGCACGCTCATAAACGATTTCCCGTCTTCCTCCTACATCGTGCACGCCTATTACTCCCTCGGATGGTGCCTTTTTGAGGACGCTCAGTTCCGGGATGCCATGGAGTATTTTGGTATTGTGGAGGAACGTTTTGCCAGAGAACCGCAGGCGCGGGATGCTTCCCTTAAAATACTCGAATGCCTTTACCGCCTGAAAGATTATACGGCGCTTAAAGGTCGCCTGAAGAAATACATGCAGACTTACGAAAAAGACGCCCTGGTGGCGCCGTATCTTTATTTTTATATGGCTGAGGCGGATTATTACCTCGATAATTTTTCCGCTGCCGCCGACAGCTACGCCAAGGTTATATCCTGGCGGCACGAGAAGCTGAATACCCTTGCCTTGCTGGGAAGCGCCTGGTCGCAGTTGAAACTCAGGAAATATAAAGAGGCCCAGGAGACGCTTGCTTCTATCGATGCTTCTCTCCTGGTGCAGGAGAACCGTGTGTCATATCTTCTGGCTAAGGCGATCGCTGCTTTCCAGGCCAGCAAGCTTGATGAATCAAAGGCGCTTTATGAAGAAGTGATTGCCGCTAATCCGCATCCCCAGGTGCTGCTTCAGGCCTATCTGGGTAAGGCAGATGCCTTGTATAATATCGCAGAATATGCGCAGGCCATAGCGGTGTACAGGGAAGCGCTGGAAAAAGTCCCGCTGGAAAACGTTTCACAGGACCTGAAAGACAAGCTTTACTACGGGCTTGCCTGGGCCTTTTTGAAAGAGGGGGAATTTAAGGAAGCCATAGAATCGTTCCGTAAGGTAGTCAGGGGCAGCGAGGATAAGACGTTTAAGGTCGCTGCCTTGTGTCAGATAGGTGATGCGTATCAGGATTCCGGCGATTACCGTAAGGCCCAGGAGGTCTACGATTCGATACTGCGCGATTACCCCGACAGCCTCTACGGCGACTACGTGCAGTATCAGATCGGCCTGACGCTGTTTAAGACCTCCGATTACAATGCCGCGATCATGGCGTTCCATAAGTTAGAAGAGAATTTTCCCCACTCCAAGCTTTACGATGACGCCGTTTATGTTACGGGCCTCAGTTTCTTCCAGGCAGAGGATTATAACGCCAGCCGTGAGACCTTTGAAAAATTCAACAAGGACCTGAAGGATAGTCCCTTGCGAGCGCAGGCAGTGTATCTTCTGGGGACCAGCCTTTACAATCTTGGAAAATACCAGGAGGCGATCGAGGTATTCCGGGATATCTCCAGGGTGTATTCCTCTGATACGGAGCTGTCGCAAAAGGCGGAATACGAAATTGCCGATTGCTACTATCAGATGGGCAATGAAAAGGAGGCGGTCGCGCGTTTTAAGATGCTGCGTTCTAAATATCCCGATTCCGGGCTCACCCCGGAGATCATGTGGTGGCTGGGGGAATACTATTACCGCCAGGCTGATCAGGCGACCGCACGCAGGTATTTTCTTTCTCTGATCCAGGATTTCTCCAAAAGCAACCTCGTGCCGGATGCCTACTATGTTTTAGGCTCGTTAGCCGCCGAGGAATCGAAATTTGAAGAGGCCATCGGTTATTTTCGCAAGGCAATCGAAGCGGGCCGGTCTGATCTTGCCGGGCAGGCATCGGTTGCCATTGCCGATATTTATGTCAGGCAGCAGAATGAGCAGGCTGCGGTTGAGACTTATCAGGATGTCATAAGGCAGTATCCGCATCTGGCGCACCTTGCGTATCCTAAGCTCGCCGATATTTACCGTCAGCAGGGGCGACACAGGGAAGCGGCAGATTTCTACCGTAAGAGCCTGGAGGTTGTCCCGTTAAGGCAGATGCCCGATATGCAGTTTATGATAGCGCAGTCCCTTCAGGCGCAAGGGCTGGTTGACGAAGCGATCGAGGAATATTTGAAAGTCGCCTACCTTTATACTGAGCGGACCGAGTTGACGGCAAAGGCGCTTTTGCGCGCCGCAGGGCTCTATGAGGGCAAGGAGGGCTTTAAAGAGGCAATCGGGATTTATGAAAGGGTTGTATCAATGGGTGTCGAAGAGGCTAAATATGCACAGGAACGCATTGATTGGATTAATATGCATACCGTACGGTAAGGAGGAGGAAAGATGGACCTGTATAAGATGGGACTGTGGCAGGTGTTTATCGCAGGAGGGCCGGTCATGTGGCCGATACTGCTTTGTTCTGTTTTTGCCCTTGCCATTATTCTGGAAAAATTCTGGCACCTTCATAAGATAGAGATCGATACCCGGCAGTTCCTCGATAAGATACTGGAGCTGGTTAAGCACCATAAGATAAAAGAGGCGCTGCAGCTTTGCGACACAACCCCCAGCCCCATCGCGCACATTCTTAAGGCAGGTATCCTTAAATATGACCGCACGCGCGAGGAGATCAAGGAAGCGATTGAGGACGCCTCCCTTTATGAAATACCTAAACTTGAGAAGAACCTTTCTACGCTGGCCACCCTTGCCCATGTTTCTCCGCTCCTGGGGCTGCTTGGTACGGTGACGGGCATGGTAAGGTGTTTCCAGACCATTCAGATCAAAGCTACCTCTCTGCACCCTGTTTCTCCGGGGGACCTTGCCGGAGGCATCTGGGAAGCTCTTTTGACCACGGTGGCGGGCTTGATCGTGGCAATCCCGACTTTCGTCGCGTATAACTACCTGGTGAACAGAGTAAATAATTTTATCCTCGAGATGGAAAAGGCTTCGACGGAATTGGTGAATTTTTTGACTGAGTAGGAGGGAGTATGCGTTTTAAAAGGCATATGGAGCTTGAACACGGCCTCAGGCAGATAGATATCGCTCCTCTGATCGACATGGTCTTCCAGCTACTCATATTTTTCATGCTTACCTCCAGTTTTGTTATCCAGCCCGGGATCAAGATCAATCTGCCTAAAGCGGTAACCAGCGAGATAGTGAAATATGAGAATGTGGAGCTGCTGATCTCCGCGGAGAACGTGGTTTATTTCAACGGGAAGGTCGTGGTAACGTCGGAACTTAAGAACCTCCTTGCGCAGGTATCGAAAAAGAAACAGGCAGTTTTGATTCGGGCGGATAGGCAGGCCTCCCTCGGGAGGGTAGTGGAGATCTGGGACCTTTGCCGGGATTTGGGCATTGCGCAGATCAATATCGCCACCAATCAGGAAAAATGAATAAGGTCCTCAAACAGACGTTTTTGCTTTCCTGTGTGGGCCACCTGGCTTGCCTTAGTGTGCTTGGGTTTTCTTTCGGGCCGAGACCTGCGCCGGTCAAAACCAACGACCTTTTCTACTGGGGAGGCTTCCGCATGCTTGCCTCTTCGCCAGGCGCCGCAAGCCCTACGGCTTTAGAGGGTATCTTTTTAAAAGAGCGCTTAGCCAAAATGGTTACATTTGCGCAGCCGCACAGCTTGCTGCCTATTGAACGATATACAAAGCCTTTGGCTGCATTCGCCCAGGAAGAAAAAATGCCGTTTGCAGCCATTCAGGTAAATCCCCGCGCCGTCCCGCCCGTCAGGAAGGAGCAGATTGTAATGTTCTATCCGCAACTACCCTATCAGGTCAGCCTGTATTTTAAGGACAGGCAGGTTATCCGGATAGGGCTTATGTTCAACGTTGCTCCGCAGGGGCATGCGGGCGCCATAGCCATAAAAAGGAAGATTTCTTCAGGAAACCTTGAAGCTGATCTTCTGAGCATGCGTTATATCAGCCGCTATCTTACCGTTCAACGGATGGGGTATGCCCCCGGTTCCTGGCAGAGCGTTGAAATAGAACTGTCAACCTCAAGAGATGATACACGTTGACTTTACCCTTGCCGTTGCGCTTTACACTACGGCTATTCTGGCTGTCATCTTTGCGGTTTGGATATTCACCCGGAAACAAAAGGAGAAAGACCTTTCTCTCGACCCCCGTTTTATCTGGTTCTGTTCGGTATGCGCGTATACTTTTATCAACACGAAGGAGGAATATATTTCCAGGTGCCCCCGCTGCGGAAGCTATAACAAAAAAAGTAGTTGACATACCCTGAGCTTGTTTCTAAAATAACTATCATTCAGGAGGTGAAAATGATTACTGAGATCGGCATAGTTGCTGGAGAGATATGGCATTACCTTGATCAGCACGGCGAAGTGACCCTTTCTGCGCTTGCGCAAGGGATTGATAAGCCTCGCGACAACGTCCTTATGAGCTTGGGTTGGCTTGCAAGGGAAGGGCATGTAATCCTGCAGCAGAGCGGCAATGATTATAACGTAAGCCTCAGGAAAAACGGCTGATTTTCCATGAAATCCCGCGGTGTTGCTTTATTGCTACTTATAGGCACGATCGTCGTAACCGGCATTCTGGCAGCAGCTATCTCAAACATCGTTCTTAACCAAACCCGCTTTTCCCAGCATCAGGTCAGCCGCATAAGGGCATACTACGCGGCTTTGGCGGCAATGAACCTCGCAATGGATAACCTGAGGACAGGCGCCTGGACAACCGGAACGTACACTTTTTGCGATTCAGGTTGCGATGTCAATGACGCAGACATTCTCCATCCGGTAAGCATCAGTATAAGCGACGTTAATGCAACCGGTATCCGTACCATTAACATTACCTCTGATTATACCTATAATCCTTAAATTCCTCCCCTGTTTAATCTTTAACCCCGTCGAAATCTAGCCATAGTTTTCCTTTGTTTTGCGAGTAAATTTAATATAAAATAAGTAAAATTATTATATTTTTATTTGCTGTAATTATAGCTATAATTTCAATAATTTCAGCTAGTTTAAACAACAAGTAAGTTTAAGTAAGTATATGGAAAAAAACACTTGACAAAATAAATCTTTTATGTTCTAATTAAATCCACTATGAAATATCGGAGTAAACAGTAAATTAAAATGAACAGACTTATCGATATTGACGAACTGGCTAATTATCTGAAACTCAAGAAGCAGACGATATATAACTGGCTTCATGAGGGGAAGATGACCGGGATAAAAGTAGGCGGGGTCTGGAGGTTTGACCGTAAAGAGATTGACGCTTGGCTTAAAAGTCGCAGAAGGGTTTCCAGGACAGGGGAGAAATAATGAACGGCCTCGGTATCTACATTGGACCAAAGACCGTCGGTATTGTCGAGTCCAAGGGGAAATTGCCTCTTAACAGCGCTAAGATAAACAGGCAGCAGATTTCCTCCGGGGATGCGCTTGAGGAAAAGGTCCCCGAAGAGGTCAAGCTTGCCCAGGCTATTAACGAAGAGCTTAAAAAAGGCAAGATGGAAGAGCTGGAGGCCACGGTTGCGCTTTGCGGCAGGGATTTGATTATAAGGACCTTTGAAATGCCTGTTATGCCCAAGCAGGAACTGGAGGCAGCCGTTAATTTCGAAGTAAAAAAATACATCCCCTTTAAGGTCGAAGAGCTGGTTTCTGATTTCCAGTGCAGGTTTGATAAGGGCACAAAAAAGAATTACGTGCTCTTTGTAGGCATTAAGAAGGATATCCTTAATAAATACCGTTCGATCTTCAGCCAGACCGGCCTGAAAGTAAAAAGCATAGAATACGCGGCATTCAGCATGCTCAGGCTCCTGGGGCTTTGCGGGCTTAACGACAAAAGCATAGCCGCAGTAGTGAGCGTTGACTTGCTTGAAGAGGACGAGATCAATTTTGTCGTCCTGGAGAATGGTTTCCCTCTTTTTAGCCGCGATATTACGATTATCCCCGAATCCCAGCGGGTCGTACCTTCTGCCGGGCAGGAAGGCGAGGCAGGGCAATTAAGCCCCATGCTTGAAAAATTACGCCGCGAGATCCGTATCTCCCTGGACTATTATGACCGCACCTTCCCTCTGAAGAATATCAAGAAGGTGTATTTCATTATGAACAGGGATTATTACCTGGAGCTTGAGACGTTCATCAGGGATATCGGGCTGGGCACGCAATGGGTAAATGTAGCAAAAGGCATGGGCAAGCCTGTGCCTTTTTCCCTGGCTTTTCTTAAGGGATACAGCAGTTCGCTGCTAAAAGTCGCTACCCCCATTAAAATAGACCTTCTTTCAGCGCAGGAAAGGAGCACCAAGAAGCCGGCAAGCAAGCAGTCGAACCTGCTTGCTGATTTTCAGAAATACAAGACGGAACTACTCGTATTCGCAGTATGCCTGGGTATCTGCCTGATAACTTTTTTGATCGGGGCCTACCGGGTAGCGCCTGTGCAGAATGAGCTTCAGAGCATTTTAAGCGCGCGGCCTGCGGTCAGCACGGTATCCCCGCAGATCAGCTATGACGAATTGGTTTCAGTAGATTCGGGGTATAAGCTTAAGACCAAAGCAATAGACGAACTGATAAAAAAACCTATCTATCTTACGGAGGTCCTGGAGGTTATTCCGCGCTCCATCCCCAAGCACCTGAGATTAGCGGAGCTTTCTTTCCGTAAGAGCGAAAATAAGATTGAGCTGACATTGACGGGCAATGCCTATCTGGGGGACAGCGAGAAGGAGTTTGATCTGGTCAATAGTTTCCTCGGGGCGCTCAAAGAAGATCCTGCATTTACGCGGTATTTCAAAAACATCAGCATCGCGACCATTGACCACGGAGAGCGCCAGGGGGTTGGCGTTACTACCTTTACTATAGTGTGCCAAAATTATAAATAGCCATGGAAATATCCGGCCTGCTGGCAAAATATCAGGGTAAGCTTTTTATGGTCGGCGTCGTGCTGGTAACGCTCATCTATGTGGCGAACCTTTACAGCGGCCAAAACCAGAAGATCGAGACGCTTAGAGCGACGAGGGATTCAGAAGTCAAAAAGAACGAGGTCCTGGTGAGCATAAGTAATTTCGAAAAAAAGATGAACAGCTATAAGAAGTTCTTCAGCAAGCGCGACATCTCTTCCGTGATCAATACGATAAGCAATATGGCCAAGGAATCGAACGTCAAGATTATCTCCATGAAGCCGAGGCAAGAAGAGAATTTCCCCGCTTATGTCAAGTATCCTTTTGATATCGTTATTGGGGTGGACAGTTACCATGTGATAGCCAAGTTCATCAATAAGATCGAAAATCACCCGGACGTATTCTTTATAGACCGGTTCGAGATTAAGACTCTTGAAAAAGTCAAGGAGAGCGAACAGCAGTCGAATAAGCTGTTTGTCGGCCTGACCATCAGTACCGTGGTTTTTAAGAACTAATCATGAAGCATACGGTATTTTTTACTTCGCTGTTGCTGATACTTTTTATTGCAGGCCAGGCAGGGTTTTCCCAGGAGGCCGCGGATGCGTTATTGCGCCCCGAACAAGTGGAATACCGGGCAGAGGATTTTGAGGACCCCTTTGGCCTTGACCTGATTGAGCAGCCGGTTGAAAAGAAAGAAGAAAAGGTTGAGGTGCGGCCTTTGCCTCCGATGGTGATACAGGGAGTGGTCTGGGGAGGCAATTTACCCCAGGCGATAGTGAACGAAAAAGTAGTGAAGGTAGGCGATACCATAGAAGAAGCGCGCGTTATCGAGATCCGTAAGGACGGGATCAAGGTTATCTTCCAGGGGGAAGAGCACCTGGTACCGTCACCGGCAAAACTTGCTTATCCCGGTTCCAAGAAAGACGCAAAAAGGGGGGGTAAAAATGAGGAATAAATGCAAAGTATTATCCGTACTTATCGTTCTCCTTCATATCACCGGCCTCTGTGCGCAGGATGCTTGGTTTATGGAGGGGCCGCCTGTGCTTATTTCGATGGACCTGCAAGGCGCAAGCCTCAAGGACGTGCTGAAGATTTTTTCCATTCAGTCCGGGCTTAATTTCATCGCTTCCGAGGCCGTGCAGGACCGTAAAATTACCCTGTACCTGGATAGCGTGCCTCTCACCGACGCAATGAATAAAATATTCAAGGCAAATAATCTTTCCTACGAGCTGGACGAAGAAGCCCGCATTTTTATCGTCAAGGACTGGGGCGCTCCGAAAATGGAGACTATCACAAAGATTTATACCCTGAAATACCGGGCAGTGCCCAATGCTAATTTTTCGAAAGAAAAGGTCAACCTGCTCGGAGGTTCGGCAGCTGACCTTGTGACTACGATCCGCCAGGTAATGAGCGACGGCGGAAAAATTAACGAGGACGCCTCCACCAACAGCCTGATCATCACCGATATCCCCAGCGTATTTGGCGATATCGAAGAAGTCATAGCGCGACTCGATGTCCCTCAGACGCAGGTTTTGCTCGAAGTGGAGATTATCGATGTCAGCAAAGATGTCGTGGATTCCCTTGGTTTGAAGTTCGGCACAAACCCCGTAACCTTGAATTTCCCGGGGAGTTTCATGACCAGGGGAGCGGAGAATTTTTTTACCGGAGTTACGGGCAGCACGGATTCGCCCGAGCCGGTCAGCCGCGGCACTCAAGGGGCGCTTACCCTTGGGCATACCTATGTTGCCATGCTCGATTTTCTAAGGACCCAGACCGATACCAAGTATCTTGCCAGGCCCCGGATCCTTACCTTGAATAACGAAACAGCGGAGATATCCATTACCAAAGACGAGATTGTTGAGCGTAAAGAGAACGTCCAGGTTGTTAACGACAGCCCGATCACCACGTACGAATACAAGAGGGCGACGGAGCTCAAGCTAACCGAGAACGGCGTGGGGATCGTCCTGCGCGTGACCCCGCAGGTCAACCTTGAAGCTAACGAGATCCTCATGGTCATTAATCCGGAGGCGAGCACTACATCTTTAAGCACGGTTGCCGCCGATTATAAGGACCCGGAAGTCAAGACTACCAAGTCAGTGGTAAAGGCCAAAGACGGAGAGACCATAGTTTTGGGAGGTTTGATCCATACTGATACGCAGGTCATCAAGACCAAGGTTCCGATCCTGGGGGACCTGCCGCTTATCGGAGCGCTCTTCAGGCATAAAGATCAGACCAAGGATATGGTCCGGGAGCTTCTGGTTTTTATCACTCCGCGCGTTGTCAAGGATAGCACTATCGGTGCACCGGTTTTGGCGCGCAGACCCACTCTTCCCGTAGAGCGGGAACAGAGCGTCCGCAGCTCCACAACCGACCGTCAGGCCGTCATCAACACCAGTTTGAATAAATTGGACAGAATGCAATAACGTCACGGGCTATTCCCGCATGTCTGTTTTGTTAACGCAGAGAGCGGAATTTTTCGATTTGTCTATTGCGGCGTTTATTGTATAATAAAAGCGCTATGTTCGCGGCAGCTTACTTAAAGATAGAGGATTATGTTTCCCAAAGAAAAATATCTTAGGCTCGGGGAGCTACTGATAAAAGAGGGGATCATTACCCAGGCCCAGCTTGATCAGGCGATACGCGTTCAGCGCCAGGAGGGGGGGAGGCTGGGGGAGATCCTTGTCCGCCTGGGCTTCTTAAAGGAAGACCAGGCGGTAGCTGCGCTGGGAAAACAGCTTAATATCCCTTATTTTTCGCTCGGCAGTGACCTGAAGCCTGCGATGGACCAGAACCTGAGCGAGATTATCCCCAAGGAATTCGCTATTAAGAATACCGTTCTTCCGCTCTCGCACACGCTCGGGTCCCTGACGGTTGCGATGTTCGACCCGCTTGACCTTATCCTTATCGATAACCTCCGCAAGCTCACTGCTTGCGACATAAATCCGGTTATTGCTACCAAATCGGATATTAATAAAGCAATAGAGAAATTTTACGGAAAGTCCAAGATTTTTGAAGAAGCGGTCGAGGCCTCATATGATATTGTTTCCGACGATACGATTTTCAGCGGGGTAGAGGTCACCGATGAGGAGCTGAGCCTCGATAAGCTTATTGCGCGCGCCGAAGAAGCTCCGGTCGTCAAGCTGGTTGACCTGATAATACGCCAGGCCATTGACGAGCATGCCTCCGATATTCACATCGAGCCCTTTAAGGACAGGATATCTCTGCGTTACCGCATAGACGGAAAACTTTACGAAATACCTCCTCCGGCCAAGCATTTGCACCTGCCGATCATCTCACGTATAAAAATACTGAGCAAACTGGATATCGCCGAGAAGCGCCTTCCTCAGGATGGGGCATTCCTGGTGCGCGTGGAGGACCGTCCGATCGACCTGAGGATCTCTACGGTTCCCACTATTTACGGGGAAAAGGTCGTTATCAGGATACTTGACCGCAGCTCTGTAGTCCTCGATTTGGCGAGGCTTGGTTTCGACGCCAAACAGCTTGAGCAGATACGTAAAGGCATCAATTCTCCTTATGGGCTTGTGCTTTTGACCGGGCCCACCGGAAGCGGTAAGACTACGACCTTATATGCGATCCTCAATGAGATCAAGGGGCCTGCCAAAAATATTATCACCATCGAAGATCCTGTCGAATACAAGCTTGACGGCATAAATCAGGTGCAGGTAAAGCCGGAGATCGGCCTTACCTTTGCAACCGCTTTAAGGAGTTTCTTAAGGCAGGACCCGGATATTATGCTCGTCGGAGAAATCCGGGATCTGGAGACCGCCCAGATCTGTATCCGTTCAGCCCTCACCGGGCATCTTGTCTTAAGCACCCTTCATACCAACGACGCGCCTTCGGCGATAACGCGTTTGATGGATATCGGTATCGAGCCTTACATGGTTGCTCCGTCACTGCTCCTCATTGTTGCGCAGCGCCTTATCAGGAAATTATGCCCTGACTGCAAAGAAGCATACGAGCCCACGCCCGAGCAGGTTGCGGCCGTTAAAATAAAAGCCGACTTGATTTATAAGCCAAAGGGATGCTCAAAGTGCAATCAGATCGGCTACCGGGGAAGGATGTGTATCTCCGAAGTCCTGGTTGTTAATGAAGAGATCAGGGACCTTATCAGTCAAAGGGCATCTTTCCAGAGGGTCAGGGAGGTAGGCAGGAGCTTTGGTATGCAGACATTGTATGAGTCCAGCATTAAGAAAGTCGAGGAGGGGTCTACTTCTCTGGAAGAGGCGCTCTCGGTCACCGTAGGAGTGGTTGATTAATGGCAACGTTTGCGTATGTGGCCAGGGATGCAAGCGGTAAAAAAATCACCGGTTACGAAGAGGGGGTTTCTTCGGAAGAGGTCATAAGCCGCCTTCAGGGGAAAAACCTGATCGTTATCAATATTTCGGCTTCCTCCGGCCTTGAGGCGCGGGAAGGGGCTTTTAAGCTTGAACCGACCGCCATACGATTCCGTTTCCGGCACACTGCCATTAAAGGGGATGACCTGGTTGTCTTCTGCAGGCAGCTGGCAACCCTTCTGGGGGCGGCGGTCACGATCCTGCGCAGCCTTGATATTATCTCTCAGCAGGTAGCCAGCCGCAGGCTCCACCATGTCATACGGGATCTCATGAAGCATATGGAGGCTGGCTTAAGCTTTCATGAAGCCCTTGCCAAACATCCTAAAATATTCTCCGAACTCTGGGTAAACCTGGTAGAGACCGGAGAGGCAAGCGGTAACCTTGCAAACGTCTTGAGCCGTTTGGCCGGGTACCTGGAGAGGGACGCGGCATTCCGCAGAAGGATTATCTCGGCGCTGCTCTATCCTATCATCCTTATGTGCGCGGCATTCGGCGCGCTTTTGTTTATGACCATTAAGATAGTCCCAACCTTTGCAGACTTGTTCAAAGGGTTCAACATCGATCTTCCTGTTTTGACTCAGATGCTCCTTGCGGTAAGCAATGCAATACGCAGGTATATTCTTATAATCCTGGGATTATCCGTTGCGGCATTCCTGCTATTAAAGGCTTATATCAGGACGCACGAGGGCAGGTTGATGTATGAAAGGTTTAAATTCAACCTTCCTTTGTTCGGGGAATTTTACCGCGCTCTCACCGTTGAGAGGTTCTCAGCCAGCATGTCCACGCTGATCGAGAGCGGCGTACCCATACTTTATTCTCTTGAAATAACCGAACACAGCCTTAATAGCATGGTTATGGCTCGCCTGATCCGCCAGATCAAAGAGGAGGTGCGCGTCGGCAAGCCCTTGAGCCAATCTTTGGAAAAAAGCAAATTTTTCGAACCGATGGTCGCGCAGATGGTCGCAGTCGGCGAAGAGGTCGGAGACCTGCCACAGATGTTTAAAAGGATTAATACCTTCTATCAGGAATACACCGAGACTTTTCTGGTAAGGTTTACGGCAATGTTTGAACCGCTCATGCTTGTTATGATGGGCGTTGTTATAGGCCTTATGGTCGTAGGCATGTTCCTGCCGATCTTCCATATTGCCACTATAGGAGGAGGATAAAAAAATATTGACATTGCCGAAAGCGCATATTATCATAATTGCAATATATATATAAGGGTATGATATAATTAAAGTAAACGCTATTTAATGCAAGGAAGGCGGGAGGCTTAATATGAGAAAAGGTTTTACGCTGCTTGAATTGATCGTTGTTATCATAATTATCGGTATTCTCGGCACCTTGGGCTTTACTCAGTATGCCAGGGTTGTTGAAAAAGGAAGGACTGCCGAGGCAAAGACCCTTCTTGGCCAAATGCGCAGCGCTCAGGAGGCATGGAGGCTGGAGAATGGCTCTTATACCGCTACCATTACCAACCTTTCCGTCGAGGTTCCGACAGGGTGCATTAGCACGCATTACTTCCAATATAGCACAAGCGGTAGTACGGGTACGGCAACCCGTTGCACGGCAGACGGAAAACCTCCTCAAGGAGTGGCTGCTTATACTGTTACTTTAAGCTATGCAGCCGGAACCTGGGGCGGAACAGCCGGATACTATTAAATATATATTGGTTAGTATAACATGGGAGGTTTTGAAATGAAAAAAGGTTTTACGTTGCTGGAATTAATTGTTGTAATCATTATCATCGGTATCTTGGGCGCTTTGGGTTTTATCCAGTATACTAAGGTGGTTGAAAAGAGCAGGACCGCAGAAGCAAAAGACATCCTCGGCCAGCTTCGTACTGCCCAGGAAGCGTACAGGCAGGAGACCGGATCATATACTGCTACTTTGGGAAATTTATTCGTAGAGATGCCGACCGCCTGCACCAGTACGCATTATTTTACTTATTCACTCGATGCTACCACGGGGACAGCTACCCGCTGCAGCGCAAGCGGCAAGTCTCCGCAAGGGCCGGCTACTCCTTACACAATTACGATTACCTATTCCACAGGAGCATGGGGAGGTAGTGCAGGGTACTATTAACCAAAAGGGGGCAAGGGTATGCTGTCGTACAGGACGCAGGGCGTTACTTTAACCGAAATTCTTACGGTTATCATCATTATCGCTATTCTGGCTGCTCTGGCATTGCCTCAGTTTGCCACCACGCGAGAGCGCGCCCTCAGTAAGGAAGCTAAGGCGAACCTTAAGATCATTGATGCCGCAGAGAAAATTTACCGTATGGAAGTCGGATTTTACTATCCTTATTCAGGCACCTACAGCGACCCCGCAGATATAAACGCCAACCTGAAGCTTTCTCTTACCGAAAATAACTGGGATTATTCCATTACCGGAAGCAGCGGTTCGGCGTACACCGCTACAGCCAACAGGCAGGGGAGCGGCGGATATCTGGATTGCCAGTATTCGGTAAGCAATAGTTCTGGTGAACCTACCCCGAATGCCAGCTGTCCGTAAAAAAGGACGGCTGTAAGCATTTTAAGGCACACAGCGCGTTTTTGCCCGCCATCTATCTATGAAAAGAAAAGGCCAGACTTTGCTTGAGCTACTTGCCGCGGGGGTTATTTTATCCCTGGTGGTTGGGGGCATGGTGAGCGTTTTTTTGTCGGCCAAGAGATTTATCCTGCACAGCCGTTCCCGCGTTGCCGCGGCTGAGATAGGCAGGAACCTGGTTGACTACCTGCAGATGCACGTGAGGGCCGACACCTGGAATATAACAACTCAAAATGACCTTGCCGCCACGACGCTTGCATATCGGTACTGTGATGACGATATGAGCCATACGCAGCAGACAGACTGCATCACCCAATCCGAACGCACGCTTAACACCATAATATACAGCGCCAATTATTCGATATCCGATGCGCCGACAAATCCAAATCTGCGTAAGGTAGTCGCGAGGATTTCCTGGAATGAAACCACCTTCTAGGCGCGGGTCGACCCTCTTGGAGTTAATGGTTGCGATCATTATCTTCTCGATGCTCGCTTTGACTTTTGCGGTTATAGAAGTCTTTGCGCACTTCCAGGTCTTTACTACTGACAGGCGCGCCAAAACACAGAATGCCCTGGTGTATGCCATCGAGCATACGTCTAAACAAATAGCCAGGACGATCGGGAATCCCGTTATTCTCGGTACGGTCATAGATGCTGCGGGGATCGTCGGAGATACTGGAATACGTTTCTATGTGGATGCTGCCGCTGATTATATTTCTCCCGGAGACGGTATCCCCGGCACAGGAGGCGACCATTGGAGGGCTTACCGGTTCCGGTCGGAAACCGCTTTTCCGAGCACTGACCGTTTCCAGTACTGGTACTGTTCACGCTGCACGGATTCCAGCTGCGCTACCTGCACTACCGCCTGGGGCAGCGATATCCTGGCCAGTAGGATCACGGATGTCTCTTATGGATACGACCCCGGCAATAATTTCGTTGAGGTTGCCATGACTGCCTGCTGGGATCCTCAGAAAGCGACGACCAGCGATAATTGCGGGACTCCGGAAAATCCCACCGTCAGCATGAAGACGCTCGCCAGAACTCCTTCCGTTTCGGTCCGTTAGGCTTGTTTGGTCTTGCCAACTTCAGCAAGTTATGTTAAATTAAAATTCCGTTGTTTTTATGGGGCAGTAGCTCAGCTGGGAGAGCGTCGCGTTCGCATCGCGAAGGCCGTGGGTTCGAATCCCATCTGCTCCACCACTTTTTTGCGACAAGCAAAAAAGTGGTGGATGCCGCAACGAGCGTAGCGAGGCGACAAGCAAATTTGTTTCCTCGTTCCCTGTTTCTCATGAGGCCTGTTTTCAAATTAACCCTTTCTTTGCTTTTTTTGTCCATTCTCATAGCAGCCGGATACTTTATTCCCCGCACTGTTAATTTTACTCTTAATGCAAAACAGGATGACCCTAAAGAAGCGCTGTATTATCAGCGTCTGGATAATTCCCAGGTTCAATGCCTGTTATGCCCGAGAAGGTGCGTTATCCCTCCGGGCAGGAGGGGTTTCTGCGGTGTGCGCCAGAACATAGACGGCACTCTCTATACCCTTGTGTATGCAAAACCGGTGACTTTAACTCTCCATGACCCGATAGAGAAGAAGCCTTTGTTTCATTTTTTCCCTTCTGCCTTGACGTTCTCCGTTGCCACCGCAGGGTGTAACCTGCGCTGTAAGTTTTGCCAGAACTGGGAGATCTCCCAGGCCCGACCCGAGGAGACCCACAATTTTGCCTTCAGCCCTGCGGCCATCGTCCAGGCGGCCCAAAGGGCCGGTTGTCCCAGCATCGCCCACACGTATGTGGAACCCATGATTTTTTATGAATACATGCGGGATATCGCCCGGCTCTCACAAAAAGCCGGCATCATCAATGTCTGTCATACGGCCGCCTATATCAATCCCAAACCTTTGGAGGAGCTCTCCCCCCTGCTGCAGGCCGCCTGTGTGGATCTGAAAGGCTTTACCGAGACCTTTTACCGGGATCTGGTGGGCGCCAGCCTAGCCCCGGTTCTGGAGGCCCTCAAGATCCTGCGCCGCCAGGGCGTCCATCTCGAAATCGTCAACCTGGT
>Ga0101944_10003381_pt1 | contig 22494 bp, 19 predicted proteins | sample DewCreD2012metaG_FD_75245 | JGI IMG/M metagenome (GOLD analysis project Ga0101944, IMG submission 75245) | Hot spring sediment bacterial and archeal communities from British Columbia, Canada, to study Microbial Dark Matter (Phase II) - Dewar... ... | reverse complement strand
ACCCGTTCGCCAGTGCTCGAAGTGGTCAAGAGCTGCGGTTTCACAATGCGCCGCCAGCGATGTTTCCCTCTCCCTGGGGGAGAGGGACCAAGGGTGAGGGGAAAAGGCGCCAACGAATACGCAGGGTTTCCGTTGTCAAACAGCGGGCTGACCGATGCTCCTTGCCCCGCCTTTACCCACTGGAAACGTCGAGGAACCAAATTTTGTATGGCATCCCGGAGACCATACAGAAAGTATCCAGACCATGAGCAACGGAAACAACCGCGGCCACTTATCGCCTGGGTTGTTTCCTTGGCTTGCGTTTCGAGCGATGGAGATTTTCCCCGATCCTCGTAGCTCCTCCACCCCTATTTCCATTGCCGGGCGAGACGCCCCGAAAGGTGGTGCCCGCGCAAAAACAGCCGCCCTGTCAGGGCTTGGGTGGCGGCACGGCTTCGATGGTCTTGAAATCAACCTGCCCTTTGCGCTTGCCGGCTTCGACCAGCAATCGGTAGGGCACGTTTGGCTGGAGAGGTTCGGGGCGCGCCTTGGGGACGCTAGGCTTCATGCCCTTGATGGGCGCCCCATAGACAATGATCTTGGTTTGACTGGAAGCGCTGTCCGAAATCATGTGCCAAATGGGACGCGGGTATTTGTTGGTGACCGCGTCGGCCACGGAAATGACTTTGACGGACGTGAGGCGGTATTTGCCGTCCAGCATGAAAGAAACCGGATAAACGTCCGGATTCAGGCGGGAGACGCTGCCTGGGCGGATGCTGGGCGTGATCTCGATGGGCGCCGTGCGGAAAAAGTCGTTCATGTAGAAGTAAGCTCCCAGGAATCCCAGGAGCAACACGATTGAAAAAATAGTTCGCTTTGTCATACCACTCCGTTAAAATAGACGGCAGCCGTAAAAAATTATTCGTTTTCGTTCGAGAGCGCAACGAATTATGAAAGATGACGTTTGCCAACGCCGGCGGGTTACGAAAATAAACCCGGGTTTTACTTTGATCGAGCTGCTGGTGGTCATCGCCATCATCGCCATTCTGGCTGGGATGCTGCTGCCGGCCCTGGCCCGGGCCAAGGAAGCTGGCAAGAAGATTGCCTGCGCCAACAATATGAAGCAACTGGCCTATGCCCTGCGCATGTATGTGGATGACCACGAGGATATGACGCCCGCCCGCAATTACCCGGGCGCCTGGCCCACCAAACTGCTCCCTTATTACAGCAACTTGAAAGTGCTGCTCTGCCCCAGCGACGGCCCCAACATCCCCCCCACCATCGGCACCGACCCCTCCATCCCGGACGGCCAGCCGCGCAGTTTCATGATCAATGGTTGGAACGATTATTTCGCGCTCACCTACGGGGTGACGGATTTCAATACCGTCATCAAAATCATGCGGACCAATTCCTTCAAAGACACCTACATTGTCCGCTCCTCGGACACCATTATTTTCGGGGAAAAGGAAAACTCCTCCGGCCATTTTTTCATGGATTTTCTGGAAAGCATGGCCGGCAACGACAACACCGAAATCGAGCACAGCCGGCACATGAGCGACAAAGCCAATTCCCGGGGCAGCGGCGGCTCCAACTTTGCCTTTCACGATGGAGGCGTGCGCTATCTGCGTCATGGCAAATCCTTGATTCCGGAAAACCTCTGGGCGGTAACGGATTACTATCGCACCAACACCTACATCAACATCCAATAGCTTCGCGGGGCGGCGCTTGGCGGCTTGGCCGTAATGGCCGCCGGGGATTTGGCCCGGTGCGCGGCGGGGGTTGGTTTATCTAAAAATGCCGCTTGGCAGGGGCTCTGGTTTTCCCCTAGAGTCCTGCCCATGAGTAACATTGTTACCGAGACGCTTCAGAACTTGATCGAATTACATCGCTTGGAGGAACAACTCGACCGGGCGCGAACCGGCAAGACCGCGTTGCAAAGCCAGATTGACGAAGTGCGCGCCAAACTAATTCCCAATATCCTGGGCCACCATGACCGAATGCGGGCGCGCGGCAAGCGCAGCATCGCGGAGGTCCGCAATAATGTTTGTAGTGGCTGCCACATGACGGTGGCCATTGGTATTCTGGCCACCCTGCGGCGCATGGAAGACATCCAGATTTGCGCCAATTGCGGGCGTTATCTGCACCTGCCCGTCGAAGCGCCACCGGAAACGCCGGCCCCCGCCAAGCCGGCCCGGAAAAAGCGGGCCGCCACTCCCCCACCCGCGGCCTGATCCGCGTTTTGCCGGCTTTCCTACCCTTCGGCCGGGCGGAATTTGCCGGTAGCTTTTGGCGCCGAAATTGGTTAAACACGCAATTTTATGGGCGTATTAGGCTTTTTCAAAGCGGGTTTGCGGAAAACGAAGGACCGCATGGTCCATGAGATCAAGCGGGTCCTTTCCGGCTCGCCAAGGCTTAACGCCTCCACGATCGAAGATTTGGAGCGCATTCTGTTGGGCGCCGACTTGGGGCTGGCCGTTACCAGCCAAATCCTGGAAGCCGTCCGCAAGGCCTACGAATCCCAGGGCGCCGCCGGGTTGGACGTGCTCGACATCGCCGCCCGCGTGGTGGAGAGGAATCTGCTGGCTGACAACCTGGAACTGCGGCGCAGTCCCGCCGGCTTGACGCTGGTTTCCATGATCGGAGTCAACGGCACTGGCAAAACCACCACGGCCGCCAAGTTGGCGTGGAAAATCCAGCAAAACGGGCAGACCGCCGTGCTGGCCGCTTGCGACACTTTCCGCGCGGCGGCGGTGGACCAGCTCAAGTTATGGGGCGAACGCCTGAAAGTGCCGGTGATTGCCGGGGCGCACGGGGCCGATCCGGCGGCCGTGGCCCACGACGCCATCACCGCCGCCCAAGCCCGGCAAGCGGATTACCTTTTCCTGGACACTGCCGGGCGACAACATACCCGGCACAATCTGATGCAGGAATTGCAAAAAGTGCATCGGGTGGTGGGTCGCAAACTGCCGGGAGCGCCGCATGAAGTCCTGCTGGTATTGGACGGCTCCACCGGGATGAACGCGCTAGCCCAAGCGCGGGAATTCCACAAGGCCTTTGCCGTCACCGGCCTGGTGGTGACCAAGCTGGACGGCACCAGCAAAGGCGGGATGGTGGTGGCCATCCAAAAGGAATTGGCGCTGCCGGTCAAATTCATTGGGGTGGGGGAACAACCCGAGGACCTGCAGCCGTTCAATCCCAGGGAATTTGCCCAGGCCCTTTTCCTGGACAAACAATGAGCCCGGCGCCCAAACAGGCCGCCCGGGCGGGCGCGCGCCGGCCTTACCCGGCGGCGGACGCCCGTTACTTAAGACTGGCGCTGCGGCTGGCCCGGCGCGGTCTGGGGCGGACTTCACCCAACCCGGCGGTGGGCGCCGTCCTGGTAAAAGGTTCGCGGATACTCGGGCAGGGATGGCATCACGCCGCCGGCCAGCCCCATGCGGAAATCGAGGCGCTGCGCGACGCCCAAAGGCGCGGCTTTGCGGTCAGGGGCGCCACGCTTTATGTCACCCTGGAGCCGTGCTGCACGCATGGCCGCACCCCGCCTTGCACCCAAGCCATTATCAAAGCCGGGATCAAGCGGGTGGTGGCGGCGGCAACCGACCCTAATCCCAACCATGCGGGCAGGGGATTTCGAGTCCTTTCACGAGGCGGCGTGCAGGTGGAGCACGGATTGCTAGCCAAGGAAGCCGGCCGCTTGAATGAGGCTTTCAATCATTGGATCGTGCATCGGCGGCCTTTTGTCACCGTCAAGGCCGCCATGACCTTGGACGGCAAAATCGCCGATGCGGACGGCCGTTCGCAATGGATCACCGGCGAAAAAGCGCGCGCGTATGGGCAACTTATGCGACGGCGCGCGGATGCCATCCTCGTCGGGATCAACACCGTCCTGGCGGATGATCCCGCGCTGACCATTCGGCCGGCCGCTGCAGCGCGGGGCCGCCCCGCCCTGCGACGCATCATCCTGGACTCGCGCGCCCACACGCCGCTTGGCGCGCAGGTCGTCGCCGACGAATTCGCCGCTTCGACCATTATCGTGGTTGGCTCGCGCGCCCCTAAAAATCGCGTTTCCCGGCTCGCCAAACATGTCCAGGTCTGGACCGCCCCCGAACTCAAGGGGCGGGTGGACTTGCGCTGGCTCCTCCGCCGGCTGGGGCGCGAAAACATCACTTCCCTGCTGGTCGAGGGCGGCGGCGAGGTGAATGCCGCCTTTCTTTTGGGCGGTTTTGCTCACCGCATTGTTTTTTTCTACGCGCCGAAAATTTTGGGGGGCGCCGCGTCGCGCAAGGCGGTGGGGGGCGCCGGCGCCCGAAATTGGAGTGAAATTCTGAAACTGGATGAGGTGGAATGGCGGTCGTTGGGCGCCGATTGGATGCTCACAGCCAGGGTAAAATAACCGGCAGGTAATTCTCCTGTATTGTCCGCCCGCCCGGGTTTCGCCATAATACAGTCCTTATGTTTACAGGCATTGTTGAGGGAACAGGGACTATCGAACGGATTAGACCGACGGCCAAGTCCATCCGGATGACCATCCAGGCCGGGGTTTACGGCAAAGGGGTGCGCATCGGCGACAGCGTGGCGGTCAACGGCTGCTGCCTGACGGTGGTCAAAACTGGCGGCACCGGGGCCCGCCGCACGCTGGATTTTGATTTGCTGCTGGAAACCTGGAAACGCACCAATTTCTGCGCCGCCCAGGAAGGCGCCCTCGTGAACCTGGAACGTTCCCTGGCCGCCAACAGCCGCTTGGGCGGCCACTTTGTCACCGGCCACATTGACGGCACCGGCAAAATAACGCGTTGGGAACGGGCCGGCCAGGACCATGTGCTGGACATCGCCGCCCCCCCGGCGGTCATGCGTTACTTGGTTTTCAAGGGTTCGGTCGCAGTGGACGGCATCAGCCTGACGGTGGCAGGAGTGAACAGGAAAAGCTTTCGCATCTGGATCATCCCGCACACCTTTGAGGTGACTGCCCTGCGGGAGCGCCGCGTGGGGGATTTGGTGAATCTGGAAGCGGACTTGATCGGCAAATATGTCGAGCAATTCATTCGCTTGAAAAAGCGCGCTTGAGCCGCCGCTGCCGGCTCCCCTTCAGGGGCGGGACATTGCGGTTGATCGTTGGGCCTCTTCCCGGACCTGCCTTTGCAGGAGTTCGCTTCTTTGCGTCAGATTGCCGATGACGATATTTTCCAGTTGGCTGAACTTTTGCACGGCTTCCTTGTTCCAAGCTTCAACGGCGGGGCGCAACGCGGCGGCGGTTTGATGCACCAAGTTGGTCAATTCCGCCAAATTGAAGACATTGGTCGCCAAAAACCCAACCCGCGCGCGATACAATTCCCGTCCGCGCGGATGGTTCAGGACGGCGCGGGCCGCCAGACCGGCCGTTCCCGGCGTGTAAATGTTCCAGTCCCGGCGAAATAACTGATCCAAGTCGTTCGGCAAAAAAACCGCCCTGCCGGTTTCGGCCTCGAAATAGACTTTAAAGTTGTTCGGTTTTTTAGTGTAGCCATCCCAGTGGCTGGTGATGGATTCCATGGCGGCGAAGGAAATAAACCGGTCAATGTCCAGGTGCTTTTCCAGCTTTTGCCACCGCGTCTCGGGATCTTTTTCCTCGCAGGCGTCCGCCAGCGCTCTCAGGTCCGAGCGGTCCGTCGGCCCCGCGCCAAAATCCAACCGCAGGGTTTGATGGATGTCCCGGCCGGGATTGATATCGTAAAGATTGCCCCCGGTTTTGGCGAACCAAAACTCGAGCATGTCCTCGTTGTAATCCTCCTTGATTACGTAGAGCCCCAATTGGCGGCCGTTCAGTTCCACCAGCGCGTGGCCGGTGCGGGGGGCGGGCACGCCGGCGGCGCGGAAGAGATGATTGCCGATTTTTTCATTCATCAAACCGGGGTCCTGCACGGAGTTGTTGAGCAGGATTTTACGCAGGCCGTAAAACCGCTGATCGGGAGTGTATCTGGCAAAATGCAGGATCAAAGCCGGCTTGTCGTCCACCCGGCGGAAACTGCCGGAGGCGCCCTTCAGGTGAACGGCCACATCCCGGTAAGTCCTGCCGCCTTCGGTGACTTCGGCGGTGATGTTGGCGCGCGGGTTGCCGCGCAAGGCGTCCATGCCCGCAGGACTGATCCGGATGGAAAGGCTGGGAATGGGGCCATTGGTGAAAAGCGCCAAGCCCGGCGCCTTGGGGCCGAATGGGTCGCGCAGCGGCCCCGGCGGCAATGCGCCAGCGGCACCAAGGCAAAGCAACATTAGGGCCGCCACCAGAACTCCGCAAAACGCCCCCTTGGACCGACCCCGCCGCCGAAATAAATGAGCGCCTCCAAATGGTCTTTGGCCCCCACCCTGCCCGCCAGAGGGAGCACACGCCCCTGCGGCGCGCGCCTCCACCTCCGTCCGCGGGAAAAGGAAGCGCAAACCGGTCACTCCTTGCTTACCGTAACGCCCGCCACGTCCACGGTGTTATCGGCGGATACGCTAAGCACCAGTTCGGCGGCAAAATCATTCGCCGCATTGAAAGGTATCTTAAACGGCTTCCATTGATCGGTGGTGCGAACGGTTTGATCGGCGAATTTCTGGAAAGGCTCGAAGAATTGGGCGGCGCTGACGATAAGGTCGGAGCGCTTGGCGCTGCGCGCGTAACCTTGGATGACAAATCGCTCGCCGGCTTTGCCGATGAAACGCGGCCCGCGCAATACGCCATAGCCGCGCGTCTTGCTGGTGACGGCCATCTGCAGGGCTGTCCCTGCGCCAGCAGGCGGATCGTTGAGGCGCGCATAAGTTACGCTGACCGGCGTGGCGGCGCTGCCGTCGTCCCAACCCTTGGGCAGCCAGCCCTTGACGACTCCATCGGCGGTGGCGGATGAAACCTCGGTCCCCTCCGGTCCAAATTGGTTGAGGTGGCGAGGGTCGAGCGCCAAAGCGGCTTCCATAATTGGGTAGGCCTCGGCATAGCGGTTTTGCGCCTGCAACACCTGGGCGCGGGTCCACAATACAAAAGGATTTTTCGGCTCGTAAACGGCGGCCAGCCGGGACTGGTAATCGGCGGTATCAGGGTCCTTGGCCATGGCGGACTTGGCCAAGCGCGCCAAGGCGGCGGCATTGTCCGGTTGTAATTCGAGCGCCTCGCGCAAGTAGTCAAGGCGTCCGAACTCGACCAGTTGCCGCGCATAATTGGGAACGCTGATGTCGGCATAGGCGGAGATGTTGCGACTGCTGCGCGGGGATAGGAACCACCGGCCCCAAGCGAGGAAGGGATTGGCGTCGGTGGCGGCATTGACCCGCTGACGAATGTCGGCCAGTTTCAGCCAAGGTTCCGGCACCGGCTCGGAACCGCCGGCATCGCTGAGGCGATAGCCGCCCACCACTTCCGCCAATTCTCCCACCCAGGGCGGGGGCGCCACCGGATAAGACACCAGCCAAAGCCGCGCCATCTTGTCATTGCCGGCGGTGATGACAAATCGGCCGTCGGCGCTGAAACCGGCGTTGCGGATCAAATCCTCGTGGACCAACGGTTCCGCAATTAGTTGGCCGGTGTTCGCGTCCCACAGCCGGGCCGCTTTCTCCTTGGCCACCGTCAGGACAATGGAACTGTCCGGGCTGAACGAGGCTTTTTTTACCTGCTCCGCGTGGCGGATGGCTTCGGTCACCGGCTTGCCGGTTGCGGTGTCCCAAATTTTCAGGGTTTTATCATCCGAGGCCGAGGCGAGCAGGCGTCCATCCGGACTAAAGCTGACATGGTTCACCGGCCCTTCATGCCGGAGTTTGTCAGTCAAGGGATTGCCGGTTTCGGCACTCCAAATTCGCGCGAACCGGTCTTCCCCGGCGGTAGCCACCATTTTGCCATCCGGACTGATGGCGGCATGGCGGAGTTCGCCATCATGTTTCAAAGGCGGCGTGGCCGGCTTGCCGGTGCGACCGTTCCAAACCCGCGCCGTTTTATCCGCTGAGGCGGTGACCACCCATTGGCCATCGCTGCTGAACACCCCCGAGCGAATGGCCCGGTCATGTTTCATTGGGTCGCCCACCGGTTTGCCGGTCAGCGGTTCCCAGAGCCTGGCCTGCAAGTCATCGCCCACCGTCAAGACCAGCGAATTGTCGGCATTAAATTGGGCTGAAATCACCCAGCCGTTATGCTTAAGCGGCTGACCAATCGGCTGGCCCGAGGGGACTTCCCAAATTTTGGCGGTGTAATCTTCGGAGGCGGTAACCACATATCGGCCGTTGGGACTGAAGCGGGCCATGTTGATAGGCTTGTCGTGGCGCAGTGCGGCTTTGGGCAAACCTGTCACCAAGTCCCAGATTCGGGCTTCCCGGTCCTGGCCCCCGGTCACCACCCATTTGCCATCGGGACTGATGTCCACCGCCTCGACAAAAGCGTCGTGCCGGAAGGTCGAGGGCAACGGTTTGCCTTTGATTGCATCCCAAACCCGGGCCGTGCCATCCGCTGCCGCTGTAAGCACGGAACGTCCATCGGGGCTGAAGACCGCCGTCTTCACGACTCCGTCGTGACGCAGGCTTTCCGCATAAGGGCTGCCATTGGCGGCGTCCCAAAAAGAGGCGGTGCGGTCGGCGCAGGCCGTCACCAAGGCCAGTTCGTTTGGACTGAAATCGGCAAAATTAACGATGTCCCCATGCGGCAACGGCTCGCTCAGCGGTTTGCCGGTGCCAGCCTCCCACAAACGGGCGGTGCGGTCGGCGGAAATGGTGACAATTTTGCGCCCGGAAGGGCTGAAACGGGCCAGATAAACCCATCCTTGGTGCGTCATCGGCTGCCCCACGGCCTGCCCGTTCGACACATCCCAAAGCTTGGCCGTTTTGTCGCCGCTGGCAGTGACCACCCACTTGCCATTGGGACTAAACCGGGCGCTGACCACTCCGCCGGCATGCGCCAACGGTTCATGCCGCGGAGCGCCCGTATCGGCCTCAAATAAGCGCGCGGCGGAGGCCGAGGCGGTAACGATTAACTTGCCATCCGGGCTGAATTGAACGTCCAGCACGCCGCCTTCGTGGCGGATGGGTTCAGTCAACGGACGGCCGGTTCCCGCTTCCCAAATTCTCGCCGCGCGATCATGGGTGCCGGTGGCGACGCGCTGGCCATCGGGGCTGAAGCAGCCGGTGTTCACCCAGTCGGCATGCGACAGAGGCGCCCCCACCGCCCGGCCAGATGGGATTTCCCAAATTTGGGCCGACTTGTCTTGGGAAGTGGTAAGCAATCGCCGGCTATCCGGGCTGAAGGCCAGCGAGGTGATCAAAGCCTTATGCCGCAAGGGCTCCCCGGCGGCTTTGCCTGTGGCCGCGTCCCAAAGCTGTGCGGAGCTGCCGGAGGCCGTGGCAATCCAGCGTCCGTCCGGGCTGAAATAAGCGGCGGCTACCGCGCTGGAATGCGCCAAGGGCGCATAACGGGGCAACGCCCAATTCCGGCTGTCCAGCAGCGAGCGCAAACGGGCGGCGGCGGAATCATTTTCCGGGTTGAATCGCAGCGCGCGGGACAAATAGGCCAGCGCACGATCCGCTTTTCCTTCCTCCGCCAATTTGGCGGCGGCGGTAAAATCCGCCATCGAGAGAGCGCGGCGCACCTCTTTCTCCCGCTGCTCCGCCTGTTCACGGGCGGCCACGGCCGCCTTCTCCGACTTGACCGCCGCATCACGCGCCACGACGGCAACTTGCTCGGCTTTTTTGGCCTCTTCCTTGGCTAGGTTGGCCAGTTTGGCGGACTCCTCGGCTTGGCGGGCAGACTCCTCGGCTTGCAACCGGCGCTGCTCGGCCAGCACATTGGCGTTTTTGGCGTCTTGCAGAGCTTTTTCGGCAATTTCCTTTTGGCGCAAGGCCTCTTTTTCGGCCTCGATGGCCTTATTGCGAGCCACAATGGCTGTTTGCTCCGATTTGACGGCGGCATTGCGCGCCTGGATAGCCTGGCCTTCGGCCTCTTTGGCGCGCCGTTCCTCGCTCCGCGCCCGGTGCCGCTCAATGTTCAACTGGAAAATCAGGAAACTGAACACCACCAGCAAACTCAGGGTGCCCGCCAGAATCATCTGCATCCGCCGCTGCGCCCGCTCGTGATCGCGCTGTTTCAGATCGTCGAAGTTCACCCCCAGGATGCCCGCCAGCAGTTTGAGCATCGCGTTGGATTTGCCATCCTTGCCCTTGCGCACGTCCGCCGCAATCGGCTCGGTGGGGATGTTGGTGATGCGCCGCTCCGCATCCACCCAAAAGCGGATGGCTTCTGGGAAGCACTCTTGCAGCCCCAGCTCCGGGTGGTTGGTGGCGTTGGGCTCGCCGTCCACAATCAGACACAAAACCCGGTCTTCCCGGCCCAATGACTTGAATATTCTGACTTCCTGATCCACCCATTGCGACTGCGCCGCGCGCGGCGAGCAGATGACGATCAGGTAGCGCGACTCCCGCAGCGCCTTGGTCAGGTTATCGCCCAGATTAGCCGAACCCGGCAATTCATCCCGGTCTCGGAATACCGGAAAGGGGCGCTTGGGCACAATGCCGCTGCGGGTTTTCTTTCCCACCAGCCGTCGCGGCACGCGATAGGTTTCCAAACCTTTGTGCAGCCAGTCCGCCCATTTGCTGTCCGCGTGACTGTAGCTGATAAAAGCCCAGTATTTGAACTCACCGGATTGCTCTTCAGCCGACATGGTTCATTTGTCCTTCTAGGGCCGGCCCTTGTTCTTGCCCCGCCATTGGTCCCGCCAGCTTTCCAAGTTGCTCTCCTGGCCGGCATCCGCCCAAGATAACCCGAAAAACCGATTTAGCTACTCTATATGGGCCAAGCTTTGCCTTTTTTGCGCCCTCTGTCAAAGGTTTGTTGGGGGCTTTCGCATCAACCCGCCCCCGGGTCCAAAAACCGCCGGGAAATCTTCCTCTCCTTCACCCGCCGCCGTTTACTGCACAGTCTTCGGGAGGCAATACACTATGGGTCACCGTGCGCGCCGTTCTACCTCTCCCCCTTGGGGGGAGAGGGTAGGGTGAGGTGGCGCGTGTCGTTTATCCCAAGCGCTCATCAGTAACAACCTTGCCGCACGCAAGGCGCGACGGCAAGACTCGACAGTCCGCTGGCTTTTTGTTAACTCAGGCCGGTGCGTTCCGAGCATCTAAAAAATGTTTTGCGAGTGGTCGTGAAATTGGGCACCGGCGTCTTGACCGACCGCCACAAGCAACCCGATCCGGCTCAGTTGGAACAGTTGGCGGGCCAAATCGCGGCCCTGCGGCAGCAGGGCTTCCAGCCTGTGGTGGTGACCAGCGGCGCCGTGGGGGCGGGCATGGGGGTGCTCGGCCGGTCACGGCGGCCCGCCGATTTGGCTGAACTCCAGGCCTGTGCCGCGCTCGGCCAATCCCGCCTGATGGCCATGTATGACGAGTATTTTTCCCGTGCCGGCCTGTATGTGGCTCAGGTGCTCCTGACCCATGAAGACCTGGCCGATCGCGAGCGGCATCTGAACGCCCGCAACACCCTCGTCACCCTGTTGGCAAACGACAAAGTGGTGCCGGTCATCAATGAAAACGACGCTGTGTCCGTGACCGAACTGAAATTCGGCGATAATGACAAGCTATCGGCGCTGGTAGCCACCTTGTTGCCGGCCGATCTTTTGATCATCCTCACCACCGTGGACGGGGTCATGGAAAATTTCGGAAAGCCGGGCGCCCGCACCATTCCTTTGATTGAAAAAATAGATGAGTCGCTGGAAAACATGGCTGGCGGCACCCGCAGCGAGACGGCGGTGGGAGGCATGCGCACCAAAATTCAGGCGGCTAAAATTGTCATGCGCTCCGGCATCCCCCTGGTCATTGCTTCGGGCCGCAAAAAAGGCGTTCTGACAAACATTCTTGGCGGCCAGGGTGAAGGGACGCTTTTCCTGCCCCAAAAAGAGCGCTTGGCGAGCCGCAAGCGGTGGATCGCTTTTTTCCCCCATCCCAAAGGGGCCTTGTGGGTGGACGACGGCGCGCGCAAATCCCTGCGCAGTCATGGCCGCAGCCTCCTGCCGGCCGGCATCACGCGCTGCGAAGGGGACTTCGCGTCCGGCGAAGTGGTGCGCGTCTGCGACCTGAACGGGGTGGAATTCGCGCGCGGCATCAGCCGTTTCAGCGCCGAAGAGGTCCGTTCCGGCTCCGTGCATCGGCAGGAGGTGGTGCATCGCGATGACTTGGTTATCATCTGAGAAACCCGATTTGCCATGAAACACGCCACCAGCCGGGAAATACAAGCGGTGTTGCGCCATCTCCGGCGGAAGTCCCGCCGCCAAGCCCGCTCCATCAATGACCTGCTGGCCATTATGGCGCGGCTGCGGGGCCCGGGAGGCTGCCCCTGGGACCGTGAGCAAAACCATCACTCGCTGCGCTATCACGCCGTCGAGGAAGTTTATGAACTGCTCGACGCCATCGAAAGCGGTGATGACCATGAAATGGCGGAAGAACTCGGCGACCTGCTGCTGCAAGTGATCTTTCATTGCCAGCTCGCCAGCGAACGCAAGGCTTTTGACTTCGAAACCGTCTGCCGGCTGATTGCGGAAAAGCTGGTTCGCCGCCACCCTCATGTTTTCGGTGACCTGCAAGTCCGCGATGTGGATGCGGTCTGGGCTAATTGGGACCGCATCAAGCGGGCGGAAAAGGCCGGCACCCGCCATGAACGGCCCTCCGCCCTGGATGGCATCCCCCGGCGCCTGCCCGCGCTGATGAGGGCGGAAAAGCTGGTGAAAAAGGCGCGGAAAGCCGGATTGCTAGGCCCGGAGGATAATCGGCCGCCGCTTACCCGCCAAGAATTGGCGGGGTTGCTTTTCGATCTGGCGCGGTTTGCACAGGCCAAAGGCTGGAATTGCGAGGCCCTATTGCGGACTGAAACCTTGCGCCGTGAAGCGTCGCTGCGACGCCAGGAGCGGCGGACCGCCCGCCCAAGCGCCCCGGCTGCCTTATCCAAGGTCAACCGCCGCCGCGCATTTGTGGCTCGACGTCCGCGCCCCGCCAGCTAAGCTGTCCGGGTTTTATGAATGATCCTCGATACGAAAAATTGGCGGATTTGCTGGTCAGCTACTCGCTGGCGCTGAAAAAAGGCGAACGCGTGCTGCTGGAGATGTTTGATGTCCCGGATGAGTTCACTATCGCGCTCATTCGGCGGGTGCGAGCCGCCAAGGCCATCCCCCTGGTGGAACTGCGCCACAGCCGGATTGTCCGGGAGATGGTAAAAAACACCGATCACCAACAGGCCAGTCTCACGCGGGATTTGGAAATGCACCGCCTGCGACGGATGCAGGGTTACATTGCCGTGCGCGGCGCCGCCAACGCCAACGAGTCTTCGGATGTGCCTGGCGATCGGTTGTCGCTTTACTCGCGGATTTTGCGGCCGGTGCTGAATCACCGGGTCAATAAAACCCGCTGGTGCGTGTTGCGCTGGCCCACTCCCAGCATGGCCCAGGCCGCCGGCATGAGCACCGAAGCCTTCGAGGATTTCTATTTCCGCGTCTGCACCATGGACTACCGCAAAATGGCGCGCGCCATGCAGCCCTTGGTCCGCCGCATGAAAAAGGCGGACCGGGTGCGGCTGGTGAGTCCCAACACCGACTTGACCTTCAGCATCAAAGGCATTGGCGCCAAACCGTGCGAGGGCCGCCTCAACATCCCCGACGGCGAAGTTTTCTCCTGTCCCGTCAAAGACTCGGTCAACGGCGTCATCCATTTCAACACCCCCACCCTTTACGCCGGCACCCGCTTTGAAAACGTGCGGCTGGAGTTCAAGGACGGCCGCATTGTGAAGGCCACCGGCAGCAACACGAAGCGGCTGAACGAGATTCTCGACACCGACCCGGGCGCCCGCTATGTGGGCGAGTTCTCCCTCGGGTTCAATCCGCACATCAAGAATCCCATGTGCGATATTTTATTTGATGAAAAGATCGCCGGCTCCCTGCATTTCACCCCCGGACAAGCCTATGAGGTGGCCGACAACGGCAACCGTTCGGCGGTGCACTGGGACATGGTGCTCATCCAGCGACCCGAGTGGGGCGGCGGAGAAATTTGGTTTGACGGCGATCTCATCCGCAAAGATGGACGCTTCCTGCCGCCGGACCTTCGCCCGCTAAACCCCGAGAACCTGCAATAACCCAGGGACCCTTCCCTGTCGGCAGGCGGCCTTCCCCGCAAAAACGGCCCGCCCGCGCGCGGTCACTTCAGATGCTCCGGTCCTTTGAGCATGTTGATGAACTGGCGCATCGCCGGGGATAGCACTTTGTGCTTCTTGAAAATGGCCGACAGCGGCCGGTAAAACTCCCCGTCCTCAAACTTGACCTCGGCCAGGGTCTGCTTGGCGATTTCCTGGCTGACGGTGGCCTGCGGCACAATGGCGATGCCCGCGTCAATTTCCACCGCCCGCTTGACGGTCTCGATGTTGTCAAATTCCATCACCACCTGGACTTCGACCCCGTGCTCCTTGAGAATCCTGTCCACCGCGCGCCGGGTGGGAATGTCCGGCTCGAAGGCGATGAATTTCTGCCCCGACAGGTCCTTGAGCTTGACGTTGCGAGACTTGGCCAGGGGATGCTGGGGATGGCATATCAAAACCAGCAGGTCTTTGCGCAACGGCACAATTTCCAATTTGCCGTCCTTGGTGGCGTAAGCGACGAGCCCAAGGTCCACCACGTTGCTGATGACGTCCTCATAGACCTGGTTGCTTCGGCGATACTCCACGTGAACATTGACGGTGGGATAGGCTTTCAAGAAGCGCTTCAAATAGGGGGGGAGATCGTGCAGCCCAATGCTGTAAATGGTCGCCACGCGGATGGTGCCGGAAATAATGTCCTTGATTTCCTGGAGCTTGCTGAAAAGCGAGTCGTAAGTCTGAATAATTTGCTTGCTGTATTCATACAGCACCTCGCCCTCGCGCGTCAGGCGGAATTTCTTCTTGCTGCGCTCGATCAGCAGCGAATTGAACTGACGTTCCAAGGAACTGATTTGCTGGCTGACCGCTGATTGCGTCACGTTGTTGATCTGGGCCGCTTTAGTAAAACTTTCGGTCTCGGCCAAGTCGCAAAAAACTTTCAGGCTTTCGATTTGCATGAGAAAAATTTAAGAAAAATCCCGGATTATGTCAACTAATGTTATTCTATTTTATTAAGGGAACTCCGAACCACCACCCGTCCCGGGCAAGTGGCGACCCTGACGCCATGATTTCGCCCTCCCTTTAATCGCTCTCCGCCAGCACCTGGCGGACCTTGTGCAGCAATTGGCTGCTGGTGAAGGGCTTCTGCAGGTAGTTGCCCTCGTCGTCGGCGGAAGGCCGCACAAAGCCGCTGGAATAAATGATTTTGGTATCGGGCGACCGGCGTCGGACATGCTCAATCAGTTCGCGCCCGCTCATATTGGGCATGACCAGGTCGGTAATGATCAGGTCCACCGGTTTTTTTTCCTGCGCCAAAAGGTTTAGCGCCTTTTCGCCGCCGTTGGCGGTCAGCACCCGGTAGCCGAAGGAAGAAAGCACCATCTGGCCCATCGTCAATAGCAAGTCTTCATCGTCCACCATTAGAATGGTTTCGGTTCCCCGCAACTCGTCCTTGCTGTGCTGCGCGTCCTTGACAATTCTGCGGGTGGCCGGGAGGTAAAGGCGAACCGAGGTGCCCGCGCCCGGGGTGCTGGAAATCGTCACCTGCCCGCCGTGGTTGCTGATGATGCCATAGACCCACGCCAGTCCCAATCCACGATGGCCGTGTTTGGTGGTAAAAAAAGGCTCGAAGACCCGCGGCAGCGCCTCCGGCGGAATGCCGCAGCCGTCATCTTTGATTTCCACGCACAAATAATGACCGGGCGCAAGGCTGATGTTTTGGTCGCGGGTTGGCTCGCGCAGGATGAGATTGCGGCAGGTCACGTCAATGCGTCCTCCGTCTATCCAGAGGGCCTGCATGGCGTTTTCCAGGATTTTAATCAGCGCCTGTTGCAGCTTCGCCTCGTCAAAATTCGCGGTGAAGGGATGTTTTTCAAAGTCGGCGTGCCAAGTGATGTTGCCGGCGGTGTTTTGCTTTTGGAACAAATCAATGGTCCGCCGCAAAAGGTTGTTTAAGTTGCCGGCCTGCTGCGCGCGGGCGTCCTTTTCCTGGCGGCTGAAGGCCGCCAGATCATTGGCGATTTCCGCGGCCTTTTCCGCGGCTTTTTCCGCTTCCACCAGCGAATTTCGCCAGGGGTGGTTCGCCTCCATCTGGTCCAGGACATGCGAAGTATGCACGAGCACGCTGGTCAGCGCGTTGTTGAAATCCAACGCCACCGTGCGGGTCAGTTGCAGGGCGCAATCCAGCTTTTGCTTGTGCGCCTGCATCTCGGCCGCGTGAACCTTGGAGACCGTGGCCGGGCTTTGGGCCTCCTCTGATGGACGGACGCCCGCGGGCAAAAATTGCAGCAACAGGTATTTTTGCCGGTCCCGCGCCCAGGGGGCCGTCAACACGTGAAAGGACGTCTCGACGCCGCCCTTGACGCGCAGAATGACTTGCGTCTCGCCAGCCCGGGGCCGCTGCGCGGATTGCGCCAGGAATTGCGTCGCGGTCTCGGAATTCGCGTTCGCCCAAAGAGCGGCGAGGTAGGTTGTGGCCAAGTCGGCGCCAAAAACCGCCTTGGCGCCTTGACTGGCAGTGCGGATGACCCCTTGGGCGTCCACCAGCAAAACCGGCCAGGCGGCGTTTTCCAACACGAAAATTTGGTCCCAGTTCATGAATCCTTAAACCGGGGATACCCTAAACTTGGGGACCGAACCGGCCAAGCAAAATTGCCTAATGCTTTTCGGCATAATGCCGGGCAAAGGTTTCTATCAAGGCCACCGCCTGCGGGGCCACCCGCCGCCCGGTTTCCAAAACCTCCGCATGGGAAAGCGGCTCCTTGTTGCGGCCCGCCGCCGGATTGGTGATGCAGGAAACCGCCGCCACTTTCAGGTAATACTGCCGGGCCACGATGACTTCCGGCACCGTGCTCATGCCCACCGCGTCGGCTCCCAGCAAGGCAAAGGCCCGTATTTCCGCCGGGGTTTCAAAGTTGGGACCGCTGACCGCCAAATAGACGCCGTGGTGCAACCGGATTTCCAGTTCATCCGCCGCCTGTTGCAGCAGCCGGCGCAAAGACCGATTGTAGGCGTCGGTCAAGTCAATAAAGCGTCGCTTGCCCAGCGCCACCGGACCCCGCAAGGGATTTTCCCCCATAAGATTTATATGGTCGGTGAGGCACATGAAATCGCCCTGACGATAACTGGTATTAATGCCGCCCGCGGCGTTGGTCAGCAACAGCGCCTTAAGGCCCAGCTCCGCCAGCACCCGGATGGGGAAAGTCACCTCCGCAAGGGAAGGCCCTTCGTAATAGTGAGCGCGTCCGCTGAGAATCACCACCGGGGTTTTGTTCAGGTAGCCCAAAATCAACCGGCCTTCGTGCCCGCGAATCGTGGGGCTGACAAATCCCAGCTCCTGGTAGGAAAATTGCAGGACGATCGTGCAACGGCTAATGACCCCTTGAAAACCGCTGCCCAGTTGAATCCCCAGCGATGGGCGCAACTTGGATTTGCGCAGGATCATCGCGGCCACTTCGGCCGCCCGCCGCCCGGTTTCCAGCCGGGGTTTTGGTTGCTCGTTTGCGCTCATCGTTTTTCCGCCGCTTGCAATCCCGCCCGCATGGTTTAGCTTGCGGCTGTTTATCAACTTTATGATTGAACTTGGCAATGCAGAAATTCGCCGCTACAGCCGGCACTTGATGCTGCCCGAAGTGGGGCTGGCCGGCCAAAAGAAAATCCGCGCCGCCAGCGTTTTGTGTGTCGGCGCGGGTGGCCTGGGCTCGCCCATCGCAATGTATCTGGCCGCCGCCGGCATCGGCAAATTGGGCCTGGTGGACTTTGACACGGTCGATTTCTCCAATTTGCAGCGCCAGATTCTATACGGCACCAAGGACGTTGGCCGTCCCAAGACCGAGTCCGCCCGCGACACCATCCGGAACTTGAATCCGGAGGTCGAGGTGGTGGCGCATCCGACGCGGATCACCAGTGAAAACGCCCTCGATCTGCTGGCGCCTTACGATATTATTGTGGATGGCACGGATAATTTTCCCACCCGTTATCTTACCAACGACGCGTGCGTGCTGCTGAAGAAACCGAATGTTTATGGTTCCATCTTTCGCTTCGAGGGCCAGGCCAGCGTCTTCGCCCCGGCGCTCGGCGGTCCTTGTTATCGCTGCTTGTATCCGGAGCCGCCGCCGCCCGGCCTGGTGCCCAGTTGCGCCGAAGGCGGTGTCCTGGGCGTGCTGCCCGGCATCATTGGCTGCATCCAGGCCACGGAAATTTTGAAACTGGTCCTGGGCGTTGGTTCCTCACTGGTGGGGCGTCTGCTGCTTTTCAACGCCTTGGACATGAAATTTCGGGAGGTGAAACTTCGGCGGGACCCCGCTTGTCCCGTATGCGGCGAGAAACCCACCATCACCCGCTTGATTGATTACGAACAGTTTTGCGGCAGCCAGCCGCCAACAACCGGCGGCGCCAATGCCGACGAAGTGACGGTTCAGGACCTGAAAAAAGCCCTCGACGATCCGTCGCTGGGCATTCTGGTGGTGGATGTGCGAGAGCCGGATGAATACCAGATTGCGCGGCTGCCCGGCGCCCGGTTGCTGCCCTTAAGCGTGCTGCCCCAGCGGTTCACGGAATTGGACCCCAACCAGCGGATTTATTTGCACTGCAAGGCCGGCGTCCGGTCCCTCAAGGCGCTCAAATTCCTGCGCGAACAGGGATTCAAACATCTCAAGAGCGTCAAAGGCGGCATCGCCGCCTGGTCCGATGAAATTGATCCGCGCGTGCCCAAGTATTAGCCAGACCCGCCAATCTCCGCCATCCATTCCCGAACGGCCCGCTTTATTTCGGCGCCGCCGCTCAAGCGCGGTTTCACGAATCGCGGAGTAAACCAGGGAAAGGCGCCGATGAGATCGGCCGTCACCAGTATCTGACCGTCGCAATCCGGCCCGGAACCGATCCCGATGGTCGGAACGCCAACCTCGGCGGTAATGGCTTTGGCCGCGGGCGGCGCCACCAGCTCCAGCACGATGCCAAAGGCGCCCGCGTCCGCCAATAAACGCGCCTCGGCGCGCAACCATTCCGCCTCGGCCTCGCTTTTGCCTTTTATATGGTACCCGCGCTCTTCCAAAACGTGCTGCGGCAACATTCCCAAATGACCGAGAAAAGGGATGCCGGCGGCGGCGATGGCTTCCAATTGGGGCAAAATGGCCCGCGCGCCTTCGGCTTTGACAAATTCCGCCCCGGCCTCGATCAACCGGCGCGCGTTTTCCACCGCCTGCGCCGGGGTTTGATAGCTTTGGAATGGCAAATCCGCGCCCAGTAGGGCGCGGGGTTTGGCCCGGCTGGCGGCCCGGACATGATGCAGCATTTCCGCCATCGTTACATGCGTGGTGTCGGGATAACCAAGCACGACCATCCCCAGCGAATCACCCACCAACAACAGCGGAACCCCGGCCTCATCCAGCAAACGGGTCATCGGGTAATCGTAAGCGGTGAGCGCGGCAATTTTCGCCCGGCCTTTCATGGCCCGAATCTCCGCCACGGTGACTTTGGCTTCCGGCATCGTTGAATCGTGCGCTACCAACGGCGAAAACTCTCCCGCAACTCGGACGGCGAAACAGTGGCCGTCCCCACCTTGCCCACGACGACTCCGGCGGCATGATTGGAAATGATGGCGGCCTCCACCGGCGAAGCGCCGGCGGCGATGGCCAGCGTGAACGAGGCAATAACCGTGTCGCCGGCGCCCGACACGTCAAAGACCTCGCGGGCAAAAGTCGGGATCAAGAACGGTTTCTGATCGCGCTGGCATAGGAGCATTCCCTGCTCGCCCAAGGTGACCAGCAACAACGCCGGTCGCAGGTCCTTGAATAGCTTTGCCACCGCCGCTTGCAACCGGGCGTCCTCCCGCGGCGAAACCGCGCGACCGCCGTCTTCCAGGCCGGCTAGTTCAAAGGCTTCCTTGCGATTGGGAGTAATCAGGGAAAGGCCGGACAGATCAAGCCGATGCACCGGTTTGGGATCGAGGCTCAGCCAGACCCCCAGCGCGCGGCACAGCCGCTTCAGCTCGTCCAATACCGGCTGGATAATCACCCCTTTTCCGTAGTCGCCGACGATGATCGCGGCGGCGCCCGGCAGGCGCTCTTTCAGGACGGCGAGCAGACGGTTGGCCGTTGGCCCGTCAATGTCGCCGGCCGTTTCCCGGTCCAGGCGCACGACCTGCTGCTGATGGGCGATCAGCCTGGTTTTAATGGTGGTGTGCCGGTGGCGCGCCGCCACCAAGCCGCCACATTCAACGCCCTCGCCGGTCAGCAAGCCGCGCAGTTGCCGGCCGGCCGCGTCATTGCCGGTTACCCCCAGCAATTCCACCCTGGCCCCCAGCGCGGATAAATTGCGGGCCACGTTGGCCGCGCCGCCCGGCATGGAACTCTCGCGCTCAAACTCGAGCACCGGCACCGGCGCCTCGGGCGAAATTCGCCTGACCCGGCCCCAAAGAAATTGGTCGAGCATGACATCCCCCACCACCAAAACCCGCAAACGCCGGCTGGCGGCAAGGAGCCGTTGGACGCGCGGCCACCCCAAGCTGGGCAAACGTGTCTTCATAGAGTCAAAAAGCCGGTCAAGGGACTGGTGGCGCTGGCGGTGTCCTGCGCCGCCGCTATTCCGATCTCGTAGGCGGCCCGCCCGGCCTCGACCGCGGTCTTGAAGGCCGCCGCCATGCGAATGGGATCGCTGGCAATGGCAATGGCGGTATTGACCAGCACCGCGTCCGCCCCCATTTCCATCGCCTCGGCGGCGTGGCTGGGCGCCCCCAAACCGGCGTCCACTACCACCGGGACGGTTGCTTGTTCGATGATGATACGCACCTGGTCGCGCGTCAGCAGGCCGCGGTTGGAGCCGATGGGCGATCCCAACGGCATCACGGTGGCCGCGCCGGCCTCCTGCAGGCGCTTGGCCAGCACCGGGTCGGCGTTGATGTAAGGCAGCACGGTGAATCCCTCCCCGACCAGTTGTTCCGTGGCCTTGAGCGTTTCCACCGGGTCCGGCAGCAGGTAGCGCGGGTCGGGGTGAATCTCCAGCTTGATCCAGCGGGGCAGTCCCGCCGCCGCCGCCAGTCGCGCCAGCCGCACCGCCTCCGCCGCGTTCATCGCGCCGCTGGTGTTCGGCAACAACAGGTATTTTTGCGGATCAATAAATTCGAGGATGTTCGCAAACGGATCCTGTTTGCCGCTGAGGTCGGCGCGCCGCAACGCTACGGTCACCAATTCGGCCCCGCTGGCCGCCAGCGCGTCCCGCATCATTTCCGGGGACGAAAACTTGCCCGTCCCGAGCAGCAGTCGGGAGCGAAATTCGCGTCCGGCAATCACCAATGGCTGATTCATCATCAACATCCCGGCCAGCGTAACCGCCCAGCCGGCTCCCGTCGAGAACGGAAGCGGCGCGGCCACCGGCGGGTCATGGCGGCCGCCCCTCAAAACGCGGGTTGTTCAGCCGCCGGGAAACCCGCTCCGCTCGCATGGCGGCGGACGGGAAAGGGCGCAGCAGGGCGCGCAACGCCTCTCGGGGGCTGTCCGGATCAAGCCACGCGCGCCACTCCGAGGCGGGCAGAATAACCGGCATCCGAACATGCACCGGCCGAACCAGGTCATTGGCCTCGGTGGTGATGATCGCGAAGGTTTCCAGCCAATCCGCCACAGCGGCTGGATCGCCCTCCGCGCGGAAAAGGTCGGGCGGGTTTGCGGCGGGGCGGCGCCAGCGCTCCCACAGGCCGGCAAAACAAAAAACGCGGTCATCAGCCATCGTGAAACGGCGGGGTTCTTTTCCCGCCGCCGTATTTTCCCACTCGTAAAAGCCATCCGCCGGCACCAGGCAGCGCCGCGCCTTGAAGGCCTGCCGGAAAGCGGGCTTCTCCGCCACCGTTTCCGCGCGGGCGTTGATCATTTTAGCTCCCACCCGCTCGTCGTCCGCCCAGGCCGGCACCAGCCCCCACCGCAAAAATTTGCAGGCGGGCCGCCCGCCCGCTTGAACAATCACCGGGGCGATTTGCCGCGGCGCCAGATTGTAACGCGGACTCAGCTTGGGAAGGCCATCCAAGCCGAGGACCCGGGTGATGACCTCGGTCAGGTCTTTGACCAGACAGTAGCGCGCGCACATGAGCAGCCTCCTTGCCTGTCGGGCGGAGTAATCTTGGTTGGCGCGCCCGCCGCGACTCGAACGCGGGACCCTCTGCTTAGAAGGCAGATGCTCTATCCAACTGAGCTACGGGCGCAACCAGCTATTTTTCAGCCTGCATACCCTCAACAACCACCAAATAACGCCGTTGTGTCCAGTTAATGTATTCCGCACCCCGGGAAATGCAATACCGATGTCCCCCGCACATGACTGCCGCGTTGCATCAAGATAAAAGACACCGGGGCGGTTTCTGAGGCGGGAGCCAAAAGAGGTCGTTGACTCATGGGAAAAAGACACCGGAAAAAGCCGGTGAGAATGAACATGAGTCGTGCGAT
>Ga0101944_10003380_pt1 | contig 22495 bp, 21 predicted proteins | sample DewCreD2012metaG_FD_75245 | JGI IMG/M metagenome (GOLD analysis project Ga0101944, IMG submission 75245) | Hot spring sediment bacterial and archeal communities from British Columbia, Canada, to study Microbial Dark Matter (Phase II) - Dewar... ... | reverse complement strand
ATGCCCCGATGAATCCAAAGTTGCTGGCACCGTAGAATACGAAGCCGAAAAGAGCTAAAATAAAAAGAATGATACTGCTCGATATGCCTGCAAGTAACCCCGCTATGCTTCCGGCGATTATGCCTCGGGCAACTAAACCTGCGATTAAACCGCCTACGAATCCACCGAGCAAGTGACCAACACCGGGGTAAACAATGCCTAAACCAACAGTCACCAGAAAACCAACGAATGCTCCTAAACCTACACTAGCCACATATATCACGGGTTGTTGGAATAGAAAAAGAGAAAATAAAAAGGTTGCCTATCTACTGCGTTCACTTCGCACTTTAGGTCCAAGCAGCGTCCACAGCCAGTCAGCGAATTCTTGAAGGTTCTTGGTTTGAATGTGCACTTCACCGGGACCTGTGATTTGGGTGACTAAGCCCTCGCCGCTTAGCAGGGTTTCTTTTAAGCCGCCAAATCGTGTGACTTTGTAGCTGCAGGATTGGCTGAAGCCGACGAGATGAAAGTTGTCTACGATTAGGGTTTGGCCAGCCTCAAGCCTGTGAGTGTCAATGGCGCCGAAAGTGTTGATGAACATTTGCCCGCTGCCTGTAGCTTTAATCATGAATAAGCCTTGCCCAAAGAGTCCTTTAGTGAAGCCTTCCCATTTAACGTCTAAGTCGATACCTTGTGTGGAGGCGATGTATGCGGATTTCTGGATGACATATCCGCTACCTGGTGCGATGTCAAGTTGTTTTATGTCGCCAACTGGAGCTGCGACAAACGCGGCTTCACCCTGTCCGTTTTGGGCGGTGTAGTCGTTAACCCAGAAGGATTGTCCACCGATGATGCTTAAGCCTAAGCTGCCAAGCAGGCTTTTTTCGCGTTTTCTTGTGTGGACTTCGATGTTGGGGGTCATGTAAGTCATGGCGCCTGATTCTGCAGTTATGGTTTCTCCCTGCTCGAGGTTTGCGACGAGCATAGAGTATGAGGGTTTGTATTTGATTTCGAATTTCATGGTAATTCTCTCCTAACTTGCGTTAGTTATAAAAACCCCTTAGTGAACCCTGTTAATAAAGTAATGACACAAAGGGCTTTGGGCAACGCATGGTAACGGCTGCATCGGTTTGGGTGATTGTAAAGAAGACTTTTAGTTTAACGCTTATTTTTAATGCGTTGATGACTTTGGGATGCGTAGCTGGCATCATTTACGGCTTCTATTTGGCGTTCCCAAATTGGCAGCCCTATACGCCTTATTTGCTTGACGGGAACCTGTTTTGGTTCGCCATCGCTGCGGCACTCATCAACATCTTCCCCAGCGCGGCCATAGGAAGAGCCCTACATACGGGCAGGTTCCTTTTCCATCACTATGTATACGGGTTTTTTGTGTTAGCAGGATCATCGGCGTACGTGTTTTTCTTTACTCCGATTCCACTGCAAAACCTGTTTTTGGTCGATTCAAGTAGCATAGTGGTTAATGCAGTGCGTGTTTGCTTGTTGGCTGGTGTAGCGTTGTTGCTTGATGATTTGCCTGATGTTAACAAGCGTGTTGAAGCGGGGTTGAACTGGATGAAATCTAAAGCTTTCCAAGTACGCAAAGGGCTACATATCATGCAAATCTTAACTGGCGGATTTGCTATCTACTGCGCTTCTGCGATGATACTTTCAACGGTTTTTGTTGACGCACAACGTGCACTTCCGAATTCTTTCTGTATAGGTTCACTACTCATAACGGGCATCACTTCGTTTGTACTCGCAAAGAGGGGCGCATGGCTAAAAATTACTCCACCAACACCTAAAGCGCCTAAGCTTTCTGTTTAGCGATTTCTCTGCCTATAGCTTCAAGTTGTTCACGGCTGAATCTGCGTTGGCTTCCGTGGTTTGTTAGGTAGTTTGGCAGCTGCGGGAGTTTGAGCACGGGTACTGTGGGGTTGTTTAGTTGGAGCGTAGCGTGTTTGTTGGTTATTACCACTATGCCTTCAACCCAAACACCCGAAGAACTCAGATGCGGTGCGTTGTCGAGGATTTGTTTTATTTTGGCGACATTCCGTTTGACTTGGCGGCTTGGACTGGCGTTGAAGTTGCGTTTGCCTTCTCTCTGCCATTGGTCGCCTACGCAGTTTATGATTCCATTCCAATTTTTAGTTTCCAAAACAAAAACACCGCTTGGCGCTAAGACAACGTGGTCTATGTCCCCTGCGCCGTCTTTGAGGTAGAGGTCGTTTATGAGATAATAGTCGTCGCTTAATGTGCTACCAAGGAGTTTGACGACTTGTTTTTCGCCTTGCAAGCCACCACTGTAGATGCGGTATTTGCGCAAATAAAAGTAAAACCCAATCAGAGGCACAACCAGAAGAATCAGCCCCGCCTGCTCCAACAGACCAACCTGCAACGTAGAAAGCACCCTAAACGCTACTGCAGTTAAACCAGCAAAAATGATCAGAAAACAGAATGAGGCTTTGGCGAGGTTTTTTCTGGTTTGGTTCTTGAGGTAGCTGCTTGAGGCTTTTATTTTGCGCATACAGATAATGGATTGACTATTAGGGTATATTACGGTTGGGCTGTTTGTAGCTTAGTCTAGTCTACAGAAAAATCTCCCGCGTAACTATAGACGTGGGTGTTTGCTGGTTGGCTGTTTTTGGGTTAGAGTCCGTTAGAAGCTCAAATTCAACTCATAGTTCAAAGAGTAAGAAAGCAACATCGAAAAACAAGCTGTTGCTCTGCCGCCTCCGCTCCTCCCTTATATATGCGGACATGGGCGGCTACGGGATTTTGAACCGCGTTATAGCCACCTGCCCTCTGTAACATGGGTGACCACAAAACGGAGTTACTGCCAATCACGGGTTGTTCTTGAAAAAACCAACTATGTCCTGTATTCTGTGGTAATGTTGGCTTTTTAGTCGATTAAGTGTTGGTCTTTTTCATCAAATTTTATATTCTCTAAGCTATAGAGATGCTGGAGCATGGGCAGACAAGTAGAGGAAACGCTGAAGCCTAAGTGTGAACCTCCAGACTTCTCGGTGGACATACTCCGCTTCATCGCCATATTCCTTGTCATTCTCGTTCATTCCTCTGGTTTCCCATACCGCTTCCTCAACCCCCAAATCACCCCGATGGATGTCGTGAATTGGACTACAGTCAGCGTCTACGACGCACTCGGAATGATGGGGGTACCGCTGTTTGTTATGCTCAGTGGCGCGCTTTTGCTTAACCCCATCAAAGCTGACGAACCTCTCAGGGTTTTTTACAAGAAGCGTCTTGAGCGCATTGGGTTGCCGTTTGTTTTTTGGACGGTAGTCTATTTTGTTTGGACTTTTGCGGTGCTGGGTTGGCCTCTGACGTTTTTCAACATCGGACAAGGTTTACTGACGGGCTCCTACTATCATCTCTGGTTCCTTTACCTGCTTATGGGGCTCTACGCGGTTACGCCGATTCTGCGGGTGCTGGTTAAGCACTTAGACCGCAACCTGTTCCGTCTACTTTTGATTCTCTGGTTTGCAGGAACCGTAACAACGCCTTTCATCCATACTTTTACCAGTTTCCATTTTGACCCTGTTCTCTTTGTCTTCTTCGACTGGGTCGGCTACTACCTGCTGGGCATCTATCTCGTAAGAGCCAACTTCAGCCGCTCCAAAACCATCCTCGTCGCAGTGTTAGGGCTTCTGGGAGCGGTTTTCGGCGACTGGGTGGTGACAGCCACTATGGGTGAGTCGATGACAGGGTACTTCCACAACTACATGAGCGCCACCATGATTATCGCAAGTGTAGCCTTCTTCTACTACCTAACCACCATCAAGCCTAACCGCCTTGAAAATCGCCCAAAACTCAACCGCTTTGTTCAATGGATTAGCCAAAACACTCTGCCGATTTATTTGATTCATATGTTGGTGTTGGTGACGTTTACGAATGGCTTGTTTGGGGTCTACGTTAACACTTTAGTTTATCTGCCGCTTATTGATGTGCCCGTTTTTGCGGTTATTGTATTTGTGACTTCTGCTGCGATTGTGTATGTTCTCAAAAAAATCCCTTACGTAACCAAACTGGTCGGGTAACTCTTCGTTTTGGAATCGGATGGGGAAGCGTTTAATTTTTTAACCTAAACCGCACAGTAAAATTCAGAGAGAGGAACTGTTTGCCAATCAAGTACTATGAAGCGCCAGAAATCAAAAAGCAAGTTGACCAGCTTGCTGAAGAATGCGAATTCTACCATGTCGTGCCCCAATTCGTTTTCTGCGTCAGAAGCCGTGGCAGCAAAGCCCGCCGCACCATCGCGCGCATCCATGGATTGGGCAAAATTTGGCAAGGCGTCCTTAACTTGCCCCCCTCGTACACTATAGAGGTTATCTCCGAAATCTTTGACAAAATGTCTCCCGAAGATAAAGAAAAAACACTTATCCACGAACTCATGCATATCCCCGGCGGCTTCAGCGGGGGCTTCCGACCTCACAAGGGCTACGTGGAGCGCCGAAACGTGGAGGCCGTTTATAAGAAGTTGCAGAGTGACCGTGCAGCGAAGCGACAGAAGAAGCTATTCCCATAAGAAACCTTCTTTTTACCTAATTTTTGTGTTGTTGGACGTGTAGGTTTCAGGTTGATGCAGGGTTAGTGGAGGAAAAACATTATAAGTCTTAACTGGTAGAGTCACAAGAAACTTTGCCGCTATACGAGATGACTGATTTGAAGCATGTTATGAAGAGTCTAAAACACAACGGCATATACGTCCCCCCATACGACCTCAAAGGCTTCAGTGTAAAGATTCAGGGTCAAAAAATCAAGTTAACGGAAAAAAGCGAACCCATGGCGGTTGCTTGGACTCGGCGTGTCCTTTCAACAACCGTTCCTCCTCCAGACCAAGTTTTCACTCGTAACTTTATGCGGGAATTCCTCGAGCAACTCAAAGCAGAGAACCCCTCTGCAACGTTTCTAGACGGTTTCTCCAAGAAATATCTTGAGTGCCTCGAGAAAAACTTGCCAACTGAGAACAACGGCGGCGCCCAAGCGCTTGGAATTGACTTTTCAGAAGTCAGAGCGTACATTCTTGATGAGAAAGCAAAGAAGGAAGCCATGACTAAGGAAGAAAAAAAGAAGCAGGCAGAAGAACGTAAAGTTGCCAGACAAAAACTCCGAGACTTCTACGGTTACGCTGAGGTGGATGGGCAACGCCTCGAAGTGGCAAACTGGACAGCGGAACCCAGCTGTCTTTTTGCGGGCCGCGGAGATCACCCTCAACGCGGCAGATGGAAAGAAGGCCCAACCAAGGCAGACATCACCCTTAACCTTTCACCCGACGCACCTAAACCCGAAGGCTGGAAGACCACTTGGGAACCAAACAAGATGTACGTTGCTAAATGGGTGGATAAACTCACAGGCAAAGTCAAGTACGTCTGGTTCAGCGACACCGCGTTCCTCAAGCAGAACCGCGAGAAAGAAAAATTCCAGAAAGCCGAAAACCTAGGCAAACAAATAGGCACAGTTGAAAAGCACATCATGAAAAATCTCGAAGATAAAGATGTGGAGCGCCGTAAGGTGGCGACAGTCGCATGGTTAATTTTCGCGGTTAACATGAGGGTTGGCGACGAAAAGGACCCTGACGAAGCAGACACAGTCGGCGCAATTACGCTGCGCGACGAGCACATCAGCATCGAGGGCGACAAGGTAACTTTTGACTTTTTAGGTAAAGACAGCGTGCGTTGGGTAAAAACAATCCAAGCCCCACCTGCAGTAATAAAGAACCTTTCAGAATTCAAGAAAGACAAAACCGTACAGTACCTCTTCGAAGGTATCGACAGTAAAAAAGTTAGCCGTTTCCTCTCTGAAAAAGTGCCTAAACTAACTGCGAAAGTGTTTCGTACTTGGAAATGCACCAAAACCGTCAAGGAAGAACTTGAAAAAAGCGGCGTAACCAAAGATGACCCTGACTACAAGAAAAACTATGCAGCCAAGATGGCTAACCTAAAAGTCGCCGAAGTAGCAAACCACAAACGCAAAATTCCACCTACCTTCGACCAGCGTGTTGCAGAGAAGGAGCAGAAACTCAAAGAAATGCTGGCGCAGCTTGAAGCTAAAAAGAAGGAAGGTAAAAAAACAGAGAGCCTCGAAACCCGCGTTGAACGCGCCAAACTCGACTTGGAACTAACCAAACTCACCAAAGAATACAACCTCGGCACCTCTCTCAAAAGCTACATCGACCCAACCGCCTACGTGAAATGGGCCAAGAAAGTCAAATTCGACATCGAAAAATTCTATCCCAAAACGCTCCGAAGTAAATTCAGTTGGGCGCTGGAGCAGCGCAAGAAAGCTGATGCAGCCTGCGATGCCGAGTGCATAACGCCGTGAGCCTAAAAGAAACAAAAGACGGCGTCTTGCTTTCCATTTTTGTTAAACCCAACAGCCCCAAATTCAAAATCGAGTGCGATGCCAACGAAGTGGTTGTTTACGCTACTGAGGAGCCAGAACGAGGCAAAGTAAACAAAGAACTCTTAAAAGAGCTATCCAAGTTCTTCGGCGTTAAAGTTGAGCTTGCTTCGGGAGCCACTTCAAAGCAGAAAGTGCTTTTGGTTTATGCAACTAAAGCTGCTGTGCAGTCGGCGCTCGATTTGGGAACTCGTAAACTTAATTAGGTGAGCGCAGAAACCAAACCTATGAAGCGTTCCATCATAACCTTATCTGCTGTAGCCTCAATTTTTGTGGTTGCCGCTGCGCTTTTCCTCTATCTGCAGGTTGCTTACCAAGCGGGATCGGATGCACGCAGTTTGGTTTGGCAGACTGCAATTCCTCATTTCGCAACAAGTTTAGCTGCAGGAGACGGGAAAGTATTTGTGGATAACAGTTACGCCGATGTTGCATGCTTCAGGGGGTCAGACGGAGTAAACTTGTGGAATACAAGTTTAAGCTACGCAAACTATGGGGGCGGACCGCAAGTCAAATTTTATGGAGGCAAAATTTTTGCTAGCCAAGAAGAAGGCATAGTTTACAGACTTAACATATACACAGGAGCAAAGGAAATGAGGTATCAGGCGCCTCCTGCGGACATTAATAATTACAAGAGAACCGCCAACTTTTTTGTTGCTGACGGTAAACTGTTTGCCTCTAACGCTGGCACCGCAGTTTTTGATGCCGCTTCGGGGATTCAATTATGGAAACACGCATACTACGAAACAAACGTCAGCCAAACTGCAAAGGAACTCTCGCCAAGCAGCTACGTTTACATGGTTGGCGGAGAAAGGTTAAACCCAAACACAGGAGAAACAATTTGGTTTTTTCCAAGTGCAACAAACTTGCAGCCCATAGTTTACCAAGATAAAGTAATTTTCTGGAATTACGCCTCCAACTATAGTTACCCTCAAGATGAGTATGTAGTCGTCTGTCTAAACGCAGAAAACGGCAAACAAATCTGGAGAGTCGACTTTGGCAAACCAGTTTTTCAGCCAGTAACCGCTGAAGGTATATTGATGTTTTGTGCGCAGGACGGCTATTTTTATGCGTTAAATTTAGTTGACGGCAGTATTAAGTGGAAAACATACGTAGACACAGGAGGCGTTATTACAAAACAGGCTGATTACTTGCAGCGTGAGGGTTTGTCTTCTTCTTTTGGGCATTTTTCTGTTGACCCCTTAGTTGACGTGGTTAACCAAAAAGTGTACTGCACCTTATGGAGTAGCATTGAAGAAAATCGTAGCTTAATCAATCAAGGCGAAATCGTCTGCCTAAACACCAATAACGGCTATACCCAATGGATTACACAGTTGAGCAACTCAACGATAACCAGCATTAAAGGCTCCGCGATGGCGTTGGTAAAACAGTAAACTCTTCGTTTGTGGCAACAACGCAGTTTACTGCTTCAGCGCAGATTCAGGGGCAACATTGTGGCACCGTGATTTCGAGCATTACGTGCTTAACCCAGTGGTTGCAGACGGAAAAGTCTACGTTGCAGCTGACCTCTACTTGTTAGCCTACAAATAACTCGCTATCTTTTCGGTGTTAAATTTGGTAAAAACATAAAAGGCAATCAAGACAACCCTAACACGTGATCTTACCATGAAAGCTGATCCTAGAACACAAACCGAAGTCATCCAAGCCTTCAAAGGAATGTTTGAAGCCTACAAGAAAAAAGACCTCCAAGCAACGCTCGCATTTTGGGCTCCAGACCCCGACGTAGTAGTCATAGGAACAGGCTCAGACGAGAAAGGCTCAGGCTTAAAACACCTCACCGAAAGCCTGCAGAGGGATTTTGCTCAGGGCGATGTGCTGTCCATCAGCGTGAAGGATTTCACTGTTTCCGCTTCGGGGATGGTGGCGTGGTTCGCTGCGGATGTAACTTTCCATGTTAAAGTAGGGGAGAACGAGTTTGATTTCGGCACCCGCTTGACTGGAGTTATGGAGAAAGTGGGTGGCAGCTGGCTTTGGATGCAGATGCATATGTCTACGCCGTGCAGTAAACAGAAAAAGGGGCAGTCTTGGCCTAAACCTGCAAAATAGGAATATTACCTAAATCGAAATATGGCTTATATGCAAAAAATCCCTAGTTAGCTTGTTTAGTGTTGTTCCAAGATGGGAGGGACTGACACCCTTTCACCTTACCCCTTGTAAATTTTACAATTTTTCGAGTGGAAAATTAAAATAATCGCTTTCATACACTGTCAAGGCTACAACGGTAGCAAGAGACAAAAAATGAGCAACCTAGACGAGTCCCGAATTATTCCAAGAACCATGTCCACTCAGCACCCAGACAACGCATCAAACCCCGAGTGGAACAAAGAAGAAGTAATCAACGGCAACGCAGAGGTACTGGAAGCCTACTACGCGTACAGCACACTCGGCTGCCAAGAAGTCATGTGGGACTCGGAAGGTAAAGACACCGATACCCGTGTTTCGCGTAAACTTCTCCAGAAATACTGGGATTTCTTTGCAGGCCACACAATAGGCGAAGACCTCTTCTTAACATACCGCATTCCCAACCCCAAAATTGAGGGTGCAGAAAAGAAAATCCTAGTTGAAACCTTGCAAAACATACCCGTCGCCTACGATGTTGCCTCGCTGGTTTACAAACGCGAAGTCGCCCCCATCTTCGAAGTGATCTTGCCGTTCACTACTGACGGCAAAGAAATCATCATGCTTTTCAACTACTACAAAAAAGCCATAGTCGGAGCAGAAGACGCCTCCATCTACGAATCCACAACCGTCAAAGACTGGATAGGTAACTTCAAACCCAAAACCATCAAAGTCATCCCCCTTGTGGAAGACTTCGACAGCATACTCCACGTAGACACCATAGTCGCACCGTACCTCAAGGCAGTGAAACCAAAAAAGCAGCGGGTTTTCATCGCCCGCTCCGACCCCGCCCTAAACTACGGCTTAATCTGCGCCGTGTTGCTCTCAAAAATAGCGCTCAGCAAACTCAAAGCACTCGAAAAGCAGCATGACACATCTATCCACCCCATATTGGGCGTTGGCTCTAAACCTTTCCGCGGGCACCTCTCACCCGACAACATCGACAACTTCCTCCAAGAATACAAAGGCCTCTCCACAGTCACCATACAATCCGCCTTCCGCTACGACTACCCAACCGAACAAGTCAAGGAAGGCATCCAAACTCTCAACCAGCGGCTCCCCAACGGCACCCCACAGTTCATAGACGAAAAAGAGCAACAAACCCTGCTGGGCATACTCTCAAAGTGCCGTTTAGAATACGAGCGCCAGATTGAAACAATCGCGCCCTTCATCAACAGTGTAGCTGCCTATGTGCCGCCGCGCAGAGCCAGAAAACTCCACATCGGACTCTTCGGTTACAGCCGTTGCGTCGCAGGCATCTGCTTACCCCGGGCTATCTCATTCGCAACTGCCCTCTACAGCATCGGGTTGCCGCCGGAATTCATAGGCTTAAAAGCACTCAACCAACTTAGCGAAGAAGAATGGAAAGCACTAAACAGACATTACCTAAAGTTGCACTACGATCTCAAAGTGGTCGGCGAATACGTCTCTTACGGAAACATCAATATGCTGCTTGAAATGTCGCATGCAACCGCTAAAAGGGCAGGGATGAGTGAAGAGAAACTCAAAGACTCCCTTACCACAGTGCTAGGAGACCTCGACGTCGCCGAGGAAAAACTGGGCTTGAAACTGGGGCCACACGGCATGGCGCAACGTAAACACGAAAACTTCACTAACAACTTCCTACTGTCTTATCTCCAAAAGCAGGAAGCAGAAGCAAAAACAGCGCTTACAGAGTCAGCAAAAATAAGAAAATGCCTCGGCTAACCGCACCAAAGCCACTTTTCCCCCGTTTTTGCTCTTTTACAGTATTTAAAAACTCAGTTTGCACGCTTCTTTGGGTCGGTTTATTTCGTGTCCTACATGAGTAAAGAAGTATACCTTAGAGTTTTTGCGTAAGTATTATATCCCCGCTCCGCCTTTCGATTGCCATCAAGGGTAAGGCATCTTTGTCCAACCAAGCTAAAACACGAACCGTAGAAGAAATCAACCAAAAAATCCGCAAGGGCGACGCCCAAGTCTTAACCGCTGAAGAAATGAAGAAACTTGTGGAGAGCAGCGGGGTCGAAGTTGCCTTCAAGGAAGTTGATGTGGTTACAACGGGCACTTTTGGTGCTATGTGTTCTTCGGGCGCGGTTATCAACCTCGGTCATTCTGATCCCCCTATCAAAATCGACCACGCATGGATTAATGACGTGGAAGTATGCCACCCCGGTGCTGCGGTTGACATTTTCATAGGTGCTACTAACATGTCGGAGAAACAGCCTTTTGAGTACGGCGGCGGACACGTAATCAGTGACTTAGTCGCAGGTAAAGAAGTTGAATTCCGCGCCACCGCGTATGGCACCGACTGCTACCCACGCACCCAAGTAAAAACCACCTTAACCAAAGACGACCTCAACCAGTTTTGCCTGCTGAACTTCCGCAACGGCTACCAACGCTACAACTGCGCGGTAAACAGCAGCGACGAAACCATCTACACCTACATGAGCAAACTTTTGCCACGGTTTCGTAACGCCACCTTCTCAGGTGCTGGTGAACTCAACCCCCTTATGAACGACCCCGATTACGAGACGATGGGTTTGGGCACTCGAATATTTCTCGGAGGCGGACAGGGTTACATCATCGGCGAAGGTACACAGCACAGCCCCAAAAACCAAAACGGCACCCTCATGGTTAAAGGCGACGCTAAACAGATGACGCCTGAGTTCCTGCAAGGCGCTGCCTTCACAAAATACGGCACATCGCTGTATGTTGGGTTAGGTGTTCCAATCCCAATCCTTAACATCGGCTTAGCTAAGAAAACTGCTATCCGTGACAGCGAAATCTTCACCGACATCGTCGACTATAGTGTGCCGAGGCGTGACCGACCCAAGTTGGGGCAAGTTAGCTACAAAGAACTCAAATCAGGCAGTATAATCATCAACGGCAAAAAAGTCCGCGTCAGCTCCCTTTCCAGCTTGAAGATGGCTAAGAAGGTAGCCCAGACTTTGAAGTCATGGATTGAAGAGGGCACATTCACATTAACTTCTCCTGTTGAGCGGTTATCAACCACCTCAGTTTTCAGGCCGATGCGCCAAACCGAAGAAATCCCCTTCGTCGTCAGCGTCATGCACCCCGCAGTCACCTGCACTGAAGACGAAGAAATCCGAGCCATAGCTGAACGTATTGTTACAAAATCCGTAAACCACATCGTTGTCGTAGACGCTACAGGTAAACTTCGCGGCATAGTTACCTCATGGGACATAACGCGTGCGATGGCGGAGGGCAAAAAAGCCTTAGCTGACATCGAGTCGCGCAACGTTATAACCGCCAAACCCGACGAACCGCTTGAGATTGCCTCTAAACGTATGGCACAACATAACATCTCCGCGTTACCAGTCATTGATATCGAGCGGAAAGTGCTGGGCATCATAACCACCGAAGATGTAGCTAAACTTTTAGGGAGACGATACTAAATGGGCAGAATACTAATCAGATTCAACGAAGAACAAGTCTCCGAGCCAATCGCGTCACAAGTCATCATCGAATACAAAGTGCCCATGGCTATCCTGTCAGCGCACATAAACTCCAAAGGGGGAGAAATCCTCGTCGAAATCCCCGACGACGCGGAAGACACAATCGTCGAAGCCCTACGCAAGAGAGGCGTCACCGTAAGTGTCCCCAAATCCATCGAAGTGGACAGCGAGAAATGTTTCAGTTGTGGTAGCTGTGTCGCCCTTTGCCCTGTAGAAGCCATCAGGTTAACCTCTGACTCCTCGGTCGAGTTTGACAAAGAGAAATGCTTAGGCAGCACCTGCAGCATCTGCGTGGACGCCTGCCCTGCTCGAGCTATAAAAGCGGTTAAACCTAACGGTAACGGCTCCCCAAATAGCAGGGAAAAGAAAAGTTGACAGGCATACTCATAAAAGAAAACTTTACCCTAAAAGAATCCCAATGCACCATAATTTCTGACCGCCCAAAAGCCATAGAAGCCGCCAAAGAATCCATCCGCAACAGCCGACAAGAACTCGAACTCTACGTTCGAGCAAACCCCAAATTTCTACACACATTAACCCCTGTCCCTGTGCCAGAGAAGCCGCTGGTTGCCAAAATGATGGCTCAAGCTGCACAGAAAGCCGACGTTGGACCCATGGCGGCAGTCGCGGGAGCCATCGCAGACTTAGCTGTAGAAGCCATGAAGCAGGCAGGTTGCACAGTAGCGGTGGTGGAGAACGGTGGAGAAATCATGGCAGACTCCAACCAACCCATGGATGTGGCGGTAGCCGCAGGCGATGAGCCGCTTTCTAAACGTTTTGGTTTTAGATTAACCGAGTTCCCCATAGCTGTCGCGACGAGTTCGGGGCGTTTTAGTCACGCGTTTAGTTTTGGGGACGCTGAGGCTGCGACGGTTTTCTGCAAAAACGCCGCCTTAGCTGACGCGACGGCAACTTCGGTAGGTAATGTGGTGAAAGGGGAAGATGTTGAGGGGGCAATCAAAGCAGGCATCTGCAAAGGGCTATCTATTGAGGGTGTTGAAGGCGTCTTTATCCTTTACAAGGGGCAAGTGGGTACAGCTGGCAAGATACCTCAAATGATCAAAGTCAAGCCTTCACCCTGATTGTGTGTAAGTTCTGAGACGCCTCAAGTGCTAATCTTGAGTGGCTACACTATTTCGGTTTGGCTTGACATGACTCAGGAAACCGATGCTGCAGTAACAATTAGCGAAGCTTCAGTTCCGCCAAAACCCACTGGCAAGAAGCAAATCAGCATCGAAGAAATCGTCGCTACCTTCCAAACCGTAGCCGAAGACATAGCCCAAATCGGTCAACTAAACTCAGCGGAAAACGCCGTAGTAACCCAGTTTTTAACTTCGCTAAAAACACACATGGAACCCCTCACACCTGCAATTCCTGTTTCTACCGTTATTATCCCAATCGAGTATGGTTTACCTGAACAGGCCCACATAGAAGTAAACGGTCGCCTACGGTTGACTTATGATGATGGCAGCCAAAAAATTGTAGATTTAAGTGAGCCTAAAAACCGCGATTTTATGATGGCCGTCATCGACGATGTCATGCCCAAATTGGAGGCTTTAGCCAGAGAGTTCGAGGAGCGCCTGCTACGCAAAGACATACCTGTCGAGGAACCGCCTGTTGAGATTCCAGCGCCACAACCTCCAGCACCCATCATCCCTGAACCTTTGCCGCCTCCAGTAGTCGCAGTTGAACCCGCCGTAACCATGCCCGAGCCTGAACCCGCACCAGTTGAAGCCACCCCTGAACCTCAACTGCCACCCGTAGAAGTCATCGACCCCACAATAGAGCGAAACGCCAAGATCGATGCAATTACCACTGAAACTCTGGATTTTCTGGGCATGCTTGGCGGGGAAGTGTTTGAACAGGAGCCCGTCAGCAAATACTTCGACGACTGGATGGTGAACCTTCGCCAAATCATCCTTTCATTTGAATCTAACGAAGTAATAGGTCCAGACGAGGAGTTCGCTGCTCAGTACAACCAGATTTTCAGTAAAATCCAAGAAGAACTAGATAACAGAATAGCTAACGAAGCAGAAATAGCCATCTCCTACAGAACCCTTGTTGAAAACCGCTACTTACTCAACAAAATCGATGAAGAACACGCTGCACAAACCAAACAGTTCGTTGAGAAAGGCACGAGCACCATCGAAACCCTGATGCGTAGCATGGCCAACATCGAAAAAGAGTTAGCTGAAGCGCAAGCAGTCAAAGTCAGCTACCTACACCCACTGCAGAAGATGGCTAAAGACCAAAAAGTGTCTGAACTCACCCAGAGACTAAACTCCATCAAAAAACGCTTAGCAATGGCAGTAGGCACATCCTCAACTGACAGCGGAAAATCAGGAGACATCGATGCTCAATTTGAGGCGCAGATCAAGATGCTTGAGGAGAAACGTAAAATCGCCATGGAACTCCTCAACAAAAACGTGGACGACTTGGTTAATGAAATCGCCAAGTTAAAGATGATTAAAACCAGTAACCCCATCAAGAGGGTCTCCATCCAGCAGCAAGTGTTCGAAACAGAAGAAAAACTGTACGCAGCAAAGAAGCGTCTTGAGTTAGCGGAGAAGAACTCCTCAGCTGAGATGGAGCAGCTACGCGCAGAATACGAGAAGAAGAAGCAAGCTGCGTTAGGTAAAGTGCAGACATTAGAGAAAGACATAGCTAAAAAAGCAGTTGATAACTCAGCAGGAGTCAGAAAAGAAGCTGCTAACGCTTTGGCCGAAGCTGTTAAAGCGCTTGCAGAGAAAAAGAAGGCTGCACCAGCCTCGCCAGCGACTGAGGAGGCTGAACAAGTTAAGCAGTAATCCGAAACGCTTATATTTTAAAGTCGGTGACTGTTTGGACAGGTTCGAAGCAATGACCAACACACAACGCAGAAACGTTAATGCATGGCAACGCGACAGCTTCGACTATGGCTTTTATTATTTCGGTTATTTTCCTTAAGCCCAGAACTGAAAAATTTTTGTAAAGCGGTTCTGGGCAGGGTATGGGTGTAATACGTTATGACCAAACAACTCTCTAAACGAAAAATCGTTGTTAAATTCGGCGGCTCCAGCCTCGCCGATCACGAACGCATGCTCAAAGCAGTTAATTCAGTGGTTAACGAAGCGAAGAGGGGCACAAAAATCGCTGTGGTAGTGTCCGCTATGGGCAAAACCACCGACGTTCTCTTAACCACCGCGAAAAACACCTCAAACGGCAAACTCGCCAAACATGAACTCGACGATATCCTCTCCATGGGTGAACGCACCAGCGTACGCATATTTTCCACTGCGTTACGCAACAACGGTGTGGATTCCTGCTACTTTGATCCCATGGATAGTAACTGGCCCATAATCACTGACGACAAATTCCAGAACGCTAACCCTGACGTCAAAGCCTGCACAAAAAACATCGCCGAATACGTCCTGCCCATAGTGGAGAAAGGCACAATACCAGTAATCGCGGGGTTTGTGGGCAAAACAAAAGAAGGCAAAATCACCACTCTGGGCAGAGGCGGAAGCGATACAACCGCTTTCTTGTTAGCGGAGGGTATAGCTGCGGATCAAGTTGTTTTGGTCACTGACGCTGAAGGTATAATGTCTAGTGACCCCAAAATCATCCAGGCACCCCAAAGACTACACACAATCGACGTCAACACTCTCGTGGGCTTGGCAGATTCGGGAGCGAAATTCATACACAGCAAAGCCCTCAAATACAAACCTAAAACAATCGACGTCAAAGTCATCAGTAACGCATACGGGGACCTCAACAGAGAAGGCACCATCATCACAGGCGGTTTAGCCACTGAACTCGACGCTGAAATCGCGCATCAAACCCCTGTCGCTGAAATCACAGTCATCGGTAACGGGTTATCCGCTAACCCTCAAGTCATCACCCAGATGATTGAGAAAGTCAAAGAGAACACTGTACTTCTGGGTATGTCGATGAATACCAACTCGATCATCCTCTACGTGCCGCAGACAGAAAACATCGCTCAACTCTTCAACCAACTCCATCAAATCACAGTCAGCAACAAAGAAACTATAGCTATGGCAGTCAAAAGAGACCTTGTCTTCATCAAAACTAGCGGTGTCGGCTTAGAAGAAACGCATGGTATCATCGGCAGAATCAGCGAAGACCTCCGCGTCAACGGCATAAACATCAGCGGCATCCTCACCATCACGTCAAGTATTTTGCTGTTTGTAGATTGGAACGAGAGGGAGAAAGCGCTAAAGTTAATTAAAACGCGCTCAAGTCACATTAGGGGCAATTCAAATTGAACGTAGGCAAAACCCGCAGACTCAAAAAAATCATGCAGAAAGATAACCGCACAGTAATCGTGCCCATGGATCACGGCGTCACCATCGGACCCGTCCAAGGCATAACCAACATGCAAAACATAACCAATCAGCTTCTCAAAGGCAAAGTTGACGCCATCTTGGTGCATAAAGGCATAGCTAAACGTATCGATGTGGACGGAGCAGGATTAATCGTTATGCTCTCAGGTGCATCCAACCTTGGTCCTAACCCCAACGGCAAAGTCCAAGTTTGCAGCGTGGGCGAAGCTCTTCGCCTTGGTGCCGACGCCGTAAGCGTACACGTCAACATTGGTGCACAGGACGAGGATAAGATGCTTGCGAATCTGGGTAAAGTCAGCGAAGAATGCGAGCATTATGGGTTGCCGTTGTTGGCGATGATGTATCCCCGTGGCCCAAAAATCACAAACGAACATGCAGTCGAAGTGGTGGCGCATGCTGCCAGAATCGGCGCGGAACTCGGTGCAGACATCATCAAAACCAACTACACAGGTAACATAGACACATTCAAAACCGTCACAGAAAGTTGCCCTGCTCCAGTAGTCATTGCGGGTGGACCGAAATGCAAATCAAAGCAAGAAGTCCTACAAACCACGTTCGACGCGCTCAAAGCAGGCGCAGCTGGACTTTCGATTGGACGAAACGTGTTCCAATGTGAAAACCCAACCCAAATCGCAAAAGCCCTCTCCGCAATCGTGCATGAAGGCGCAACTGTAGAGCAGGCCCAAAAAATCCTCGGTGACAAACTTTGAAGGAACTCTGGCTAGAAATCCCCAAAACAGCATCCCCGCAAGAAAAGGACGCTTTACTTAGCCTTGCCCACGAAAATGCTGATGTAGTTTTGGAGAATGGTCAAACCAGAAACCGTGCGGGTAAACTGGACCTTACATTTCTAGCCGAATTAAACGAGAAAACTCTTGCTCAATTTAAAAAAGAGGGAAAAAAAACAGTTTTCCAAGTCACCATAAAGGGCAAAGAGGACGAGAACCGCGCTGCCAGAGCTGCAGAACTTGGCGTCGACTACGTCATCATCAACTGCCAAGACTGGCGCGTTATCCCACTTGAAAACCTTATCGCCAAAGGCCGTGGTAAAAGCAAACTTATCGCTGAAGTTGCCACCGCAGACGACGCCAAAGTGGTTTTGGAAGCGCTGGAACTGGGAACCGATGGCGTATTACTCCAAACTGGCAACCCTGCTGAGTTGGAGAAAACAATCAAACTTATCAAAAACCAACTGCCCAAAATGGGTTTAACCACAGGCAAAATTCTCTCCGTCAAACCCATCGGAACAGGTGCTCGTGTTTGTGTGGATACAGTGGATTTGATGGTGCCCGGTGAAGGCATGCTGGTAGGATGTCAATCTGCAGGCTTCTTCTTGGTCGAAGCGGAAGTCAGCGAGAACCCCTATGTGCAGTCACGGCCTTTCCGCGTAAACGCAGGACCCGCGTCACATTACACGTTGACTTCTTTGCAGGGCACCCGTTACCTCTCCGAGCTCAAGGCAGGCGACGAAGTTCTCATAGTAAGCCGTGAAGGCAAAGTACGAATTACCAATGTTGGCAGATCCAAAATTGAATTCCGACCGCTGATGCTTATTGAAGCTCAAGTGGACGACACCAAAATCAAAACAATCCTCCAAAACGCCGAAACCATTCGCGTCGTTACCCCTAAAGCATCCAAACCCGTGACTGAACTCAAAGCGGGCGACGAGGTCTTGGTGCATTTGGCGGCGAAGGGAGGCAGACACTTCGGCATATCTGTGCCAGAAGAAACGGTGATTGAGAAGTGACGCCGAGAATCTGCGTCTCGATTCTTCCCAAAAACATCACAGAAGCTCAAGAACTGATATCAAAAGCCGAGGACGCAGAAGCTGATTTTGTTGAAGTCCGCATGGATTGCCTCGAAGAAACCCGCAACCTCAAAGACTTAACGGCGAGCACAAAAATCCCGCTTATAGCAACAAACAAACTTGAGAGCGAGAGAGGCTTTTTTTCTGGCAGCGAAACAGAGCGCCAACAAACCCTGCTCAACGCCGCTGAATGTGGCTTCAAATACATCGACGTTGACTTCCACAGCTCCAAACGCAACGAAACAATCGCTAAACTAAAAGCGCTAGGTGTTAAAATCATAGTTTCCTACCATAAATTCGACGGCATCCTAAACATTTCTTCGCTGGAAAAAATTATAGATGAACAAATCGCAAGCGGAGCTGACATCTGCAAAATCGTCCTAACCGCAAGACAAGTGGAAGATAACCTTCCCGTGCTCAGTTTTGTCTCCTTTGCCTCCGCCAAAGCCAAGCTTGTCTGCTTCTGTATGGGCGCAGAGGGTAAGACTTCACGGTTGCTTTCCCCCGTTTTCGGGGCTTTCTTCACTTTTGCCTCGCTAACTGAGGGTAGCGAGACTGCGGCGGGACAGATGAGTATAAAAGAAATGAAAGCCGCATACAAGCTGTTGGGGATTGGGTAATGACTATTTCGGGCAAAACTCGAGTTTGCGGAGTCATAGGTGACCCCATCGAACACACTCTAAGCCCCTGTATGCATAACGCGGCTTTTGAAGCGTTGGGGTTAGATTACGTGTTTTTAGCCTTCAAAGTTAAACCTGCCTGTGTAGCAGACGCCGTGAACGGCATGCGCGCGCTAAACATTCGGGGCTTAAACGTAACCATGCCCCACAAACACACAGTCATGGCAAACCTTGACCGCATCGACCTCTCAGCTCAACTCATTGAATCAGTTAACACAATCCTAAACAAAGAAAACCTGCTTTTCGGCTTCAACACCGACGGTGTTGGCGCAGTGAAAGCCCTCAAAGAAAACGGCGTCGAACTCAAAGGCAGAAAAGTTCTCCTCTTAGGCGCAGGCGGCGCAGCCAGAGCCATAGCTTACGCGATGGCAAAAGAAGCTGACGAACTCGCGGTACTCAACCGCACCGTCAAGCAAGCCCAAGCCCTCGCAAGGCTGCTGGAAAAATCTGCGAACAAAAAAATCGCTTCAGGTTCCCTATCTCCAAGTGATATACAAAAAAACCTACGTGACTCCGACATATTAATCAACGCCACCTCCATCGGGATGAAGCCACACTCAGAAGAAACCCCTGTTCCACCCAAACTGCTCAGACCCGACCTCTCAGTCATGGATATAGTTTACAATCCCCTTGAAACGAAGCTGGCTAAAGACGCCAAAGCTGCAGGAGCCAAAGTCATAAGTGGCGTTGAAATGCTCATTTACCAAGGCGCAGCCTCTTTTGAAATCTGGACAGGCAAATCTGCGCCCGTTGAAGTTATGAGGAAGGCAGCGCTTAACCGTTTAATGAAGGTGTAGCAAGTTGATGGGTAAAGCAGTGGCGGTAGCGCATGGCGCAGCGACAATCGTTAACGCGATTGCCCTGGGGAGGGGAGCAGCGTTTGGAGTTGATTTGTGGACAAAAGCAGAAGTCAAACTGACAAGTGAAGTGGGCGTTTTTGAGGTTAAAATCACTTCTGACCCCACTGAGAGTACTCTTCTAGTAGAAAAAACCGTTACTCGTGTCCTGCGAAGGTTTGGGTTAGAGAAATCTTTTGGGGCAAAAATAAAAACAGAATCAAACATCCCTGCAGCCCGCGGATTAAAAAGCAGTAGTGTAGCCGCAAATGCAACTGCCTTGGCAACCACCACAGCGTTAGGAAAAACACTGGATGATTTGGAGATAGTTAAAATCGGGGTTGAAGCGGCTTTCGACGCCAAATGCACAATTACAGGCGCTTTTGATGACGCATGCGCATCATACTTTGGAGGCGCAGTCATAACCGACAACACAAACCGACAAATCCTCAAACAGACCCAGCTACCAAAAGATTTTGCGGTGCTGTTCCATGTCCCAGCAAAAAAAGCTTACACCATCAACTCAGACGTTGAACGGCTACAAACGGTTAAGCCGCTTGTGGAGACCGCTTTCGAGAAGGCGATGGCTGGCAAACTCTGGGAAGCCTTAACCCTTAACGGGCTTGTTTACTCTGCTGCTTCTAACCAGAACGCCTCAATAGCCATCGACGCGTTGGCTGCTGGCGCCATCGCTGCAGGACTCTGCGGCAAAGGACCCGCCGTAACAGCCGTAACTCCAAACGACAAAGTAGACAGGGTCAAGGCTGAGCTTCAAAAGTATGAAGGCGAAGTCCTACTGGCTCACTTCAACACTGAGAAAGCCAAGGTGCTCTAGCCATGACCGATGTAACTGTGAAGCGGGCTTTGCGTCTAACTGGGGAAGTGGTGGCGCCGCCGTCGAAGTCCTACACCCAACGTATGGTCATAGCTGCCGCGTTATCCGAGGGCACCTCGAAGGTTTGGTACCCGCTGTTTTCAGAAGACACCGACGCCGCACTTCGAGCTGTAACCGCTTTGGGCGCTGGGTTCCAAGCCTGCGACGAACACTGGACAATAACAGGAGCAAAACCCCTCAAAGCAGCAAAAGCACCCGTTGACTGCGGAGAGTCAGGCGCAACCTTACGTTTCATGATACCTGTTGCGGCGCTAGCTGATGGCGCATCGACATTGGTTTTTCGTGGTTCGATTGAGCGACGCCCAGTGGAGCCGCTGTTAAAAAGCCTAAAAGACCTCGGCGCAGAAGCCCATGTTGGCAAGCTTGGCGACTTAGACGCCGTGTTCGTTGAGGGCGGCGGCATTGTGGGCGGAAAAACATCCATAGCGGGTGATGTGAGTTCACAGTTCATTTCTGGGTTAATGTTTGCTTGTCCGATGGCAAAGAAGGATGTGGAAATCAAGCTTACTTCGCCGTTGGAGTCTGTGGATTACGTGAAAATGACTCAGGCAGTTCTCTCCAAACACACAGTAAAAGTCACCTTAGAAGACAGACGTATCCTTATTCCCGCAGGTCAAACCTACAAGCCAGCCGATCACACCGTTCCAGGCGACTTCTCCTCAGCCGCATTCCTACTAGCCGCCGCAGCCATAACCCGTTCCAAAGTCACAGTCGCAAACCTCGATTACGAGAGCGTGCAGGGCGACAAAGCCATCCTCACAGTGCTCAAACGTATGGGTGTCAACGGAAAGGTCTGCCCAGACAGTGTCGAAATCAAAGGAACAGGCGCCTCGCTCAAACCCGTTGATGTGGACGCCAAAAACATTCCTGACCTTGTTCCAGTTATCGCGGTGTTGGCATGCTACGCAGACGGTGTGTCGCATATCGCGGGGGCAAAAAGGCTTCGGCTCAAGGAATCCGACCGCCTGCAATCCATCTTTGCGGAACTCACCAAAATGGGTGCCCAAATCACCATAACAGACGACGGCTTAACCATAAAAGGCACCCCGCTCCACGGCGCAGTCATCGACCCCCACAACGACCACCGAATTGCCATGGCAGCAGCCGTCGCCGCGTTAGGTGCAGAAGGCGAAACCACAGTTACAGACGCAGAGTGCATCAGAAAGTCTTATCCGCAGTTCTTCCATCATCTAAAGCATTTAGGAGTTGACGTTGTTGGCGGGAAACTCGATAGGTAAAGAATTCACGGTAACCACGTTTGGCGAAAGCCACGGCAAAGTCGTCGGCGTCGTCGTGGACGGTTGCCCCGCGGGGCTGCCGCTTGCAGAAGCCGATTTCCAAGAGGAACTGGACAGGCGAATTCCAGCGGAACCCAAAATCGTTTCAGCTCGAGTTGAAAAGGACACAGCCAAAATCCTCAGCGGCGTCTTCAACGGCTACACCACAGGCGCACCCATCGCCCTGACGGTTGAGAACAAGGAAACCAAATCCAGCGACTACGACGCCATAAAAGACCTCCCCAGACCCGCCCACTCCGACTACCCCGCCAAAATCCGATACGGCGGCTTCAACGATTACCGAGGTGGCGGACGCTTCAGCGGACGCGTAACTGTGGCGCTTATCATGGCTGGTGTTGTCGCTAAGAAGCTGCTGGGCAGATATAACATCGACGTATTAGCCTACACCAAAGCCATCGGGCCAGTCAAAAGCACCAAAGCTTTCACTGCGGCGGAAATTCGCAAAAACCGCTACGCAGTCGCGACCCGGTGCCCCGATTTGGCGTGCGCCGAAAAAATGGAAGAAGCCATCATCAACGCAAAGTCAGAAGGTGACAGCCTCGGCGGAGTCATCGAATGCTTAGCTCTAAACATGCCCGCAGGCGTCGGCGAACCCCTCTTTGATACGCTTGATGGGGATTTGGCGAAGGCGCTTTTCAGTGTACCC
>Ga0101944_10003379_pt1 | contig 22499 bp, 13 predicted proteins | sample DewCreD2012metaG_FD_75245 | JGI IMG/M metagenome (GOLD analysis project Ga0101944, IMG submission 75245) | Hot spring sediment bacterial and archeal communities from British Columbia, Canada, to study Microbial Dark Matter (Phase II) - Dewar... ... | reverse complement strand
CGACAGCCACTCGGGCGGCCCCTTGCCGCCCGATTTCTGCTCCATGCGCTGCCACAGGCCGAGCGCCGCCTGCGGATCATAGCCGGCCTTGGCCATGAGGATGAGGCCGATGCGGTCGGCCTCCGACTCCTGCGAGCGGCTGAAGGGCAGCGCCACGCCGACCTGGGCGCCGAGGCCGTAGGCGGACATGATCGCCTGCTGCGTGGCGGCGCTCTGGCCGCCGGCGGCGATCGCCACCGCCACGCCGGCGGCCTGCAGCGCCATGCCGGTGCTCATCCGCTCGGCGCCGTGGCGGGCGAGCGCGTGCGCCACCTCGTGGCCGATCACCGTCGCCAGCCCCGCCTCGTCGCGGGTGATGGGCAGGATGCCGGTGTACACGCCCACCTTGCCGCCGGGCAGGCAGAAGGCGTTCGGCTCCGGGCTCTCGAACAGGACAAACTCCCACTGCGCCCCGGGCAGGTCGGCCACGGCGGCGATGCGCCGGCCCACGCGCTCGACCAACGCCTGTGCGGCGGCATCCTTGCTGCGCGGCACTTCCTTCTTGAGCTTCTCGAACTCCGAAAGCCCGAGCTGCATCTCCTCGGCAGGCGTCAGGAGGATCAGTTGCTTGCGGCCGGTGACCGGCTCGGTGGCGCAACCGCCCAGGGCCACAAAGAGCACCACGGCAGCCGGAGCAGCCGGCCCGAAAAGGCGCATCCACTTCATGGCGGCCAGCGTAACGGCCGCGCGTCCGCCGACAAGCCCCGGCTGGCCGGGCGGGTTGCTTTGGCCGCCCTGAGGCGGGCCGGTGGCGTTGACACCCGCGCGGGAAAGGGCGACAACACTGCCATGCAACGCCACGATTCCATCCCCCGCCGGGAGTTTTTGCGCCGCAGTCGTGATTGGAGCCTGGGCACCGCCGCCCTGGCCCTGACGCCGAACCTCTTCCTGAACCAGACCCGCGCCCAAACCGGCGAAAACCCGAGCGAATTGATCCGCGTGGGCATCATCGGCACCGGCGGCCAGGGCCGGGCCAACATGATGGCCCGCTCGCTGGTCAAGCACGTCGTGGCCGTGTGCGACGTGGACAAATCCCACGCCGCGGCGGTCGCTCGCCAGCTCAAGGAACGCACCGGCGTCGAGGCCAAGGTCTTTTACGACTACCGCAAGTTGCTCGAGGACCGGTCCATTGACGCCGTGCTCATCGGTACGCCCGACCACTGGCACGCCCTGCCCACCATTCACGCCTGCATGGCCGGCAAGGACGTGTATGTGGAAAAGCCACTCACGCTCACCATCGAGGAGGGGCAGGTCATGGTACAAGCGGCGCGGTACTACAAGCGCATCGTCCAAACCGGCAGCCAGCAGCGCTCCTGGCCGGACGAGAAGTTCCGTCGCGCCGCCGAGTACGTGCGCTCCGAACGCATCGGCGAGATTCGCACCGTGCGCGTGGGCCTCCCCGGGGTGAATTACTTGGACCGTGCCAAGCCGCCGCGCGTGCCGGACAGCGCGCCGCCGCCGGAACTGGATTACGACATGTGGCTGGGGCCGGCGCCGTTCAAGCCCTACACCGAGAAGCGCGTCCATCCGCGCCACGATGCCAAGGACCGGCCGGGCTGGCTGTGCATCCGCGATTACGCCGACGGCATGTTGGCCAACTGGGGCGCGCACCTGAACGACATCGCGCTCTGGGCCACGGACACCGAGCACACCGGGCCGGTCGAGATCGAGGCCACCGGCCATTACCCACCGGCCGGCAACTTGTGGGACGTGGTGCAGGAGTTCGAGGCGCACTTCCTCTTCGCCAACGGTGTCCGGCTGACATGCCGCACCGACACACCCCTGCTGCGGTTCGAGGGCGAAGAGGGCCGGGTGGAGGTCCGTTACCCGACCCAGATCGAGGCGCAGCCCGAATCGCTGCTGACCTGGAAGCCCGGGCCGAAGGACCTCGCCCTGCCGCTCAAGCCCAGCGAGAAGCGCGACTTCTTGGACGCCGTCCGCTTCCGCCAGACGCCGCTTTACGACGCCGAGGCCGGCCACCGCAACGCGTCGCTCTCGCACCTGGCACTGGCCGCCCTGGAGGTGGGCCGCAAGCTGCGATGGGACCCGGTGGCCGAAGTGGTCCGGGACGATGAGGCGGCCAACGCTTGCCTGAAACCCCGACCCTACCGCGCCCCTTGGAAGTTATGATCACCCCGGAAAGCACCCTCGTTGAAACCCTCGGACCGTGCACGGTGCGCTCGCCGGTGCGGCTGCAAAGCCTGCCCGGCGCCGCAGGCGGGCGTTTCGTGCCGGACCGCGCCCGGCTGCGCCTGCAGGCCGAGGTGGACACCGGCGAGCCGGAGCAGCCGGACGTGTTCTTCGAGAAGGCCGGCCCGCGCGAGTGGCTTTTCTTTGATCCGACCAAGGTCCGGGCGGCCATTGTGACTTGCGGCGGACTGTGCCCGGGTTTGAACAACGTCATCCGCTCGGCCTTCTTGGAACTGCACCACAACTACGGCGTGCGCGAGGTGCTCGGTCTGCGCTACGGCTATGCCGGGTTGAACCCCGCTCTGGGCCAGCCGCCGCTGCGTCTGACGCCCGAGTTGGTGGACGCCATCCACGAAGACGGCGGCACCATCTTGGGCACGTCGCGCGGCCCGCAGCCGGCGGACGTGATGGTGGATTTCCTGGCCAGCCAGGGCATACAGGTGCTGCTGTGTGCCGGGGGGGATGGGACTTTGCGGGGGGCAATGGGGATTGCCCGGGAGGCGCGTCGCCGCGGCCTGCCCCTGGCCGTGGTGGGCATCCCCAAGACGATTGACAACGACGTGTTATACATCACCCGCACCTTTGGCGTCAGCACCGCCATTGAACAGGCCCGGCAGGTCCTGGATTGCGCCCACAACGAGGCCAAGAGCGTCTTCAACGGCGTGGGCCTGGTCAAAGTCATGGGGCGGGACGCGGGGTTTATCGCCGCCGGCGCCACGTTGGCTAGTCAGGAGGTCAACTTCACCCTCATCCCCGAGGTGCCGCTGCGCTTGGAGGGGCCAAAGGGCTTTCTGGAAGTGCTGCGTCGGCGGCTGGAGGCGCGTCACCATGCGGTGGTGGTTGTGGCCGAGGGGGCCGGTCAGGACCTGTTGGCTTCCGTGGGCGAGCAGCGCGATGCCTCCGGCAACAAACTGCACGCCGACATCGGGCCGTTTCTCAAAGAGCAAATCCTGGCCTACATGAGACGGGTCGGCCTGCCCGTGGAGGTGAAGTATTTCGACCCGAGTTATCTGGTCCGCAGCGTGCCGGCCAACACCGACGACGCGATGTTGTGCGATCAATTTGCCCGACACGCCGTGCACGCGGCCCTGGCCGGCAAGACCAACGTCGTCATCGGCCTGTGGTACGGCGTGTTCACCCATGTGCCCATCCCGCTGGCCGTGAGCGCCAAGAAACATGTCAACCCCGCCGGGGCGTTCTGGCGGGGTGTGCTGGCGGCCACGGGCCAACCGGCGGCGTGGGAGTGAACGGGCGCACGGCCGGCTTGCCCGGCTACGGCTCGGCTCTGGCCTGCCCACCGACGGCGTGTCACGCGGGCCTGCTCATGGCTCGCCGGGGAGGCGCAGCCGATAAAAGCGCTGCGGCAGGTTGGTCGCCGGGTCGGTCCATTCCACCGTCCCGGTCCTGTTGGTCAAGGTGGTCAGCAACGTCCACTGGCTCAGGGGCAACGCCACGTTGGTCGAAGCCCAAATCTCGCCCGCCCTGCCCGGCGGGCTGTGCAGAATCAGGCGGAATTGGCCATCGGCTTGGAGGCCGATTGCGTCCAGCCACCCCGGGTTCACCGTCAGAGACGCCGGCGCGCTGGTCACCGCCCCATCGGCGTTGCTGACCAAGCAACAGAACTGCGCCCCCGAGTCACTGGGCTGGCAGTTGGTCAGCGTGTAACAGGACTGCGTTGCGCCGGGAATCGGGCTGCCATTGCGCTGCCAGGAGTAGCTCAACGGTGGCGGTCCATCGGCCGTCAGACAGAAAGTCGCTGGATCGCCCACCGCCACCCACTGATTGGCCGGTTGTGCCAGAATCCGGGGCGGAGCGGCCAGCGGGTCGGCCCGCAACGCCAGGCTGTGATACGTCCCCGCCGCCACGGCCATCACGTTGCTCAAACCCGCTGGCACAGTCGCCGGAAGCCAGTTGCTCCCATCCCAGTATGTTCCCCAGGCCACGACCGTGCCGTCACTCCGCAACGCCAGGCTCTGATTGCCGCGCGCTGCCACGGCCACCACGTTGCTCAGCCCCTCCGGTACGGTTTCGGGAACATAGTTGCTCCCGTCCCAGTATGTGCCCCATGCCGCGACGGTGCCGTCCCTGCGCAGCGCCAGGCTGTGATACGTCCCCGCCGCCACTGCTACCACGTTGCTCAGGCCGGACGGCACACTCGTCTGGCCCATGAGGTTCCAGCCCCACCCCACGACGGTGCCGTCGCTGCGCAACGCCAGACTGTGACTATCCCCCCCCGCCACGGCCACCACGTTGCTCAGGCCCGATGGCACATTCGTCTGGCCAGAGGAGTTGCTCCCCCACGCCGCGACCGTGCCATCGCTCCGCACCGCCAGACTGTAATACCTCCCCGCCGCTACCGCCACCACGTTGCTCAAACCCACCGGGACATTCGTGAGGTAGTAGTGATTGCCAGCCCATGCCTCCACCCGCCCCAGTCCAAATGTCTGCAGGGCACCGTGCACCACCCCAGTGATGTTGCTGGCCACCAGCCGGCAGTAGTAAGCCTGCCGCGGTTGCAGCCCGCTCAAGCTCTGGCTTACCCAGACCAAATCGTCAGCCCCTGTGTTTGTCACCACTTGCACGATGCCCAACGCCGGCGTCGTGCCCCACTCGAACCATGCCACTGTTGCTGTCCCATACGGATGAACCATCCCGCGCAACACCGCCTCACTCACGCCGATGAATGCCGCCGGATGCGTGTACACCTCCAGCCTGTGATCCACTTCAATCCGCACCGTGGCTGGGAGCGAATCCAATTGCCAATCGTTCGCCGCGTATTCAAAACCATCCTTCAGCAACCCACTCCCGCTGCCCGGCGGCGCGTAAACCACCCGCCCGCCCGGGTCGGTTACCTCCGTGTCCGGACTTTCAATGGCTACCCCGCGTCCGGCCCCGTCGTACTGGTAGAGCCGGCCCGCGCCAGGTAGGCTCGTCACGCGCAATCTCACGGCGTCTCCTTCCGGATCCGTCACCTGCAGCCGGACCACCTTGTCCACCCCGCGATAGGCATAGACCGTTTGCGACAGCACGGCCGGGCCGAGGTTGCCGCTTACAGCCAGACAGTGATTCCCCCCCGCCGTTACGCTCACCACGTTGCTCAGGCCGAATGGCACATTTGCCTGGCCGTACTCATAATTCCCCCACACGACGACCGTGCCATCGCTGCGCAACGCCAGACTGTGATAATTCCCCCCCGCCACTGCCACGACGTTGCTCAGGCCGGGTGGTATCGTCGTCTGACCGTAGAAATAATGCCCCCACGCGACAACCGTGCCATCGCTGCGCAACGCCAGATTATGAGCCCACCCCGCCGCCAGGCTCACCACGTTGCTCAGGCCGGACGGCACATTCGTCTGGTCATAGTTGTTGCGCCCCCACGCTACCACTGTGCCATCGCTCCGCAGCGCCAGACTGTGCAACTCCCCCGCTGCCACAGCCACCACGTTGCTCAGGCCGAATGGCACATTCGTCTGGCCGTAGTCGTTCCTGCCCCACGCCGTGACCGTGCCGTCGCTGTGCAACGCCAGGTTGTGATAGTATCCCCCTGCTACCGCCATTACGTTGCTCAAGCCCGATGGCACATTCGTCTGGCCGTAGTCGTTCCTGCCCCACGCCGCAACCGTACCGTCGCTGCGCAGCGCCAGGCTGTGACGACACCCGCCTGCCACCGCCACCACGTTGCTCAAGTCCGACGGCACATTCCTCTGGCCGTAGGTATTGTCGCCCCAAACCACAACCGTGCCGTCGGTGCGCGATGCCAAACTATGAGACTCGCCTCCTGCTACTGCGACGGCGTTGTTCAAACCCGGGGGCACGGTCGTCTGGCCGGTGTTGTTCCAGCCCCATGCCGCCACGCTACCCACGCCAAACATCTCCAATCTGCCTTGCGTCAGCCCAAGCCTGTTGCTGGCCACCAGCCGGCAGTAGTAAGCCTGCCGCGGCTGCAAGCTGCCGGCCGGCAGCGTTACCCACACCACCTGATCCAGAGCCGGTATGTTAGTCACGCCCGTCACGTTGCCCAACGCCGGCGTCTTGCCCCACTCGAACCATGCCGCTGTTGCCCTTCCATACGGATGGACCATCCCGCGCAACATGGCGTCACTAGTGCTGACGAATGCCGCCGGATGTGTGTGTGCCTCCGGCAGGTGATCGACCGATATACGCACCCTCGCCGCGACCGAATCCACCCCCCCGTCGTTCGCCACGTATTCAAAACTATCCTCCACCGGCCCGCTCCCACTATCCGGCGGCGCGTAAACCACCCGCCCGCCCGGGTCGCTCACCACCACGTCCGGACTTTCAATGGCCGCCCCGCGTCCGGCCCCGTCGTACTGGTAAAGCCTGCCCGCGCCGGGCAGGCTCGTCACGCGCAAGCTCACGGCCTCTCCTTCCGGGTCCGTCCCCGCCAGCCGGATCACCTTGTCCACCCCCCGATAGGCCCAGAGCGTTTGCGGCTGAGCAGCGGGTCTGTAGTTGGGGATTGTTAAAGCCAAGCTGTGCAGAGATCCACCCGCCACCGCCACCGCCACCACGTTGCTCAAGCTCGGGGGCACATCACTCTGGTGAATCCAATTGCCCCCCCACGCCACCACTGTCCCGTCGCGCCGCAACGCCAGATTGTGGTAATCTCCCCCCGCCACCGCCACGACGTTACTCAGGCCGGAGGGCACATTCGTCTGGCCACTTCTGTTCCCGCCCCACACCACGACGGTGCCGTCGCTGCGCAACGCCAGACTGTGCTCATACCCCCCCGCCACTGCCACGACGTTGCTCAGGCCGGACGGCACATTCGTCTGGCCATAATTGTTCCCGCCCCACGCCACGACGGTGCCGTCGCTGCGCAATGCCAGACTGTGCTCATACCCCCCCGCCACTGCCACGACGTTGCTCAGGCCGGACGGCACATCTGTTTGGCCATAGTTGTTGTTCCCCCACGCCACGATGGTGCCGTCGCTGCGCAGTGCCAGACTGTGCTCATACCCCCCGCCACCGCCACGACGTTGCTCAGGCCGGACGGCACATTCGTCGGGCCATAGTCGTTCCCGCCCCACGCCACGACGGTGCCGTCCCTGCGCAACGCCAGATTGTGATACTCCCCGGCCGCCACCGCCACCGCGTTGCTCAAGCTCGTGGGCACCTTCCCCTGGCCAACCAAAGTGTTCCCCCACACCTTTACGTTGCCTTGGCCAATCATCTGCAATCGGCCTTGCGTCAGCCCGAAGCTGTTGCTGGCCACCAGCCGGCAGTAGTAGGCCTGCCGCGGCTGCAAGCTGCCGCCCGGCAGGGTCACCCACACCACCTGATCCGCAGCCGGTATGTTGGTCACGTCTGTCACGTTGCCCAGCGCTGGCGTCGTGCCCCACTCAAACCACGCCGCTGTCGCCGCCCCGCCCGGATGGACCATCCCGCGCAGCACCATCTCGCTCAAGCTCGTCAATGCCGCCGGATGCGTGTTGGCCGACGGCAAGCCCGCCAGCACGGTGCCCTGGGGCGGCGAAGCCAAGAGCCACCCCGCCGCTACGGCCCAAAACAGCCGCGCTGGCCACGGTGCATCGAACCCTCCACGGCGACGCGATGGTCTGGCTGGGCGGGCCAGCGGTTGTGCTGTGAGGAGTTGAGTTGACGTTTTCATGGTCGGGTCCTGGGTGGGTGCTTGAACGAGTCCAGACGCGTGGAGCAGACACGCAGAGGTTGCTGCGGATGGGTTGTCGTGCGCGAGGGGCAGGTAGCCGGTTGTCCGGTGCGATGCCCTGATGGGACGGAAGCCGGTGTGTCGCCCAAGGACAGAAGTCCAGCGGAGCTGGCCGCGCGTCGAGCGCGAGAGCGGCTATCCGTACGGAGCTTGTCAAGACGCAGCCGGGCTTTGTGCAACGCCGACCGCGGCCGGTATCCGCTTGCGACGCGCGTGCACAGGGGCGACTGGCACGGCGACCAACCACTACTTGGCGGGGGAATCGTGATTCGGTCAGGCCGGATACCCAGAATGACAACACACCGTCCCCGGTCGGAGACGAGCGCAACACACGTTGCCCAGGCAGTTCTCACGCACCTCAGCCTTTCCGCGCAAACAGTGTTGACCCCGGAAAGGCCGATTTCCACCCAGCCTTGCGTGGGCAACGTCCGCCGGCAAGTGTGATTTTCACGCATGACTTGCCTGGGGGGCCGACCAGCTACCCGGCCAGCCGACGGGACAAATGGTTACCCTCAGGCGGCTGGCAGTCGTGAAATTTCGCAGCGGGGTCGGCATACGCCTGGCCAACTACCCCTGTGCTCGGCGAACTGGGCAGTTCTGATCTTCACACCGAAGGACGGGGGCATGTTTTGACAGCGAGCCATACGCCGCCCAAACGCGCAGCAGTGGCCGGAATCGAATGGCGCCGCCGACGCTTCCCGGGGTGTGGTCGCCAGACACCGCTCGGAATACCCCGAGCGTTGCCTCCCAGCCGTTGGCGCTCAGTTGGTTTGTGTGGCTCAGGAGCAGGGGACGATGGCGTGCCTTTGTTCATAGGCACGGTTTGCTCGGGCCGCCATCGGCTGGTGAGGCGGAGAGCTGGCCCGTCAGGGGGCCGGGGCACAGGCTGAGCTGTGCGTGTTCGCGGAACTGGGGTTGCGGCGTGCGCGGGCAGGAGGAAGGTTGCCCCGGTGGCTGCCGACGCCGCGCGGGCATGCCCCTGTGCATGGGTGCGGAAAATGTTTAGAAAGGGTGTTGACAGCCGGTGGCGGTTTGCATACTGTGTGCCGCGGTCATTGGGCCTTGAGAAACTCGAAGAATTGCTGGCCCCTTCGGCTTCCTGACAAAGCAGGCGAGGGGGGAGCGGTTTTTTGTCGTTTTCGGCGTTAGGCCCTGCGAGCGCGGAATATCGCCCATGTAGCTCAGTCGGTAGAGCGCGTCCTTGGTAAGGACGAGGTCATCAGTTCAATCCTGATCATGGGCTCCAGCACTCGGTGCCCGGTGAAACAAGAACGAAAACAACAACGCAGGAATCGCAATGGCAAAAGAGCAATTTCAACGAACGAAACCGCACGTGAACGTCGGCACGATCGGTCACATTGACCACGGCAAATCCACGCTGACGGCGGCGATCGTGATGGTCCAGAACCGCAAGGGCATGGCTCAACTGAAGAGCTACGCCGAAATCACCAAGGGCGGCACCGTGCGGGACGAGAGCAAGACGGTGACGATTGCCGTGTCGCACACGGAGTACGAGAGCGACAAGCGCCATTATGCGCACGTGGACTGCCCCGGCCACGCCGACTACATCAAGAACATGATTACCGGCGCGGCGCAAATGGACGGCGCGATTTTGGTGGTGGATGCGTCGGAAGGCCCGATGCCGCAGACCCGTGAGCACATCTTGCTGGCGCGCCAAGTGGGCGTGCCGGCCATCGTGGTGTACCTGAACAAGGTGGACCTGGTGGATGACGCGGAACTGCTGGACCTGGTGGAAATGGAACTGCGGGACCTGCTCACGAAATACGGTTTTCCGGGCGACAAGACGCCGATCGTGCGCGGCAGCGCCAAGAAGGCCCTGGCGGGCGATGCGGAGGCCGAGAAGTCCATTCAGGCGCTTCTGGATGCGGTGGATTCGTTTGTGCCGCTGCCAACGCGCGAGGTGGACAAGCCGTTCCTGATGAGCATCGAGGACGTGTTCAACATTGAAGGCCGCGGGACGGTTGTCACCGGGCGTGTCGAGCGCGGTGTTTTGGAGCGGATGAGTCCCGTCGAGATTGTGGGGTTGCGGGAGACGCGGCAGACGGTGGCCACGGACATCGAGATGTTCCGCAAGCTGCTGGACAAGGCGCAGGCGGGCGACAACGTGGGCGTACTGCTGCGGGGCACGAAGAAGGAAGAGGTGGAGCGCGGCATGGTGCTGGCCAAGCCCGGCACGATCACGCCCCACACCCATTTCAAGGCCGAGGTTTACGTGCTGTCGAAGGAAGAGGGCGGCCGGCACACGCCGTTCTTTGTTAACTACCGCCCGCAATTCTATTTCCGGACCACCGACGTGACGGGCGACGTGCGGGACATCAAGTCGTTGACGGGTGACAAGGTGGAAATGGTCATGCCCGGAGACAACGTGTCGATCGAGGTCAAGGTCATTGCGCCCATCGCGATGGAGAAAGGACAGCGCTTTGCGATTCGCGAGGGCGGTCGCACCATTGGCGCGGGGCGCGTGACCGAGATTATCGAATAGGCGGGGACCGGGCGATGCGGCGTCAGGTTGGCGAGCCGGCTCGCCCGGCCCGGGCAACCACCACCTGCCAGGCGTGGAGGGCGGTAGCTCAATTGGTAGAGTAGCGGTCTCCAAAACCGTCGGTTGGGGGTTCGAGTCCCTCCCGCCCTGCCAGCCGTCGAACCAAAGGGAGAGGTGGCAGAGTGGTCTATTGCGGCGGTCTTGAAAACCGCTTTCCGCGCGAGCGGAACGGGGGTTCGAATCCCTCCCTCTCCGCCAGAACCGAGTTGTGAGTGAACTAACGAAAATCTTGATCTGGGTTGTGCTGGTCGGCGCCGCGTTTGCGGTGCTCTGGCACAAGGGGTATTTGGCGCGGTTTGCCACGTATGTGCAGCAGACCCGGGAAGAGCTGCGCAAATGCACCTGGCCGAGCTGGGAGGAACTGAAAGGCTCGACGGTCGTGGTGAGCATTTCGATCCTGCTGCTGGGCCTGTTTACGGCGCTGGTGGATTTCGTGTTTGCGTTCTTTGCGCGGCACATCATGGGCTGAGGCCCGCAAGTCATGCGAACCGACTGGTACGTCATCCACACGCTTTCCGGCCAGGAGCAGAAGGTCAAGGAGAGCATCGAGAAACGCCTCAAGACCGAGGAGATGGCCGATTACATTCAGGAAGTCCTCGTGCCCATGGAGCGGGTGGTCGAGGTGCGCAATCAGAAGAAGACCGTTTCGATGCGCAAGCTGTGGCCCGGCTACGTGTTTGTGCAGATGGCCCTTTACGACGACCAGGACCAACTGATCCCCAAGCCGTACTACTTCATCAAAGAGACGCCGGGGGTCATCGGGTTTGCCAGCGAAAGCGGCGACCGGCCCGAGCCGACGCCAGCGGAGGAAGTCGAGCAGATCAAGGCCCAGATTTCGGCCTCCGAGGAGACCGAGCGCCCGAAGGTGAACTTTGAGGTTGGCGAGACGGTAAAAATCAACAACGGCCCGTTCCTGAATTTCAGCGGCGTGATCGAGGAGGTTGAACCCGAGCGGGGCAAGCTCAAGGTCACCGTCAACATCTTTGGCCGCAATACACCGGTCGAGCTGGAGTACTGGCAGGTGGAAAAGGGCTAGAGCGCGAACCCCGGGGCGGCCGGGACGCGGGCAGGGTCGCCGGCGTGCCCCGAGCCGTGGCAAACCGGGTCGCCCAACAAGACAGCACACATGGCAAAAAAAGTCACAGCAGTCATTAAATTGCAGATCCCGGCCGGCCAGGCCAATCCGGCCCCGCCCGTGGGGCCGGCCTTGGGCCAGCACGGCGTCAACATCATGGCCTTCTGCAAGGAGTTTAACGCCCTGACCAAAGATCAGGCCGGCATGTTGATTCCGGTGGTCATCACGGTGTTTCAGGACAAGTCGTTCAAGTTCATCACCAAGTCGCCTCCTGCATCGGCCCTGCTGAAGAAGGCCGCCGGGATCACGGCCGGCTCCAAGGAGCCCAACAAGGAAAAGGTGGGCAAAGTCACACGAAAACAGGTGGCAGACATCGTTCGGCTCAAGCTCAAAGACCTGAACGCAACCTCCGAAGAGGCGGCGGCGCGGATTATCGCCGGCACCGCCCGCAGCATGGGCATCGAAGTGGTGGATTAACCCTCAACGCGGGAGAGTCCGTCCGCCTGCAGGCGGCCGGGTTCGCCGAACCGCAACCAAATCAAATGCCAAGCAAACGATACAGAAAAGCGCTGGAACTGGTTACCCCAAACAAGGCCTACCCGCTCAAGGACGCTGTCGGGCTGTTGTGCCGCTTCCCGCGGGCCAAGTTCAACGAGACGGTGGACCTGGCGTTCCGATTAGGCGTGGACCCGAAGCAGTCGGACCAAATGGTGCGCGGCACCGTGCCGTTGCCGCACGGCAGCGGCAAGGTGGTGCGGGTGGTCGTGTTCGCCAAACCCGGCGCCGCCGCCGACGCAGCGCGGGCAGCCGGGGCCGAGCATGTGGGCTATGAAGAGCTGATCAAGAAGTGCCAGGAAGGCTGGGCAGACTTCGACGTGGCCGTGGCCACGCCGGAGGCCATGGCCGAGGTGCGGAAGCTCGGCAAGGTGCTCGGGCCCCGCGGGCTGATGCCCAATCCCAAGACCGGCACGGTGACCGACGACACCGCCAAGGCCGTCAAAGAGGTCAAGGCGGGGCGCGTCGAATTCAAGATTGACAAGGCCGGCAATGTGCACGTGCCGATTGGCAAGGTGTCCTTTACCCCGCAACAGATTGAAGAGAATGCCCGGGCGGTGATGGACGCAGTCCACAAGGCCAAACCCAACAGCGTGCGTGGGCAATACATCCTCAGTTGCACGCTTTCCACCACGATGAGCCCGCCCGTGCGGGTTGACCTGAAGGAATTTGCCGCCTAGTTCCGCACCCGGTTGCCCGGTTTACTTGTATGCGTCCCGAAAAACAAAGTCTTACCCAGGAATACCTGCAGCGCCTGAATGCGTCCCCCTTTGTGCTGGTGGTCAACTACACCGGCTTGAAGGTCGGGCCGCTCAATGAGTTGCGCCGGCGATTGCGCCAGGCCGGAGCTGAGCTGCATGTGGTCAAAAACTCGTTGTTTCGCCTGGCCGCCCGCGAGGCGCGGTTGGGAGATTTGGACAGCCTGTTGACCGGCCAATTGGCCGTCATCACCGGCCAAAAGGACATTTCCGCGGCCGCCAAGGTGGTCAAGACCTTCGCGGCCGAGTTCGAAAAGCCAAAGATGAGGTTTGGCTTTTTGGGTAACCAGCAACTGGGGCAGGAACAGCTCCTGGCCCTGGCGGACCTGCCGCCTCTGGAGGTGTTGCGGGCCCAACTGCTGGGCGCCCTGAATGCGCCGGCCACCAAGTTGGTGGCCTTGCTGAACACGCCGGCTTCACAACTGGTCCGCGTCATCAAGGCGCGCAGCGAACAGCCGGCAACCGGCGCAAACTGAGTCGAACGAAGCAGATGGCCCCGTCGCCGATGGTCGGCGGTGGGGGAAAACAACAACCAAACTGAATCCGTAAATCGTCGGTTCGCAGGCTGTGAACTGAAATCACTCGCGGCCGCGGGTGGCGACGAGACGAAAGGGAACATGGCAGACATCGCAAACCTGGTGGAAGAACTGAGCAAGTTGACAGTCCTTGAGGCTGCCGACTTGGTGAAGAAACTGGAAGAGAAGTGGGGTGTCAGCGCGGCTGCGCCGGTGGCCGTGGCCGCCGCGCCGGCCGCGGGGGGCGCCGCCGCTGCCCCGGCGGCCGAGGCTAAGACCAATTTTGACGTGGTGCTGGTCTCCCTGCCGGCCGACAAGAAGATCCCCGTGATCAAAGCCGTCCGGGAGGTCAAGGCTGGGCTGGGCCTGGCCGATGCCAAGGCCTTGGTGGAGGGTGCGCCCAAGGTGGTGCTGGAAGGCGCCCCGAAAGCCGAGGCCGAGGCGGCCAAGAAGAAACTTGAGGATGCCGGCGCAAAGGTGGAACTCAAGTAGCGCACGGATCGGGCGACGCCCGGGGCGTTGCGCCGGATGCGCCGCCTCGGGTTCGTCGTCCTTGGAAACACGCGGCCGCCCCGGCGGGAATGCCGGGGACGGCCCGCTGCTGGCCCGAGGGACCGGAGTCTCCGGTCTGCGGGCGAAGAATCGTTTTGTCCCAAACGTGGTCCGGCCCATGGCCGGCCAATGAACAAAGGTCACCATGCCATCGCGAGCATCTGAACGCATTTATTTCGGCAAGATCAAAGAAGTGATCGCGCCGCCGAACCTGATCGAGTTGCAGACCAATTCGTATGTCGAGTTCCTGCAAAGCGACGTGCCGCCGGCCAAGCGCAAGCTGGTGGGCCTCCAGGCGGTGTTCAAAGAGGTCTTTCCGATCGAGAGCTACGACAGCAAGTGTGTGCTGGACTTCGACTCGTATGAGATTGGCGAGCCGAAACTCACCTGGCTGGAAGCCTTGCGGGAGGGCCTGACCTACGGCGCGCCGTTGCACGTGACCTTCCGGCTGCGGGACGAAACCGGCAGCGTCAAGGAGGAGAAGGTTTTCATGGGCGAGTTGCCGCTCATGACGCCCCAAGGCTCGTTTGTCATCAACGGGGCCGAGCGGGTCATCGTCAGCCAACTGCATCGGTCCCCGGGGCTGGCCTTTGAAGCCACGCAGCATCCCAACGGCAAGATGCTGCACTCCTTCCGGATTATTCCCGATCGAGGGTCGTGGTACGAGGCGCAGTTTGACACCAACGACCTGCTCTACGTTTACCTGGACCGTAAGAAGCGGCGGCGGAAATTCCTGACGACCACCTTCTTCCGCGCCATCAGTTTTCTGGACGCCGAGGGGCGGGGCAAGGACAGCACGGAAAAGACCCGCGGCACCGACGAGGAAATCTTGCGGCTTTTCTACGACATCGAAGAGCTGACCATCAAACAGGCCGAGAAACTCGACGACCTGACAAACAAAGTGCTGGTCGAGGACGCCGTGGACCGCGAAAAGGGCCTGGTCGTAGCCCGCGCCTTTGAGCCGCTGTCCAAGGCCGTGGTCAAGCAGATCGCCGAACTGGGCGTCAGCCGCATCCGCGTCGTGGACACCTCTGCCGACGACGCCATCATCATCAAGTGCCTCCGAAAAGACCCCGCCAAGAACGAGGAGGAGGCCCTGAAAGACATCTACCGGCGATTGCGCCCGGGCGACCCGCCCACCTCCGCCAACGCCCGCGCCCTGATCAAGCGGCTGTTCTTCGACCCCAAACGCTACGACTTGGGACGCGTGGGCCGCTACAAGATCAACCAAAAACTGGGGCTGAAAGGCGGGGACTCGCGGATTTTGACCAAGGAAGACCTGGTCGCCGCAACCAAGTACCTGCTCCGGCTCAAGAAGGGCGAGGGGAGTCTGGACGACATTGACCACCTGGGCAGCCGGCGCGTCCGTACCGTGGGTGAACTGCTGGCCAACCAGTGCCGCGTGGGGCTGGCGCGCACCGAGCGCCTGGTCAAGGAGCGCATGACCCTGTTCGACCAGACCGTCGAGCCGATGACCCCGCAGAAGCTTATCAATCCCAAGGCCCTGTCGGCCGTCATCCGGGATTTCTTCGGCCGCAGTCAGCTCAGCCAGTTCATGGATCAGATCAATCCCCTGGCTGAGTTGACGCACAAGCGGCGCCTGTCAGCCCTGGGTCCCGGCGGTCTGAGCCGCGACCGGGCCGGTTTCGAGGTGCGCGACGTGCACCCCTCGCACTACGGTCGCATTTGCCCCATCGAGACACCGGAAGGCCCGAACATCGGGTTGATTGCCTCACTGGCCACCTTCGCACGGGTGAACGACTTTGGCTTCCTGGAGACCCCGTACCGCAAGGTCGAGAAGGGCCGGGTGACCGACCAAATCGAGTATCTGACCGCCGACCGGGAGGAGCAGTACTTCATCGCCCAAGCCAACTCGCCGTTGGACGAGAAGGGCTACTTTACCCAGGACCGGGTGCTGTGCCGGGGCCGCGGTGATTTCGTGGACGTTGACCCCGAGCATGTGCACTACATGGACGTGTCCCCGAAGCAGCTTGTCTCCGTGGCTGCGAGCCTGATCCCGTTCTTGGAACACGACGACGCAAACCGCGCGCTCATGGGGTCGAACATGCAGCGTCAGGCCGTCCCGCTGCTGGTGACCGAGCCGCCTCTGGTGGCCACCGGATTGGAGGAGCGCGTGGCTCGGGACTCGTGCGCTGTCATTGTGGCAGAGGCCCCGGGTCGGGTCGCCTCGGTCACGGGCACGCAAATCATCGTCACTCCGGACGGTAAACTACCCGAGGGCCGGCGCAAGCTGCACCATGAGCCTGAGAAGGGCATCTGGGTCTATCCGGTGCGCAAGTTCATGCGCTCCAACGCGGCCACGTGCATTAACCAGAAAATCATCGTCCGCAAGGGCGACCCCGTCAAAAAGGGCCAGGTGCTGGCCGACGGCCCTTGCACGGCTGCGGGCGAGTTGGCTCTGGGCCGCAACGTGTTGGTCGCCTTCATGCCTTGGAGCGGGTACAACTTCGAGGACGCCATCCTGGTCAGCGACCGCATTGTCAAGGAGGACGTCTTCACCTCCATCCACATCGAGGAGTTTGAGGTCAGCGCCCGGGATACCAAGCTCGGGCCGGAGGAAATTACGCGTGACATTCCCAACCTGGGCGACGAGGCGCTCAAAAACCTCGGCCCTGACGGCGTCATCCGCGTGGGCGCCGAGGTCAAGCCGGGAGACATCTTGGTGGGCAAGATCACGCCCAAGTCCGAGACGGAGCTGGCCCCCGAGGAACGCCTGCTGCGGGCAATCTTCGGCGAAAAGGCCGCTGACGTGAAGGACACCTCCCTCAAGGTGCCCTCCGGCACCTACGGCATCGTCATGGACGTCAAGGTCTCCAGCAAAAAAGACACCGAGCAGGAACCCAAGGCGACCGACGAGAGGAAGCACGCCAAGCAGATCGAAGAGGAACACAAGAAGAAAACCGAGGAACTGCGGGATCAGTTGACCGAGGCGCTGAGCAACATCCTGCTGGGGGAGAAAATCCCCTTGGACGTCGTCAACAGCGAGAATGGCGACATCATCATCCCGGCCAACCGCAAGATCACCAAGACCCTCCTGCGCAAGTTGGCCCAAGTTTACGACCGCATCGAGATTGATCCCTCGCCGATCCGCAACAAGATCAACGAAATCATCGGGTCGTTCAAAAAGAAGTTCGACGACCTGCAAATGCAGTACGACGAGGAGCTGGAACGCTTGGAGTCCGGCGAGAGCGTCGAGACCGGCGTCATCAAGTCGGTCAAGGTCTATGTGGCTTCCAAACGCAAGCTGTCCGTGGGCGACAAAATGGCCGGCCGACACGGCAACAAGGGCGTGGTGGCCAAGATTGTGCCGGCCGAAGATATGCCGTTCCTGGCCGACGGCCGCTCGGTGGACATCGTGCTGAACCCCTTGGGCGTGCCCTCGCGCATGAACGTGGGGCAGGTGCTCGAAACCCACCTGGGCTGGGCCGCCCGCCTGTTGGGCCTCCGCTTCGCCACGCCGGTTTTCGACGGCATCAAGGAACAAGACATCCGTGCGTACCTTCGCCAAGCTGCCCAGAAGCAAAAAGAGGCGGGCGAGCAGCCGCTGGTCGCCGAGCATGGCAAGACCGTTGTGTTTGACGGTCGCACAGGCGAGCCGTTCGACCAGGAGGTCGTGGTTGGCTACATCTACATGATGAAACTCGGCCACCTGGTTGCGGACAAGATCCACGCCCGGGCCGTTGGCCCTTACTCGCTGGTCACCCAGCAACCCCTGGGTGGCAAAGCCCAATATGGCGGCCAGCGCTTCGGCGAGATGGAGGTCTGGGCCATGGAGGCCTATGGTGCCGCCTACGCCTTGCAGGAGTTGCTGACCGTTAAGTCCGACGACGTGCAGGGCCGCACCCGGGTTTACGAAAGCATTGTCAAGGGCGACAACAGCTTGGAAGCCGGCATCCCCGAGTCGTTTAACGTGCTTGTCAAAGAGATGCAGTCCCTGGGCCTGGATGTGCGGGTCGGCTATACGAACCCGATCGAGCAGCCGGCAGCTCCGGCCGCCGCCCTGGCGACCGTGTAGTCACCCGGCCCCGCGATACACCGATTTGCCGCCAACGATCAGCCTATGATCAGCACAAAAGAAAGCGCACGCGAACTGCTTGGCCTGGACAAGGTCAACCAGGTCGATCACATCGCCATCTCCGTGGCCGCTCCCGACACCATCCGTTCCTGGTCCAAGGGCGAGGTCAAAAACCCGGAGACGATCAACTATCGGACGTTCAAGCCCGAAAAAGGCGGGCTGTTCTGCGAACGGATCTTTGGCCCGGTCAAGGACTGGGAATGCTCTTGCGGCAAGTACAAACGCATCAAACACCGCGGCGTGGTCTGCGACCGCTGCGGCGTCGAGGTGACACTCGCCCGCGTCCGGCGCGAGCGCATGGGCCACATTGAACTGGCCGTGCCCGTCTGCCACATCTGGTTCTTCAAATGCATGCCCTCCCGCATCGGGCTGGTGCTGGACATGACCGCGCGCAACCTGGAGCGGGTCATCTACTATGAGGACTACATGGTGGTGGACCCGGGCAAGACCCCCTTGCAGCCCAACCAGCTCCTCACCGAGCACGAGTATCGCGAAGCCCGCGAGACTTACGGACCGGACGCCTTTGTCGCCAAGATGGGGGCCGAGGCGGTCCGGGAGGCCCTGGCCCGCGTGGACCTGCCCAAGCAGATCGAGGAGTTGCAAACCAGCATGGCGGAAACCAAGAGCAAGCAGATCCGCAAGAAACTCGCCAAGCGGATCAAGCTGCTTCAGGCCTTCGTCGCCTCCAAGGTCAAGCCGGAGTGGATGATCCTGACCGTCTTGCCCGTCATTCCGCCCGATTTGCGGCCTCTGGTGCCTTTGGAGGGAGGCCGCTTTGCCACCAGCGACCTGAACGACCTCTACCGGCGTGTCATCAACCGCAACAACCGCCTCAAAAACCTGCTATCCCTCAAGACCCCGGAGGTCATCATCCGCAACGAAAAACGCATGTTGCAGGAGGCGGTGGATGCGTTGTTTGACAACGGCCGGCACGGCCGGGCCGTGACGGGCGCGGGTAATCGCCCGCTCAAATCCCTTTCCGACATGCTCAAGGGCAAGTCGGGCCGCTTCCGCCAGAACCTCCTGGGCAAGCGGGTGGACTACTCGGGCCGCTCGGTGATCGTCATCGGCCCGGAACTCAAGCTCCACCAGTGCGGCCTGCCCAAGAAAATGGCCCTTGTCCTCTTCGAGCCGTTCATCATCCGCCGGCTCAAGGAGCTGGGCTACGTCCACACCGTCCGCTCCGCCAAGAAACTTATCGAGCGCCAAACCAAGGAGGTGTGGGACATCCTGGAAGCCGTCACCAAAGGGCACCCGGTCCTGCTCAACCGCGCGCCCACTCTGCACCGTCTGTCCATCCAGGCCTTCGAGCCGGTGCTCATCGAGGGCGAAGCCATCCGCATTCACCCGCTGGTTTGCACCGCTTACAACGCCGACTTCGATGGCGACCAGATGGCCGTTCACGTGCCCTTGTCGGTGGAGGCCCAACTGGAAGCCCGCCTGCTGATGATGGCGCCGCTGAACCTGTTCAGCCCATCCTCCGGCAAACCCATCATCACGCCCACCCAGGACATCACGCTCGGCTGTTACTACCTGACGGCCGAGCCGCGCCAACCCCGGCACGCCGGCCAGCGCCTGATGCTGTTCGGCTCGAAGAGCGAAGTCTTTTTTGCCCACGCCGAGGGTGACTTGCGCACCCATGACCGCGTCCTGTTGGCCAACCCGGATTACGGGCGAAAGACCGTGTACGGTGTGCCGGACAAAAAGGTCATCGAGACCACCGTGGGCCGGGTCATTTTCAGCGAGATTTGGCCCGAGGAACTGGGCTTCTTCAACAAGGTTGCTGGCAAGAACCAACTGGGTGAACTGATCTGGAACTGTTACAAAATCTGTGGTCATGAGCGGACCGTCGAGGTCCTGGACCGGCTCAAGGAACTGGGGTTCCGCGAGGCCACGCGGGCCGGTGTCTCCATCGGCATTGACGACATGATCATCCCGCGTGAAAAGAGCCAGCGGATCGAAGAAGCCCTGCGCCAGATCCGCGATGTCGAGAAACAGCATCACAAGGGCGTTATCACCTCCGGCGAACGCTACAACAAGATCGTGGATATCTGGACGCACGCCAGTGACCAGATTGCCGCGGCGCTGATGAAGACCCTGGAGGCCAATCAGGGCAAACGCGAGTACAACCCGGTGTGGTTGATGATGGATTCCGGCGCGCGCGGCAACCGCCAACAGGTCCGCCAACTGGCCGGCGTGCGCGGCCTGATGGCCAAACCCAGCGGCGACATCATCGAAAAGCCCATTCTGTCCAATTTCCGCGAGGGCCTCACGGTGCTGGAGTATTTCATCTCCACCCACGGCGCCCGCAAAGGCCTGGCTGACACGGCGCTCAAGACCGCCGACTCCGGTTACATGACCCGCAAGTTGGTGGACGTGGCCCAGGACGTGGTCGTGCGCGAGGAAGACTGCGGCACCACCAACGGCATCTGGGTGCAGGCCATTTACGAGGGCGAAGACGAAGTGGTGCATCTGAGCGACCGGTTGGTTGGCCGCGTGGCCTGCGATGACGTCCCCAACCCGAGCAACCCGAAAGAGTTACTCGTCAAAGCCAACCAGGAGATCGACGAGGCCCGCGCCAAACAACTCGAGCACGCCGGCATCGAGCGAGTCAAAATCCGCTCTGTGCTGACCTGTGAGAGCAAACGCGGGGTCTGCCGGCTCTGTTACGGCCGCAATCTGGCCACGGGCCGCATGGTCGAACTTGGCGAGGCCGTGGGCATCATCGCCGCCCAGTCCATCGGCGAGCCTGGCACGCAACTGACCATGCGCACCTTCCATATCGGCGGTGTGGCGGCGGGCACGTTTAAGCAGCCCATCATCCGGGCCAAATACGACGGCGTGGTCAAGTACAACGACCTGCGGGTGGTGACGCTCCAGGACGGCAACAACATCGTCCTCAACAAGAATGGTTCCATCTCGATTACGGACGACCAGGGCCGCGAGTTGGAGACCCATGTCATTGTCATCGGCTCGGTGGTGTCCGTGCCCCCCGGCGGCCGGATCAAGAAGGGCGATACCCTTGCCCAGTGGGACCCGCACAACGTCCCGATTTTGTCCGAAAAGGCAGGGCGGGTCCAGTTCCAGGACATCATCGAAGGGGTGACCATGAAGCACGAGGTGGACGAGACCACCGGTCAGGAGGCCATGGTCGTCATCGAACACAAGGAGGACCTGCATCCGCAGATTCTTATCTTGGACGACCACCAGGAAGTGGTGGCCAGCTACCCGATCCCGTCGGAAGCCCACATCGTTGTCGAGGAAGGTGACCGCATCGTGGCCGGAACACTGCTGGCCAAGACCCCCCGCAAGCAGGCCAAGACCAAGGACATCACCGGCGGTCTGCCGCGCGTGGCGGAGCTGTTTGAGGCCCGCCGGCCCAAGGACGCCGCCGAAATCGCCAAGATTGATGGCGTGGTTGAGTTCGGGCCCGCGGTGCGCGGCAAGCGCTGCATCCTCATCAAAGACCCGCAGACCGGGCTGTCCGAGGAACACCTCATCCCCATTGGCAAGCACATCATCGTGTTCAAGGGTGACATGGTCAAGAAGGGCCAGCAGTTGACCGAAGGCCCGATGGACCCGCATGAGATTCTGGACGTGTGCGGCCCGCAGGAGCTCCAAGAACACCTGGTCAGCGAGGTGCAGGAGGTCTATCGCCTCCAAGGGGTGACCATCAACGACAAGCACATCGAGATCATTGTCCGCCAAATGCTCCGCAAAGTGCGGGTGACCGAGCCGGGTGACACCCAGTTCCTCTGGGGCGAGCAGGTGGACAAACTGGAGTTCGAGGAGGAAAACGCGCGAGTGGAGAAAATGGGGGGCAAGCCGGCCGAAGCCCAACCGGTGCTGCTGGGCATTACAAAGGCCTCCCTGGAGACCGACAGTTTCCTGAGCGCCGCTTCGTTCCAGGACACGACCCGTGTGCTGACCGACGCAGCGACGCGCGCCAAGGTGGACTACCTGCGTGGGTTCAAGGAAAACGTCATCATGGGCCATATTATCCCGGCCGGCAGCGGATTCGAGCTACACCGGCGTACGCGCATCAAACCCTTGGTGGAGCTGCCGGAGGAACCGCCGCCCGCGGCCGAAACCGGCGTGCAGGATCAAGCCACCCCGGAGACGACAGCCACCGCCGAAACAAGCTCCTGAGCGACCAAATACTTGTTGCGTGCTGAGAATTGTTTGCTACCATCCGCGCCCCGCTTGGCCCCACCGGGGAAGCTGGGGCACGGGGTTCTGAAAAGACGATGCCGACGATAAATCAACTGGTCCGAAAGGGCCGCCGCAAACTGAAATACAAATCCAAGGCGCCAGCCCTGGAGGGCGCCCCATTCCGCCGCGGCGTGTGCATTCAGGTCATGACCCGCACGCCCAAAAAGCCCAATTCGGCCATGCGCAAAGTGGCCAAGGTCCGCCTGACCAACGGCTACGAGGTTATTGCGTACATCCCGGACGAGGGCCACA
>Ga0101944_10003378_pt1 | contig 22506 bp, 16 predicted proteins | sample DewCreD2012metaG_FD_75245 | JGI IMG/M metagenome (GOLD analysis project Ga0101944, IMG submission 75245) | Hot spring sediment bacterial and archeal communities from British Columbia, Canada, to study Microbial Dark Matter (Phase II) - Dewar... ... | reverse complement strand
GTTGCGTTTTGTAGCACTTGTTCATGATATTGCAAAGCCAAGAACAAAAGCATTTAAAGAAGGTATTGGATGGACGTTCCATGGTCATGAAGAGATCGGTGCTCGTATGATGAAATCAATTTTTCGGCGCATGCGTTTGCCTATGGATAGACTTGAATATGTAGAAAAATTGGTCAGATTGCATTTGCGCCCCATGGTACTGGTAAGTGACGAAGTTACCGATAGTGCGGTTCGCCGATTAATGTTTGAAGCCGGCAATGATATAGATGATCTCATGCTTTTATGCAGGGCAGATATTACCTCACAGAATCCTCAGCGGGTTTCGACTTATTTGAAAAATTATGACATGGTTTTACAAAAAATGAAGGAAGTTGAGGAAAAAGACCGGATTCGAAATTGGCAGCCACCCGTTAAAGGTGATGAAATAATGCAGGTGTGTAATATTAAACCTGGCCGACTTGTAGGTGTCTTAAAGAAGAGAATCGAGGATGCGATTCTCGATGGTGAAATTCCGAATGAACATGATGCTGCTCTTTCATTTCTGATGAGTGTAAAGGATGAAATTATAAAAAATTTTTCGGAGTAATTATCTCCCTGCCATCGTAACAATTTTAAAAATGTCTCGTATAAATGGGCTAGTTTTATGGCCCACAAGGTCAAAACTAAAAATCAGGAGTAAAAAATGAAGAAAATTTCAACTATCACGCTTATTTTTATTTTTTTTGCTGTTTTTTCAATTACAAATGCACAGGAACCAATAGTCCTGACGCTCGATCAAGTGGTAAAGATTGCACAGGAGAACAATACCTCCATCATACAGGCCCAGAACAACGTCAGAGCGGCAAATAGCAGCGTCCTTGCCGCGTGGGGTTCCTACCTGCCAACCATTTCCGCCTCTGGTGGATGGAACCGTACACAGACTGATCGTGAAGCAGGAGAAGAATTTATTGCGGGTCAGGTTATACCGGTGCCCGCATCAACCGCAGTAAGGAATAATTTTTCGGCAGGTATAAGTGCAGGATATACGATTTTCGACGGATTTCGGAGAGAATCCGCTTTTATAAGATCCAATGCGAATGCAAATGCAACAGAGCAGAACGCAATACGAACCAGACAGGCAATTCAGTTTCAGGTGGAATCAGCTTATTTAAATGTACTGCGCCAGGAAAGACTCGTACTTGTCAGTGAAGAGAATTTAAAACGCGATAGAAGACAACTTGAACGTATTACCGAATCAAATAAAGTCGGAGCATTAAGTCTTGCTGACGTATACCGTCAACAGTCACAGGTTGCGGCAGATGAATTAAATTTAATCAATGCACAAAATGCATATGACAAAGCAAAAGCCGACCTAGTATCGTTGATCGGATTGGATGTTAGTAAGGAATATAAATTTGTTGATCCAAACATTTCTACAAGCATTGATTCTGTAGAATTGGCTTCTACCGGTGATATGATTAATAAGATTGATGAATTGATAAAAAGTGCCCTTGAATCAAGACCTGATTACCTAGCTGCCAGGGAAGGGTACCGTGCTGCTGACTGGAGTGTCGTCTCTGCACGTAGCGGCTACTTACCAAGTCTTTCAGCATCCGCGAGTTATTATATGTCCAATGATAAATTTCGTGATTTAAATGATAATAAAACATACTCCTGGGGTATAAATCTGAGATGGAATATTTTTGATGCATTTCAGACCAATCAGGCAATTCAAAGCGCCGTTGTGCAGAAACGAAATTCTGAAACCAATCTAGTACAACTTGAGCGCGATATCGCAGTTGAAGTTAAAAAATCTCTCCTCGATTTAGAATCAGCCCGCAAACAGGTAGATGTTAGTATAAAAGGATTGATGTCTGCAACAGAAGACAGAAAAATTGCTGAGGAGCGCTACAATCTGGGTGCCGGCACTTTACTTGATCTTCTTACCGCTAATGCTGGATACGTAAATGCTGAAGCAAATAATATTAATGCATCTTATAATTATATAATAGCAAAAAGAAATTTAGAATATGTTATCGGAAAAGCATCGCAATAAATCGCTTTCATCAGCACTATAAAAATATTTGTGAAGGGTTAGTTTTTATGGGAAATAATAAGAAAAAATCGAAGAAAAAAATTATAATTTTCTCCATAATCGGAGCAGTTCTGATTATACTGACTTTAATTGTAATTTTAGGTAGTAAGAGAGAAACTGTTTACACTGTTCAGACTGAATTGAGTAAAAAGAGAACCATCACACAGGTTGTTACCGCAACGGGAAAAATTTATCCCGAAATTCAGGTATCAATCTCGCCTGAAGTAAGCGGTGAGGTCATAGAACTCCCAGTGCGTGAGGGAAATAAAGTCAGGAAGGGGGATCTTTTATTAAAGATTAAACCTGACATATATGTTGCATTACGTGACCGTGCTAAAGCCGAACTGACTTCAGCAAAGGCAAATCTTCAGAGGAATGAGTCTGAATACAGACGCGCACGCGAACTTTTTGAAAAGGGACTTATCTCAAATTCTGAACTGGAGCAAATGAATACTGCTTATGAAATCGCTCGCGCTCAATATGACCAGGCAGAAGCGGCTCTGAAACAGGCAGACGAGAATTTACTGAAAACCACGATATATTCCCCAATGGCGGGAACGGTAAGTCAGTTAAATGTAGAGCTTGGCGAACGTGTTTTAGGAACCAGCCAGTTCCAGGGTACAACAGTAATGATTATAGCCGATCTTTCACGAATGGAAGCACGTGTTGATGTCGGAGAAAATGATATTATTCTTATCTCCATTGGTGATACTGCAAGAATTGAAGTTGATGCATTGCAAAACAGGAAATTAAATGGTGTCGTTTATGAAATTGGTAATACTGCTAAGACAAAAGGATTGGGTACACAGGAGGAAATTACAAATTTTCAGGTTAAAATTAGAATACTGGAAAAGGATGTTGTGCTTCGTCCTGGCATGTCAATGACAGCTACTATTGAAACTGAGACAAGAGAAAATGTAATTACAGTTCCTATTCAGAGTGTAACAACAAGATCCTCAACGAAGGATAAAACCCCATCAGATGGTAGTGATGAAATGGCGGCTAATGATAGTCGTATTAAACAAAAAACAGAAAAAATCAAAGAAATTGTATTTGTTGTGGAAAATAATGTCGTTAAAGCCAGGGAAGTGACACGGGGTATTTCTGATGATTCTTATACCGAGATTGTTTCTGGTCTGGATGAAAACGTAGAGGTTGTTTCAGGAAGTTACAAGGCAATAAACAGAGAACTTGAAGATGGTGCCAAAGTAAAAGTGGAAAAAGTAAAAAAGCCATCAAAAGAAATCGCGTCAAAATAAAAATTAAGGAAAAAAAATGAACGATTCTGTAATTATAAACTTACAGCAGATAATTAAAACTTACGATATGGGAGGAGCAGAAGAAGTCCATGCATTGAATGGTGTCTCTCTGCAAATCAGAAAAAATGAATATGTAGCCATCATGGGACCCTCAGGTTCCGGCAAATCAACATTAATGAATATCATCGGTTGTCTGGACACACCTACATCGGGCCTGTATGAGTTTAACGGGGTGAATGTCAGCGAGATGAACGATAACCAGCTTGCAAAAATCAGAAATAAAGAAATTGGTTTTGTGTTTCAGACATTTAATTTGCTTGCTCGCTCCGATTCTCTTCACAATGTAGAGCTTCCTTTAATCTATGCGGGCGTGCCATCACATGATCGGAAACGACTTGCTCGACAAGCACTTGAGCATGTTGGTCTGGGTGACCGAATCCACCATAAACCAAATGAACTTTCCGGAGGCCAACGTCAGCGCGTTGCTATTGCTCGCGCGTTGGTAAATAACCCCTCAATACTGCTCGCAGATGAACCTACCGGTAATCTGGATTCAAAGACCGGGGACGAGATTATGATTCTCTTTGAAGAACTTCATAATCAGGGAAACACTATTATACTTGTTACTCATGAAGAATATATTGCAGAACATGCGCATAGAATTATTAGAATCCGCGATGGTAAAATTGAATTGGATGAAAAAGTAAATAAAAGAAAATCTGTTACGATATCCTGAGGCATAGATGTATTTTATACATGAGTTAGGTGAAGGATTGAGGATTGCATTTCGCGCAATTCGTGCGAATAAAATGAGATCTGTTTTGACTACACTTGGTATCGTGATCGGTATAGTATCTGTAACTATGATGGCCACTGCGATAGAGGGGGTAGACCGTGCTTTCGAAGAGAGCGCCTCGGCTTTTGGTTCAAAAGTACTTTATATCGAGAAATATCCATGGGTTGGGGATGAAGATTGGTGGACTTTCCGAAACAGGCGAGATATTAAACTTGAATATGTAAGATATCTTGAGGAACAGGCAACCATGATAGATGCCGTTGCACCCTCGGTTGTTACATTGAAAGATGCAAGATTTGGCTCAAGAACAATGCCGAATACATTTGTTACCGGAACAACCGATAAATACCAGGAAGCATCCGGAACCACCATTAAAGAGGGAAGATTTTTTACTCAGCAGGAATCTGATGGGGGCAGACCGGTATGTGCTATTGGTGCTAATGTTGCCGAGGAATTGTTCCCCGCACTTGATCCAATCGGACAAACAATAAAAATTGGTGGTTTCCCTTACACCGTACTGGCGGTTTTTGAAAAACAGGGAGGTTTATTCGGAACATTTACTTCAGATAATCGGATATTTATTCCTATATATTCATTTATGGACAAGTTTGGTGCTCGGCGTAATGTATCAATAAGCGCAAGAATTGCAAAAGGTGTGGATATTGAAGAAGCAAAAGAGGAACTACGGGGAATTTTGAGAAAAATAAGACATCTTGCACCGGGACAGAAGGACGACTTTAATATAAATGAACAGGAAATGCTAACGCAGGTTTTTGGTACCATAACGGGAGTGATTGCTGCTGTGGGATTTTTTATCACAGGTCTTTCACTCTTTGTGGGAGGAATAGGTATAATGAATATCATGTTCGTTTCGGTTACCGAAAGAACAAGAGAAATTGGAATTAGAAAAGCAATTGGTGCCAGGAGAAGAACAATACTAATTCAGTTCTTGATTGAATCAGCATTTATTTGTCTGATTGGTGGCGTGATTGGATTAATGATATCTTATCCCTTAAGCCTTATCGCTAATCAGGTTCTGCCTACCGCGATGCCAATTTCAGTAGTGATTATTGCTCTGTTGGTTTCATTACTCGTTGGTGTAATTTCAGGTTTCCTGCCCGCCTACAAAGCGTCGAAACTGGATCCAGTCGAAGCCCTCAGATATGAATAAAGTCGAGTCTTTTTGAGTATAACAAAATGAATCGACTCTTTGAAATAGTTGCTCATGAAATTGGAGAGAGTCTCCGGATGGCCATATCGGCAATCCGGATGAATAAATTGCGTTCGATACTGACCCTTCTTGGTATTGCCGTAGGTGTTTTTTCTATTATAGGTGTAATGACCTCAATGGGGGTTTTAGTAAATAGTATTGAAGGTGGCATGACAGTTCTCGGGGCAAATACATTTCAGGTTCAGCAGTTTCCATCTTTTCAAACAGGAGATCCAAAAGAATGGGCAAAAGTTCGTAACAGAAAAAAAATTACTTATGAGCAGGCACTACGAGTTAAAGAAGGAGCAACATTAGCAAGTGCTGTAGGGATATTTTGCTTTTCAAGAAACCCCGCAATTGTCGTTTCCTCTGATGGTAAAAAAACCAATCCCATTGTAAATATCTCCGGAAGAGATATAGAAGGATTTATGGCAAATAATTGGGAGATAGAAAATGGAAGAGTTTTCAGCCAGAGTGAAGTTGATAATGGAAGTATGGTTGCTATTCTTGGTGTTGATGTGGTAAAGAAGATTTTCCCTAAAATTGATCCTATAAATCAAGTAATCAAGGCTGACGGTCATAAGTTCAAAGTAATAGGCGTTGTAAAATCACGGGGTAAAATGCTCGGAATGGGGGATGAGTCTTTTGTTGTAATTCCATTAAGTACATTTTTTAAAATTTATGGGAGAGATAATCCATTTTCAATAAAAGTTCAGGCAAAAAATGTCAATGTTTTTGATGATTGCATTGAACAGGTAAGAGGTATACTTCGGACAGCAAGACATGTAGATTCATGGGAAGAGGATGATTTTTCTATATGGTCAAATGATTCACTTATTACACAATTTAATGAATTCACAAAATATCTCCGTCTCGGTATTATAATTGTGAGCGCAATTGCATTGCTCGCTGCAGGAGTTGGTATTATGAATATAATGCTTGTATCGGTTACGGAGAGGACAAGAGAAATTGGAATACGCAAAGCGGTGGGTGCGAGGAAGAGTCATATTCTGACACAATTTGTTCTTGAAGCCGTCCTTCTGAGCGAGATTGGTGGGTTGATAGGAATTTTGCTTGGAATTGCCGGCGGTAACTTGATCGCACTAACACTTGATGTTAGTCCTATTATACCTGTTGAATGGGTAATAATTGGATTTGTCTCTTGCAGTCTGGTTGGAATAATTTTCGGTGTTTATCCTGCAATGAAAGCGGCAAACCTTGATCCTATTGAATCACTACGATATGAATGATAAAATTTAAGGACACAAATGGTTAGGATGATAGAAACGTTTGTTTATGAAGTAAGAGAAAGTCTTACCATGGCAATTGCCGCCATTAAAATAAATAAGATGAGATCTACACTTACACTTCTGGGTATAGCGGTAGGTGTTTTTTCAATAATTTCAGTTATGACGGCAATGGGCGTTCTCCTGAATAGCATAGAGAGCGGAATGAGTCAGCTGGGAACCAATACATTTCAGGTGCAACGGATGCCTGCTTTTCAAACCGGTGATCCGCGTGAACGAGCTAAACTTCGTAATCGTAAGTATATCACTTATGTCCAGGGATTAAGAGTAAAAGAAAATGCAACACTCGCCAGGGAAGTCGGACTTGAAGCCTGGTCTTATGGAAAAATTGTCATGACACTCAGCGGTCAAAAAACTAATCCGAATGTAAGCATTGCGGGTGAGGATCTGGAGGGCTTTTCGACTAACAACTGGAATATCAAAGAAGGCAGATTATTTACACAGGAAGAATTAAACACAGGGAGAAAGGTGGCAATCCTTGGAACACAGGTTATAAATAAACTTTTCCCGAAAGTATATCCGGTTGGAGAAACGATTCGTATTGATGGGGATGAATATAAAGTAATCGGGACGATTGAACCAAAGGGTGGCATGCTGGGCGGGAATCAGGATAATTTTGTTGCCATACCATTGAATACCTTTTTTAGAAAATATGGTAAAGAAAGAGACATGCACATAATGGTAGAAGCCCGGTCTCGTGAAACATTTGATGATTGTATTGAACAGGTTCGAGGAATATTGCGTGCGGCAAGACAGGTTGAGCCGGGTCAGGAGGATGATTTTTATATCTTTTCAAATGATTCTTTGATCGAACAGTTTAATGATTTTACAAAATATCTCCGATTAGGAATTCTCGCAATCAGTGCCATCGCACTAATTGCAGCGGGAGTTGGAATTATGAATATCATGCTTGTTTCAGTCACTGAAAGAACACGCGAGATCGGGATAAGAAAGGCAATCGGGGCAAAGAAAAATAATATTTTAACACAATTCATGCTCGAAGCGGTAATATTAAGTCAGTTTGGAGGTATTATGGGAATCATAATGGGCGTATCTGCCGGAAATATTTTAGCCCTGTCAATGAGTGTTCCCCCCATCATTCCCTGGGATTGGGTACTGATTGGCTTTTTTGTATGCTCATTTATAGGAATAGTATTCGGAGTTTACCCCGCATGGAAAGCTTCAAATCTTGACCCGATTGAATCACTAAGGTACGAATGAACAATTAAACTACCGTTTCTAAAAGAAAAATCCCGATCAAAACTCGGGATTTTTTATTTCATTTAATATTAAAAATAAAATGATTATTTACTTGGTTTTTCAAAAATGGAGTATTAACTTTGAATTGTAAAATGATAATGTTCATTTAAAAGGAAATTCAATCATGGTAAATATTTTCCATTATCAAGACAATAATATTCGGCGATTAAATATAAAGGAATTAAATCAGTACCTTCAGAAACCCGAAGGACTTGTCTGGATTGATATGGAGGATCCGCAGGAGGCAGAGGAGGAAACGATATTAATATCACTGATGGATTTTCATCCTCTGGCTATAGAAGATTGTCAAAAGGGAAAAGAGGAAGAAGGGCATCTTCCTAAAGTCGAAGATTTTGATGATTATTTATTCATTATTTTTAATCCCATAGAGTTCATTTTAGTTAATGACAAGGGGAAAAAACAATGGGAAATTAAAACATCGCAGATGAGTGCTTTTCTTTCAAAAAAGATATTGGTCACTCATCATTATAAACCTCAGAGATCGATAACTTATGCCATACAGATGCTTTCAAAAAATCCTCAAACACTTGGTAAAGGCCCGGATTATTTATTCCATCTTATTATTGATGATATTGTAGATAGTTATACACCTATTCTCGATAATCTCGATGAGGCAATAGACATTGTAGAAGAGGAAGTTTTCAAGACTCCAACGCAGGATACAATGTTTGATATACTTCAGTTGAAGAAAAACATTATGACTATCAGACGTGTTGCAATTTATCAAAGGGAAATGTTACATCGTTTGTCAAGAGGTGAGTTTTTACTGATAACAGAGGATGAAATGATTTATTACCGAAATGTCTATGATCATCTTGTAAGAATGAGCGATTTAGCGGATTCATATCGGGATATGGTGGCAGGTTTGCTGGATGCCTATCTTTCAGTCACTTCAAATAGATTAAATCAGGTAATGAAAGTTTTAACAATTATCTCCACAATATTTTTACCTTTAAGTTTCATCACAGGATTTTTTGGGATGAATTTCCGTGTCATTCCTCTTGCAGAAATGGAATGGGGCATAGGTATCGCTGCATTATTTATGGGTCTTGTTGCTGGCTGGATGTTATTAATTTTTAAACGGAAAAAATGGATTTGAAATTTATAACAATAGAATTAAAAATATTTTTGGTAAATCAAGTTTAATGTAGTAAGAATTACAATTATTATATATACAGGTTTTATCAGACGGTTACCCTTCATCACGACTAACCGAGCGCCCATGATGGAACCCAGAATTTGTCCTCCTGCCATAATGATACCGATTGTAAACCAGGTGTTTCCTCCTATAATAAATGTTATTGCGGATGTAATATTGCTTGTAAAATTCATTAGTTTTGTATATCCGGTTGCTTTTGTAAGATTGAAACCGAGGAAAACAACGAATGCTATTGCCCAGAAGGATCCGACACCCGGACCGAAGAATCCATCATAAAAACCGAGTGTAATTCCAAATATTAGATAGAAAATATTTTTTTCTAATCTTGATTTTTTATCTGAATCACCTATCCGCGGAGTAAAAATCATGTAAATTGCTGTGCCGAGCAGAAGCCAGGGAATCATATATTCCAAAAATCCTGATTCAATTTTTTGGACAAGAGATGTTCCTGCTATGGTTCCTGTGATTGTAAAAATGATTCCCGAATACGCCTCACGGACTTTAACCACATCGTGTTGACGGTAGTAAAAAGTTGAGGTAAAACTGCCAAATGTTGATTGGAATTTGTTTGTTCCAAGTGCGATATGTGGTGGACAACCCACACTTAGTAAGATCGGCAGGGTAAGCATTCCGCCTCCCCCCGCGATAGCATCTATTAAACCCGCGATTCCACCGGTGAAGAAAAGTATAGGGAATATCCAGACCGATTCTAACATTCTGATAAGATTATGATATGAATATTTTTCAGTGTAAAATTCTTTTTAAATAATTCCAAATTTTTTTTAAACGTTCGATCTTTTCAGTATTATCAATACTTTATCTATCCGTACACCATCCATATCCATAATCTCAAGTCGGTAATTTGATGTTTCAAGTATATCACCAGCCTGTGGAATTCGTCCCATACGGTCAAGGATAAAACCGCCGATTGTTGTGTACGTTCGAGGTTTTTTCCATTCGTCGAGCAGGGGAAATTTTTCTTTTAATTCATCAAATGGATAAAGTCCATCAACAAGCCAGGAATCATCACTTCGTCTGATAATCGTAGGAGTTGTAATATCTCGTAATGCTCCAACTATTGCACCTGCAAAATCGTTAAGTGTAACTATTCCCAACAAACCTCCAAATTCGTCAATAACAAGTCCTACCGGTTTTCCGGAATTTTTTAGAATATCGAGACCTTTTAATGCAGAGGAACTTTCGGGGATATTTGGCATTTCGTGTACTGCAGAGCGTAAATTAAGTTCTTTTTTTGTTAACGACTGAATAAGTAAATCTTTCATTGAAACGATACCGAAAATGTTGTCTAGACCACCCTCACAAAGTGGGTAGTGAGAGTGTCCACTTTTTTTTATCTTCTGTATTATCGTGCCAGTGGAGTCAGAAGTTTCAAAATGCACTACCTCCTTCCGGGGAGTCATAATCGCACTTATTCGTCTTGATGCAAGTCGGAATACCGCATCGATCATTTCCTCTTCGGCTTTTTCAAAAACACCGGATAAAATTCCCTGGTGTATGAGAATTCTTACCTCTTCTTCGCTTATTGGTTGTTCAGGCGATGGTCGTACTTTGAGTAATTTCAGAATGGCATTTGTTGATATACTTAAAAAACGGACTGCAGGGTGGGCAATTTTTAAAATATTTTTCATCGGTACCGCAATTATCGCACTAATATTCTCAGGATTACTTAATGCGATTCTTTTGGGAACCAGTTCACCAAAAATAAGTGAGATATAACTGATTGCCGCAACTATTACTACGACGCTGATTGTTGTCGCGTATGGAGCGACATATGGAACGGAGGAGAGATTATATGCAAGGTGTTCTGCCAGTGTAATCCCCCCAAATGCTCCCGCCAGTATACCAATAAATGTTATGCCAACCTGAATTGTTGATAAAAAATCACCAGGTGATTCTTTAAGTTGTAATGCAAGTTGTGCCCTTTTGTTTCCATGTTCAGCCAGATTCAGCAATCGGACCTTACTTCCCGATACGATCGCTATTTCAGCCATTGCAAGGAATCCGTTAAGTAATGTTAACAATAATATTACTGTAATTTCGATCAGGATCAATGTCATACGTTTTACCTCCTGGTAAAGGGTAAATATAAACGATTTATTTTCTAAATTATTGAATAGGTCCGGTAAATTGTTATTTGTGATTGATTATTTCGTAAATGCCTGATTCCTGATCAGTTTCGTCATATCGTATGGAGCGGGATCTCCACCTAAATATTTATGAAACCATTCTAAATGTGCATTGTAATACAGTGGCATTGATTTAACACTGTTTGGCCAGTGACCGTCGTTTGGAAATACTATTAATTGAGATGGGACCCTCATTTTTTGGAGATCAGTAAAGAACTCCAGGCTTTGTGTATATGGGACACGAAAATCTTTTTCACCCGTTATGACGAGGCAAGGAGTTTTAAAGTTTTTTACGTATTTGTTCGGGGACCATTTTTCATAAAGATCGGATTCCCATGGGACACCCCCTAAATCCCATTCCGGGAACCAGAGTTCTTCAGTAGCACCATGCATTGCCTTCAGGTTGTAAACACCCATCATAGATGCAATTGCTTTAAACCTTGTAGTATGACCCTCGAGCCACATCATAAAATATCCGCCATATGACCATCCCATTGCACCCATTCTGTCTTTATCAACCCATGGAATTCTTTCTAATGAATCAGCAACTGCCATTACATCCTCAAATACTTTCCCACCCCAGTCTTTTGATATTGCAGCAGTGAATTCCTGCCCATACCCCGTCGATCCATGTGGATTGGGAAATGCAACAATATAACCGCTACCTGGATAAACCTGCCAGTCCCCACGAAAGGCATCAGCCCATTGCATTTGAGGTCCACCATGAACATTTAATATGAGCGGGTATTTTTTTAAAGGATCGAAATTGTGAGGTTTTACAATAAAAGTGTGGATGCTTTTGCCGGTCGGTGAAGGAATCCACATTTCTTCAGCAGGACGAATATCAACTTCATCCATGACCGTCTTATTCAGGAATGTAAGTTGTTTCAGGTTTTTTCCATTTGAATCCACCACCCATAATTCTTGCGGCTCTCCAACCGAGCGTCGTACTAGAGCAATATATTTACCATTTGCGGAAACATCAAAAGCGTCTATAGTTTTCACATCTATGATAAAGGATATTTTCCCCGTTCGGATATCAAGTTTATAAAGAGGATAGTGTCCTTTTTCATGCGCTGTAAAATAAATTGTTCTGGAATCAACTCCCCAGGCAAAATCATTAACCCAATTATCAAAGTTTTCTGTTAGTATCGTTCTTTTCCCTGTGCTACGTTCGTATAAACCAATGCGAAAACAATCAGCTTCATAACCGGGAATACTTTGTGTCTTATATGCTATATATTTACCGTCAGGTGAATACAGGGGATTTCCGTCATATGCCTTATTGTCAATTGTAATGTTTTTCGGCTCTCCTCCTTTGGAGGGGATAATCCATAAATCTTTGTTTGTTGTTTCTGCTTCATACTTTTCTCTGTTTGAAACAAAACAAATCTCATTCCCATCAGGACAAAAAGTATAACCCACGCTTCCCATCTCCCAGGAAGGTGAATGATATTCACCCGGTGTCAGATCTTTGTAACTTTTATCCTGTGGATTAAATGATATTAAATGGGTATACTTGCCATCACTCCAGAAATTCCAGTGACGGTATAAAAGTTTATCCGCGACGTGCGCTTTAAGCGGTCCGTTACTTGTTGTACTATCGTTAAAACTATTACATTTAACGTTAGCGCCGCAATCCGGATAAACATCACTTGAGAAAATTATTGAAGAGCCGTCTGGCGACCATTCAGGATCACTTATTCCCATCGGGAAGTCTGTTATTTTTTGTAATTCGCCATTACCGATGTTTACTTGCCATAACTGTGGACCGTTTTCTCTTGTTGAAACGAAATAAATAATTTTTCCGTCAGGAGACCAGCGAGGATGATTATCACCTGCAGGATGGTCAGTCAATTTTACAAGATTACTACCATCAGCGTTAATGATGAAAATATCGGCATTTGACTTTCCACTTTCCAGAAATGATTCTGTTGCAACAAATGCGATTTTTTTCTCATCAGGAGAGAATTGTGGCTCGCTGATATTTTTTATACGGTATAAATCATCTATTTTAAATGCTCTTTTTTGTCCCATTAAAGGGAGAACAAAAGTCAAAGTAAGTAATATGACAAAATATCTTTTCATGATGGTCTACAGTTTATAATTTGTTTTGAAGATAGTATTGTGTTATCAGGGAAAAATATAATGAAATCGTTATCGAGATACAATTGATTGTTATGGTAAAAAAGAAAGGGACAGCCGTAATTGCTGTCCCTTAGAGAAGGGGAGATATCTTGAGGGAATCAGTAATTACTATGTATATTCCACAATAATCATACCGATACCGGTATATTCGCCATAGGTTGATGGTGGTGCGACTGTCGGATTACCACCGAGATAAATAACGGCTCCCTGGCCATTTCCCGGTAGCGGAAATGATATTCCTGATAATGGATTAAAAAATTTAAAATTACCTGTCACGGGGTCAAGAACACTTGCAGATTGGTTATCATACATCATGTCTATATATCCAATATTGGAATCGTAAGAATGCAGTCGGGACGGAAGTATAATTGTAACAACCACCTCAGCATTTGGTGCGCCTTCAATTTCAATCTGGGCAGGTGTAAAGATTTCTTCCCCGTTAAACTGAGTTATATTTATGCTTGATGGATCAATTACTGCTATTGTTCTATAGGACATCCCTGGCTCAAGGTTTTCATAACTTGCTTCTGAAGTTACAGAGACAAGCAGTGAAGACTGGGTTGTAGTTGCCGTAAAGTAAACATATGCATCATTCTGGGGATATCCAATATTTATGATCCCGATTAGAAAACTTGTAATCAGTATCATTCTTTTCATATCTTAATACCTCTCTTTATAAAATGTTCTGTGAATATTTTTTTCTATAAATAAACTTAATTTCCATTCCTGGAATGTTAAAGAAATCACTTTAAGTGGTTTGCATCACAATGGAGTTTTTGAAATAAGCAAATGGCTGGAAATGGTCTATTTTGCTTTGAATTTTTGATAAATTAAAAAGAATTTTGAGAATAGAACATATTTTGTGCGTTATCGTTAATAAATTGGCAGATCTAATTCTTTTACAATTGTTTAAAAAATTGAAGGCAAGTGTGGTAGGCAAATTATAGTATTTTTGCCTCTACCGGCCAGTGAAAATAAGATTATTTGGAAGATGGGATTTTAAAAAGGTTTAAATATTGTTTTGGTAAAAGGGGTTAAAATCAGTCTTTTAAATCGTCTATATATTTTTGGAGGTGCTTTAACTTGGTTCGGAAGTTTTCTAATTTTTCTTGTTCTTTTTCAACTATTTCCTGAGGTGCTTTCTGTCGGAAATTATCATTTGAAAGTTTTTTTGTTATCGATTCAATCATTGCTGAAGCATGGGCGATTTCTTTCTGTAATCGTGCACGTTCGTCATTTATATCTATGACCCCCTCAAGCGGGATAAATACTTCTCCCTCTTTTATGACTGCCGAGGCGGAGTGTTTGGGTTTATTCTTTCCTTCCATAGCTGGCATATTCACCACTCGTGCGAGTTGATGGAAATAATTTTTATATTTTTTTAATATGAGTTCTTTTTCCTTATTTTTTAAATTCAAAACCACTTCAATGTCTTTTGATGGGGGAATGGATAATTCTCCGCGGATATTTCTGATGCTATTTATAGTATTCTGGACAAAATCCATTTCGTTTTCTACAGCCTTATCAATCCATTTTGGATTAATCTCGGGAAATTTTGAGATCATTATGGATTCATTTGTTTTCCTATGGGCAATATGCTGCCAGAGTTCTTCGGTTACGAAGGGCATAAATGGATGGAGCATTTTTAATAGGTGTTCATAAATAATGATTGCTCTATGCAGAACTAATGCTTTAATTTCATCGGATTCATTACCATATAGTCTGGTTTTTATCATTTCGATATACCAATCACAGAAATCGTGCCAGATAAAATCGTAAAGTATTTTTGTTGCCTGATTAATTTCAAATTTATCCAGCGCTGATATGAAGTCGTGCAGAGATGAATTTAAACGTGAAAGTATCCACCTGTCGGCAAGATCTAAGTATTCTTCAGGAATATTGCTCGACGAGTTATATGAGTTAAGGTTTTTAAAGTAGTCAGTGTTTGACAATTGTTTTTTATTGATTAAGAGGAATCTCCCTGCATTCCAGACTTTATTTGCAAAATTTCTCCCGATCTCGCATTTCTCATTAGAGTAAAGAACATCCTGACCGTGTGGCGCAAGGTACAGAATAGTAAATCTTAGAGCATCTGCACCGTATTCCTTTATAACTTCCAGAGGATCGGGTGAATTACCAAGGGATTTGCTCATCTTTCTCCCTTTTATATCACGGATGATGCTTGTAAAATAAACGTCTTTAAATGGTACGATGTCTTCGTTTTTACTGCGTGGTTTATCATCATAGCGAGGAATATCTTTCATGACAGTCAATCCCGCCATGATCATTCGAGCGACCCAGAAGAAAATAATATCCGGACCTGTGACCAATATGTTTGTTGGGTAAAAATATCTGAGGTCGGGATTATCTGTGGGCCAGCCAAGTGTTGAGAATGGCCATAGCCATGATGAAAACCATGTGTCCAAAACATCCTCATCCTGCCTAAGATTTGTTGATCCACAATGAGGGCATTTTTCAGGTCTTCCTTTTACAACAATTGGTTCGGAGCATTTTTCTTTCTTTTTATCCTCACAATACCAAACAGGAATTCGATGCCCCCACCACAACTGTCGGGAAATGCACCAATCCCTTATATTCAGCATCCAATGTTCATATGTTTTAATCCACCGTTCGGGATGAAAGCGAATTGTGCCATCCAGGACAACCTGTAATGCTTTCTCTGTCAGTGGTTTCATTTTTACAAACCACTGGTCAGATAGGTAAGGTTCAATTATTGTTTCACATCGATAACATCTGCTTACATTATGTGTATATTGTTCAATTTTAAGAAGAAGTCCCTGATTCTCAAGATCTTTAACAATGACCTTCCTTGCTTCAAATCTATCCAGGTTCTGATATTTTTGTGGAACATTCGCGTTTGTCTTTGCGGACAGGTCAAAAATATTTATCGGCATCATGGGGGAATTATCACCCGCCTTTTCATTATACCTTTGGCATATCCAGTAATCGTTACTATCATGTGCTGGAGTTACCTTTACCATACCAGTTCCAAAATTCACATCCACTGCTTCGTCGGCAATAACTGGTATTTTACGGTCTGTGAGTGGTAAACGGACATATTTACCTATAAATCGTTTAAATCTTTCATCTTTAGGATTCACAGCCACAGCTGTATCGCCCAGCATTGTTTCCGGTCGGGTTGTTGCAACAACTGCGAAATCTTCTGAATCAACAAACGGATATTTAATATACCATAAGTGGTCGTTTTGTTCTGTAAATTTGACTTCATCATCACTGATTGCTGTGTGATCTTTAGGGCACCAGTTAACTATATATTTGCCACGGTATATTAATCCTTTGTTATAAAATCTAACAAAAATTTCCTGAACCGCTTCGGAGAGTCCTTCGTCCATCGTAAACCGTGTCCTTCTCCAATCGCAGGATGTGCCAAGTTTTTTTAGTTGTTTAATGATTATACTGCCATATTCTTCTTTCCATTTCCACACCAATCTGACAAATTCCTCGCGTCCAATATCGTGGCGGGTTTTACCTTCTTTGACAAGAGATCTCTCTACCACATTCTGAGTTGCAATTCCGGCGTGATCTGTGCCCGGTAACCAGAGTGTTTCATATCCCTGCATTCTTTTCAAGCGAATGAACATATCCTGAATTGTATTATTCAGCACATGGCCCATCGTCAGTATGCCCGTTATATTTGGAGGCGGAATTACGATAGTGAATGGCTTTTTTTGTGGGTTTACATCAGCATTGAAGAATCCATTTTTTTCCCAGAATGGATACCATTTTTCTTCAGATGCGGCAGGATTATATGCTTTTGGTAAATCTGTCATATTGAAATATTTTAATGAAAAGTTTTAATTTTTAAAAATAATATCTGTTACCTTACTGATATCTGGCGAGTGATTTGACTTCTATTTTTCATTCTGTCTTGTAAAATTATTTTAAGTGTATGTTTGCCCCTGCTCAATCTCTCGTAACTCTGACAAATTACTTTTCTATGTTCGCCATCAATTTCGGGGATAATGGGGTCATCATCAATGTACATTTTAATATCATCCGCGTCAACGCCTGATAGATTATCATGATAACGGAATGATACCGAGAGGTTACCATTTTTAACACTTGTTTTAAGTCTGCCAATTGAAGGTGGAGTTACATCATGGAAGATAGCAAATTCTCCTAGCATTCGTTTAACGCCAGTTTTGAAATAATGGTTATTTTCACTCAGTTCTTTTGTCTGGAAAATCCAGCCTCCTGTTGATCGGTAAAATAAACCGGCATGGTCAATGTCACTTATTTTTTCAACTGGAATTGAAAAATTTATTTCAGTTTTAATAAGTATATCCTTTGGCTCAAAGGAAAATAGTGGAGCACCATCATCCGAGTTTTTTTTCAAACTAAAATATATAGGTTTATATACAGATGCAGAATCATAGGATACTATAACGTCATAATCCTGTATTTTGAAAGTACCTTTTTCATTATCGGGAATTACATAAAGTGTAATATTTTTCTCATCCGACACTGGTACGCCGTTTATTTCTGCATTTATTAAAAATCTGCATTTACCCTGATATTTTGAATTTGGAAAGTAAATCCCCGTGTATTTGCTGAGGTCGGTTGGTTTCAGGATTATTTTATTTTTATAAAATCCTTCGTGCACAATAACTTCGGGCGGTTCGGTAAAAACACCCGGGGTTGTTAGAACGATTTCCACGCCATCATCTAAATATTTAAGGTCTGTATTCAATACTCTGGCTGGCCCTGCAGGTTTTTTAATAAAATGATAAAGTGGTTCGGTTTCAGATCCGGCTACAGTAAAACCCACGATTTTAAACACATCGTATGGTTTCTTATTTACTGGTATTATTATCAATGAACCTTCAGTATCAAATCTTTCTTTATTAAGTGTATGGCGTATCCAGTTTGGCTGGTATGATCTTTTACCTTCTAAAAGTATTTTTGAAAAACTGAGATTATTTGTCGATTTAATCTTTATTGTATTTTCATCGATTGAAAAGATGTTAATTTCCGGTCTGGAATCCGCTAATAAAGTGCCTCGTAGTTCAGAATAATTATTGGCTATATCATAACACACAATTCTGTATGTGTGGATGCCCTCTGAAATATTTTCCGTATTAATAATTCCACTTTCATTTCCTGATGGGCTATAAAAAGGGAGGGAGTTGCCATTATCGACATATAATTTTTGGAATCGGCCGTAACCGTCGATTATAGAAGAAATATCATAGTGTATATCAATTTGATTTGTAAGTTCGTACGGAATTACATTTAATTCCATTGAGTAACATAAACTATCGTCGAGATACATCTCAATCCGGTGGATCCCATTTTTTGACCAACTGCCGTCAGACCTGTCTGTGGCATCAACTCCAAAACCGATTTTACCATAAATTTTGACGACCTGAGGTACATTTAAAACATTGTTGTATCTTGGGAATCTGCTAAAATGTTTTTCTTCTTTTTTGCCGTCAATTGTTGAGAAGTAAGAGAGTGGCTTTATAATTATCCTGCGAATAACAGGTTTGATTTTGTCATCAACCGCAAATGAATTACCTATTAACGGATTTATCGGGTTGAAGAGTGGATCTCGTAATTCAAAATGGAGATGTGGCGGACCAAATCCTGTATCACCTGTATAGGCAATGATGTCTCCTTTTTTTACAGGGATTTTAGAGGAATCGAGGATCATATCTATCTGATAGGTACCATTACGGAGTTGTTCCTCGTGGACTATTTTTTCAATTATATCATTAAAATTTTTTAGATGGGCATAAGTGCTATAGAAACCATCGTTGTGTCGTACGATAAGCATTTTACCATAACCGTTTGCCTGTATACGGATTCGGTCGATGAAACCATCTGCTACAGCAAAAACCCTGTAACCGGTTATTCCGTTTGTGCTGATGTCAATCCCACCATGAAAATGACCTGTACGATACTCAGCGAATGAAGAGGTTACCTTTTCGCTGGCATCGGTGGGCCAGATGTAGTTATTTAAATAATTTTTTAATTTCTCATTAGAGTTTGAAAAATATGGATCATTGTCGGTAAGTATGGAGCTACTTTCTGATAGTTTGAATGAAATACTGAGGAAAATCATGAAAAGTATCAGTAAGGTATGTCTTATAAATAGAATCATTTATTACTTTATTACCTTATGGGAGGATTTAATATAGCCTGTTATTTCTATATCGATTACGTCCCCCACGTGAACTGAACTTATACCCTCAGGTGTGCCTGTAAAAATCAGATCTCCCTTTTCAAGTGTGAAGAATTTCGAGATTTGTGATATAATTTTATCAACCGGACTAATCATATTTTTTGTAGAACTTTTTTGTCTTATGGAACCATTTACAGAACAGGTGATTATTAGATTCTGGGGGTTGGGAATTTTTTCTTTTAATATAATATCCGACACCGGCGCGGAAGTGTCAAAACCTTTTGCTATAGTCCAGGGTAACCCTTCTTTTTTTGCTTTGCTCTGAACATCCCTCAAAGTCATGTCCAATCCGACAGCATACCCGAGTACGTATTCATAAGCATCTTCTTGTGGTATATTTTTTCCTTCTTTCCCGATAACAATTACTAATTCCACCTCATGCTGAAGGTCGGATGAGAAGGGGGGGTACCAAATGGGTTCTCCGTTTCTAACAACGGATGATGCAGGTTTTAGAAAAATAACCGGCTCTTCTGGAATTTTGGCCTTCATTTCTTTTATGTGCTCTTCATAATTCCGGCCAATACATAATATTTTTCCGACAGCTATATCTTTATTAATCCCATTTATTTTCAATGTATTCATACGATTTCTTAATATTTATCTTTAAAATTTACTTAAAATCGGTGATTCATGCAATAGTTAAGAGAATTTTTTATATATTTTTTTTATTATTAAAAAATAATTATATTGCCACCAAGATAAAAATAACCAATTTGGAGTAAAAGTGGCGACATATGCACAAGTGGGAGTAGACATTGAGGCAGGGGATTTATTTGTCAAAAAGATAAAAGATAAAGTAAGGACGACATTCTCAAATCGTGTTCTCGCAGATATCGGAGCTTTCGGCGCATTTTTTAGCGGAAAATTTCCACAACTTCATGAACCCGTACTAGTAGCCAGTGTTGATGGGGTCGGAACCAAGGTAAAAATTGCCTATCTGATGAATAAACATGATACAATCGGACAGGATCTTGTGAACCATTGTGTGAATGACATTGCTGTATGTGGTGCACAGCCGCTCTTTTTTATGGATTATTTTGCCACCGGAAAACTTAAACTCCAGGTAGCCGAGAGTGTAGTAGATGGTTTTGTGAAAGCATGCAGGGAAAATAATTGTTCATTAATCGGTGGTGAGACTGCTGAAATGCCTGGCTTATACCATGAAGATGAGTATGATATCGCGGGAATGATTGTCGGTGTTGTTGAAAAAAGAAAAGTATTTGATGGTAAGAAAGTAAAAGTGGGGGACATCCTGATAGGTTTACCGTCAACAGGATTACATACAAACGGCTATTCATTGGCAAGAAAAGTTTTATTTGAAAGATATGAGGTAGACGATTTTGTGGATGAACTGAAAATGAGTTTAGGTGAAGCATTGCTCACAGTTCACCGCTCATACCTGAAAGCGATTTCGCTTGTTTCTAATTTATCTGCAGTACATGCGTTTGCACATATAACTGGTGGCGGAATTGTGGGAAATACAAAACGAGTTATCCCACAGAATACCACATTAAAAATTGATTGGCGTGCGTGGGAACGTCCGCCAATTTTCGGATTAATTCAAAAAATTGGTAATGTTCCCGAGGATGAAATGAGAAGGGTGTTCAACCTTGGTGTTGGTCTCGTTATTATTGTCGCAAGAAATTCTTCAGATAAAATTTTAAAAGTTCTGAGGGAAGCGGGAGAACTTCCATTTATATTCGGTGAAGTTGTAAACAGCACGGGAGTGAAACAAAAAATTGCGAGGTAATCGTGACAAAAAAAAATCTGAATTTGCATGATAAAACAGAACAGACCGAATCCGTGAAGCGGAAGATCCAGCATCGTATAGCATCAAACGGTAATATTTTTAAAAAAATTGAATCACTTCATGATATTATAACCCAAATTGATGCCACAAAAACCAGAGAGGATATTTTTAATGTTTTTAAATCGGGATCCCGATGGTTATTTGATTATGATATTTGTTTAATAAGTTTATTAAACAACGCAAAAACCCATTATTCGGTGAATGTAATATCAAATTTAAATACACTTGAAGAGATAAATCACAAGCACTTCCCTGTAGAGGAGGGGATGATAGGGTGGGTCGTAAAGAAACAGGCGGTATTTATTGGAAGCATCGGGTCAATTCCAATCGATGGAAAGAAAATCGAGAATATTCTTAAAGAATCAGGAATCCGGCACCTAATTGTTGTTCCGATGAAAACGGGAAGTGAGGTAATTGGTGCCTTAACATTAGCAACAATACATAACAAGGCTTATAATGACACTGATGCTCTTTTTGCCCAGCTTCTTGCTTTCGCTGTCGGTACATCCCTGAAAAATAATGAAGCCTTTGAAGATGCCCGGAAGAGAATAACCCAGATTGAATTAATAAATGAAGTTTCGAGACAGATGGCATCAATGTTGCAACTTGATCAATTGCTCAATGGTGCGGCGGTTACTATACAAAAAACATTTAATTATTTTGACGTCACAATATTTATAATTACTGATGATGGTCATGAATTGGAGCTTGTAGCACATTCAGGAAATTTTATCGATTTCCTCCCACATGGGTATCGTCAGAATATTAATCAGGGAATAGTAGGATGGGTTGCCAGGTCGGGAGAAAAAATATTATGCAATGATGTCTCACAGGATTTGCGATATCTTGCTTATGAATACCATAGTACCAAGTCGGAATTAGCAACACCGATTAAAATTGATGGTCGCGTTATCGGTGTTCTGAATGTAGAGGACACAAAATTGCATGCTTTTGATGATACCGATGCGGTTGTTCTTGAAACTCTTTCCCATCTACCTATAAACAAACCTCTTTAAATTTCACCAAGTCGTTGTATTACACAATTAACTCCATAACAAATCATTACTACTGAAAAAAAATTAAATATAA
>Ga0101944_10003374_pt1 | contig 22522 bp, 25 predicted proteins | sample DewCreD2012metaG_FD_75245 | JGI IMG/M metagenome (GOLD analysis project Ga0101944, IMG submission 75245) | Hot spring sediment bacterial and archeal communities from British Columbia, Canada, to study Microbial Dark Matter (Phase II) - Dewar... ... | reverse complement strand
CCGAGGCCAAGATGAGCCACCCCGCGGCCAAGGACGTCAAGCTCGTGCTGATCGGCCCGCCGCCGGATTACGAGCTCGACTTCATGGTCGGCTACCCGGACTTCGTGTTCGCCCACCTCAGGCGGCCGGTCACCGACCGCATCTTCCGCCGAGCCAGCACGTGGGTGTGACGAGCCGCGGGAGGCTCGTGTAGAATCGGGGCAGCCGCGCGAGGTCCCCAAGCCCGTGCGGTGTGGAGCTCCCATGGACCGACGCCAGTTCCTCCTCAGCCAGAGCGACATCCCGACCCAGTGGTACAACATCGTCGCCGACCTTCGGGTGCCGCCCGACCCGCCCCTGCATCCCGCCACCAACCAGCCGGCCGGGCCGCAGGACCTCGAGGCGATCTTCCCCGGGCCGATCATCGAGCAGGAGGTGGCGTCGGACCGCTGGATCCCCATCCCAGAGCCGGTGCTGGAAGGGATGGCGCTGGGGCATGTGTATCACAAGGCTGTCGGCGTGAAGCGGTACCGCATTACGGCGCGGACGCAGGGCGGGCATTCGTGGTCGGATTATGGTCAGCCCTCGGCAGTGGTGGAATTGTCGAAACTGGTAGTGCAGCTCTCGGCATTGAAACTGCCTGCAAAGCCGCGCACGACGATGAACGTGGGCAAAATTCAGGGCGGGACCTCGGTCAACACCATCCCTGCCGAGGCATGGCTTGAACTGGACCTGCGCTCGGAAGGTCAGGCGGAACTGGCGGAATTGGTCGAGGGAGTGGAGAGGCTGATCGAAGCGGCGAACAAGGCCGGGGTCCGTGTGGAAGCGGAGGTCATCGGTTCACGCCCGGCAGGAGAGATGAGTCCGGAGCATCCGCTGGTGAAACTGGCGGAGTCATGTGTCCGTGAAGCCGGTTTGGAGCCAATCCTGACTTCCGGTTCGACGGATGCGAATATCCCCTTGAGCAAGGGCTATCCCGCGCTGGTGCTGGGGGTGACGCAAGGCGGCGGCGCGCACACGAAAGGCGAGTTTATCGAGACGGAGCCGGTGGAGAGGGGGATGAGGCAGTTGACGAGGTTTGTGTCTTCAGTGATCAGGGGGCAGTGATCAGTGATCAGGGGGACAGGATGGCGCGGCGCAAACCCTAGGTGTCGGCATGGCGGACGTGATTGACCCAGCCCTGAACGGATGCCGTGATTTGTTGATGTGAAATTTTTCCTTGACTTTGGCCTTTTGGTGAAGGTAGTTGAAAAAAGGAAGCCTTCTGAGTAGAGTTATGGTTGCGAAACCCGACTCTTGCAGGAGGCTTCCATGGTTAAGAATAGCACACAACCGGCGCTATTGGTGAAGTTGTTTGAGTTGTTGGAAAAGCATCGGGGGGCATTTAGACAGGGGCGAGTGTATTGGCGGAATGTGGGGTTGGTAATTGGGGAGGTTTTCAATTTTGGTCGGCATACGGTAACGCAAGGGTTGATGGCGTTAGGGATGACGGATGGGGATTGGAGTGGCTGGTATCGGTTGTTCAGTCGAGGACGGTATGATGAATTGAAGACTGCCCGGGTGATGATGCGGGAGACGATCCAGCACACAGCGATGGAGGAGCCGTATGTGGTGGGAGCGGATGGGGTTCAGATCCCGAGGAGCAGTTTGAGAATGCCCGGGACGGGGTGGATGAAGGCGCCGCCGTAGGTGCCTTTGATTTGGTCCCGGTCGGAATCACCGGCAATTCGGCAGGAGATGAGGTCGCGCCGCAACCCTGAATGAGCAAGACGACCAAAATCAGAAGAAGTTTTGATGGAAATCGAACGGATGCCATCATCACAACCTGCTTTCTCGGCGCGCAGGGTAATCATCTGATAAACCCGGTAACGCCGTTTCCAAGCGGGAATTCAAATCGCTTACAATAAGACTATCATGACAAAGATAAAGTTCCAACTTCTCTCCTGGCTCGTCGCCATGCTTGTTCCCCTCGCCCTGATAGGACTTGGGCTTCGGGTGCTTCTCACGCCGTTCTTCCTGCAAGTGGAATACAACATGCCTTACTTTCCGCCCGACGAGTACGGTTTCACCAAAGAAGACCGCTTGAAATGGGCGCCCTACGCACTGGATTACCTCGTTAATAGCGAGGACATTTCCTACCTCGGCGATTTGAAGTTCGACGATGGAACACCGCTCTACAACGAACGCGAACTGCGTCACATGGAGGATGTCAAGCGCGTGACGCAGGGCGCGTTGAACGTCTGGTATCTCTCGCTGGCATTGCTGACCCTGCTCGGGATTTGGTCATGGCGCGGGGCGTGGACTCAGGTCTATCGTCAAGGATTGATGCGCGGCGGCTGGTTGATGGTCGGGCTGGCAGGAGCAATCGGGCTGATTGTCATCATCGGAATTACAATCAATCCGAATGTCTTTTTTAGTTTCTTCACAGGATTCCACAGCCTGTTCTTCGAGGGCGATTCGTGGCTGTTCCTGTACTCGGACACGCTCATCCGTCTGTTCCCCCTGCGCTTCTGGCAGGATGCCTTTCTGTGGGCGGCGGTCATCGCGCTGGGAGGCGGGTTCGCGCTGGGATTGGGGCTGCGGAGTGCGACGCACCCTAACACGTTACATGATGTATAATCCCGCCTGAGGAGATTTGGAAATGCCTGAAACGTTATCGCTTGAAAATCGCGTGGCTGTGGTGACCGGCGGCTCGCGCGGCATCGGACGCGCTGTGGCGCTGGAATTTGCGGCGCGCGGCGCGGCGGTGGTGGTGAACTACAACAAATCGCCTGAAGCCGCCGAGGAAGTGGTGAAGAAGATTCAGGAAGCCGGCGGGAAAGCCGCCGCCTTCCAGGCGGACGTATCCGACTTCAAACAGGCAGAGGCGCTCATCAAGTTCGCCGTCGAAACCTTCGGCGACCTGAGCATCCTCGTCAACAACGCCGGCATCACCCGCGACACGCTCATCATGATGATGTCCGAAACCGACTGGGACGCGGTCATCAACACCAACCTCAAATCCACGTTCAACTGCTCGAAAGCCGCCGTCAAACACATGATGCGCAAACGCTACGGACGCATCATAAACATGGCGTCGGTGGCGGGGCAGATGGGCAACGCCGGGCAGACGAACTACTCCGCCTCCAAGGGCGGGCAGATTGCCTTCACCAAGGCGCTGGCGCGGGAGGTGGCGTCGCGCAACATCACCGTCAACGCCATCGCGCCAGGCTTTGTGGACACCGAAATTCTCGACGCCATGTCCCCCGAAACCCTCGAAGCCGCGCTGAAGATGGTGCCGCTGGGACGCAAAGCCAAACCCGAGGAAGTGGCATACGCCGCCGCCTTCCTCGCCTCCGACCAGGCAGCCTTCATCACCGGTCAGGTACTGGCGGTGGACGGCGGCATGGCGATGATGTAAACCCTCACCCTGCCCTCTCCTAAAATCGGAGAGGGGTAAGGAGAACTCATGACTGAAGAACACGAAACAGGAAAGACCACCGTTGCGCCGGATGTACTGGTCGCCATCGCCAAAATGGCGGCGTTGAGCGTGCCGGGCGTCAGCCGCATGGCAGAAGTCAGCGGCGGCGTGAACCGCCTCTTCAAACGCGGCATCCACGACGGCGTGCGGATTGACGTGGAAGACAACGTCGTCACCGCCAGCCTGTATCTCGTCCTCAAGCAGGATGTCAACATCCGCGAAGTAAGCCGCGAAGTACAGGCGCAAGTGGCGCGCGCCATTCAAGAAATGATCGGCATGGACGTGGACCGCATAGATATTCACGTCGAAGACATAGACTACGACGAAGAGGTGACACCCGCATGAAACCCCGCACCAGGGCGCGCGCGCTCGCCCTGCAGGTACTTTACGAAGTAGATATGGCAAATCATCCTCCCGGCGAGGTCTTCAAAACCCGCCTGGAGGAGACGCCGCTTCCGCCGGAACTTGCCGAATTCGCCCGCCAGATTGTCTTCGGCGTCCTCCCCATCGTTCACCTCCTCGACGCCGCCATCTCCCAATACGCCCCCGAATGGCCCTTCGACCAAATCGCCGCCATTGACCGCAACATCCTGCGCATGGCGTGCTGGGAATTTGCCGTCTTTCACGACACCCCCGTCAAAGTCGCCATCAACGAGGCGGTGGAACTCGCCAAACTCTTCGGCTCCGACTCCGCCCCGCGCTTCGTCAACGGCGTGCTGGGCAGTCTCGCCGAACACCAGTACGAACTCAAACAAGCCCTTCAGAAAGTCTAAGCCTTCATGGAAATTCTCGGCATCGGACCCTCCGAACTTCTCTTCATCATCATCATTGCCCTCATTGTGCTGGGACCCAAAGACATGCAGCAGGCGGGCAAGACCATCGGGCGCTGGCTCAACAACCTCGTGCGCTCCGAAGGCTGGAAAACCTTTCAGCAGACCTCCCGCGAAATCCGCAGCCTGCCGACCAAACTGATGCGCGAAGCAAACATGGAACTCCTGGAGGCGGAAAAAGATATCCGCAAGACCGTACAGGAGGCTGACCCTCGCCGCCCCGCTTCACGCCCGACCTCCAACCTGATCCGCCCCCAACAGGCTAACACGCCGCCCCAGCCTCCCTCCGCCCCCCCCAGCGACGAAGCAACCCAACCCAATGAAAAAACTGCTTAGATTCCTTTGGCGGGTCATTACCTTCCCGTTCGTCCTCGTTTTCAACATTCTTGCCTTTCCCTTTCGGTTCATTCGCCGGGCGTACGAATTCCTCAACAGCGACTTGGACGAAGACCGCTCCCTGATGGACACCTTCGCCAACATCGCCACCGATGAACAGGTGCGCGCCAGCATCTGGGATCACATCGAAGCCCTGCGCATGCACCTCCTGCGGATGGTGATTGCACTGGCGGTCGGCGTGGGACTTTCGCTCTACTTCACCATCCCGTTGATGGAATACCTCGCCGCTCCCGCAGGCGGACTGCAAAACCTGCAAGCCATCGAAGTGACCGAGGAGTTCGGCGTCTTCATGCGCGTGGCTCTCACCAGCGGCATTGCCATCACGCTGCCTTATCTCGCCTTCGAGTTGTGGCTGTTCGCCGCGCCAGGACTTCGACCGCGCGAACGCAAGATGGGGCTGGCGGGCATCCCGCTGGCGACTGTCCTCTTCATCAGCGGCATGGCATTCACCTTTTACTACCTCATCCCCGCCGCCCTGCCGTTTTTGGGAAATTTCACCAGCATCTCCCAATTCTGGACGGCGCGTGAATACTTCAAATTCATCACCGGGCTGATGCTGTGGATCGGTCTGTTCTTCGAGTTCCCGCTGGTCATCTACGTCCTGACCTCCATCGGCTTCGTCAAGCCGCACATCCTGCTCCAGCAGTGGAGGCTGGCAGTGGTCATCATCGCGGTCATCGCCGCGGCGGTGACCCCCACTGTGGACGCGGTGACCATGGGCTTGGTGATGCTCCCGTTGACGTTGTTGTATTTCATCAGCATTGGTCTGAGTTATGTCGCCTACGCCGGGCGCCGCCGCAGGGAAGCAGAAGCCGCAGAGGAGACAGAGGCGGTTTAAGCGGCTGCCGGCTTCAGGTCCGGCAGGAAGCGTTGGAGGAGTCATGAGTCTGCGTCACAGAGTTTCGCGTCCCGTCCTGTTCTTCATCCTGATTTTGGCGCTGACCGGTCAGGCGTGCGCCATTTCCCTGCTCGACCTGCCTCTGCCCGGCAGTCCTACGCAAACCGCTCCTTCCGGTGCGCCGCCCACACCCCTGCCGCGCGCGCAGGTGAAAATCACCGTGCAGCTGCCGGAGCCGCTTCAACCCGGCGAGATTTTAGCGCTCAGCGTGCTGGACGAAGTGACCGGGCTGGAGTTAAACAGCGTGGATTACCAGATGGACGCGGTGGATGCGATTACTTATTCCGCTTCCTTCCCCATCCCCGATAAGGCAGTCATCAAATATCGCTATGTGCGGCGCGGCGCTTCACGCATCGTGGAAGATACCAACGCCGACGCGGGCATCCGCTACCGCCTGCTCTACGTCAACGGCAACACCGAGATTGTGGATACGGTAAGTTCGTGGAGCGACAAGCCGGTCAATACCCTCTCCGGCTCCATCTTCGGCACGGTGCTGAACGCCGACAGCGGCGAACCGCTGGGCGAAGTCATGGTCACAGCGGGAGGCGTGCAAACACTGACCGATTCCGCCGGGCGCTTTGCCCTGACCGGTCTGCGCGGCGGGAATCACAACCTGGTTGCTTACGCTCTCGACGGCTCGTATCAAACCTTTCAACAGGGCGCAGTGGTGGAAGGCAGCAAAGGCACGCCGGTCGAAATCCGCATGAAGCCCGCTCCGCTGGTCAACGTCATCTTTGTCGTGTCGGTGCCGCAGAACACGCAAAGGAATGTTCCCCTGCGCATCGCCGGCAGTCTGCTCCAGTTTGGTAACACCTTCGCCGACCTGGGCGGTCACCTCAGCACCGTCGCCGACCGCATGCCCGTCATGACGGAACTGCCCGACGGGCGCTACTCCGCCTCCCTGTTCCTGCCGGTGGGCGCACACCTTTCCTACAAATACACCCTGGGCGACGGCTTTTGGAACGCCGAGTTCAACACCGCCGGACAATACGTCGTCCGCAATCTCATCGTTCCGCCGCAGAACACCACGGTGGAAGACACCGTTCAATCCTGGCAGGCGGGACCCAACGCCCCCATTACCTTTGAAGTGCAGGTTCCGCAGGATACGCCGCCGGGAGACGCAGTCTATATCCAGTTCAACTCCTTTGGGTGGGCAGAGCCGCTCCCCATGTGGAAAACCGGCGCCAACCGCTGGGCATACAAACTCTACGGACCGCTCAATATCATCGGCGCGTTCCGTTACCGCTACTGCCGCAACGCCCAGTGCGGCTCCGCCGATGACGCCGCCACGCCCGGCAGCAATCCGCCCGGGCGAAACGTGACCCCTGCTCTCACCCCGCAAGACATCCTCGACACCGTCAACCAGTGGACATGGCTTCAGCCGCAAAGCACCACCCTCGTCCAAACCGACATCCCCGCCCGCGGCACGGGCTTTGTAGCGGGCGTCGAGTTTCAGCGGTACTACAGCCCCGCCATGCACGTCTTCACGCCGGCAGCGATGCAAAACATCCAAGCCATCGGCGGCAACTGGGTCTTCCTCTCCCCGTCCTGGACGTATGCCGCCGGCGACCCGCTCGTCTTCCGTCAACAGCCGGGGCTCGACCCCTTTGCCTCCGACACCAAAAGCGCCGCCGCCTACGCCCGCTCGCTCAACATGAACGTGGCGCTCTTCCCGCAGCCCCGCTTCCCACAAAGCACCGCCGATTTCTGGAAGAACGCCCCGCGCAACTCCGCCTGGTGGGACGCCTGGTTCAATCACTATCGCGCCTTCGCCGTCCACTTTGCGGATTTGGCGACCAAAGCCGACGCGCAGGCGCTCATCCTCGGCGGAGACTGGATCGCCCCGGCTCTCCCCAACGGGAAACTTGCCGACGGCAACCCCAGCGGAGTCCCCGCTGACGCCGAAGCCCGCTGGCTGACCATCGTTGCCGAAGTGCGCCAGCACTACGCCGGGCGGGTGCTGTTCGCCATCCCTTACACCAACACCGACCTCCAGCCGCCCCTCAACCTGCTCAAAGCCGCCGACGCGATGTACCTGCTGTGGTTTGCCAAACTCAGCGATTCCATCCCGCCCGATAAGGCAGCGATGACCGCCGAAGCCGGGCGCTTGCTCGACGAAAACATCTTCCCTGTGCAGGCGCAGGTGGGCAAACCGGTCATCATCGGGCTTTCCTACCCGTCCGCATCCCGTTCCGCCAGCGGCTGTCTTCCCGACCCTGCCGGAGGCTGTTTGGATTGGACAGCGCTCGACCGCCCCAACCCCGACATCCCGTCTCTCAGCCTCGACCTGCAACAGCAGTTCGACATCTACGACGCCGTCCTCAATGCCGTCAATGGGCGGATGTGGGTGAGCGGCGTCGTCAGCCGCGGCTACTTCCCGCCGGCGGTGCTGCAGGACAAATCCGCCTCGGTGCACGGCAAACCCGCCGCCGACCTGCTCTGGTATTGGTTCCCGCGTCTGCTGGGAAATGTCAAATAGGCTGAATCAGGTTTCAGTCAAAAAAGAGGCGTGAGCATCACGTCTCTTTTCTGTTGAACACGTGTTGTACGTCCAGAACTTCAATTCGTCGGAGGAGAAATGTCAAAGGTAAAAATCTACTTGAAACGGGCGGGCATTGGTCTGCTCGTCCTGCTCGTGGCGTTGGGAGCAGGCGGAGGGTATTACTTCAAAAGTTACCTGCCGAACACCGTTGCGCCAAAATCCTTTCCCCAGATTGACGGAGAAATCCAACTCGAAGGGCTGAACGCTCCCGTCAGCATCTACCGCGACTCGATGGGCATCCCGCACATCTACGCCAGCACCGCGCACGACCTGTTCTTCGCGCAGGGCTACGTCCACGCGCAGGATCGCTTCTGGCAGATGGACGTGTGGCGGCACATCGGTTCGGGAACGCTGAGCGAAATGTTCGGCAAAGGGCAGGTGGAGACCGACACCTTCCTGCGCACGCTCGGCTGGCGCGTCACTGCCGAGGCGGAATATGCCCAACTCGACCCCGCCTCCAAAGCCATCCTCGACTCTTATGCGGAGGGCGTCAACGCCTACCTCAAAGACCACGACACTACCGCCCTGAGTCTGGAATACGCCATCCTTGGCTTGCTCAGCCCCGATTACAAAATCGAACCGTGGACGCCCGTCCACAGCCTCACCTGGGGCAAAGCCATGGCATGGGACCTGCGCGGCAACATGGGCGAGGAAATCGAACGGGCGGAACTGCTCAAAGTGATGACGCCCGACCAAGCCGCCAAATTCTTCCCCGATTACCCCGCCGACCATCCCGTCATCGTGAACAAGATCGGTGAAGGACAGTCGAATGTCGAAGGTCAAGGGACATCTTCATTGCCTGACCTCCAACTTTCGACTTTCGACTTTGGACCTGTGCAGGAACGCCTCGCCCTCCTGGACCCCCTGCTGGGGCGCGTGGGCGACGGAATTGGTTCCAACTCCTGGGCTGTCTCCGGCAAACTGACCGCCAGCGGCATGCCGCTCCTCGCCAACGACCCGCACCTGGGCATTCAAATGCCTTCCATCTGGTATCAGGCGCATTTGCAATGCCAACCCGTCAGCGATGATTGTCCCTTCAACGTGGCCGGCTTCTCGTTTGCCGGCGTGCCGGGCATTGTCATCGGTCACAATGACCGCATCGCCTGGGGCTTCACCAACCTCGGACCCGACGTGATGGACCTCTACATCGAGCGCGTCAACCCCGAAAACCCGAACCAGTACGAGGTCAACGGCAAGTGGGTGGATTTCGAGGTCCGCACCGAAACGGTCAACGTGGTGGGAGGCGAGCCGGTGGAAATCACCATCAAGTCCACGCGGCACGGACCGGTCATCTCGGAGGTGTATGGTCCGCTCAAGAACGAAGGCGACCCGAAAGACAAGGAGTTTGTTCCGTTCAAAGAGCGGGCGGGCATCGAACTGCCGGAACAGTATGTCATCGCCCTCAAGTGGACGGCGCTCTCTCCCTCCACGCCGTTCCAGGCAATTTGGGGTTTCAACCGCGCGCAAAACTGGGAAGACTTCCGTGAGGCGGCGCGCAACTTCCACGTGCCGGCGCAAAACCTGCTCTACGCCGATGTGGACGGCAACATCGGCTACCAGACGCCGGGCGACATTCCCATCCGCGCCAACGGCGACGGCTCGCTCCCCGTCCCCGGCTGGACGGACGACTACGAATGGACGGGCTTCATCCCCTTCGAGGAACTGCCTTACACGTTCAACCCTGTCGAAGGCTACATCGTCACCGCCAACAACCAGGCATCGCCGCGCGATTATCCCTATCTCATCACCAACGATTGGGATTACGGCTACCGCGCCGCCCGCATCGTGGAGATGATCGAGAACGCGCCCGGCAAAATTGACATTGCCTACATCCAGTCCATGCAGGGCGACGCGATGGACTTGGGCGCAAAGGCGCTCCTGCCCGTCTGGAAGGAAATTGACTTCAAAGCCGAAACATCCACTCAAACGGCAGTCCTCGACATGATGCTCAACTGGGACTATCAATGCACCGCCGATTCTCAAAACGCGGCAGTGTATCAGTGGTTCTGGTGGAATCTCCTGCAAAACACGCTCAACGACGAACTGCCAGAGCATATCCAAAAGAGAGGCGGCAGGAGCGGCGGCAGTCCCGACTTCGAAATCATGCGGCGGCTGATTCAAACGCCTAACGACCCATTCTGGGACGATAAAAATTCCGAAGGCGTCGTCGAGACCCGCGACGATATTTACATCGCTTCACTGGTGGAGACGGCGGAACAAATCGAAAAAGAATACGGCAAAGACACCGCCAAGTGGCCCCGCTGGGGCGAACTGCACACCGCCACTTTCCGCAACGGAACGCTGGGCGAATCGGGCATTGGCTTGATCGAGGATTTGTTCAACCGCGGTCCGTTCGAGACGGGCGGCGGCAAGAGCATCGTCAACGCCACCGGCTGGGATGTGGGCGTGGGCTTCCGGGTGGACTGGCTTCCCTCCATGCGCATGATTGTGGACCTGGGGAATCTGAACAATTCGGTGACGGTTCACACAACGGGACAATCCGGTCACGCCTATCACCCCCACTACATTGACATGGCGCCGCTGTGGGCAAACGTTCAGTATTATTCGATGCTGTGGGATGAACAGTCCATCGTCAAGGATGCCGAAGGGCATCTGGTGCTGAAGCCGAAATAAATAGCATTGTCACCGTGTAGGGCGAGATTATTCTCGCCCTACCGTTTTAATGCCAAAAGTGTAGCGCGCGTTCTCTTACGCGCCTGTTGCTGTTAGAGAACGCCAACTAAGCGGTTACGGTATCTATTTGTTAATTCCCATAATCTCGCCCCACATATTTCACTGACATCCACGAAAAGAAAACCACCCCCAGATAACTAAAAGTCAAATCCACAAGGTCGAAGGAACGGGAAGCGAAATACCGCTGGGAGAACTCTTCGAGACCGATGATCAGGGCGAGGGTCAAAGCCACTCGCAGGGCGGTCAGGTTCGGGTTTAAGTCCGGACGCGAACGGAAGAGGGTAAGGTCAAGGAGCAGGGTGAGGACGCCGAAGAGGAGGAAATGTCCCAGTTTGTCGCCGAAGGGTATCCCGTTTACAAAACGCAGGATGCCGAGTCGTCCGCCATCGGCAAGGACAATGACAGCGGCGACGAAAAGCGCAAAGAGAACGGCAAGGTATTTCATAAGGTGCAGGCTGCGCCACACCTGTTTTCATTGGAAGCGTTGAAAGAGTTCAACGAGGGAAAAGCCGCCGCCCGCAATCAGGAAACCGAAATAGATGATTGTGGCGAGATTGGAAAGGTGTCCGAGGAGAATGGAGCCGCCGTCCCTGTCCATCATGCCGAGGGCAAGAAAAATCAATGCCAGGGCAGGCAATGTATTGCTGAAGGGAATGAAACCAAACGGCGCCATGAGCAGCAGCGCGGCAAGGATGAACGCCAGATTATTAACCGTATTCACAACGCGACCGTTGGTGAGCCGCGGCAAACGGTGCGGGCGGCTGATCCGCTCGAGGCGATGGATCCAGATGAGCGCACGCCCGAGGGCTTCGCGCAGTTTGGGGGCTGAAAGTTTGCGATGGGCGATGAAATCGGGCAGCCAGAGCTTCCGCGCAAACAGGTGAGTGACGCCAAAGAGCAGGATGCCCGTGCCGAACACGGTGCTGACGCCGGGAATCGAGACCGGCACCAGAAAGATCAGCGACATGAAGATGGTGAGGAGCATGAGGCTGTCCACGCCGACGATGTCCATGATCTCGTTCAGGGTGACTTCGTGAGGCGGCAGTTTCCTGGCGATCAGTTCGATTTTTTCGCCAAGCGATTCGGCATTGAGTTCCTCCTCCTCAGCCTGGGTCAGGTAAATATGTTCTTCCATTAAATCACTCACTTTGCACTGCGGCGAGACATTCCTCTCGCGTTTTAAGGCGATATGCTGGAGATTGAAAAATTCTTCCACAACCAAACTTGGTTGCCGTAAGGCTGCTGTAGCGCGACATTAATGTCGCGCTACAAACTGGGAAGTAAACTGATGTTGGGGCGGAATCACGAGGCGGGCTGACCGGCTTTTGCCTCGCGGCGAGCCTTCCACCACTCCACGAACATGGGGACTACGGAAATTAGGATGATGGCGATGATGACCAGTTCGAAATTCGCCTTTACAAACGGAATATTGCCGAAGAAGTAACCGAGCATGGTAAACAGGGCAACCCAGGTAATCCCACCCACAATATTATACGTGGCGAAATATCCGTAGGTCATTTTGCCGATGCCCGCCACAAAAGGCGCAAAGGTGCGAACAATCGGCACAAAACGCGCCAGAAAAATCGCCTTGCCGCCGTGCTTCTCGAAGAAGGCATGAGTCTTTTCGAGATATTCCTTCTTGACCCACTTGATGTTATAAGCGCGTTCGCCTAGATAGTGACCGATGGAATAATTCACGGCATCTCCCAAGACAGCCGCCGCAATCAACAAGCCAATCAATCCCCACACGTTCAAAGACCCCAGCGCGGCGAAAGTTCCCGCTGCAAAAAGCAACGAATCGCCCGGCAGGAAGGGCGTGACCACCAGCCCGGTCTCGATGAAGATGACCACGAAGAGAATGCCATACGTCCATGCACCATAGGCGGCAATAATGCCCGATAGATATTCGTCCAGATGGAGGAACAGGTCAAGCGTGTTTTTCAGGAACTCCATGTGCTTTACTCACTTTCAATGCCAGAATGCCCGGCAGAGGATTCACCTACTCAAACAAACAGGCGCAGATTATACCTTGCTTTGCTTTACGGTTTCGCCTCGACGCGGCTGAACCAATCGCCCGCAAGGAGAAAGAGCAGGCTGCCCAGAGAGGACATTCCCAAATTCAACGCCCCCAGCGGCAGAAAAACCCATCCGCGCCACATGCCGACCAGATGACCAGCCGCAAAACCCACAGCGCTTAAAACGAGATACAACAGCAACCGCCCGCCCCCTCCGCCGCGCAGCAGGTGATACAGCGCACCGTAACTTAGGGCAATGAGCAGGGCAAGCAAAAGCGAAGGTACTGTCATGAGGGGAATGAATTCACAAGGTTACAAACCTGATGTTTGGAACTGATATTTGGAATTGTCTTCGCGCTTTTTGGCTACACGCAAATTTCTCACTGGATGATACCGCCGCCGACCAATAGATCACCCTGATAAAAGACCGCCGCCTGCCCAGCCGTCACGTCCCTTTGCGGCGCATCAAACTTGACTTGAGCCTGGTCTGCCCCCATCGGCGTCACCCACGCCTCCACCTCCTTTGCCGTATAGCGAATCTTCACCTCCGCGCGGAACGGCTCACGGGGCGCCTCTCCGCTCAACCAATTGACATGATGGGCGGTCAATTCCGTGGTTCCCAACTCCTCCTGCGTGCCCACCACCAGGGCGTTCCGCGCCGCATCCTTGGCAAGGACATACAACGGGACAGGAAAAGCCACCCCAAGCCCCTTTCTCTGCCCGATGGTGTAATTTGCCAAACCCGTATGATGCCCCAGCACCTTTCCTTCGTGCGTCACAATCTCGCCGGGCTGGAGCATCTCCGCCGCGTTTCGCCGAATGAAGTCCCGGTAATCCTCCCCCGCCAGAAAGCACAAATCCTGCGAGTCTTTGCGGGAGGCGGTGGGAAGTCCAAACTTTTCGGCAAGGGCGCGAATCTCCACCTTGGTGTAATCGCCGACCGGGAAAAGCGCATGTTTCAACTGTTCCTGATTCAAAACATGCAAGACATAAGACTGATCTTTCGAACGATCCACCGCCCTTAATAACTCAACCTTTCCTCTTTCCTCTCTCCTTGCCCTTGCATAATGACCGGTTGCCATATACTCCGCACCGACCACCAAGGCATGTTCCAGCAAAAACGTCCACCGGATTTTGCGGTTGCAGAGCAGGCAGGGATTGGGCGTCTCGCCGCGCGCATATCCCTCGAGGAAATACTCGACCACCGTTTCGCGGAAGACGTTTTTCGCGTCAATCACATAAAAGGGAATGCCCAGCAGCGCCGCTACGCGTCTTGCCTGCGCCATCGAATCGGGCGTGCAGCAGCGATTGGAATCCTCCTTGCCCGGTTCGCTCCACAGCCGCAGCATCATGCCGATGACCTCATACCCCTGCTCTTTCAGCAAAGCGGCGGCAACGGAAGAATCCACCCCTCCCGACATGGCAACGACAACTTTCGTCATCTTCTACCTGCGGCTCAGGGAACGCGCCTTCTCCACCAGGGCGGGAAGGGCAGATAAAAACGATTCGACTTGCTCCGCGGTTGTTCCCACCCCCAGCGTCACCCGCAGAGACCCTAGCCCCCATTCGCGGGAAAGACCGATGGCGTTCATAACCTCGCTGGGTTCGGGGTTGCCGGTCTTGCAGGCGGAGCCGGAAGAGCAGGCAAAGCCAGCCGCATCGAGCAGGGTAAGCAGGAGATTACCGTCCACGCCCTTGAACACGAAACTGGCATGATGCGGCAGGCGGGAAGTCATATCGCCCGTCAGGCGCGCATCGGGGATGGTTTCGAGCACCGTTCCGATGATTTTGTCGCGCAGCGGCTGGACGTGCGCGGCACGCTGTTCGCGTTCCTCATACGTCAGGCGCAGCGCTTCTGCCAAGCCGACGATGTACGGCACATTGTGAGTCCCCGCCCGCAGACCGAACTCCTGCCCCCCGCCGGTCAGATGAGGAAGCAGCGGCGTCCCTTTGCGGACGTACAACGCGCCGACTCCTTTCGGACCGTAGAATTTGTGCGCCCCCAGCGACAGCATATCCACGCCCAATTCCTGCACATCCAGCGGCAGGTAGGCGGCGGCTTGCACGGCGTCGGTGTGGAAAAGGATTCGGCGGGCGCGGCAGGTTTCGGCGATGTCCCGAAGCGGGTTGATCGTCCCAATTTCATTGTTGGCATACATCACTGAGACGAGGGCGGTCTCAGCGCAAATCGCTTTGGCAACAGATTCGGCTGTCACCATGCCGTGTTCGTTTACATCCAGCCATTCGATTTGGAATCCGTCGTATTTTTCCAACTGCAATAAAGTCTTCGTCACGGCGGGATGTTCGGTGCGCGAAGCGAGGATCCAGCGGGCGCCGTTTTTTTCGCGCATGGCATACGCCGCGCCGCGAATGGCAAGGTTGTCCGATTCCGAACCGCAGGAGGTGAAAATAATTTCATCGGGGCGGCAGTTGAGGACGCGCGCCACCGTCTCGCGTGCGGCATCCACTGCGGCTTCGGCTTGCTGTCCGTAACGATGCACCGACGAGGGATTGCCGAACGATTCGGAGAAATACGGTTTCATCGCCTCGAACACGCGGACATCTACGGGAGTGGTGGCAGAGTAATCCAGATAAATCATCGAGGGGATTATAGCATGTGAGGCGTAGGAACTTCGTAGGGGAATCGTACGTTTAACGCCGGACAAACCCGCTTAAAATTGCGGTTCGTCATATAAGGAGTACCAATGAAACAAACACTAACTATTTTTCTGTTCGCAAGCCTGCTTCTGTTGACAGCCTGCGGAGGCGGCAAGGCAGAACCCACGCCGACCATTGACCCGAACGCGATACAAACTCAGGCAATCGAGACGTTTTCAGCGGTTCTGACTCAGACCGCGCTTGCCGCGCCCACCCAAACCCCTCTCCCCACTCTGACCGCCTCTCCCACCTTCGCGCCGTTTACCGCCAGCACCCCCATGACTCTGCCTGCCGTCACGCAAGCGGGGGTGGGCGTTGCGCCTACGGCGTCCTGTTACCAACTGCGCTTCGTCAACGACGTGACCATCCCCGATAACACGCCCATGGCGCCGGGGCAAGCCTTCACCAAGACTTGGCGTGTGCGAAATACCGGCACCTGCGCGTGGGAGGCGGGCTTCAAATTCGTGTTCGTCGGCGGGGAACAGATGAACGGCGCAACCTACACCCTGCCCACGGCTGTGCCTGCCAACACCGAAATTGACATCTCCATCCCCATGGTCGCGCCGACGAATAAGAGCGGATCCTTACGCGGCAACTGGCGCATGCAAACCGCGTCAGGACAATGGTTCGGCGACGAGGTGTATGTGATTATCGTCGTCGGCGGAGCGACGCTCACGCCCACAAAAGGTACGCCCACCAACACAACGGTCCCGCCTACCGCTACCAGCACCAGCATCCCACCGACTGCGACACAGCAACCCACCGCGACGCCTGAAACACCGACGACTGCCCCTTAACAAAACAAAAAGCGGACGAGTTGCGCTCGTCCGCTTTTTGTTTTCTCTTTGCCGTTCCACACCCCTGCCCCTCTCCCATATCGGGAGATGGGTTTGGGTGAGGGCGAAAAGCAACGCAAAGTGCACAGCAGGCAATCTCTGCAACAGAGTAAATCGGTAAATTAAATCCCTGCATTGCTCAGGGTGTTGAGCATCTGTGAAAGCGCGGCAGTGATGGCGGGATGCCTCACTTCAAAATGGTCAATCGCCGCCTGCACACGCTCCAGGAGCGATTCCGGGTTTTCCTGTGTGGGGTCGAGAAACTTTTGAATATCGGCGTGGAGGCGGGCAAGCATTTCACGTCCCTTCTCATCCACCGACGGGGTGCGGGCGAGTTCCTCCCGCAATTGTTCGAGCAGTTCGCGGAGCCTTTGTTCGGGCATAGGCGTTCTCCTTTCTGCCGGATTGCGACCTCATTCTTATTTTACAACTTTTTCCGCTACTTGCCGCCACAAGCCCCCGCTTGGAAAGAAAAAATCCAAAACTACTTGTGGTATCCTTAACTCACCCAAGGAGTTGACCATGACCATCACGGTCGAATTGCAGGGCGTCACGGCGTGCATCCTCCTTTCAGGCGGGATAGACTATGCTTCGCAGGAGGACTTCCGGCGCGCCAATCAGCAGGCGCTTTCTATGGAAGGTGTGCGCGAAATTCGCGTGGACTTCGCCCAGGCAACATTTCTAGACTCCTCCGGCATCCGCGCCCTGCTCGACCTGCAAAAACGAGCGGATGCGGCTGGCAGGGCTCTTGTGCTGGTCAATTGCAATTCGCACCTGCGCGAAATTTTCGAAATCGGCGGTTTCGACAAGGTCTTCAGGTTTGGCTGATACCACTCACAACACAGGGAAATAAACCATGAAACTCGATTACACCGAATTGGAAAACGGCATCCGCCTTATCAAGCTCGAGGGGAGGCTCGACTTGAATGGGACGTACAGTATCGAGGTCCAGTTTGTGAACCGCTGTGCGGGCGACGGCGTCCGCGTTCTGGTGGACCTGTCCGGGGTCAGTTACGTATCGTCGGTGGGCATCCCCATGCTGGTCAACACCGCCAAGTCGGTCGTGAGCCGGGGCGGCAAGATGGCGTTCCTCAATCCGCAGGAAAATGTGACCAAAGTGCTGGATCTGGTGGGCATCCCCAGCGTCATCCCCATTTATTACGACCAAAAAGCGGCAATCGAAAGTTTAAAATAGCCCGACGCCGCTCTTACAAATTATATATAATTTTCGTGGTACAATGGCAGCGAAACAGGAGCAAGCCATGTACACAACGATACTTTTCATCCTGCCCATTGCGATTGTCCTTTGGGCGCTATCCAAAACCACCGAGAAAGTGCTTGCCATTCGCCAACGCGAGCGCGAGGCAGGCAGGGAACCAGCCGTTTATTTGTAAACTGGAATTGGTTTCATTGGAGCGGCTCCGGAGACACCTCCGGAGCCTTTTTATTTTTGGACATCTCCCCGCCTCTTTCTCCGCCGGAGGCGGGTTTGGTCACGAACCGCCGCCCCCACTCTGATGCCTTTTACTCACCTCTCCGCCCTTCGCCCGGTAAAACGCCGCCCACCGCCTGTTGACTTCTTCCGTGGCTTGCTGACGCGTGTATCCGTATTTGACTTGCAACATGGTCAGGAATTTGTCCTGCTTGTCTGCCGCTTTGTCTATTTTTTTCAAATCATGCTCACCTAACAGGCTGAACCATTCCACCGTCTGCCCGCGGATGATTTTCCATTTTTGGTCGAATTTCGATTTTTGCACTTTCATTGCTATTTCCTCAGCGAGTAAATAATTAGTAGCGGTTCGGAGTTTGCGAGATTTCGTCTCTTGCTGACCATCCATTCCCCCGTTTGAATCGGCGCGAACAAAATTGTCAAACTCGTACATATTAATTGTACTACGGGATTCGCATCAAAACATGATTTTATGAATAAGTTACAAAATTCAAACGGTCACGTAGACAGTACATTCCGAAACTATTTCGTGTGACCATTTCTCATCCCAAGGAAAGAAGTCAAGTCATCATCAAACAAAATCTATCTTTAGAAAGTCAATGGCCACCATAAAAACTGTTATTCATGGATATGGAATACAAAGCATTTGTCCTGCTTGAATATAACGCGAATCGCTGAGATTATTGGCGGCAACAATTTTGTCAACGGATGTCGAGAAATTTATTGCCAATCTAAAAACATTATCTTTTGGCTGTACCAAATATGAACGTCCTTTTTCGATTCCAATATGGGCACAACAAGGGACGTTTATCCTCACCAATTGATTTACTACAAACACACCTTGATTGACGCGAGCATCACTGCTTCGAATATCATCTTCCAAAATATAAAACCAAGATGCGACACTCTGCAAAGTGTCATTAGGCTGAACAAGATATAAACAATAATTGGGCGAATTACTAACATTGGAAATTGCTGGAGCAAATGTTGCAGTAACAGTTGTCGCAATCTCTAAGGGCGTGACTACTGTTACAAGCGCAACTGAAGTCGCTGTAGACGTCTGTGCGACATCTTGAGGCAACAAATTGCTTGGTGTATTTAAAGGTAATGCAACTGTAGGTGTTGGCGATGTTTTTAGAAACCACACAGGCTTAAACAAAATTATTATGCACACAATCATCACCAACAAAACAGAGATAAAAATGATAGGCTTGAATTCAACGGGAAGTACTGTTGGAGGTGCGTCAATAATTGCTTTTAGAATTGTTCCACCTGTTAATGTAACTAAGCTAAGACCAAGACTGCCTATAGCGCCAGTCATCACACCAGTCACGGCAAGTTCTAAAGTCGCATCAAAAACTAATCCCTTCCACTCATCTTTTATATAGGTTAGTGTAAACCATTCCAAAAAATTTCTACTATATTGGATGATATTACCATCCGATTTCTCGTGAAGTTCACGTTTTTCCTTCCAATCTGAAATGATCTTAAAGGTTTCATCTCCTAAAGACACACACATACGACGAGGAGATGACACATTTTCCACCCCAACTGACTGTGCATGAAACACCTGGGAGAAATATTGATCGTAAAGAGGATGTACAGGGAGATTCAATTCACGGGTATAAATTTGCTGTAATTGTAATTGTTCTTCGTGCGAAAATAATCCAATAAAATCATACCGCCTAATTGGATATTCCGAATCATCACTTTCATATTTATATTCTGGCATATTTATATCGTCTAACACAGTAGTTATTGGCGCAATATCAATAAGTGAAGAGAATTCTTCAAAAAGTCTTTGAGTAATTTTCCAAGATTCCCGTCTCACTTCATAATCACCACTATTAACCAATCTGGCTATTCGCGAATCAGTAATTTGTTTTGTCCTATATTTATTAATAGTTTTTACAAGCAATGCATAGACAAACAAAAACAATATTGGGCTACCCACCATCGAATCTCGAAGCATTTGCACAAATGCGCTCGGAACTTCAAGAATATGATCGCGAACCGATGCATTCTCCTTTATTTTATTTGCATCAAGTAAATCAAGGATAAAAAGTGACAGGTCTAATAATATTGCTTGTCGTGGAGTATTATTTGAAGCCCGATCTTGTACCATTTCAGTCCTCCTAACCAACCCTACCCACGACAATATGGTTATATGATAACTTCAACATCCTGAATCCAAATAACAGGTTTACGAATTTATTCCGCATCATTTTCCCACCATCCCATCAACTCACTGAGCGGCAGGGATGGCGCCGCATCGCCCTGCCTGCCGGTGTTCCAGGTCACGATCAATTCCCGTTTGGCGCGCGTGATGCCCACATAAAACAGGCGCAGGCGTTCCTTGACGTAATCCAGCCGCGAGCGCATCGTTGCCGCGCCTTCCTCGTACCACTGGTATTCGTTATTCGCTTCCAACACCTTTAATTGTTCCAATGCTTCCGCTTCGAGATTCAACCCGCCGCGAATGAACCACTTCTCCGAAATAAATCTATCGCCCGGCATGTTCGAGGGGAAGTCATAGTTGTTCACCGACATCAAATATACACGATCCCATTCCAGCCCCTTCGCCTTGTGCATGGTCGTCACCACCACGCGCCCGCGATGCATCTCCGGGTCGAAGCCCGAATCGTCCGACGAGAAGCCGATGAAACGGCGTTCGTTCTTGGCAATGACCGCCAGTTCCGAAGTCAACTCAGGCAAACGCCAATCGGGGTGATCGTCCGCAACCTGCCGCAGCACCAGCGCCAGTTTATGCGCCAGCGCCAAATCCGATGCTTCGGTGAACACATCCTGCGCCAGCGTGAGAATCAACTGGTCAATGGGAAGCGTGACCGCGTTCAGCCAGCGTTGGACGACGACGCGGAACGCGCTCAATTCTTCGATGACCTGCTCCGCCTCGGACTCACCGATACCTGCCAGCCAGTCATTGGCATTTTGCGGCGCGATGAAGTTTTCCACATTTACCATCTTGCGGAGCAGGACAGTTACATAGTTGAGCAGTTGAGTAGTTGAGTAATTGCCCTGCTCCAAGCCGCTAGTTTCTTCGTCCCTACTTTCTACTCTTCCGTTCTCTAATTCTCTATTCCCTTTTCTCCAATCCCTCCTCCACACCTCGTACGCCTTCGCCAACTTTCTCGCAGAACTGGGGTCTGCCAGGTACGACAGCAGATAACTCAACGAGCCCGCCGCGGCGCGCGTCTCAGACGTGGACGAAATCAACTCAATCGGCTCGATGCCGCGCTGTCGCAGAGCATTGACCACCTCCACGCCGCGCTGGTTGCGCGGGACGAGAATGGCAACCGTCGGCTGTTGTTCGAGGGGGACATCGGCAAACGAATCGAGATAATTCTTGACCGACTTGGCGACCGCTTCGAGTTCCTGTTCGGGCGTGAATTTGGTGGGAATAAATTTGATGGCTTCGGGATTATCGGGCGGATTCTGCTGCGGGTCGTCGGCTGGGACAGGTTCGATGTGCGGCGGCTGGAGGGCGTCGCGCGCTTCGGGGACGGGATGCGAGGTCATCACCCAGTCAATGAGGTGATTTGCCAGCGCGATGATGGACGGCTGGGAACGTCCCGACTCGGGCATGGGGATGCTGGGATTGTTTTCGATGAAGGCGCGCAGGAGGTCGGGCGAGGCGGTGGTGAAGGTCTCGAAGATGGCTTGGTTGGGGTCGCCGACTCTAACCCAATTTCCTCCCAAATTGCTGGTTGAGCAGTCCCGCTGCTCTTCGCGGGACGTATCGAAACCAGCAGTCTCATGCAACCCGCTGGTCTCGGTACGGTCTCGGCTATCGCCTCGACCTACTCGACCAGCGGGTCCACCAGATAATAGAGATAATATCCTCTCCTGCGTCAGGCTCGAGTCTTGCGCTTCATCTTCGAGGATGAAGGGATAGCGGTATTGCAGACGCGCGAGGTATTCTTCGTCGGTTTCGAGGAGGGTGAGCGCGAGGCGGATGAGGTCGTCGAAGTCCACGGCGCCGCGATAGGCGAGGGCACGCTGGTAGTCGGCGTAGATGCTCCAGCCGAGTTCGGCGAGAGGCAGAGGGGAGGGAAAGGCATCGAGTTTGGCACGCAGGCTTTCGGGAGTCAGGAGGCGGTCTTTGGCGGAGCGGATGAAGGCAAGGGCGAGGGAGTCCAATAAATTGGGGAGTTGCTCGCGCTTGACCCAATCCCGTTTGGAATTGTCGAGGGCGGGGTCGAGATATTCATCCAATGAGTGATTTGCCAGCCAGGCGTTGACCGCTTCGCGGCGGATGAAGCCCGCCTCGCGTTCGTCAATGATGCTGAAGCGTTCCTCAAGTCCGACGCGCGCAGGCTTTTCGCGGACGATGTCATGCGCCAGCCCATGCAGTGTGCGGACGCGATACTTGTAGAGCGCTTGCAGAGGGTTGTCGAAGAATTTTTTGATGCGCGCTTCGAAGTTGTCCACCGCCGAGTTGACGAGGGTGACGATGAGCACTTCCTGGTCGTCGCCGAGCCAGCCTTCGCGGATGATCTTGGCGGCGAGCGCGGAGAGGATGTGCGTCTTGCCCGCGCCGGGGACGGCAGCAATGCCGAGGCGTCCGCCGCTGTAGCGGAGGATGTCTTGTTGGGAGGGGCGGGGGGTGAAGTCGGTCATCACTGACAGTACTTACGCAGTTGAGAAAATAGAACATTGACAACACAAAAGGGACGTCTCAGAGATAATTGAGTTTGCAAAAAACCACCTCTCTGAACGGTGAAACACCATGACGTCCCGTCTCTA
>Ga0101944_10003372_pt1 | contig 22539 bp, 22 predicted proteins | sample DewCreD2012metaG_FD_75245 | JGI IMG/M metagenome (GOLD analysis project Ga0101944, IMG submission 75245) | Hot spring sediment bacterial and archeal communities from British Columbia, Canada, to study Microbial Dark Matter (Phase II) - Dewar... ... | reverse complement strand
TGATTCAGACAATAATCAAGAATAATTTTTTCAGCCCTGACTTTATCCTCAGAATATTGGAAGCCTGGGAGAGGCCGCACAGGATAATCCTCTGTAATCGGAACGGGGTTGTCCCGGAAAGCGCCATAAACGGTATGGCTACTCAAGTACAAAACATGCTTAAGCTTAGCCTGAAGAAAGGCTTCCAGGACATTCCGCGTACCATTCACATCCACATCTTCAACCATTCTACGCCGATGAGAAGGTTTTACGATAAAAGCCAGATGAATCAGTGTATCAACCGTCTTATCTTTAAATATATCCTGTAATGGAGTTAAAATACTTCGAGCATAGAAGATCAGTTTTTTCGCTTGAATCCCGGGAGGCCTTATATCAATGCCAATAATACTTTCAATATGTGGGAGACCATCCAGACGGATCAGCAAGCGTTTGCCGATATAGCCAGATACTCCTGTTATAACGACGTTCAAACGCCCTTTTTCTCCTGTCACCATTTTTAGATCAAAACCGGAGTCAATTTTTTACCGGAGTGTCAATTACTTCAAAGCTTAATTTACCGATTCCCTCGGCTATAAAACCAACCCTTATTCTGTGGGGCTCATCGGTCAACGTAACGCCCCTGACCAGAACAGTCAGCGCTTTGTTCATTGAGAGGGTAAAAGGTTTATCTTTACTGACACTGTTGAAAGGAATCTCTTCAGAATTAACCAGATAAAACGAATTTTCTCTGGGTATTTCCCTGCCATCTAGCTCCAGAGGTAGCAATTCGGTTCCGTATCCTGATCCAAGAGTATTTTTCAACTCAAACTGGAATCCATGATCATTATTGCGCAAACTACCCTTAACATATAATCTTTTTAAAAGGAAAGAAGGTACAGAAACCATGTTTGATTCCTCCGTAAAATTCAACTCAGATTATCCACTGTGTAACTGGCGAAAAAATGCCCTGCAGGATTGTACAGCTTCATCCGGTAAAAGATTCACTTTACCGATTGCCAAACTCAGGTAATATATCCTGGCTGTCTTTTCCAGCATTTCACAAACTGTAAACGCCTCTCGTAAATCCCTCCCTACGCCGATTGCCCCATGGTTGGCAAGGATCGCAGCATTACAATCCTCCAGAGCTTCAAGTACATTGTTGACCTGCTCTTCGCTGCCTGAAGCAGCATATCCTGCCACCTTAATTTCGCTACCCATGACTACCACCTGATCTTCCAGAATAGGGGGAATCTCAAGATGCGCTACCGCTAATGCGCTGGCGTACACCGAATGAGTATGTATCACTGCGTTGACGTTTTTACGCTTCTGATAAATCCCAATGTGCAACATGGTCTCAACTGAAGGCGGTAAGTCTCCCTCAACCGGCTCAGCCTCAAAATCGATGATCTGAATATCATCTGGCTCAAGCAAGTCATAATATCGGGAGGTCGGTGTTATTGCCAGCAATTCTCTGCCATTCTCCGGCAGAAGGCGCAGGCTCACATTTCCTGAAGTCCCAACTACCAATCCTCTTTCCGCCATTTTTCTGGCAGTAGTCAGTACCAGTTTTTTCTCTTCCAGCCACTTACTCAATTCAGATCCCTGCCTATCATTTTTAGTTTGTGAAAAGTCGATAGCCATTTTTCATATAGTTCTCCATATTCATTCGCCAGAACTGGTGCTGGTTCAACTATCTCTGTCACTGCTTTCATACAGGTCATCGCTTCAAAGAGGTTGGAATATAACCCCGCACCAGTCGCAGCCAGCATCGCCGCTCCTGAACCGGAAGTTTCAGCCAGTTTGCTGAACTGTATCGGACGGTTAAGCACAGCCGGTAATATCTGTTTCAGACAATTACACCTGACCAAACCTCCACCCATAGCAATACTGGTCATTTCGACCCCTGCCGTTTCTTCCAATTGCTGGCAATTAGCCTTCACGGCAAACGCTACATTCTCTAAAGTTGCCCTCGCAAGATGATTCCGCCTGATGTTTGTTGCACTGAAGGGGATCGGCAGGATAAAACCACCCCACCGAATCTCAAGACGTGACATATCCATGGCTTCAGCTCCCACAAAAGCCATTACCCCTTCTGCTCCAGGAGAGACCTTCGCTGAGATAGCATCCAGATAATCAAATCCATTACCTTTATCTTTACCTCCGTCACCAAAATACAATTCTCTCAACCAGTTCATTGAATTGCCTGTTTCTCCGCAATTGCTTTCCAGAATCCATTTTCCTTCAAACAGATGACAACCGGTCCAGATACGGCATTCTGGATCAAAAACCGGTTTTTCAATAATCATATCCACCGGCGTACTCCAGCCGGAGATAATCCCTGTTTGTCCGTTTTCGCTTAACCCAAGACCAAGCAACCCGCAGATTGTATCTGGCGCTCCCTGAATCACCGGAATTCCTGCAGGTAAGCCAAGATCCTCTGCCACTGACCGCTGAACTTCCCCTGCCAGGCTCCCTGCTGGTCTGATTTCCGGATATAGATTGGAGGGTAATCCAGCAAGAGCGAGAATTTCTTCAGAGACGCTTCGATTTCTCACATCCGCGAGCCCTGTTTCAATTGCTGAACAGATCTCTCCACACCTGTTACCGGTTAGTCGAAATATAATCCAATCGCTAATGGTCAGAACGGTGTTTATCTTTTCGAATAACCCTAGGTCATTGTTTTTAAACCATAATAATCTGGCAGGCACAAACATTAAGGAAGGAAGGTGACCAGTAATATTGTGAATCTTCCTCCTATATCTGGCGTCCAGAGCAAGACCTTCAGCAATTGCCCTCAAATCTGTATTCGGACCAGCATAGAGCTCTTTTCCAGCTTTATCGAGGAAAACAACTCCTCCCCTCTGGCTGGTAGCGCTTATCCCCGCTATTTCCTCTGCACGTGCGTCCGCTGAATACAATGCTGATTGAATGCCTTCACAGATGTTTTTCCAGAGTAATGCACAATCAAACTCCCGAATTAAAGAAGAATCATCTGTCCGATTTTGATACACATAATCTTTAAGTGAACAGGACTTCAACTTGCCTGTAGCATCAAAAACCAGACATTTAACCTTCGTTGAGCCGGCATCAATCACCAGCAATAATCTATCTCTCATCAGTTCTCCAGACTTCCGGGTTGATCAGATTCACCGGTTTTAATCCGTCCAGAAATCTTAAAATATCCCTGGTTATCATTTGAGAATATCTTGCAATTGTATTATCAGTTGCTCCTCCAATATGTGGTGTTAAAATTACATTCGGAAATTTCAGCAATGGGCTCCTGTTAGATAATGGATGAGTATCAAACACATCAAAAGCTGCACCGGCAATTCTGCCATCCTTCAACGCTTCAAGCAATGCAGATTCTTCCGCTATCTCCCATCCCGCCGTATTGATAAAATAAACACCCTGCTTTAAAAATGCCAGTCTTTGAGCATTCAGCATACCTCTTGTTTCATCCGTTACAGAGCAGTGAACAGAAATAAAATCGGCCTCTTTCAAAAGCTCATCAAGGGATACTGGCTTAGCTCCCCTGTCTTCTATCTCCGATCCGTTAATATATGGGTCGTAAACCAGCACGTTCATCTCAAGCGCCAGCATTCTACTGGCTACCTCTCTGCCGATAGCCCCGAAGCCAATAATCCCGATAGTCTTACCGCACAATTCGGTACCCCTCAACGAAATATAAGGTCCTACTGGATCAATCCATCCACTCGATTTAACCATACTGTGTGCTTCGGGAATATGCCTTGCCAGAGAAAGTGCCAGTCCGATTGTCAGTTCTGCTACTGCAATACTATTTCTGCCCGGTGTATTGATGACTGGTATCCCATGGCGAGTGGCAGCTTCTATATCTACATTATTCACGGAACCCCGGCAAACCCCGATCAGCCGCAGGCGATCGGCAGATTCAATTACTTCTTCAAAAATAAAATCGGCTTCAATCACCACAATCCCGGCATTCCGGTTTTGAATGTAGTCAATTAATTCTTCCGGTTCGATCAGCTTGCGGCTTTCGGTCCAGCTCCGGTAAATCACACCAATCCGTGAGCTTAAGAGATCAAGCGAATGACTTTCAAATGGAGCCAGGATAAGAGCATTCACACTCAATACCTCCTGTTCAACCAGCCTTATTCCTCCGATAGCCTGTATTCAGCTAATAATCAGTTATCGTTAAACTCAAAACTTGATCACTTTATTCCCTGCAGGCTCCATGCAGCCTGCGTTGATCACATCCAGAGCAGCCTGAACATCTACTTCTGTATCGATACAGCCATCCTTGACCAGGGGAATGATTACTATCACCGGCAGTTCGATTAATTCGGCGAGATCTTTTACCCCCTCCACCCCTTCTCTGAGCTCCTTTTCGCAGGCAACCGCCACAATAGCCCGGGGTTTCTTTTCCTGAACATATTTCAATGCCAGATGCCCGCCGGGGGCTACACAAACCCCTTTATAGCCTGCTTCCAGCGCCGCTCCGCGCAGGATATTCACAACACACTCAGTATTGCAGGCAGCACATTGGAGACCCTCCTGATTATAACTGGCACGACAGCTACTGCTCTGCCGCAGGCAATGTGGTAATAATAGAATCCGCTCATATGGTGCAATACTCATAAGCTCCTGTAAATTATCCATTTCTAGCCTCCAGAGAAGCCCTGTACTGACTTAGTACCAGGAGAGGGAAATAAATTCGATAAAGGTCGTATCTCAGGTAGAAAGCTCGCGGGAAGCCAGTACCTGTGTATTGTTCTTCAGTCCAGGTACCATCTGCATTTTGTCTCTCCAGCAGATAGGCTATCCCTCTGGCTACAGCTTGATCCTCATATTTGCCCGCTGACATCAGCCCAAGCAGAGCCCAGGCTGTTTGAGAAGCCGTACTCGCCCCATTCCCCCTCATTCCCGGATCAGCGTACGTCTCACAGGTTTCTCCCCAGCCGCCATCGGAATTCTGATGAGCAATCAACCAGTCCACCGCCCGGTAAATATATTTCTGCGCCATATTTTCACGCGCAGCTTTTAAGCCCGCCAGCACCTGCCCGGTTCCATAGATATAATTAACCCCCCACCGACCATACCAGCAACCATCGGATTCCTGCGTCCTCTTCAGGTATTCGATCGATCTTTCCACAGCAGGAGTTTTTCCTTCAAAAGCAGCAAGCAATTCAATGGCATGGGCGGTAACATCCGCGCTTGTGGGATCGAGTGGCGTCATAAAATCTGCATATGGTACATTTGCCAGTATCTGCCGGTTATTATCCCGATCGAAAGCAGCCCAACCACCATCTTTACTCTGCATCGCTTTTATCCAGTTGCACCCCCTCCTGACTGCCTCCCTGACTGACTTCTCAGATTCGGTGCCGAGATTTATATTTAGAAGCAATCTGCACACCACTGAGGTATCATCAATATCAGGGTAAAAATCATTGCAAAATTCAAAAGACCAGCATCCCGGTGGCGTGGCAGGGTTTTTTATTTTCCAGTCACCCGCCACACGGATTTCTTTCTGAAGCAACCATCTGGCTCCCTTCTGGAGTGCAGGGTGATCGGCAGGCAAACCCGATTGTCTTAAGGCAAGCAATGACCAGGCAGTATCCCAAACCGGTGAGACAGCCGGTTGAAGTCGCAGAGTTTGCTCATCTTCAATAATGAATACCTGAAGCCCTTCCATCCCCTTTTTAATAACAGGATGATCCAGCCCGTAGCCCAGCGATTTTAGAGCAATCAACGAGTAAACCCAGGGGAGCATGATTCCTCCCCAGCTTCCATCTTTTTCCTGATGCTCTACAACCCATCTTTCGACCCTTTTTAAAGCTATACTTCGGAACGGTTTAAGATGAAGTTTTTCCATTGCCTTCAAAAAGTAGTCCGCTGCGAGGAAAAAACTTTTCCAGCTAAGAGGCTTCCCCCACTCAGCAGGTTTGAAATGCCTGCGTCCCACAGGCTCCAGATACAATTCATCTATTCCCAAACCAACCGGCACCTGACAAACTGGTCGGGTGCTCAGCACAATCATCAGAGCCAAGATCGTTTCCCGCGACCAGCTGGCAAATTCATAGATGTTGAAATAAAACCAGTCGGGTAAAAATACCAGTTCAGGAGGAATGGATGGCGTACCCCGATAGTCAAACTGCCCGAAGACTGCCAGCCAGATGCGAGTGATAGTATTGGCTTTCATCACTCCCCCACGGGATAAAATAAATTCTCTGGCCTTCTGCATGAACCCCTCAGAGGCGGATATTCCGGAAAGCTTAAGCGCAAAATAAACCTGGATTGAGACATTCAGGTCGCCGGGACCTCCATGGTAAGCACTCCAGGAACCATCCTGATTTTGCCGGCTTGTCACATAGGTGACCACCTTAGCCTTTTTCTCAGCATCCACCTTGCCGGTCATAAAATACATCAGCGGAATATAGCCTGCTGCAACACTCGCATCGGCTTCCAATTCCCCGACCCAGTATCCATCTGGATTCTGGATTTTCAGTAAATAATCACGCGTTCTTTGAATGGCTTCATCCAGCAACCTGATCTGATCTCTTGAATCAATTGTCGATACGGTGTCCCTGATCATGCTCATGCATAACCTCCTGAGTATCATATCCGGATACAGTTTTACCTGGCATAGCCATTTTCCCTGAACCATTTCACCGCATCCTCAAATGCCACCTCTACCGGAGTTTGAGGCATTCCCAGTTCTCTGACCGCCCGCGAACAATCGAAATGTCTGAACTTCCTGGAAGCCCTGACTGCAGCAACAGGTATCCGCGGATACCTCCTCAATAACGTGCCTTCAGCAAATTCATCAACATAGCCAGCAAATAAAGCTATACGATATGGGATATCGATGCGAGGAGCTTTAATCCCGGTAATCCGTTCAAGTATGCTGAAAATTTCCCTTAAAGTTAAATTCCGATTCCCCAGCAAATATCGGGTGCCTGGTTTTCCTTTCTCCAGAGCCAAAATATGTCCCTTTGCTACATCGCGGACATCCACCACGTTCAAACCGGTATTTACGCAGGCGAACATTTTCCCGTTCAGATAATCCACGATTATTCTGCCAGTAGGAGTGGGTTTTACATCACAGGGTCCAATTGGCGTGGTCGGATTGACCACCACCACAGGTAATCCTTCTTTACACAGCTTAAAAACCAGGTTTTCCGCTATGAATTTGGATTTTTTATAATCACCCGGAATACTGCTTATATCGCACACAACATCTTCGTTGCCTCTTCCGTCCGGTCTGACACCAACCACAGATTCGGAGCTGGTATAAACGATTCTCTTTACACCCTTCACACGAGCAGCATTCAGAATATTCTCAGTTCCTCTGACATTCGTTTCATAAATGATCCCCGGATACTTTGCCCAGAAGGTATACAGGGCAGCAGTATGGAACAAGGCTTCACAGCCATCGAGTGCTTTCTCCAGAGAAGCCCTGTCCAGTAAATCCCCTTCTGCCACGTCAAGATCAAGCCCTTCCAGGTATTTTAAGTTACTGCCTTTCCTCACCAGCGCCCGCACCTGATAACCCTGATTGATAAGTTCGCGTATTAGATTACCACCAATAAACCCGGTTGCTCCTGTTACCAGTACTTTCATAGCTTCTTACTGCTCTCCCAGACACTCTGTGATCAGCTCTTTGACAGCAATTGTCAGATTCTTTCTGGCAGATCGAGAATTACGATAGAGATTCACCAGATTTCTCAATACATCGGGATGTCTTACCAGGCATCCCGCCAGCTTTCGGAAAGATATCCTGCCATGCGAAAAGATACTGTTTAAGAAGGTTAAATCATCGCAGACCAGATCAGAAATAGACCGTACTACAATGCATTGAATCCCCAGATTCGAAGCAGCACGGGCTATCCAGTAGCTCTCCATATCCACCACGGTTGCCAGATACTCCCGACACAGATGTCCTCTGGCTGCCTGAGTTGCACAAATTTCTGCTGTGGTGACTCCCTTACCATATAAATAACGGAATCCATGCTTCCTGCTCGTTTGAGCCTGCTGGACGACCTTTTGATAAACTGGCTCTGTAAAAGCCGTTAAATCTACGCTCTCCTCTTTGCTTTCACTCGTGGATATGCTGGAATAATAGACCACATCACCAATTTCCAGATGATCAACCAGTGCACCTCCGAATCCGCATGATACCACAGTATTTATAGGGAATTTGTCCAGAACACACTTTGTAGCCTCCAGAGCTTTTTGCTTACCGACACCTGTTTTTACGAGTAAAGCTTTTTTCGAATGGAACATGCCTTCATAAATTCGGCTCGCTTTATGATGGTAAATATTTTCCACAGTCATCTGGTGTTTCAATTCTTTGATCTCTTCTTCAATCGCACAGAAGACAGCAAACATCTCTACGTCACATGAGATTATTTAAAATAAATACCCCTGATCGTCTTCCATAAATTGGGCAGGCTGGCTTTCATTGCAGATAATGCGCTGGCTTCGAATCCACAGTGCACCATGCAGTTGGCACAGCGCGGATCATTGCCAACTCCGTATTTACTCCAGTCTGTCCTTTCCATAAGGTCTTTAAAAGTCGGGAAATGCCCGTCTGTAATCAGATAACAGGGCATTTTCCAGCCTTTCGGGTTCCTTGTGGGAGTGCTCCACGGTGTGCATTGTAACTCCAGCCTCCCCGCCAGAAATTCAAGATAAAGGGGCGTGTTAAAGAAGGGAACCTCTTTCCGCATTTCATAAACCGGTAGAAAAGCCTGAGTCATTTCCCGGCGAGAAAGAAAACAATCTTCTTTAACCGCTTCATAGCTAAAAGCCGGGGCAACCATGATGCCAGTCACCGGAATGCCAGCCAGCAGGGTAAATAGCTTTCGGATTTCCTCAACACTGCTTTGCCTGTAAATAGTGGTATTTATCAGAACCTGAAATCCCCTTTTCCTGGCAGACCTGATAGCCGAGATCGCCTTTTCAAACACACCTTTTCGTCCGGCGATCTTATCATGTGTCTCTGCCATGCCATCCAGATGTAAGACCAGAAAAAAATGAGGATCCGGTTGAAAGCGATCGAGCGAATTCTCCAGAAGTAGTCCATTGGTACAGAGATTGACAAACCTTTTCTGCTGGATAATACGCTTTACTATCTGGTCAATTTCGGGATGCAAGAGGGGTTCTCCTCCTGTGATGCTGACTATAGGAGCCCCAGCTTCCTGTACACTCGTCAGACATTCTTCCAGACTTAAAGTCTTATCAAGAATATCCTGATATTCCCGGATTCTACCACAGCCTGCACAGTGCAGATTGCAACGAAAAAGCGGCTCCAGCATCAAGACCAGCGGAAAACGCTTTTTACCCAGCAGTTTATTCTTTAAAAGATAACCCGATAATGCTACTGAAAGTTCTCGAGGAAATCCCATTACTCCCCCTGTGACTTGCGCAAAAAGGGCGTATATTTGAGTTCACTGAGATTGGCAGCCCCGATACAGAACATTGCTATCTTCAAAGTCTCAATAACGGTGTTTAAATAATCCACAACCTCTGCAGGAGAATTAACCGCAGCCTGCAATAACGGAATTGCCATACCCACCGCATCCGCCCCCAGAGCAATCGCTTTAGCAACCTCAATCCCGTTACGAATTCCACCGCTGGCAATGATTGGCAAACCCGGCGCCGCTTTCCGCACCATTAACAGAGATTCAGCAGTCGGTATTCCCCAGCCGCCGAAAAATTCCCCCGCCTTTCTCAATACACTATTTGATGCCCGCAGTCTTTCTATTTCGCTCCAGCTTGTTCCCCCCGCCCCCGCCACGTCTATCCCGGCAACACCAGCTTCTTTTAACTTCTGGGCAACCTCTTCCGAGATGCCGTAACCCACCTCTTTCACCACCACTGGAACAGGTAATTCACTGCAAACCGCTTTGATCTTTTCAATTAATCCGGCAAAATTTCCGTTTCCGCCTTCCTGAAGCGCTTCCTGTAGGGGATTCAAATGAAGTATCAAACCATCTGCTTCGATCAGTCGCACCAGTTTAAGACATTCTGCAGCACCGTAGCCGTAATTGAGCTGGACAGCTCCAAGATTGGCAAAGAGTAAAATATCGGGAGCAACGTCCCTAACCTGATATGTCTGCACCAGCTCGGGCGAGCGGGTTAAGCACCTTTCAGAACCTACTCCCATGGCAAGACCCAGTTTTTGCGCAGCTATAGCCAGATTGCGATTGATCTGGACAGCCTCCTCAATACCACCTACCATAGGAGAAATCAATAAGGGAGCTGACAGGTGCTTCCCGAATAATGAAGTGGAAAGGTCAATAGCAGATAAATCTATCTCCGGTAAAGCCTGATGAACAAAGCGATATTTTTCTAAACCGGTTGAAACCTCTTTGAATTGCACCGGTTGTTTTAAAGCTATTTCCAGATGCTCTAATTTGCGGCGATGGTGAGAACTATCCTGATTTGGATTCATGTAACGGACTTCCTAAAATTCTCTGCCAATCAGAAAATCAATCAGCTCATCTGCCTCATCTTTTGCCTGAGCAGAAATGGGTAAACCGTGCAAAATCTGCTTCGCAGATCCACAGTAACTTTCCACCATTCTCTGTGCTGCTTCCCGGGCTTTACACCCTTCCAGGATTTCAAGTACCCTGCTTACTTCCCCCTCATCCAGTGAACTGAACATATAAATTTCGATTAACTCGTGCTTCAATGCTCCAGAAGTGTTTTCCATGCCATAAACCACCGGAAAACTTTTCTTCCTCCGCCGGATGTCATTTCCCGCTGGTTTCCCGGTCTCCTTCTCATCTCCCCAGATTCCCAGAATATCGTCTCTTATCTGAAATGCCAGCCCCAGTTGATGACCAGCATCCCTGAAAGCCGATATCATTTCAGGATTATCGGTGCCAAGCATGGCTCCAATCTCCATTGAACCCGACAGGAGAGCCACTGTTTTCCCTTCAATCATCATCAGATAATCTTTTACTGTTATGTCAAATCGCTCCTCATAACTGATATCCAGATACTGACCTTCAATCAACTTCAGGGTGATTTCATCCAGACGCTCACCAACGCGACACCGCTTATCTATTGTGATCCCATCCCTTTCCAGACGTGCCAGTGCAACATTTGCCAGTATCCGCATCGCCGTGCCCGCATTAATCGCCTGAGCCTTCCCCCAGATCGTCCAGACGGTCGGACGATGCCTCCGTTCCCGATCATTATCCTGAATATCGTCGTGAATCAGTGAGAAATTATGTACCAGCTCCAGTGCGGCTGCAGCCGGCAGAGCAACGTGGTAATCCTTGCCTGCAGCTTCACAGGAAAAAAGGCACAGAGCTGGACGAACCGCTTTGCCTGCACCGATCTGCACCGGTCTACCGTTCTCATCAATCCAGCCGAGGTGATAACGCATCATCTCGTAAAGCCCGGATTCACGGCTGTTAATCACCGACTTAATTTCTGCTTCAATATCGCTCCGATATTTATCCAGGATCCTCGGTAAACTCATAAGCCCTCCTGCGATTGAACAGATGAACCACTGAAGAGTTCCGGGTAAGATGACCGAATATACTGCACTATTCCTTCTGAATCAAGATTAAATAAAGAGCGGAACAATTCTTGAGGACCGTGTTCGATAAAGCAATCGGGCAAACCCAGAGATCTGATTTTAATACCTGGCAAACTGCTCTGGTTAACCAGTTCACTTACTGCACTGCCAAATCCGCCGCAAAGCGTATTTTCTTCTACTGTCAGCAGATTGTGCGTTTTTTCGATCTGAGAAATAATCAGTTCCGAGTCCAGAGGTTTGGCAAAAAGTGCATTAATTACCGCACAATCTATTCCTTCATAAGATAATATTTCAGCCGCTTTCAGAGCGCTTAAAAGCGAATGACCTATCGCTACAATCGTCAGGTCTTTGCCTTCCCTGATCAATTTGCCCTTTCCGATCGGCAATAAGCTTAATTTTTCCGGCAAGATGCGATTCTGAATATTTCCCCGGGGATAACGGATGGCAAACGGTTTGCCAGAGGAAACGGCAGTAAAAAGGAGATCCCTTAGTTCCCCTCCATCTGCCGGTGCGGCAACTACCATGTTCGGCACACAGCGCAGGTAGGAAATATCCAGCGAGCCCTGGTGTGTTTTGCCATCCTCGCCCACTATGCCAGCCCTGTCTATGGCAAATATCACAGGTAGATTCTGCAAACAGACATCATGGATGACCTGATCATAGGCACGCTGGAGAAATGTTGAATATATAGCAACTACAGGGATATACCCCTGAGTTGCCAGCCCCGCCGCCAGTGTTACTGCATGTTGCTCGCAGATGCCTACATCGAACACCCTGTCTGGGAAATCCCTGGCAACGCTGGAAAGTCCGGTCCCATCCAGCATGGCGGCACTGATTGCAACAACCTTTTTATTCTCTGCCATGATTTTTCCCATGGCTTCACCAAAAACCTGGCTGTAGGTAAGCGATGAAGCCTTTTGCGTACCATTAGGTGCAATCCCGTGGTATTTGACTACATCGGTTTCGGCAACCGCATAACCCTTTCCCTTCTGGGTTAATACATGGATCAGAACGGGTTTGGTATCCAGGTCTCTTGCTCTGATCAAAGCGGCTTCAATTTCCCTGATATTGTGCCCGTCCAATGGCCCCAGATAAGTAAAACCGAGCTGTTCCCAGAAAGCATTCGGAAGCAGGACTCTTTCAACACTGCGTTTCATGCTTTTGCTCAACCTCCAGGCAGATTGCCCGAAGGGTAGCCGCGAGAAAGCCCCCTTCACCCTCTGTTTGGCATGAGCGTAACGCACATCCAGCCTGACCCTGTTCAGCCATCTCGCCAGTGCCCCTACACTGGGAGAAATAGACATACCATTATCGTTTAAAACTACGATCAGACGAGTACCGAGTTGTCCGGCGTGGTTGATTGCCTCGAATGCCATGCCCGTACCCAGTGAACCATCCCCGATAACAGCGATCACATGGTAATTTCCACCATCCATATCCCGTGCCAGAGCCATGCCGAGAGCGGCTGAAATCGAATTGCCAGCATGTCCAGTGCCAAAGGCATCGTGCTGACTTTCGCTCCTCGCCGGAAAACCCGAAAGACCACCGTACTGCCTGATCGTCGGGAAGCTCGCTCTTCGACCAGTCAGTATCTTATGTGCATAACTTTGATGCCCCACATCCCAGATTATCTTGTCCACCGGGCTGTTAAAAACCCTGTGTAATGCGATAGTTAACTCCACAACCCCCAGGCTTGATGCCAGATGCCCCCCGTTATTTGAAACCACCTCAATCATCTGAGCCCGAATTTCAGACGCCAGTTTTGTCAGCTCGGATTCACTCAGAGATTTCAAATCTCGTGGAGAATTGATTCTATCCAGTATCCTCTCCATTGCTTTCTCCACTTCTGCCTCTTCGTTTATTTGAGAACCGGTTCACCTGATGGATATGCTCATCAGCAAGAGCCGGTCTTACCAACAGCAGTTTTTTCTTCTATCTTGTGCTCAATATAATCTATGAACCCCTGCATATCGCGGATATTTCTCATCTCTTTATCCACCAGCTCAATGCCGTAGATATCTTCAAGTGACACCAGAATATGAACCACTCCCAGCGAATCAACACCTAGATCTTTGAATGTCGCCCGGGGATTAAGTCCAGAACATTTTCGATGAGTCACTTTTTCAATCAAATTTTCCAATGTCTCCTCAACAGTTGAAAACCACCTGTCCATTTTACCGCCTTTCTCGTACCCCTATCAGTAATATACCATGCACCACTGCAAAGAACTCGGTGATTATACCTAGAATTTCTATGTACCTAGATTATCTAGGTATACCACGACTCTTGATTTTTGTCAATGCCGAAATAAAAAGAGGCTGTGCCACTTCCAAGGCAACCAGCCTCTTGTTAGATAAACAGAAGTTGAGTTTTCCTGTTATTTGCTCTTACCGATCCTGAATATTTTAGTCCCGCAGGTCGGGCAGGTACCTTCAGTAGCAGGCTTTTTGTTCTTCATAACGATGCTTTTGGGATTTTTCATCTCTTTCTTAGCGCGGCACTTGACGCAATATCCTTCCATCTGGTTTTACCTCCCTTTTTTTCTCAAACAATAAGACATTTTATGCTGAATGTCAATAGCCTTGCGAATCTGGCGTTTTCTTTTTCCTTATCCATTTAACAGATATAATAAAACTAAACTAAAAAAGGAGGACATGATGGCGACTTTAGAAGAATTACAGGCAAGAATCCAGCGGCTGGAAGATATTAAAGAGATCGAACGACTTCAAAAAATCTACGGCTATTACCGGGATTATGGTGAATGGGAGAAGATCGTGGATCTCTTCAGCGACAACGCGGAATCCGTGGAAGTAGCTGACCATGGAGTTTACAAGGGCAAAGAAGGCATCCGCAGATATTACATAGAGCTGATTAAAGGCGGAAAAGACGCTAAACCACGCCTGGGCGTGATGTCTATCGCTCTCCAGTTGCAGGGCGTTGTTACCATCATGCCGGATGGCGTGAATGCCAAAGGAAGATGGTATGGTTTTCTTATGGAGGCCAGACCTACACTCTCCCTGCATGAAGGTGAACTCAGACAAACCTGGGCACACGGAATCTACGAGAATGAATACGTCAAAGAGAACGGCAAATGGTATTTTAAGAAGCTTCACTTCTTCCTCAATTTCCGCACTCCTTACGAAGATGGCTGGTTAAAAACTCCGGTAGTCGGTCAGCACGGACCCGATCCCAGAGTACCACCAGACGCTCCCCCTACCACCTGGCATCCCTACCCATCCGGATATCATTTCCCAGTTCATTTCAAGCATCCCATTACGGGCAAATAAAGCTGCATATACCTTGACAGCAAAATAAGAAAATAAATAAAGGGGATGAAAAAATGGATCTGGAAGAACTGGAAAAACGAGTAACCCTTCTGGAAGATATTCAGGAAATCGAAAATCTGCAAAGAATCTACGGTTATTACTTTGATAACTGTATGTTTCAGGAAGTGATCGACCTTTTTTCGGAGAATACCGAGTCGGTGGAAATAACCGATCATGGTGTCTTCAAAGGTAAAGAAGGTGTGAAAAGATTATACGGTGGTATGATCGGCGTAAAGCGCCCGGGGTGGATCTTCTTTGAAGTCATGCAGGAACAGGGCGTGATAGAAGTCGCTCCTGATGGTAAAACTGCAAAAGGCAGATGGTACACCCCAGCCTTTGAAGCCAGACCCTTTGGTGGTACCATGAAGCAAACCTGGGAATTCGGAGTTTATGATAACGAATATGTAAAAGAAAATGGCAAATGGTATTTCAAAAAACTGCATTGGAACCTGACCTTCTGGACCTCATATGAAGCGGGCTTCTTAAAAGTTCCCAAACTGTCAGATACTCCTTTTCCCAATGCAGATGCTCCGGCGACCGCTTACCATCCGTATCCATCCGGCTATCACGTGCCTTATCCTTTCAAGCATCCAATCACTGGCGAATGATGCTTAATCTCTGCAACAACATATTCTATGTGAGGAGGGCTGGGAAACGCCCTCCTCACATCTCCTGTTATCCGCAATTGATTATCGCCTGATAAGAAATTTACGGTCTAATATTCAGGAAAGTGATGTTGTCACAAGATAATCACCAAATCTCGAACAGGATTGATTAAGTACGCCTCTTGTGCAATACTTAAATACAAATATATCAAATGCGATGACCAGCAGGCTTTTTGTCTATCCCATTGGTGAAAAATTAACCGATACACGCACGACCGCATAAATTGTTTGCTCAAGTAAGCACACAAGATCGGGGGAGTTATAAATGAACAAGACAGCGGATGAGGAAAGAATCATCCCAACGTTTTGCCATGGTTGCGGAGCCGCTAAACCGCGCTGTGGCATACTGTGCCATATCAAAAACGGTCGCTTCGTGAGAGTTGAGGGTAATCCGCAGGCGTTTAACAACCTGGGTTACTCTCCCACCTCTCTTTGTGCTAAAGGCAATACCGGTATGCAATTTCTTTACGCTCCCAATCGCCTTCTCTATCCCTTAAAAAGGGTTGGGGCAAAGGGTGAAGGCAAGTTTCAGCGTATTACCTGGGATGAAGCTCTGGAAACTATCGCCGCCAGATTGAAGGAAGTAAAAGAAAAATATGGACCGGAATCATTCGGAATACTCTCTCCAGAATACTGGCCGGTGCTCGCCACGCTTGGCAGGCGCTTCCTGAATGTCTATGGTAGCCCCAATTACCTGCACAGCGCCATCTGCGCTACTCCCCGGAATGCCGTCGCCAGAATTACCATCGGCTTCAGCAACTGGGCAACCGATGATTTTGAAAAATCCCGGCTGATCGTCAACTGGGGAGCCAATCCGGAAAACTCGGCGGTAAACCAGGGACAACCAGCCGCCATTCTCAATGCTATTGAAAAAGGGGCTAAACTTATTGATATCCGTCCGATGCTTGAACCTCTCGGCGCCAAAGCCCATATCTGGCTGCCGATTAGACCGGGGACAGACTGCGCCCTGGCACTGGCGATTCTGAACGTGCTGATCAACGAAAAGCTCTATGATTTTGAATTTGTGAGAGACTGGTGTTACGGCTTTGATAAACTGGCAGAGCACGTTCAACAATATCCACCTGAATGGGCTGAACCCATTACCGGAATCAGCGCCAGTCGGATCCGGGAAGTCGCCAGATTGATGGGAACTATCAAACCTATGTTCATCAAAACCGGTAACGGTATCGGAGACCAGGCTACTGACGGCACTTCCACCATCATGGCAACCTCCCTCATTTCCGCCATTACCGGCAATCTTGATATTCCCGGCGGATATTATGCCGGGACACTGCCCGCCGGTCCACCTCTGATAAAAATCAAACGTATCTCAACCCTGCCAGAGAGATTACCCCCCGATACTGCCGATAAACTGGTAGCACCCGAGTCCCCTGTCTGGTATCAGAAAGCCGGTTACTGGGATGGGGGTCCCACCTCCGCATATTATAAAGGATTGATGAGTGTCCTAACCGGAAAACCCTATCCATTGAGGGTAATCCTGGCTTCCTGCACCAACCCCCTTTCTGCCACTCGGAATCCCCGCAAGGTTGCTGAAGCCCTGAAAAAGCTGGAATTCCTGATTGTCATGGATCTTTACCATGCTCCACACGTGGATTTTGCCGATATCGTACTGCCGGCCTGCAATGATTACGAACACAGTCACCAGATTGAAATTCGCAACCGACCGGAAGGCACCTGGATCGGCATTTACAACAAAATCGTTGATCCTCCGGGTGAATGCCGGTCTGACTGGCAGTTTTTCCTCGACCTCGCGGTGAAAATGGGCTATGGAGAGGATTTCTGGAACGGCGATATTGAGGCATGCCTCAGGGAACAGCTCGAACCATCTGGCATTTCGCTGGAAGAATTGAGAAACAGCCCCACCGGCATCTTTGTAAAAAGGACGGAACCACCCCCCGAACCCCGATACCGGCGGTATGCAGAACTCTTCAAAAATCTGCCTCACGGCAAGGTACAGTGTTATAACGAAATAATCGGTGGAAAGCCGAACAATGACGGCTCCGGCACACTGCCGTATCTGCCTACATATCATGGACCACCGGAAGGACCGGCACAAACATCCGAGCTGGCAAAGGAGTACCCGCTGATACTCAGCGATGTCCACGCTTACCGCCTGTGCCAGCACAGCTTTTTCAATGATATACCCTACCTCAGGGAACTCCAGCCGTATCCATGGATTCGTATTAACCCACAAACCGCCCGTAAATATGGCATTGAGCATGGAGACTGGGTAAAAGTAGAATCACCCCATGGCTGGTGCAAATTTAAAGCTGAATATTTTGAGGGCATCCCACCGGATGTAGTAATGACCAGGCGCGGCTGGTGGCAGTCATGTGAAGAACTGGGACTCCCGGGATATCCTCTTTTCGATGGCGGCAGTGAGGTGAACAATCTCTATAACGCTGAAGAAAAATACTTTGATAAATTCTATTCCCAGATGCCTAAACAGACTCTGGTTAAAATCAGCCGCATTGAAGGGTAAAGTAAATGGGAAAAAGATATGGATTTTATTTCGAATCAGAGAGATGCATCAAATGCTGGGCATGCGAAATTGCCTGCAAGCAGTGGCATGGAATCAAAGCGGGAACCATCAAACTAAGAAGAGTAATGGAGGTCACCACCGGCACTTTCCCGGAGGTTACCCGCATTTTTCTTTCGGTGTCCTGCAGACACTGTGCTAAAGCTCCCTGTATCACTGCCTGCCCCACCAGGGCTATCACTCAGAGGGTAGAAGACGGCATTGTAATTGTAGATTCTCAAAAGTGCATCGGCTGCCGTTCCTGCCTGGAAGCCTGTCCATTCGGGATTCCCCAGTTTGGGGAAGACGGCACCATGCAGAAATGCGATATGTGCCTTGAGAGGATTGAAATCGGGCAGTTGCCGATTTGCGTCGCCACCTGCCCGACCGGGGCACTCCACTGGGGTACAGTGCAGGACATCTCTGAAATCGCACTCCAAAAATCAGCAAAAAAATACGCGGCGGCAATCATTTCCTCCCGTGAAATATCAGATCAGGACAATCATGGTCATTAACATTCGCAATTCAATGAATTAGAGGAGACTATCAGGATGGAATCAATTCAGGAATACCGGACTTACGGAGAAGAACTGGAAAAACTACTCATTTTGCGAACTTCTCCCCTCGCGATCAAAATGCTGGAAAAGGACTCCGAAATCCCCGTGGGAGCAATCCACCCGCTCAGAGATCGTGGATATCATCTGGCGCAGTGCCAGGCATTCGCCATGAGCCGGCGCCAGAAACTCACCATTGCCATGCTCAAGGAAGATCACTGGTGCTGGGCACCGCTGGCTGGCTACGGGCTGGCGGATGCCGGACAACTGGAGAAATTTGATGCTACCCGTTTTCAGGCAAAGGTTATGCCCTGTTTGGAATACGGCAAATATATCGGGCTCGTTTCAGCACCCCTGAAATCGGTCAGCTTTGAACCGGATGTAGTGCTGATTTACTCCAATCCCGCCCAGCTAAGGAGCATGCTCCTCGCTGTTAAATACAAAGACCGCACACACGTGCATTCAGAATTCGATCCGATTGATTCCTGCGTGTATTCAATCGTTCCGGTAATTTTAAACCGGCAGTACCGCATCACAATTCCCGACCCGGGAGAATATCAGAGGGCAATGGCAGGAGAAGATGAAATCATCTTCTCAGTACCGCGGGAAAAGCTGGGCATTCTGATTGCGGGGTTGCGGGATTTTGAGAAGATGCAGCATGGTTTTGCCAGCACAGACTACGAGATGCGCCCTGACTTCCCTCAGCCGGAATTTTACCGTGAGCTCTTCAAAGCCTGGGGACTGGGCAAATAAGAAAGTTCAAGCATCCCTGAATTAAGATTTATGCCTCGTGTCTTTTGATGCCGTTTTCGGTCTTTTTCAGTTCCTGTTCATAGCTCTTTTCGGCTCTATCCAGTACTCTGTCAATATCGGTATTGTTGCCGGCGATCACCAGCACATCCACGTGGCTGATAACTTCCTGCGGACCTGGATTGAGCAATCCCTCTTTGCCTCTCTGTATCATCAACACCACGGCACCACTCTTTGAATCCGGCGCCAGCCCAACATCCTCCAGAGTCTTACCCACGAAATAGGGAGGTGTTTTCACCTTCACGATGCCGGAACCATTGCCCAGCGGGATATAATCCGCTACTCCTCTCATCGTAAGTATCGGTCCAGTTTTAATAGCCATATCCTTTTCGGGGAAAATCACCTTATCTGCACCAATGCTCGCCAGGATATCGCCATGCAGTTCGTTATCTGCCCTGGCGACGATATAGCGCACTCCCAGCTTCTTTAAAAGAATGGTGATCATCACGCTGTCCTGGATGGAAGCGCCGATGGAGACCACTGCCACGTCAAAGTTACTGATGCCCAGTTTCTGGAGAACGGCTTCACTGGTAGCATTTGCCCTCACGGCATGGGTCACATGTGAACTGATGCTATCCACCAGCTCAGAAGACCGGTCAATCGCCAGCACCTCGTACCCAGCGTCGTTTAATGCGATAGCCAGATTGGTACCAAATCTGCCCAGTCCGATTACTGCTACCTGTTTGCTCATCACCTTCTCCTATCCTAATCTGATATTTTCGTACGGATACTCTATGCTCACAGCCTGTCTGCGGTGAACCAGATATGCCATCAGGGTAAGGGGTCCCAGCCGACCGATCAACATCGTTCCCACCAGGATAAGCTTACCCGTTACAGAAAGCTCAGGGGTAATGCCGGTGCTTAAGCCCACGGTTCCCAGGGCTGAGAACGCTTCAAAAACAATGCCTCTGAGCGGCAGTGATTCAGTAATGGATAAAATCAGCGTGACCGTGCCGGCAACCAGCAGGTACAGCAGGGACAGGGTCACCGCCCGAAATATGGTTTGCCGCGTCAACTGCCTGCCGAAAACTACCACGTTCTCGTTCCCTTTTAAAACGTTTAGCGCGGTCAGAATCAGTACCCCGAGCGTATTCACCTTCACTCCTCCTGCCGCCGACCCCGCCGCTCCACCGATAAACATCAGAAAAATCGTAAAAAGCAGGGTGAATTCCCGGATACCGCCGATGTCAACGGCGGAGAAACCCGCGGTGCGCGGAGTAATTGACTGGAAAAATGCTACGGAAAGCTTCTGGCTGAAAGAAAGGTTATCCAGAGTAGCCGGGTTATTGTATTCAAAGAACAGATAAACCAGCGTACCCAGGATAATCAAACCGAAAGCTGTTACCAAAACAATTCTGCCGTCGAGTGAAATTCTGTTAAATCTGTGCTGTCTGCCGATATCCACTATCAGGGCATAGCCTGTGCTACCCAGAATGATCAGGATGGCTGTCACCAGCAAAAATACCCCGTCCGTCTGAAAGCCCTGCAGGCTCCGGAAATTCCCAAAAAGGTCCATTCCGCAATTATTAAATGAAGACACAGCGTGGAAAACAGCCGTCCACAGGGATACGCCAGTCTGACCTTCTGCCTGCCAGTGAAAATAGAATATCACCGCTCCGATGGCTTCTATCACCAGGGAAAAGATGGCAACCCGGATTACAATTCCCAGTATTCCACCCATCTGCTCCACTCCCATGACGCTGATCAAAAGGCGGTCCCGCAGTCCCAGCCTTCCACCGATTATCATCAAAAGGATGGTCGCCCCAGCGATAAATGCCAGCCCTCCGATCTGGAAAAGCACCAGCAGGACTGCCTGACCGAATGTACTCCAGTAAGTACCTGTATCCACCACCACCAACCCGGTCACGCAGACCGCGGAGGTAGCCGTAAACAGCGCATTCACCGGAGATGTATACTGTCCGGAAGCGGCGGAAACGGGTAAAATCAGCAGGATCATGCCCAGGATGATCAGGGCGATGAAGCTGTAAATTAAAATCAGGGTGGAGGAAAGAGGAGTATGCTGTCTGGGAAGCAGGAGAGGAATCCGGAGCGCGCGAACGCCGGAAAGCCGAAATATCAGCTTCTCCCCTGCCCCTCTATTATCATAATAGCTTTGCATGGTGTGCCAGAATAAATCTCCGGCAAAACTCCTTCCGTCTAATTTGTTTTAAACCAGGCATATGTTCAGCCACTCACAAAGCACTTCAATTATAAACAGAGCATACCGGCTATGCAATAGCTAAGATCAACGTGACTTTCGTACTTTCGCTATGGAAATTCTTGCAAATTTTCCACGAGTAGGCTAAACTTTGCTTAATACGCTTAAACGATTAGCCTAAAAGAGGCAGTGTTCTAATGAAGATCGACTTCTCAGAAAAAGAATACAGGGCTCTTCTTCTGGGTGCTTTTCTTTATGACATCGGCAAACTGATCAATCGCTATACCTCTGATGCCGAAACCAAAGAGCACCCATACTGCTCAGCAGATTTTGTCAACCAGTATGGCAAAACCTTTGGATATTTTGTGGATACCGAAACCCTGGCTGTACTGGTTCAAAAGCATCATGAAAATTCCTACATGCCGCAGGACCTTCAGGTAAGCAGTATCGCAAATGATAACGTTCGGTTGCTGGCAGGCATGATAAAAAAGCTGACCTTCTATCTTCTTCAGAACGCGGACAGGAATCCGTTCCCCGCTATTTTAAAAACGTCCCCCTCTGGTCTGTTCTGGAAAGGCTTACCATTGAAGAAACCGAAGAAAAACAGAAAACAATCGATTCCAATCTGGAGAAAGCGTTTCGGCCTGCGATTTTACCTGCTACGGAATCCAAAACTTTCCAGAATCTGATTTTCCCCTGTCGCCCGCGACAAAAATGCTGATTATGAAATCAACCGGTTGATCGAGACGTGGGGGCAAAATATTCGAGCGTTTATGCAACATCCTTTCGGACAGTCCGATTTCGATTCATTTATTGAGCATTTAAACACTCTGGTTTACTCCTGCGCCTGGTGCCTGCCTTCGGATACCCAGAGCAGTATCCCTGATATCTCACTTTATGACCATTTGAAAACTACCGCCGCTATCGCCGCCTGTCTCTACCAGTATCATAAAACAGAAAATCTCTTGTCTGAAA
>Ga0101944_10003371_pt1 | contig 22541 bp, 19 predicted proteins | sample DewCreD2012metaG_FD_75245 | JGI IMG/M metagenome (GOLD analysis project Ga0101944, IMG submission 75245) | Hot spring sediment bacterial and archeal communities from British Columbia, Canada, to study Microbial Dark Matter (Phase II) - Dewar... ... | reverse complement strand
TATTAAAAAAATCTAAAATAAAAACCCCTGATTGTTCTAAAAACTTAAAGGCTTTTTGCAGCACACAGAAATTATCTTCATCTTTATTAAAGTATCCAAAACTTGTAAACAAATTTAAAATAAGATTAAATCTGTCTTCTGTGTTGAATTCTCTTATATCGGATTTAATAAATTTAATATTTAACTTTTCTTCTGATGCTATCTTAATAGCTTCAGAAAGTAAGTTTTCACTCAAATCTATTCCTGTTACATTAAAACCTTGCTTTGCCAAAAGAATTGAATGTCTTCCTGCTCCACAAGCCATATCTAAAATTTTTGATTCTCTTTCAAGTTTTATGTTAGAAAGAATAAATTTTATATGATTTTCTGCATCTTTTTCATTTCTATGCTTATAGACTTCCAGATATTCAGAACTATTGAACCAGTCATTAAACCACTCTTTCATAAAATAATTCTATTAAGCATAGCTTTGCCGATGGTAGCTTCATCAGTGAATTCAAGATCCCCACCAATTGGAATTCCTCTGGCAATGCGAGTAACTTTTATTCCGAAAGGTTTAATTAACTTTGCTAAATACATAGACGTGGTTTCTCCTTCAGTATCAGGATTTAAAGCTAAAATAATTTCTTTGAAATTCTCATTCTCAAAACGACTAATCAATTCTTTTATTTTCAAATCGTCAGCTCCAACGCCGGAAAGTGGAGATAAAACTCCACCTAAAACGTGATAGATTCCATTAAATTCATTTGATTTTTCAATTGCTATAACATCATTAATGTCTTCAACAATGCATAATGTTGAGTTATCTCTTTTGCTGTTTGAACAGATTGAGCATAGATTTCCTTCAGAGAGATTAAAACACTTTTCACATAATCTCAACTTAGTTTTAAGTGACAATATTGAATCAGCTAACTTTTCTGCAATTTCTTTATCACTTTTAACTAAAAAAAGTGCTAATCGCTGTGCTGTCTTTCTACCAATTCCGGGTAGTTTGCTAAATTCTTCGATTGCTAATGATAATGTTTCAGCAATCTGCATATTTAGAATCCTGGAATATTTAAGCCAGGAGGAATCATTCCTTTTGTAACTTTAGCAAGTTCTTCTTCAGCCATTTTAGCTGCGGAATTTAGTGCTTTATTTACTGCTGCTACCACCAGATCTTCAAGAATTTCTTTCTCCTCTTTACTAATAACCTGCGGGTCAATTTCCAAAGAAATCAGCTCCCTTGCACCATTAACGGTTGCTTTTATCATACCTCCACCTGCCTCTTCCGAGATGGTCTTATTTACTAATTCTGCTTGTACTTTTTGCATCTGTTCCTGCATTTTTTGAACCTGCTGTAACATACCTTGTAAATTCTTCATTTATGCTCCTTAAATTTTTGATATTTTTTCAACTTCAAATATAAATATAGATTTAGTTTATTGTTTTATTTTTAATTTTTTAAGATATTTCAACTCCAAAAGAAAAAGGTTGCTATGATTCAGACAATTATTCATAAACCAGCTCCGCTTGATGAAAAATACATTCAAGTTGAGTTTCTTGATTTTGTGTTGGTTGATAAAACTAAAACAAAAATAAAAGATTTAAGTTCTAAAATTGTTGAGCTTAGCACTTTCTTTTTTGAATATTTAACCGGCTATCAAGTTCCTACAGCTTATGTAAAACGTGATAGCGAAAACATTATAAAATTTGTTGATTATTCTGAGTATAAATTTCTATTAAAAATCTTAAACCACTCAGATAAGCGAATTGCAAAGATTTTTGGAGTAAAGGAAAATACCGAATTAAAGCTCCCTGTCTATGAATTCAGATATGGTGAAGCAAAAGATAATATTATAAATGAAAGTCACCTACTTTCTTTTGACCTTTGTAATTCTGAAGATATGAAAGTTATTTTGAGAATTTCATCAAAAATAAATGCTGTCTTAAAGTCTTTCTTTGAGAGAAGAAACGAGTTATTAACAGAACTTGACTTAAGATTCGGGAAATTTCAGGATAAGATTTATGTCTGTGGTAACTTTACCCCTTTTGGAATTAAAGTATTTCCTAATGAGGAGAACTCTAAGTGGACAGACCCCAATAAACTCAATAGCGCTTCTGAAATTAAAAAATATACTGATTTTCTTTATAACATTGTGAGTCCAAAGTAATGATTACCAAATACGGATATTCAACTATTACAATAATAACTATTATTTGTTTCTTTTTAATAGTTTTAGGTATTTATTCTAACAACACCACTCTAAAGTATGGATTGTTTATTCTTTCAGGCTTAATAATGATTTTTACCTTAAATTTTTTCAGAGACCCTGAAAGAACTACTCCAAATAAAGAGAACATAATTGTATCGCCTGCGGATGGAAAGGTATTATTTGTTCGGGAAATAGAAGATAATAGATTTCTTAATGGCAAAGCAAAAGAAGTTGCTATTTTTATGTCACCATTAAATGTTCACGTTAATAGAATTCCCGTCAGTGGAAAAGTTGAATATGTGAAATATCATCCAGGAGAGTTTATAGCAGCATTTGAAGATAAAGCATCTGAAAAAAATGAACGAAACGAAATTGGAATTAATAGCAAGCACGGTAAAGTTTTATTTGTTCAAATTGCAGGATTTATTGCCAGAAGAATTGTTTCTGATTTAAAGGTTGGAGACGAAGTGAAAATTGGTGAAAAATTTGGTATGATAAGGTTTGGAAGCAGGGTTGATGTAATTGTTCCTCCAGACTGGATTGAGAAAGTTAAGAAAGATGATGTAGTTTATGCTGGCGAGACAATTCTCTTTGAAACGAAATAAAAACAATGAATAAAATTAGAATTACTCCTTCTATAGTTCCTAATTTATTTACTTCCCTTAATTTGTTTTGCGGGTTTTTATCAATAATTCAATCCAGTAAAAACAACTTTGAAAATGCTGCTTGGTTTATTATTGCTGCATCTATTTTTGATGCATTAGACGGTTTTATGGCAAGATTGACAAAATCGAGCAGTGAACTCGGTGTTGAATTAGATTCTCTCTCAGATGTTGTTTCATTTGGATTAGCTCCCGCTTTTCTTTTATATACTTCATATTTTTTTCAATTAAATTCTATTGGCATTCTGATTAGCTCATTTCCACTAATAGCCGGAGCATTCAGATTAGCAAGGTTTAATGTTCAGTTAGTTGGATTTGATAAGAAGTTTTTTACTGGACTTCCGATTCCTTTATGCGCTCTAACTTTTGTTACTTTCTCTCTCGGATTTTATAAATACAAAATTGAAATATTTGAAATGCTAATTACTCCATTGGTAATAACTCTATCTTTTTTGATGGTTAGCAAAGTAAAGTATGATACAATTCCAAAAGTTTCCGTCTCAGAGATAAAATCTAATCCAACAAAATTCATAATTATTTTTATACTTATTGTTAATGTAATTGTATTTGAAATAAGAGGATTATTCTTTGCTTTTGTTTTCGTAATACTGTTTGGTATTTTTCGACACATATTTAGTAAAATCCAAAATAAGTTTTTAAGAGGATAAATGTTTAAGGCACAAGTTATTATCAAAAGAAGACCTTCTATACTTGATCCGCAAGGTAAAGCAGTTGAAAAGGGGGCGCAGCATCTTGGTCTTACAAATATCAAGAATACGAGAATCGGTAAATTTATAGAGTTTGATGTCATTTCTGACAATCGTCAAGAAGCAGAAAAAGAAGTAAATGAATATTGTCTAAAATTACTCTCAAACCCGATTATGGAAGATTATGAATTTTCTTTGTCTGAAATTAAAAATGCCGAGAAAGTATAGATGAGTCCAAAATTTGGAGTAGTAGTTTTCCCCGGTTCAAATTGTGATCACGATGCTTATTATGCTATAAAGAAAATACTTAATCAAGAAGCTGAGTTTTTATGGCACAAAGAATCAGATTTAAAGAATTGCAACGTTATCATTTTACCCGGAGGTTTTTCATACGGTGACTATCTAAGAACAGGTTCGATTGCAAGATTTTCTCCTATAATGAATTCGGTTATTGATTTTGCAAATAATGGTGGAATTGTAATTGGAATTTGTAATGGATTTCAAATTCTGCTGGAAGCGGGTTTGTTGCCCGGAGTGATGCTGCAAAATGTTTCTCTGAAATTTATTTGCAAAGATGTCTATTTGAAAGTTGAAAACAGAAATACAATTTTTACTAAAGAAATTCCGTCTGAAATAAATACAATAAAAATTCCTATTGCTCACGGCGAAGGTAATTATTTCGCTACTGAAGATCAGTTAAAAGAAATTTTGGAGAACAATCAAATAGTTTTCAAATATTGTGATGCAGACGGGAATATTGATGAGTCCAATAATCCGAATGGTTCTTTATTAAATATTGCCGGTATTGTTAATAAAAACGGAAATGTATTGGGAATGATGCCACATCCTGAAAGAGTTTGCGATCCTGTTTTAGGAAATACTGATGGTCAATTTATTTTTAATTCAATAATTAACCACATAGAAGAATTAGTAAATTCTTAGTGTCTTTCTGCCTTCGTGGCATTTGTTCTTTCTCGCTTCTTGCCACCAAGACACTAAGGCACAAAGTAAAGGAAATAAAAAAATAAAGGTGATAAAATGTTTGGAAATTTAGGAGCTACTGAAATAATTCTTATCGTTCTGGTTATTCTTCTTCTTTTTGGAGCAAAGAAAATTCCAGAGTTAGCACAAGGAATAGGAAAAGGAATGAAGGAATTCAAAAAAGCTGTGAGAGATGTTGAAGAGGAAGTAAAAAAAACTGAAGAGGATTTAAAGAAAGAAGAAAAGAAATAATTTATTTTGCATTAAAGCAAGAAATACAGTGATAGTTTTTGTTTAATGAATTATTCAAATCTTTCTGAAAAAATTGATTTAATCAAATCGGGAAAACTTTCTTTAATTGAAAATGTCAATTCATACTTAAAAAGAATAGAAGAAAGAAAGCACCTCAATGCTTTCAACTTTGTTTTTGGAGATGAAGCACTTAAACAAGCAGAAAAAATAGAAAGTAAGATTAAATCAGGTAAACACGGTAAAATAGCTGGTGTTGTTGTAGCAATCAAAGATGTACTTGCATACAAAGACCATCCTTTGACCTGTTCATCGAAAATTTTACATAACTTCTCATCAATTTATACAGCAACGGCAGTACAAAAAATTTTAGATGAAGATGCAATAATAATCGGCAAGACAAACTGCGATGAATTTGCAATGGGTTCCTCAAATGAGAATTCATATTTCGGGAAAGTATTAAATCCAGTAGATGAGAGTTGCGTTCCCGGAGGTTCAAGCGGTGGTTCTGCTGTGGCTGTCGCTGCTGACTTATGTGATATTTCTTTAGGGACTGATACTGGCGGTTCTATTCGCCAACCTGCAGCTTTTTGTGGTATTTTTGGATTAAAGCCAACTTATGGCAGGGTTTCAAGATTTGGTTTGACTGCTTTTGCTTCTTCTTTTGATACAATTGGACCATTTTCCCAAAATGTATATGATTTAGCTTTAATGTTGCAAGTAATATCAGGTAAAGATCAACAAGATTCTACCTCTGCAAATGAACCTGTCCCCAATTACATTTCGCAAATTGAACAAAATAAAAAATTCAAAATCGGTCTTCCAAAAGAATATTTCGCAGATGGACTTGATTTAGAAATAAAAAATTCTATTCTTAATGAAATTGAAAAATTGAAAGATGATGGTTTTTCAATTGAAGAAGTTAATCTATCAATGACTGAATATACAATTGCAGCATATTACATTCTTACAACCGCAGAAGCTTCATCAAACCTTGCGCGGTTTGATGGTGCAAGATATGGATACCGAAGTGATAATTATAGTAATCTCGAAGAAATGTACGTTAATTCCAGAACTGAAGGTTTTGGCACAGAAGTTAAAAGAAGAATTATGCTTGGAACTTATGTTCTTTCATCAGGTTATTATGATGCTTATTACAGAAAAGCACAAAAGGTTAGACGTTTGATCAAGGAAGATTTCGATAAAGTATTTCAACAAGTTGATTTACTAATTACTCCCACAACTCCAACAACTGCTTTTAAGATTGGTGAAAAATCCGAAAATCCTTTAGAGATGTATTTAAGTGACATCTACACAACTTCAGCTAATCTTGCCGGAATCCCTGGTATAAATATTCCTATCTCAAAAAGCAAAAACGGTTTGCCAATAGGTATGCAAGTGCTTGCAAAACAATTTGATGAAGAAAAGTTAATTTCATTTGCAAAAAGATTCGATAGTTAGTTCTTAGAATTATGAATTCAGAATTTCCAATTCGACCCTGGTCTGAAAAGGATTTTACAGATGTTAGAAAACTCTTATCAATAACCTGGTTTGAGACTTATAAATTTATCCCTGAAAATGATTTGGTGAACTATCTAAATAATTTTTATTCATTTGAAAAATTAGAAGAATTATATCGCAATAAAAACGCTTACTGTTTCTCTGTTGAATTTGAAAATCAGTTAATAGGTTGGATGAAATTGATTGATAATAAAAGTGAAGGTAAATTTTATGTTTCATCTCTTTACATTCTACCTAATTTTCAAGGTTTAGGTATTGGAAAGAAATTAATGTTACTCGCTGAACAGAAAGCTGCTGAATTAGGATACACTGAATTATGGATTGGCGTTATGGAAAAAAATTTGCCCACGTTAAACTGGTATAAAAAACTTGGTTTTATTTTTATCAAAGAAGAACCTTTCGCTATGGGTGAAACTTCAGTCAATCACTACATCGGCTTTAAATCTATTAAAACATAAATAATACTTAATTTTGCACCATTCATTTATAAATCTCAAAAAATTAGTGATAACTAAAAAGCAAAAACGTATTCTTATTGTTCGCACAGACAGAGTTGGTGATACAACTTACATTACTCCTGCAATAAGGGAATTAAGAAGAACTTTTCCGAATGCTTTTATTGCAACATTAACTCAACCGCACACAAGTAAGATTTTCATAAATAATCCTCATCTCAATCTTATATTAACTGATGATTTGAAGGAAGAAAATTTTTGGAAAGTTGTAAAAGAAATCAGAAAACATAAGTTCTCTCACGCATTGATGATGTTTCCAACTGAAAGAGCAGCTTATCAATTATTTTTAGCAGGAATTCCTTACAGAGTTGGTGTGGGGCATATTCTTTATGAAGTAATAACTTTTATGAGAAGTGTTTCCCGCAATAATTATAATCCTCTTAGGCACGAAGCTGATTACTGTTTGGACCTTGCACGAAAAATCGGAGTTGTAACAGATAATATTAAATTAGAAATTTTCGTTACAGAAGTTGAAAAAAAAGAAGCAATTGAATTTTTAAGCAGCAAAGGTGTTAAGCCCACGGACAAGAAAATTTTTATTCATTCTGGCTCGCTTGGTTCTGCTCCGAACTGGAGCGAAAGTAAATATTTTTCAATTACTAAAAAACTTTTAGAGTTATTGCCTGATACAAACTATAAGTTTGTTTTTACTGCACGTGAAATGTCATCAGATTTCATCGCTGATTTAAGGAAATTAAATGAAAAAAGAATAATTATTATCTCTGATGAGATTTCAGATTTGAGAGATATGATAAAAGTAATTTCTCAGGCAGATGTATTTCTTGCGCCGTCAACAGGACCTTTGCATCTTGCAGATGCATTAGGAATTAAATGCGTTGGAATTTTCTGTCGTCGAAAGGTTAGTTCGGCAAAACATCACGGTGTATTGAATGATAAATCCATAAATCTGGAAGTATCTGAGGAAAATTGTAAACAATTCTGCAGTGCCGATCAAAATACTTGTGGGATTGAAAAAGGATTATCTGAAGAAGAAGTAATTAACACAATAATTCAATTATTAAACACTAAATAATTATGGATTTTGAAAATTTATCTATCCCAAAATGCAAAAAGTTTAGCGGATATAAGCCTTGTTTCTCTTACAAAAACTGTTTAGAAAATGGTTGTCAGGAGGATAATTACCAAAATAAAATCGGAGTTAAAATTTTAATTATATCGCTCGATGCTTTAGGTGCAGTTCTTAGTTTTACTTCCATTCTTCCTGCAATAAAAAGAAAATTCCCAATAAGCACAATCAACTGGATCACTTTACAAAGTTCTGAAAAAATTCTGTTCAATAATCCATTGATTGATAAAGTTTGGGTTTGGAACGACGAAAACCGAATGATTCTAAGACAAATGACTTTTGATTTTTTATTTAATGCAGATAAAACAAATTACGCTTGTGCCTTTGCTAATGAAGTTAAAGCAAAAAATAAACTCGGATTTTTATTAAATGATGATGGTAAAATCATTCCGGCAAATTCCTCTGCAATGTATAATTATCTAATGGGCAACGATGATTTATTGAAATTTAGGCAAAATCAACGATCGGGAATTGATATTATACACGAAACTTTCGAACTTGATTATCAAAGAGATGAATACCAATTCTTTTTCACTGACGAAGAAAAAGAATTTATTGAATCATATAAAAAAGAAATTCAATATGACTCATCAAAAACTTATGTTGGATTTAATACCGGTTGTTCAACTCTTTTTCCAAATAAAAAAATGACTATCGAACAACATATCTATCTTATTCAAAAATTAAGCGAAAACAAATCTTTAAAAATTGTCTTATTAGGTGGCAAAGAAGATACAGAAAGAAATCAACAAATAATTGAAGGACTGCCAGGAAATATTCGAAATGATGTTATAAATACTCCCACTACTTTTGGACTTCGCAGAGGCGCTTGTTTTATGGATATTGCTGACGTTGTTATTACCGGTGATTCTTTTGGAATGCACCTTGCAATTGCTTTGAAAAAATTTGTAATTGCTTGGTTTGGGCTTTCCTGCTGGACAGAAATAGAATTATACGGAAGAGGTGTAAAACTTTATCAAGAAAATCTTGAATGCTCACCATGTTGGAAAAGAGTATGCCCCTTCGAACTCGAATGTATTAAAATGATAGACTTAGAAAGAATTATTAGCGAAGTAAATAAATACTCTTTAAAATCAGATTAAAAATTTATCCGTGTTAATCTGTGTTATCTGTGGTTAAATAATATTTGCACAGATTCAATGAAGCAAATTAGTTAGCCTCTATTGTTTAAAGAATTATTTTTCGTGTTAATTAGTGTAATTCGTGGCTGGACTAACATAATTTCATAATAGTAAATTTTACCTTCTCTGATTGACTAAACTTTGCAATTTTATTATGTGCCGTATTTATCAAAGTAAAGCAACCACCAATTTAATAAGTCTAAAATTCAATGAGAAATTTTATATCTTTACACCATAATTTTCAAAATTTAGCGAGAATAAAATGAGCATTTTAGTTAATAAAAAAACCAGACTTGTAGTTCAAGGGATTACAGGTGGTGAAGGTTCTTTTCATACTGGTCAAATGATAGAATATGGGACAAAAGTAGTTGCAGGCGTAACTCCAGGAAAAGGTGGAACTAAATTTCAAGACATACCAATATATAATACTGTCGAAGAAGCAGTTAAAGAACAAAAGGCTAATACATCTGTAATTTTCGTTCCGCCGGCATTTGCTGCGGATGCAATTCTTGAAGCAGCCAGCGCAGGTATTAAAGTAATCATTTGCATCACTGAAGGCATTCCAACTAACGATATGCTGAAAGTTTATAACACTATAAAAAATAAAGATGTCGTTCTAATTGGTCCTAATTGCCCTGGAGTTATATCTCCTGGACAAGCAAAAGTTGGTATTATGCCCGGCTTTATTCATAAAAAAGGCAAAATTGGTGTTGTTTCAAGAAGTGGAACATTAACTTATGAAGCAGTAAAACAATTAACCGATGTTGGTTTAGGTCAATCAACTTGCGTCGGTATTGGTGGAGACCCTGTAATTGGTTCAAGATTTACAGATATTATTAAATTATTTAACGAAGATCCTGAAACTGAAGGTATAATTATGATTGGCGAAATAGGTGGAAGTGCTGAAGAAGAAGCTGCTGAATTCATCAAAAAGAATGTAAAGAAACCTATTGTGGGATTTATTGCTGGTAGAACCGCTCCTCCGGGAAGAAGAATGGGACACGCCGGTGCAATTATCTCCGGTGGAAAAGGAACTGCCGCCGAGAAAATGGCTGCTATGAAAAAAGCCGGAATTTATGTTGTTGAAAGTCCTGCTGAAATTGGGCTAACAATGTTGAAAGCTTTATCTAATTTGAAAAAGACTAAACCTACTTTAGAAAAAACTAAATCAGAAACAAAAGAAAAGAAATCAGAAAAAGCACTAAAAGCTATTAAAAAGGCTGAAAAGAAAGCAGAGAAAAAAGCCAAAAAGAAAGAGAAACAAGCGAAGAAAAAATCAAACAAGAAAAAAAATAGGAGATAAAATTGAGTAGAAAAACTTTGGCAATTATTAAGCCCGATGCTGTTAAAGATGGATATATTGGCGAAATTATTTCAATGATAATTAAAGCCGGTTTTAAAATCAAAGCGATGAAAATGACACATCTTACTAAAGCACAAGCACAAAAATTTTATGAAGTTCATAAAGAAAGACCTTTTTATGGTGAATTGGTTGAATATATGACTTCTGGTCCTTGCATTCCAATTGCTCTTGAAAAAGATAACGCAGTTGAAGATTACAGAAAACTTATAGGTGCAACTGATCCAGCTCAGGCTGAAGAAGGAACTATCAGAAAATTGTATGCGAGGAATAAACAATTCAATGCTGTTCACGGCTCTGATTCAAATGAAAACGCCGAAAAAGAAGTAGCTTTCTTCTTTTCGGAACAAAGTATTTTAGAAAACTATTATGAATAAATCTATTTGAGGAAATAATGAAAAAATTTTTTTATGGCATTTTTGTTTTAATTACTATGTCTTTTATTGCTTGTGGTGATAAAGACAATCAAGAAACTCTTAAAGTTGATGAAAAATTATATAAATATGATTCAACATCCTTTAAAACAGAACCAATTGAAGACAAATCATCTTTTCAGTTAGGCTATCAATTTGATAAAGGCGAAAAGCTTTTATATAGACTTGTTAGTATTTCAGAAACTTCACAAAAAGTTGTTGCTGATACCACAATCACCAATAAAATTAAACAAGAGATTATTTATTTAATTGAATTTGAGCCTAAGTCTGTAGAAGCAGATGGAACAGTTGAAGCAGAGGTTAAAATGGTTGGATTAAAATTAATTGCAAACGTTAATAATGAAAAAGTAACTTTTGATGCAGTTACTACTAAAGATTCTCTTCAAAATCAACGTTTCGCTGAATTTTATGCTTTACTAAACAATCCATTTTCCGTAAGATTTACAAAATTTGGTGAGATATCTGAAATATTCAGAGTAGATAAAATTTCTAATAAATTCCTCAAGCTCAGAAACGCTGACACTGTTGATGTACAGACTAAAAATATGGTTAAAGATGATATGATTAATAGTGTTTTGAGACCTGTAGTTGGTCAGATTATCAGAAAAGTTACTGATAAAACTTTAGCTAAAGATTCTATCTGGTCAACACCCCAACCCCCAATGCCGGTTATGGTTTTTCAAATTAAATATACAAATAAGTATAAAGTTATTGGCATTGAAAAACTTGATGATGACAAATTAGCCGTACTTGATGCTGGTATGGACTATACAGTAGAAGGTCAATCCAAATTGAATGATAGAGGAATTGATTATAATTTCAGTAAACCCGTTTCAAAAGGCGAAGGCAAAATTTATTTTAATATTTCTAAAGGTAGAATTCAAAAATCGAAAACAACATCTTCTACTTCTTTTTCCTTTACTATGGAAGCAAACACACCTCAAGGTAAACAAAAAGGTAGAAGAGAAGAACTTGTTTCAAACACAAATATTCTTGAGTTAATTAAATAAACAGTCTGATATTGAAAAACAAAAAGGGCTGACTAAAAATTTCTTGGTGGATAATATTTTTTTACCACAACCACTCAAAGTTTTTACACAAAGTTACAAAGGGAATTACTTTTTAGTCAGTCCCTCACTTTAAAAACCAATTAACCCCATTTTGAATTCTAAACTATTTCGGTTCAAAATTTTCTTTATGAATTTTTTCTATCTTGATTAATATATCTTCAATGATTTCAATTTTCTTTTTAATGGATTCATCTTCAGGTTTAATTTTCAAAGCTTTCTGATATTCCTTTTTTGCTTCTTCATATTTTTTGGAACTTAAATGACCTTCTGCATTTTTAACAGCAGTTTTGTAAGATTCCTCAAGTTCAGTTGGAAGTTTTTTCATTTTATACTTTTCGCCACTTTCTTGAACAATAAGTTTTTTGAATTCCTTGGTGTAGCCAATATTAACTGGATTACCAAATTCATTCTTCTTAATTCCATCAAGATATTTTACAACCAAATCTTCACCGAGTTTTTTCCATTTTTTAATAGTTAAATCAGCCATTTCATTTGAATAATTAGTGAGATATTCAACTGCTTTTCCGGGTGATTGCTTGTGTAAAGCCAAAGCAACATCTTCAATATTTTTTTGATTTGATTGAAACTTTCCTTCTAATTCATATTGAACTTTCTGAATGTCATCTTTAACTAAAGAAAACTTTGGATAAGCGTAATTAGAAACAAAATTGAAAATCCAAAAAGCAGCATCAGGATGATATTTGTTAAGTGAGCCTAATCCCTGCTGAAAATTGTAAGGTGGTTTTGTAATAGAACCATAAAGCGGAACCCAAACTGTAAAATAAGTATCATCAACACCTAACCAAAGAACACCACCAATTTCTCTTGGTAAGTTCGAACGGGCTTGAGATACAAAAGAAAATCCTGTTTGAGGTGTTGAAATTGGTCTTTCATTAAAATATTGGGTACCTTCATATTCCCAAACAAGTGGTCTCCATCTTACGGGCGTATTGTACCAACCCGAAGCTATTCCTTTAGTTATATCTAATTCAGTTCCTTCATAATGATCGCGCATAAGTTTTTTCACATCAGCTAAAGAGAGTTTTTGCTCAGGTTTAATGTATAAAGGCATTCGTTCTAAAGATTCACCACGGATGTAAGAAATATATTTTTCCATATCTTTATTTACCCTTCTGAACAAAGACCAAACGCGAGCTTCACAAAATCTAATCGCACCGAAATCAAGTGGAGCATAAACATCTGAAAAGCTGAAATCTTCATCCTTACCGTTGAAATATCCCATTTCCCTCGCAAAACTGACAACATCTTTTGAATAAAGATAATTTTCCGGGTCATTGAAATTTATTTTAGTAATTCTTGCGTGATTTGCGTGTGCAGAAATATATCCATCAGGAATTCTGACAGCAACCCAAACGGCGCCTTTTCTTCCCTCGCCTTTTCCAATCATTTCCAAAATCCACGCTTCATTAGCATCTGCTATTGAGAAAGATTCGCCAGAGCTGTAATATCCATATTCTTCAACTAATTCAGTCATTATCTTAATTGCTTCACGAGCAGTTTTTGCTCTTTGTAATGCAATATACATCAAACTGCCATAGTCAATAATTCCTTTGGGATTTATAAGTTCTTCTCTTCCACCGAAAGTCGTTTCTCCAATCACTACCTGATATTCATTCATATTGCCAACTACGTTATAAGTTTCTAAAGCTTGTTTAATTCTACCAAGATATTTTCCAGTATCCCATTCATAAATATCTAACCATGTGCCTTCAGGATATTTTGCCGCAGGGAAATAATACAACTCGCCATATAAGTTAAAAGAATCTGCCGTGTAACAAATGTGAATCGAACCATCTTTCGATGCTCCTTTTGTTACTATTAAATTGGTGCAGGGAAATAAGTTCTGATATGAAATTATTATGATAAAAAATGCTGCAATTTTAATTAATCTGAACATTTGTTATTCCTTTCCTATAGTTTATCAAATTATATATTCAATATAATAAAACGTTAAATTTTTTCTTGAAAATTAAAGTGAATTCCCTCAATAGTTTTATCGTTTAATTAAAGAAATAACCTTTCATCATAAAATAATATCAGGGATAAATTTAGTTTATTATTTTTGATTGAAAAATTAATTTTTAACATCCTAAAGGAGGGACAATTGAAAACAATAAAAATTCTTTTAATCATAATTATGGCTATTAGTATGAATGTTTTAGCTCAATTACCACCGCTTATAGACAGAGAGATTTTCTTCGGTGATCCGGAAATCTCAGGAGCTCAGATTTCTCCAAATGGAGAATACATTTCCTTTATAAAACCTTTTAACAATGTAAGAAATATCTGGGTAAAAAAATTTGATGAACCTTTTGAAAATGCAAGACCGCTCACTGCCGACACCAAACGCCCTATCACTGGCTACTTCTGGTCAAGAGATAGTAAATACATTTTATTTGTTCAGGATAATGGCGGTGATGAAAACTACAGGGTTTATGCAGTAAATCCATCTGCAAAAGGAGACCCCGTCCCGCCTGCTAAAGATTTAACGCCTTACGAAAATGTTAGGGCAATTATTCTCGATGTTCCAAAGAATAATCCTGACATCATTTTCATCGGATTGAATGACAGGAATCCACAACTGCACGATGTTTATAAAATTAATCTTAAAGATGGCTCGCGTCAGTTGATTTGGCAAAATGATCAAAACATTGTTGGATGGCAATTTGATTTAGAAGGTAATTTACGACTTGGGATGAGAATGCTGCCTGAAGGTGGGATGGAAATTCTCAAAGTCAAAGAGAAAGAACTAATTCCTATTTACTCTGTTAATAGCGAAGAAGAAGCATATCCCGTTCGATTCAATGCTGACGGTAATAAATTTTATATGGTAACCAATAAGGGCAATGATATTGATAAAACTCAATTAATGCTTTACGACTTAACAAATGATAAAATCGAATTTGTAGAAAAAGACCCACTTGATGAAGTTGATTTTGGAGGAGCATATTTTTCAGAAATAACTAATCAGTTAGTTTTCACCTACTATGTTGGGGATAAAACACGCATTTACTTCCGAGATGAAAAATTCAAAAAAGATTATTCTAAACTAAAAGATAAATTTGGTGATAATGAAATCAGTTTGCGTTCAAGTACCTCCGACGAAAAGATATTTTTAGTCTCAGTTAATAGCGACATAGACCAGGGTTCTGTTTATGTATTCAATCGTGAAACTGGAAAGATTGATTTCCTTTATAAATCAAATCCAAATCTTCCATCAGAGCATTTAGCTCCAATGCTTCCTGTAAAATATAAAGCCAGAGATGGAATGATTATTCCAGGTTATTTAACTCTACCTAAAGGAATTAAGCAAGAAAAGCTGCCGACAGTTTTATTAGTTCACGGTGGTCCTTGGGCAAGAGACGATTGGGGTTTTGATCCTTTAGCTCAATTTCTTGCAAATAGAGGTTATGCAGTGCTGCAACCAAATTTTAGAGGCTCTACTGGTTATGGTAAAAAGTTTCTTAATGCCGGCAACAAACAATGGGGACGAGGCTCAATGCAGCACGATTTGACTGATGCAGTTAAATGGTTAGTAGAACAAGGTTATTCAGATCCCAATAGAGTTGCAATTGTTGGTGGTTCTTATGGTGGATATGCAACTTTAGCAGGGCTTGCTTTCACTCCGGATTTATATGCTGCCGGATTTTCAATTGTCGGTCCTTCAAGTATTATCACTCTATTAAATTCTATTCCTCCCTATTGGGCTCCGATTAAGAAAATGTTTGATGTGCGTGTAGGTGATATGAATAATCCCGAGGAAAGAAAAATGCTTGAAGAACAGTCTCCTCTTTATTATGCAACGGAAATCAAAAAACCATTATTTGTAGTTCAGGGAGCGAATGATCCGCGAGTTAAAAAAGCTGAATCTGATCAAATTGTAATTGCTTTAAGGGATTTAGGAAGAGATGTTGAGTATATGGTTGCGGAAGATGAAGGTCACGGTTTTGCAGGTAAAGAAAATAGAATCGCAATGTTCTATGCTCTTGAAAAATTTTTGGCAAATCATATCAAAGGAAGATTTCAGGAAGATTTAAGAAATGAAATCAAAGAACGTTATAATAAATTGATGGTTGATATAAATTCAGTTACTCTTCCTAAAAAAGATGATAGTGTCGGCGATTTAATTAAATCATTTGATGGTGATAAAATCTCTGTTGGTCAATCAAAGTATAAAATTAAAATTGAATTTGGCGGACAAAAAATGGAAATGGACTTAAACAGAGATATTTCTTTAACTGAATTTGAAGGTAAAGAAGTCTTCCTTGTATTAGAAGAATCAAAAGGTATGATGGGTGGAACAGATTCTTTATTCTTGGATAGAAAAACATTATTACCAATTAAACGATTGGTTAATCAAGGAATGGCGAATATAAATTTATCTTTCAATTCAAATAAAATTGAAGGAATGATTTCCGCAGGACCACAAAAAATTCCAATAAATGCCGATATAGATTCGCCAGTATTAACTGATGGAACAGGAACCGAACTTGCTATTGGTTCATTGCCTCTAAAAGAACAAATGTCTTTCAAAATCCAACAATTTGATTTACAAGCAGGTAAGACAAAAAATGTTTTGGTAAAAGTTTTAGAAAGTGAAAAATCAGAAATAAATGGAAAAACTTTTGATGCTTTCAAAGTAGAATTAAATTCAGAAGAAAGTGGACAAGGCAGTTCTATTTTGTGGATAGATAAGACATCAAGGAAGGTAATAAAATCTGAGATGAGTTTACCTGCTATGATGGGCGGTGGAAAAGTTTATTATCAAATAGTTGAATAAATTTTTAATGTAGGGACAGGGCTTGCCCTGTCCAATCTATTCTCAAAGTAAAAGATAGGAGTTTGTTTCCTAAAGATTATCACTGATTTTAGGCAGTGATAGTATGTTATATCAGTTTGCAGTTTACGAAAAAGAAAATCCTTCAACCCCGTTGGGGTTGAAGGATTGATAATCTTTACGATATCTGTTACTCATATTAAATCCCTTCGAGATTTTCTGTTGGAAAAGACCCTTAAAACTCTTAAGCGAGTGAATATGAATTAGAAATATGCGATGCTGGTGGAATCAACTCCGTAGGAGTTGAATATGAATAAAAGCAGAAGATGAGAACAGAATCAACTCCGAAGGAGTTGAATATGAGTAACAAAAGATGTGCAGACAAATAACAACTCCAAAGGAGTTGAATATGAACGAGGAGAAACAAAAATTCAACCTCGCTGATGTTACGTTTCTTTTTCGTGTTTATATTTTGTTATTAACATTAAATCCCTTCAGGATTTCTAACTTTTTATAACAGTTGAAAAATTTTATAAAATACAAAACTTAAAATCTGCACAAGAACAAGCTCTGAACAGATTAATACAGATTTAGGTTATTGCTAATTTTTCTATTTTATCCGTCAGTAATAATACAATTTAAAGATGTAGTTATTTATTCAAAAATGACAGAATGAACAGGCGTCTAATCTCTATAATGAAACAACTCAAATAAACATTGAGCATTGAGCATTTCAGCAAAGCTGATACACATCAGTGTAAATCTGTCTTATCTGTGTCATCAGCGTGCTAACAAATCGTTACAGTACGAATACAATAGACTACTCTTCCCTAATAAAATTTAAAATATAATCAACTCACTTATTTTATCAATTGCATCTTGAGAGTCTTAGTATAATCACCAATTATTAATTGATAAAAATAAACTCCTGCTGGTAATTTAGAAGCATCAAAATCTATTTCATACTTCCCTGCATTTCTATACTCATTTATCAAAACAGCTACTTCTTTACCGATTGTATTGAAGACTTTTAATGAATGAAATCCATCTTTTGGACTTTGATATGAAATTACAGTATTTGGATTAAATGGATTCGGAAAATTTTGAAATAGTTCAAACTCAGTAATTGGAGTAATTTCAGGGTTAACAGAAGTAGCGATTGAATCAATGAGCTTCCATTTTTCAGCTTGTTGAATTTCGCTGGTATTCAAAGTAGTACCAACTTTATAAACAAAGGCAACAATGCTTGCATTCTTCTCAACAATATTGTTTGGGACAGTATATCTTACTTGTTTGGAAAAACTTTGACCTTGATCCCATTTTGAAGCTGTCAATAATTCTCCTGTGGCACCATTAATCATAGCTCTAACAACGTGGTCGTGGTAATAAACAGAAGCACCTGGACAACTTGCATTCCCCGTTTGTGAATAAATTAAACTATCTTCTAATAAAATAACACTCAAGTTAAATGTCCCAGTTAAGCCGGTTAGTGCTGTAGAGTTAATATTCAAACTTACTTCTCTGGTAGTAGTATTATATTGTCTTGATGAGGTTATTGAAACAGTTGGAGGAACACCTTTTCTGTTTGCTACATTACTCAGCCAGACTGATCTACTTTGTGGAGCAGATGTTCTATCAACAATACCTGTCGGATAACCTGTAAATCCTAATGCACTAATAACTGAATTACCTGAGAAAAAACTAAAAGGGTCAGAACCATTTGCAGGACCGTGATAAGAAATTACTATTACATTTGGATGAGCTGGTTTTATTTCATTTTTTATTATTGAATGTCCACACGGACACCATTGACACCAAGTTCCTGTACAATATTCCAAAACCGGATTTCTGGTCTGAGAGTAACTTGTAACTTGAAAAAATGAAATAACCATCAAAAGGCAAAAAGAAATAAAAATCTTTTTCATTTAAACCTCTATTTTATTTAAAGTATTTACGATGAGAAATTTAAAGAAATTATTTAAAAATCTATACTTCGAATAGATATTTTTTATTTTTTTTAAGAAAGATATGTTAAAGAATAAAAAAGGGCTGACATTTCTGCCAGCCCTTTTTCAATTAAGGGGAGTTTTAATTGAAAATGTATCTTACACCAAATTGAATTCTGTAAACATCAAAAATGCTTGCAGATGGTTGGAAGGTTTTATCAATCAGTTTATTACCAATATTTCTAAGTCTATATACTGGTTTACCACCTGAATCAACACTTCTAAAAATAAGAGGTTGAGTAGTTGTGAATACATCTCCAACACCCCAGCTCTTATTCAATAGATTTGTGATGTTGAGAATGTCAAATCTAAATTGGAGAGAATTCTTTTTACCAAGAAGTTCAGTGTAGAACTCCTGAATTATACTGAAGTCAGCTCTCCATACCATAGGCCTAAAAACTGCACCTCTTTCAGCATATTTACCTCTGTTTTTACTTAAGTAATCATCTTGTTGAATAAATGCTTCCCAAGCATCTTTTTGCATATCTACAGTAAAAGTAACTCCGCTTGCTGTAAATTGTTCAAAGTACATTTCCGATTTGTCTTTAGGAATGTAAATTAAATCATTACTTGTACCACCATCACCATTCATATCGCCTGCAAACGTGTAACTTGCATTACCTTGAGTGTAACCTTCAAGGAATAAAGAAACTGTTGTAGCTCCAAAATCAAAGTAATCAAGTTTATATGATACTGCACCTATAACTCTATGACCAGGTGAGTTAAGAGAGAATCCTAAACCCGGATTATTGGGGTTACCTGAATGTTGATTATTGTTCCAGGAACCGAATGCTATTGAACCTGGATCAACAGTGTTCTTGGCTTCACCATAATTATACGCTGCTTTGAAATACCAATTATCGCCAAATGGTTTTTCTAAAGCTGCGGTAATATTCCAGGAATAACCTTCACTTTGATTTTTAAGAACAATAGCATTATCAATCTTTTGATTAATTTTTCTTGCTGCGGTTGATGTCCATCTTGGTCTTTCATCAACACCATTAAATTTACTATTTGGATTAGTTTGATTAGCATTTATGTAATAGATACCATTAACATCTTTGCTATACATAAATTCAACAGTTCCTATAAAATTAAAAGGTAATTTTTGATCAATACCAATATTTGAACGCCAGATTTGTGGGAATTTGAAATCAGGATCTGTTAAAGCCAATTCGTAAGCAGATGCTGGCCTACCTGTAACGTTTGTTGGTTTATATTTATTTGTATTAGGATTGAAAGGTCTTCTTCTTGTATTATCTAATCTTTCAAATCCAGTTAGAATTCCGTTATTACCAATTTGATTTGAAATCCATACATAAGCAGGGCGACCGGTGAATATACCAGTTCCACCACGAACTTGTGTTGATTTATCTCCAAATACATCTAAATTAAAACCAATTCTTGGAGAGAATAAAATGTTAGCATCTGGTAATTTATCAGTGCGATATTGTACCATAGCTCCATTCTCATCCATAAATTTCATTGTGTCAACTTCAGTATTATGATATCCTGTTTCTTCAAATATAGGAACGTCAATTCTTAATCCACCAATCAAATTTAAGTTATCCAATATCTGCCATTGATCCTGAGCATAAACTCCTCCATACCAAACTTTAAGAGGTTGGATTGGTTTTTCCTGACCAGGAATATTTGACCATCTAACCTGAAATCTGTTTAGCGTTACTGTTGAAGTATCTCTATTAGGATTGCTTAAATAACCATTAGCATCATTATAAAAATCAGCTAAGGAATTGTAAACATAAACACTTTGTGATCCTGGGAAGAAAATGTTTTCTGATTCGTATCTTTCTAAGCTAAGACCAAAAGTTAAACTGTGATCTGCAAGATATAAACTAAGGTTATTTTGGAATTGAAAACTCTTATATCTAAGTTCATTGTTTGGAGTAAATGGCTCAAAACCAAAGGAAGTATAAACAGAACCGCCTGATAATATATCAACAAACGGGAAAAACTTTCCTTTTGAAGCTCGGCTTTCATCATTGAATGTATAACCAACAATTAAGTTATTTGCCATATTATCAGATAAGATAGAGTTCCATTCACCAACTATTGAGCGAATATCTTCCATAATCTGATAATTTGAATTAGCAAAATTTAAAGCTTGAGTTGTTGAACGTCTGGTACCAAATCCTAATGAACTTGAATTTGAAAGCAATACATCTGTAAAAGAATCAAGATGAGTATATCTCAAACTTAATTTATTTTTATCATCGAGATTGTAATCTAATCTAAGCAAAAATCTTGTAGAAGGAGTTTCGAAATCATAACCTTGATAAGGTCCGGTTTCATAATCAAATTTTTCTTTAAGATAATTACTCAAATTATCGAGATCTGCTTTCAACACTCTTGTAATATTTCCTCCAATTGCAGTTAAAGTATCAGGACGTGCGAGAAAAGTTGTTCCAGGTTGAATAAGATTATCGTCTTCAAAATTGGCAAAGAAGAATAATTTATTTGGAATAATCGGACCGCCGATTCGTAAACCAATTTGATTAAATTTGAATTTACCTGGATTTACTTCCAAGTCTTTTGCTTTCTTACCGACAAAACTTTCATTTCTAAGGTTGTAATAAACAGAGCCAGAAAATTCATTAGTACCGGATTTCGTAACAGTATTTACACCAGCTCCAACGAAATTACCATTTCGAACGTCGAATGGAGAGATGTTTACCTGAATTTGTTCGATAGCGTCAAGTGAAATTGGCGCAACACCAGTTCTGTCACCAGGAAGTCCAGCAAGACCAAAAGAATTGTTAAAATAAGAACCATCAATAGTAATGTTATTCAATCTGTTATCCATTCCAGCAAAACTTGCATTTCTACCAAATTGTGGAGTTAATTTTGTTAAATCTTCTATTCTTTTTGAAATGGTAGGGAATGTTTCAATTGTTTGTTTTGAAATTGTAGTCGAAGTTCCGGTTCTATCCGGTCTGATAATAGCGTCTTTTTCAGCAGTGATTGTGATGTCGCCTAACTGAACAGCAGATTCAGTAAGACTCACATCTAATCTGTAATTTTGTCCTAACTCAAGAAAGACGTTTTCAATGATTTGATTATTATATCCAACGAAGGACACTGTTACTTTGTATGGACCACCAACACGCATACCGTTAATATTATAACGGCCATCTACTCTGCTTGATGTTCCATACTGCGTTCCTGAAGGTTCGTGAATAGCTATAATGTTTGCTCCTGGAAGTGCATCGCCTTTAGTATCTGTTACTATTCCGCTCATACTTGAGCTTGTAACTACCTGAGAATGTACTTCGGAGACAAACGAAGCTATCAGAATGAGGAACAGGGTAAAAGAAATTAGTTGAAGTTTTCTCATAGATTACTCCTATTTGTTTTGGAATTGAAGTTTAATGAATTTGATTACTATAGAAAAGAAACATTTAATTTTTTATTATTTGATGTCCAAAGTTAAAATGTATGATATTAATCACAAAAACGATTTAGTGAATTAATAAAAAATTAATCTTTGAGGTAAAAATGTGTTTTTTTTGCAAAAAATGAACCCCAAACCTTTAAATTCTGAACTTTACACAAACTTTTTTTATAAAATTTTCACAAGTAAAAAGCTTTTTCAGTAAGTAATATTTATTGGAAAATACTACGCTTGTCCAAAATAAACTCCATTTTTTTTTCGAAATAAAAAAACAAAGTAATTCACTGCTGTCCAACTGTTTGATTTAGAAGTAGCTGTAAGTTGTTAAAAAATACTATGTTATAAAGAATTTTCATTGTAATCGATTTGAAATTATTATTGTCGCAGAAAATAAGAATTTTG
>Ga0101944_10003370_pt1 | contig 22556 bp, 25 predicted proteins | sample DewCreD2012metaG_FD_75245 | JGI IMG/M metagenome (GOLD analysis project Ga0101944, IMG submission 75245) | Hot spring sediment bacterial and archeal communities from British Columbia, Canada, to study Microbial Dark Matter (Phase II) - Dewar... ... | reverse complement strand
GCGCACAATCGCTCATGAGGTAGAGGCCAAATATTCTGCCGCCAAAGTTCTTATTAAACCAGCTGCTGCCGGACACGGACTTCGTGCCGGAGGCGCAGTCAGATTCGTTTTGGCTATGGCTGGTATAAGAGATGCTTCGGCTAAGGTTTTGGGACGCACGCCCAACAAACTAACCAATGCTATGGCCGCCTTGGAAGCTCTTAAAAAGTTGCAATCCAAGAAGCCCTCGGCTCATATAGAAATAGCTAAATAAAGAAATGAAACTGCATTCCATAGATATAAAAGATAAAAAGCCCCAGCGTATTGCTCGCGGAGGAAGACGTGGTACTACCAGCGGACGTGGCCAAAAGGGTCAGAAATCCCGCTCTGGTCATCGTATTCGCCCAGCCCTAAGGGACACTCTTTTGCGTATTCCTAAAAAGCGCGGTTTCCGCAACAAGCCCACCTCAGATAAGCCGATGATAATTCCGGCCGATAAGTTGGCGATGTTCTTGGCTCCTTTGGGCAAGAAGGAGATAGTCATAAGTATCACTCTGTTAAAACAACTCGGGCTTGTGCCTGCTGGTTTTAGGGGTAGGGCAAAAGTTCTTGCGCCGAAAAAGAAAAAGGATTTGGGAGTATCTGCCAAATTTGGCAGCGATGTGTTGTCCAGCGAAAGCGTTAAAAAGATGTTCTCCGCCTAGTTTTTGATTTAGGTGCCCTTAGTGTGGTATTTCTTATAAGACTTAAAAAAATGTCCAGATTAGCAAAACTTTTCTCCATACCGGAGCTTCGCAAGAAGGTTCTTATTGTCGCAGGGATATTGGTTGTTTATAGACTTTTCTCAGCCATACCGATACCGGGCATAGATCCCATGAGATTGCAGGAGTATTTTTCCTCCAATCAATTTTTGGGCTTCTTGAACTTCTTTTCTGGAGGAGGTCTTTCTAATCTTTCGCTTATGATGTTGGGCGTCGGTCCTTATATAACCGCCACCATCATAATGCAGCTTTTGACTATCATCTTCCCCAAATTAAAGGAGATGTATTACGAGGATGGTCAGAGGGGGCAGGCCAAGTTCAACCAGTATTCCCGGTTTATAACCGTGCCTTTGGCGGCTATTCAGGCCTATGGATTCCTTTCCCTTTTAATAACTCAGGGCGTGGTAGATAGGCCCGATCCATTTGAGATGATAAGAAACATTGCCGTTATCACCGCTGGCTCTATGATTGCTTTATGGATGGGTGAGCTTATTTCCGAGCAGAAAATCGGTAATGGGATATCCCTTATAATTTTCGCCGGTATAGTCGCGGGCCTTCCTGCTTCCGCCGCTCAGGCAATAGCCGCCTATACTCCTTCTCAGCTTCCTGCGTATGTGGGATTTGTGGTGGTGCTTCTGGCTCTTATTTACGGCATTGTGTTTTTAAATGAGGGCGAGAGGAGAGTGCCCATAGCTTACGCCAGACAGGTGAGGGGTAATAAGATGTACGGAGGAGCCAGCACCTATCTTCCGATGAAGGTTAACCAGGCCGGTATGATTCCTTTAATATTCGCTATATCAGTCTTGCTATTCCCGCAGTTTATTGCTCAGCTTGCAACCCTTATCTCTGCTCCGGTGGGAGTTAAGGTGAATAGTTTCGTGCAGTCCTTTTTGAATAATCAATTGGCTTATGGATTAGTTTACTTTGGTTTGGTATTTTTATTCACTTACTTTTATTCCGCGATAACTTTCAACCCAGAAGAGGTTTCCAAGAACCTGCAGAAGGGTGGGGGATTTATACCCGGGGTTCGTCCGGGTGAGGCAACTGCGGAGTATTTTTCCAAAGTTACTGGCAAGATAACATTCTTTGGAGCAATGTTTTTAGGTCTTATTGCAGTCCTACCTCTTATTGTTCAGGCCGCCACAGGAGTTCAGGTTTTAACAATTTCCGGTACTGCCATACTTATCGTGGTTGCTGTTGCCCTAGAAACTATGCGCCAGATCGATTCCCAGATTTCAGTCAGAGAATACTAATAGATTTAATTTAATAAGTTTTTCAAGAAAGGGCCGGGCAGGAATGCCCGGTTTTTCTTCCTGCGATTTATGTTCTAAAATAAATAATATGATGGATCCAACAAAGGGCTTCAATGATGGCTTTTCTGATTTTATGTTTTTTTTCGGTCTGATAGGCATTTTCATTATTCCGGGGATTATCATTCTGTTAATTTTCAAATTATTTAATCATTTTTATAGAAATAAGAAAAAACAGAACAATCAAAACCCTGTTTCATCTGCCGCGGGAGCCACGTTGGTGGTGATTATATGCTTATCCCTTCTGCTTTCTTACATAATCCTCATCAGAGTACATCCCGGTTCCTTTTAGGAATATGTTGTAATTATGTTCGTAGCTCTTGTGGTGATTTTATTCTATAATAAACATTTTCCTTATATGATTCCGTATCTATAAGACATAGTCGTCTAAGTTTTATTACTTAAAGGCTCGCCGGGTGAGGGCGGGTGTTGTAAAATAAATAATATGATGGATCCGGTAGGGGGTTTATTTAATGGCTTTCTCGGCCAGCTATTATTTATGTCTCTATACTTTATAAGACTAATCCCAAATCTTCTTTTTTACTCAATTCCTTCGATTCCATTTTTTCTGTTATTCTATCTTTTCTTTAAAAAATCAGAAAAATTTAATAAACGTAGTCCATTCTTATTAGCCATAGGTGCCACATTTGCGATGGTTGTGTTGATTGCGTGGTTTGTGACTTATATTGCCCCGCTGCTGGGCTTATCTTAGCCACATCTTATTTTGCTTTTCTAATTTTAAAGGCCCGCCGGGTGAGGGCGGGCCTTTTGGAGTAGGTTTCAGTTGTAAGGGGATTTTATCCCATGCCTTTTAGGATGATGCTGCCGACATAGCAGCCAAGCAGTCCCCACAAGAAGCACACGATTCCCATGGCGTATGGGCCACTGATCCACTTTTTGACACTTACGAAAAGCGGAAGGAGTATGGCGAAGATTGCCGGCCACATGAGCCGGCTTTCACGCAACCCTAGCCAGAACCCTATTGCTAGCGCGAATCCAATCATTCCGGATACAAATTTTGGCATTACGGCCTCCTATTCATTATTATGACATATAAATGCAATATAAGCAAGTATGCGAAAGGCCCGCCGGGTGAGGGCGGGCCTTGGTTGGATTTGTAGTTATTTCTTTCGGGCCTTCAGGCCAAGCAGGTAGGCGCGGTTTAGTTCCTTAACCACATCTTCTGCTTCTGCCTTAGACCAGGTGTTGCCACATGTGATTTGGTCTCCGGGCTCGTCGTCTGGGGTTTCAGGGCCAACGAACCGTATTCTCCTTTTGTAGGGTTCCGGCGATAGGTACCAAGCGGCACCTCGGGCTTTCGCCAAAAGACCTGCCTGAGCCCTATCTGAGGGGTAAAAGTCTTCTGGCAGGGTTATTTCTTTCATATACGCCCCATCAGCCACGCATGCAGACTCTTCCATAGGCCACTGAACCAAAGAAATATCGTGGCGAAGAGGATCCCTCCGAATACGAAGTCTACGACGTGGAATCCAAATCCCATCAGAGGGTCTTTTCCATATAGGAAGATGGAGATTCCTTTTGAAGCTAGGATAGTCGCGCCGATAATTGCGCTTGCTTTCCAACCCCCAAGGTATCTCGCCCTCAGTGTGATGCCGGCGATTGCTCCGGCAAAAACGCAGATGGCCCAGTAGAATGGGCCCACCGATATACCACCGACACAGACCAAGATGACCGCCGTAAAGAGTAGGAATGTGAACCAGTTGATAACCATTTTGAGCACTCCCACGAGCTTTTCGCGGAAACTCTTCATTGCGATTTCAAACCTCCTATCTATAATTATACCACATAAATGGAATATAAGCAATGGTGAAAAAAACTAAGGTTTTGCTTATAATTTTTGAGCAATGAAGCATGATGCATTGTTCATTTTGGGTTTACCGGGTTCTGGCAAGGGAACTCAAGCCAGAAAACTTTCTGAAAAATTAGGCTACTACTATTTTGAAATGGGAGAAGTCTTGAGGCATATTGCCGAAGACAATACTCCTTTTGGTAAGTCTGTAAAAAATTCTTTAACTCATGGCAATCTTTTGTCGGATGAAGATATTGTGGAAGTTATAAAGCTTGAACTTAGGCATTTGGAAGTGGGTTCCGGAATTGTTTTTGACGGAGTGCCCAGAAGAGTTGGGCAGGGTAAATTTTTACTAGATTATCTTAAAAATATTTTAGGCAAAACTAATTTTGGAACTGTAGTTATAAATATAACCAAAGAAGAGTGTGTGAAGAGGATAGCTTTTCGCTCCAGCACCGCGCATCGGGCGGATGATAATGAAGAAGCGGTAAATAGGCGAGTACAGGAACAGTCTGCCACTTTAGTTGAAGTCTTAGATTTACTCAAAGGAAGTTCTGCAGTTTATGAGATAGATGGAATGCCGCCGATTGAAGAAGTGGAAAGGGCGATCTCTTCTGCTTTGAATATTTCTGATGCCAGCTAAGAAACCTCTAACCCTTGTGGTTTTGGGTGATCCTGCTTCCGGTAAGGGTGTGCAGGCCAACAAGTTGGCTGAAAAATATAAATGTAAAATCTTGGATGTGGGCAAGATGCTTCGCTTGGAAGCATCTGAAAATCCCAAAGGACCCATTGCCAAAGCGATGCAGAGGGGCCGTCCAGCGCCAACCATGCCGGTTCAAAAAATGGTAAGGAGTGCCATATTAAAACTATCTCCCCAGGAGGGTTTTATCTTGTCTCAAAATCCGATGCTTTTCCCAGAAGCCCAGGTGGTTGTCTCTGCTATGAAGAAAGCCGGACGTGAGCCGATTTGCGTCTATATAGCCATACCTCTTAAGGAAGCCCTGATAAGGTCAGCGCGCCGTGCGGCGTTATCTAAAGACCAAAAGCGGATTGATGACAATAAAGAGATAACTACCAAGAGGCATAGGGAGTATAAGAAGATAATGGCCTCAACTATTGATTTGTTGAAAAAAAATTATCCTTACGCCAAGATATCTGGTGTGGGGTCGGTTAATGAAATAACTAAAAGGCTGTGCGTCTTCATAAAGAAAAATTCGTGATACCCATAAAGTCTGATTTGGAAATGGAAAAGATGGCCAAAGCCGGGCGTCTTTTGGCTACTGTGCGAGAGGCCCTGAGGGATGCGGTAAGGGTGGGTATTGGCACTAAGGAATTAGATGATATGGCGGAAAAAATGATAAGAGCGGGCGGGGCTAGGCCGGCTTTTAAGGGGTATGGCAATAAGAATAATCCCTATCCGGCGACCATCTGTGCTTCTATTGATGATGTTGTGGTTCATGGAATTCCCTCCTCTGCAGATGTGCTTAAAGAGGGAATGATAATCAGTGTGGATTTGGGTTTGGAGTTGGACGGTTTTTTTGCTGACAGCGCATTTACTAAGGCGGTTGGGAAGATTAGTCAAGAAGATAAAAAGCTTATTAATGCGACAGAGGAAGCTTTGGCGCAGGCGATTGAGATGGCGGTTGCCGGAAATAGGGTGGGGGATATTTCTTATGCAATACAAAAAGTTGCTGAGAAGAGCGGTTTTTCACCAATTCGCGATCTGGTGGGGCATGGCATTGGAGAGAGGTTGCACGAAGAGCCGGCGGTGCCTTGTTTTGGCAAGGCCGGCGAGGGTCCTGTTCTTGCGGTTGGGATGGTATTGGCAATTGAGCCGATGATTGCCGTTGGCGACTGGCGAGTTGAGACTGGCGAAGACGGCTGGACTGTACGTACTGCAGATGGGTCTAAATGCGCTCACGTAGAGCACACCGTGGCTATAACCAAAAATGGACCCGTGGTATTAACCTTGACCTAAGGGGCAGATTTACTGTTTATCGCCTTTTAATGTTAAAATATGGCCATTATGGAAGAAAAGAAGCCCTACTTATCAGTGGTTATACCGGCCTATAACGAGGCGGAGCGTATTCCCACAACTCTTTTGGATATAGATAAAAAATTACACGACGCTCCTTTTGAGTATGAAGTCTTGGTTGTTAACGATGGCTCCAAAGATAACACCGCGGAAGTTGTTTCTAAGATGGAAAAGGATGTCAAAAACCTGCGCCTAGTTGATAATAAGGATAATAAGGGCAAGGGTGGAGTGGTGAAGCAGGGTATGTTAGATGAAGCCAAGGGCGATATTAGACTTTTTATGGATGCTGATAATGCCACTTCCATAGATCACTTTATGATTATGAAATCTTATTTTGAAGAGGGTTATCAGATAGTAATAGGTTCGCGCGCCGCAAGGGGTGCACGATTGGAACCGCCAGAACAATGGTATCGGCAATTGGCAGGCAAGGGAGGTAATTTGCTAATTCAGGCGGTTAATTTACCCGGTATTTGGGATACCCAGTGTGGCTTTAAGGCTTTTACCGAAGAAGCCACCAAAGAGATATTCTCGCGCATAAAAACCAAGGGCTGGGGATTTGATATAGAGCTTTTGGCCCTGGGTCGCGCTTTGGGCTATAAAATAAAGGAAATTCCGGTTCGTTGGGTCGCCGCTGGGGGGTCTAAGGTGGGCTTGAAGGCCTACTTGAAAGTTTTCCAAGAAAACTTTAAAATTCGCTGGTGGTTCTTGACGGGTAAATATGGCGTTAAACGCCGTCTGCCCGTTTTTTAGTAAAGGCAAAAGGAAAAAATTTAATCAATCCAAATGGAAAAATATTACCTCACCGAGGAGCGGTTGCAGGCATTAACTCAGGAACTTAAGGACCTGAAAACTAAAAAGAGAATAGAAGTTGCAGACAGACTCAAGGCCGCCAAAGAGTTTGGGGATTTGTCTGAAAACTCGGAATATACCGAAGCGCGCGAGGAACAGCAGCGGGTAGAACAGCGCATTTTTGAGTTGGAAGATATGCTCAAAAAAGCGGAGATAATTGAGAAGAAGGGAGGATCTGGCGGAATAGTTAGAGTGGGTTCTGTGGTGGAAGTTTCCAAGGGCGCCAAGAAGTTAAAGTATGAAATAGTTGGTTCTTCCGAGGCAGATCCGTTGTCGGGCAAGATTTCCAACGAGTCTCCTCTGGGTGAATCTTTCTTGGGTTGCAAGGAGGGCGATATAGTTGTGGTTACCACGCCCGCCGGCGAGCATAAGTACAAGATTGAGAAAGTTAGCTAGGTTTGAATCTTTAATTTATTTTAAAAAGAAAGGTGGTCGGGAATATTCTCGGCCTTTTCTTTTTGTTGAAAGGCCCGCCGGGTGAGGGCGGGCCTTGGGGGGCAGGGTTCATTTGGTTCCTGGTAAGCCAGGTATGGGCTTGATAAGCAAGCGAAAGGCCTGCTGATGCTCTCGCTCGCTTATCTCTTTGGGCGAGAGGTTGAGGTGTTTGTAAATTGCCTCTCTGCCTCTTTGAGGAAGGGCGGAGTGGAGGGTTGACACCTTACATTTGCAGGTGGTTCCGTTGTAAAGTGGGACCAATTTGCTTGCCGTTGCTGTTTTGCGGGAAAGGTGGTTTTTCAGCTGTATCAGCCAGTAGGACTTTTCCGGGCTCAAGCACCAGCAACTCGTGCCCATTCCCAGATTCCAGCGAGAGGGTACTGTTTTTCCCGCCTTATCAAGAATTATGTTGATGGAGTGCCTCTCGCGAGGCAGTTCCAGTCTGGCTGTGCCTTTTCGCAGAGGGGTATTTAAGATTTTCACAAGTGTTCTCCTTGTCCTGCGATATTATGTTCAAATAACTAATTGTTGTCAATATACCAAAAAGTAATTAAAAAAAGCATAATAAGTAAACAATGTTGGAAGAAATAATTGCAGAACGCAAAAAGAAGTTAGATAAGCTTAGAAGCGTAGGTGTAGATCCTTACCCGGTTGCTACTCCCAAAACAACTCAGGTAAGCGAGGTTGTTTCTTCTTTTGCCAAGTTAGCCAAGCTCAAGAAGCAAGTTTCTATAGCCGGGCGAATAGTGGCTTTTAGGGATATTGGCAATATTATGTTTCTGCGTCTGCGGGATATGTCCGGGGAAATGCAGGTGGTGGTTAAAAAAGATTCCAACAAAAATTTCAAATTATGGAAAGATTCTTTGGATAGGGGGGATTTTATTTTTGCCAAGGGTCTTCTTTTTGTTACCAAGACTAAGGAGAAAAGCATAGAAGCAAAAGACATAGTAATGCTTTCCAAGTCTTTGCGCGCTCTGCCGTCCGATTGGTTTGGAGTGGCGGACGAAGATGCACGGCTTCGGGAACGTTATGTGGATTTGATATTAAATGAAGAGTCGCGGGAGTTGTTTAAAAAGAAGAATGCTTTCTGGCGCTCCATACGCGATTTTATGATCGCCCAAGATTTTATGGAGGTGGAAACCGGAGTTTTGGAGGCCATTCCCGGAGGCGCAGAGGCGGAGCCCTTTGTTACCCATCATAACGCGCTAGACGCCAACTTTTATCTGCGTATTTCTTTGGAGCTTCCTTTGAAGAAACTTATCGTGGGTGGATATGAGCGGGTTTTTGAAATAGGTAGGATTTTTAGAAATGAGGGAATATCCCGCGAGCACCTGCAGGACTATACCCAAATGGAGTTCTATTGGGCCTACAGAGATTATCGCGACTTAATGAGAATCCTGCCCAAGATGTATCGCGGGGCGGTTAAGGCCATAACCGGAGGCAAGATTATTACCACCCACCAGGGTCGCAAGATAGATTGGGGCAAGGAGTGGAAGACGGTTGATTATTGCCAGGTGTTTAAGAAAGAAAACAAATTAGACCCTCTTTCCGCTTCTTTGGACGAGCTTAAGAAGCGTGCCCAGGAAGTGGGAGCCGAACCGGAAAAGAATGACGGGCGGGGGAGACTGATTGATTTGATATACAAAAAAACCGTTAGACCCAATTTGGTTCAGCCGTGCTTCTTGATAAATCCGCCGGTGGAGATAGAACCACTAGCTAAAAGGAGTCCAACTGACGCCAGAGTGGTGGAGCGCTTGCAGATAGTTGCCTGCGGAACTGAACTGGGCAAAGGATTTACCGAATTAAATGACCCCTTAGATCAGCGGGGTCGTTTTGAGGAGCAACAGCGTCTTCGTGATAGTGGGGACAAGGAGGCGCAGTTTATGGATGAGGATTTTTTGGGTGCGCTGGAGTATGGCATGCCACCGACTGCCGGATTTGGAATGTCGGAGAGATTGTTTGCGGTTTTATTAGATAAGCCGATAAGAGAATGCGTGTTTTTCCCCTTAATGAGGAATAAATAAAATTTATACCAGAAATTAAAATGCCCGGATGAAGCTTTGGCTTCGTCCGGGCATTATGGTTTTGGTAGTCGTTGCGGGTGAGGATTAGTTGTAGACGAAGGCTTGGCGCCACTTCATCCCAAACCTCTTACTTTCTTCGTAGGTTCGGGTCCGTACATCCAAGTGGATGTAACCGCGTTTGGCGGCCGCCATCATCTCTTCACCTTTGTCGTCTACTATACGATGACCCACGCCATCGATGTAGAGTTGGGTGCCAGGGGGGAGTTTCCCCCAGTCGCTGGCGACCCCCTTTTCGTTGCAGGCGGATGCGCCGGTTGCGGTCAAACCTCGCCGGGGGTTAACCCAGCAGTTGCGGCTATGGTAAGCCGTCAGTTTGACCAAGATGACCTTGCCCTTGGGCTTGCCCTTGTTGGGGCCACTATTGTGGCGCCCTGCGACGCGATATCCTGCGTTGTTGTTCCAGCCCCCCCGGGCCAAATTAATGGCCTCCCGGGGGTGAAATCCAATCCATAGAACCGGCAAACAAACAAAAAAGGCGAGTAATGCTCGCATATCTACCTCTCTTTGTATTTTATTGTGCTGTGTATATTATAATACAATAAATATCAAATGTCAAATATATAAGGGGGTTTTTAGACTAGTCTTCGTGGGCTACGGGCTTATTTTCGGGGATTGTAGCGGGAGCCACTACTACGGGGTCGTTTTCCAACTTCTTGGCCAAATCGCAAACGAACTTGCCCTCACCGCCTCGCCAGGACATTCTGCCTCTTACCAAAACTACATTGCTGGGCTCCCAGACCGGCGCTGTTTTGTGGTAGATACTGGTAAACACAATCACTTCCAGTGGTTTAGCGGAAAAGTCTTCTAGTGCGGCAAATAACATAGGTTGGCCGGATTTAGTGGTTATTTTTTTAACACTGCTTACCAGTCCTACAATATTTAAAACTTTGCTTTCGTCTTTGTACTCCGCAACTTTTTCCAAAGGAGGTATGTTGTGCTGTTTTATTTTGTCGGCCCAAAGATTTAAAGGATGGTCGGATAAGAAGAATCCTAAAAGTTCTTTTTCCCAGGCAAGTTTTTGCTGGGTGGTTGCTGGCGCGCAGGGGGCTAGGTTAAGAGGCGCGGGGGCGGGTTTGTGGCTGGCTCCAAAAAGCGAAGAGGCCGCTTCTTGGGCTGATTTTCGTATGGCTTGGCAGTAAGAAATAATAGCGTCCAAATTGCCAAGAATCTGATTTCTTTCCACCCCCAAGGAGTCAAACACACCGGCTTTGGCAAAACTTTCCAGAGATTTTTTATTTAAGTCTTTATGCTGAACGCGCGATAATAAATCAATAAACGATTTAAACTCTCCGTTTCGGGTTCTTTCTTCAATTATATTTTTAGTTATTTCTTCGCCTACGTTTTTTATTCCCAAAAGTCCAAAGCGCAGAGAATGATTTTCCGGCATAAAGTAGGTGCCGGATTTATTTATGTCCGGTGGCAGTATGCCCACGCGGTTTTGCTTGGCCTCGTTAATGAGGAAAGACACCCGCTCTATATCTGACAATTCATTATTAAAAAGCGCCGCCATATATTCCTCCGGGTAATGTGCTTTTAAGTAGGCGGTCTGATATCCAATAAAGGCGTAGCAGGCGGCATGAGACTTATTGAAACCGTACCTGGCAAAGGGTGGGAATAGCTCCCAGATAGAGCGGGCAATTTTCTGGTCAATTCCATTTTTAACCATACCGTCAATTAATTTCTTTTCCTGTTCGTCTAAGAGCGATTTAATTTTTTTACCGATAGCTTTTCGCAGAGTGTCCGCTTCTGCCAGAGTGTAGCCGGCAAGTTCTCTGGCTATCTGCATCATCTGCTCCTGATAAACACCAATGCCGTGGGTGTTTTTCATGATGGGCTCCATCTTAGGATGCAGATACTTTATTTCTTCCCGACCATGCTTCCTGGCGATGAAGGAGGGGATAAGATCCATCGGGCCCGGGCGATACAGAGCAACCAAAGCAATCAAATCTTCTATTTCGGTAGGTTGAATTTCCTTCATATAGCGCTTCATTCCCGCCGATTCAAATTGGAAGACTCCGGTGGTGTTGCCCTCCTTAAGGAGTTTATAGGTTTTAGGATCATCCAAGGGGATGGTGGACATATCTATTTCCGCCCCGTGTAGTTCGCGCACCATACGCACACAATCTTCAATAATAGTTAGGTTGCGAAGTCCCAAGAAGTCCACTTTCAGTAGTCCGATATCCTCAATCGCGTGCATTTCAAACTGGGTGATGATGCGAGATTTATCCTGCGGGGCGTATTGCAGAGCGACATATTCAGTTAGGGGTTCTTTGGATATAACTGTGCCGCAGGCGTGCACTGAGGCGTGTCGGGCAACTCCCTCTAATCGCTTGGCGGTGTCTATGAGCTTTTTGGCTTCCGGGTTGGAGTCGTACATCGCCTTTAAATCCGGTTCCAATTGCAACGCCTCTTTGAGTTCTTTGTTTAGGGGGATTAACTTGGCGATGGTGTCGCAAAAAGCATAAGAAAGGCCCATAGCGCGTCCTGCGTCGCGTATGGCGGCACGAGCGGCCATTGTTCCGAAGGTTATTATCTGCGCCACATGGTCTTCTCCGTATTTTTGACGCGCGTAAGATATAACTTCGTCGCGTCTTCGGTCGGAGAAGTCTATGTCAATATCAGGCATCTGTATGCGGTCCGGGTTTAGGAATCTTTCAAAAAGCAGATTGTAGCGCAGGGGGTCTATATCGGTTATGCCTAATATGTAAGAAACAATAGAACCGGCAGCAGAACCTCTGCCCGGACCCACCGCTATGCCGTGAGCTTTAGCCCAGCCGATAAGGTCTTGCACAATAAGGAAGTAATCCGCAAACCCGGTCCTTTCGATTATGGAAAGCTCATATTCCACTCTGTCGCGCACGGCTTGGGTCATTGTCTCTCCTTTGTATCTGCGGGGGAGTCGTTCTTCTGTTAATTTGCGCAAGTATTCATTGCCGGTTAGGTTGTCGGGTTTGGAGAAGTCCGGCAGGAGGTTTTGGCGAAGTTTTATTTCTACATTACAGCGCTCTGCTATTTTTGTGGTGTTGGAAATAACTTCTTCCGGTAGGTGGGCAAATTTAGCAATCATCTCCTCTGGGGAAGCAATAGAAAAATCGTCTACTTTAAGCGAAAGTCTGTCGTCATCTGACAACTTATTGCCGGTTTGGACCGCCAGTAATACATCGTGGTATTCCGCGTCGTCTCGGGTTACATAGTGAGCGTCTTGCGTGCCGACCAGAGGAATTTCTAGTTCTCTGGCGAGTTGGATTATTTGCGGTTCTATTTTTTCTGATTCGGGGATATTGGCGTGCTTTTGAACTTCCATAAAGAAGTTATTAGGTCCGAATATTTCTCGAAGTTCCTCTGCGACGACTCTGGCCTTGTCATATTGTCCCGCCAGAAGAAGCTGATCTATTTCTCCGCCCAAACAGCCGGACAAGGCGATTAACCCTTCATGATGTTCGCGCAAAATTTCTTTGTCCATGCGGGGCTTGTAATAATAGCCCTCCAGGTTGGCGCGCGTTACCAGCTTTAAAAGATTCTTCCAGCCCATCTCGTTTTCCGCCAAAAGAATCATGTGGTGATACCTATCTCCAGCTTCGCGCGAATACCTGCCTTTGGGTGAGACATAAGCCTCCACGCCAAGGATTGGTTTGATGTTATTTTTTTTGGCGGTCTGGAAAAATTCTATTGCGCCATAAATAACTCCGTGGTCAGTTACTGCCACGGAGTCCATACCGGTTTCTTTGGTGCGATTTACTATTTCGTCTATTTTGGAGAGACCATCAAGCAAACTATAGTGGCTGTGGATGTGCAGGTGGGTGAATTTGTTGCTCTGATCCGCCATTTTTGTTGCTTGGTTTCTAGTTGGTTATATGAGCCGAAGAGAGGAGTCGAACCTCCAACCTTCGCTTTACAAAAGCGTTGCTCTGCCATTGAGCTACTTCGGCTTACGCTTCCGGCGGGGCTATTATACATCACTCGCGTGCCCGCCAAGAGTTCCGTCATTTATTATTTATTGCCTAATATCAATTGTGCCTATCTTCATATTGACAAATTATATTAATATTGTAAATATTGGCTCAGTATCTAACAAAGGAGGTCCAAGGTGGGTTTCAAATTCGGAGTCATCAGTTTTTTTTGGCCCTGGTGGAACAAGAGGTATGGGACCATTCGTTTGGAAGACGGGGAGGAAGTTCATTTCCACGCCTGTCAATCCATGGTTTATGGTCCGAAGAATGTTGCCCGGCTCGTCGGCCCGCCCCAACAGGGCTTGTTCCGTGAGCCCTTTCGTGGGCAGGAGGTTGTTGCCGTCTACCTGGCTCCATCAGACAAAAAGATGGCCTGGTGGGCGGACAGGGAGAATTTGGAGGACTTGTACGGGTCGTTGGATGGCCGGTACTTGTCCCTTTCCGACACCAAGAAGTACCCGGAGGTTGCTCGGGTGATAGCAGAGAATTTGCCCCCCTTCGGACGTTACGCTCCATTTTTTGAGGTCCAGTATTTCCCGAATTTTCGCCCCGGGGTTCTCTCTGGGGTTGGAGAGGGGGCAAAGAACATCGTGTTCGCCAGAAACGGCGGGAATGATGTTTCAGTGAGACCCCTGGGTGGCGCTTGCATCACTATGTGCCATGGCAGGGTAACCTCTCCGAAGGGAGTTGTCCGGTTGGTGTCGGTGGACCCTGCTCACCAACGGGTCATTATTATGGAAAACACCTAAGGCCCTAACCTCTCATCTTAAAAGAGCCCCCGCGGAACCTAGTTGTTCCCCGGGGGCTTCTCATTTGAAAGATATTAAGTTTTTGGTTATATTAACGGAGCTGTTTTCTTTACAGGCCAATGTAGCCCTGCCTGCCGGTAGGCAGGTCAGCTGGTTCCCAGCTGAGAGGGTTACTAGAATTGCCAATGTAGCTCAGCTGGTAGAGCAACTCCATGGTAAGGAGTAGGTCGCCGGTTCAATTCCGGCCATTGGCTCCAGTTTCAGAAATTTTTATTTTGCGATCATGGTTTTTTGGTGTTTGTTTGTATTGACAATTAAATTATTTTATCGCATTATCTGTCTGACCTAACAGAATCTTTGCAATTTAAATAGTAGTAAATCTGCAAATACGGCATGAAAGGAGAAAAAATCATGGCCGCAAAACAGACGCCAATACTTATGGGTCGCCTTGTCGCGAACCAGCAATATTTCAATCCACTTCCAACCGAGGATGCCCAATGGGCAATCCGTAACCCAAAGGATGCAGCGGCACTCTGTGTCACGGCCATCCAGGAACGCAAAAAAGTTGCTCCGAAGGCCAATATCTACAAGGTGCTCCGCCCCGCCCCCCTGAAGTCCGTCGAGCCCCGTTCGTTCAGGGCGGTTGAGACTTTTTTTTCCAAGACTTCAGGTGTGAGGATGGCAGCGGAGCATGGGCTGGACTTCGTCGATTGGTTCGCCGGCCACGTAGAGGAGGATGTTTCTGTAGGCGATCTCGTTCCATTCATTCTCACCCAGAGTACGTACGATGACAGAATCCTTGCCGATCTCGGTGGCGGAAAAAAGGCGAAGACGACGCTCTGTGAAATATGGCGACTTATGCAACGACAGGCGAATGGCGAAGACGGCGTGCTACTTACCAACGGCTACGCCAATATCTTCTACGTTCAGGACGTTAACGGTATTCTCCGCACGGTTGTGGTCCGTTGGCACAGTGATGGCTGGTTCGCATGCTCTTTTGAGCTGGGGGACTCCATGTTTTACCCCCCCTATCAGGTCTTCTCTCGGAATTTCTGAGCGCTCGGGGATCTGGGTTTTGGCTCCTGGTTCCCTCAACCCCGCCTGCTGGTAGCAGGTCCTTGACCCCTTTCTGCAAAAAATCGCAGGGAGGGGTCGTTTATTTTTTAACGTTAACGATTCTGTGTAATATAAGCTAATGACCTATATGATTTTATTAGTATCTCCTGTTCCGGTGGCTATTTTATATTTTTTGATTTGGTTTTTATTTAAATCCTTCGTTGGTAGGGATGATAAGTTTATTAGGATTACTTCTTTGCTGATTTCATTTTGTTTGGTAGTTGGGGGTCTTCATGTAATTGGTTATTATTTCGGGGATCGCCCTGATGATTTTCTTGATATATTGCTACCCCTCTTGTTTTTGGGAGCTTGGATTGTTGGCACCGCAGTAATTTCTGCCATTTTATTTTTTGGCATTTCTCGTTTTGTTTTTAAAAACAAGCTTATTGGTCCCATTCGCACAAAAAGCGATTTAGTTTTAAGAATAGTTGGGTATATTGTCTTTTTTGCTTTGGCTTACCTTATTAATATATACGCCTTATCTTCTTGGAATTATGTTGCCAAGGATTCTTTTTGGCATTTGATAGGTTTGATGAAATAAAACAGACCCGCCGGATGAGGGCGGGTCCTGGTTCCATTGTGTGCGGGGGGTCTGGTGGGGCTAGCCCCACCGGCGAGTTGGCGCCGTATTGCCGATTTGATTTTTCATAAACTTCTCTGCCTCTTCCGGGGTAAGGTGCATTTTCACCGCCGCCTTGGCGGCCATGTATTTCTTGCCGTGATGGCCGGTTACGGTGGTTGCCTTGTCCCCGAAGGAAAAAGACTGGGTTTTTCGCTTATTTTGTTTGCGGCGGTTTCTGGACCGTCGCCAAGCTTTCCAGGTCATTGGGCCTCCTTGCTGAAAAAAAGGGGGGTATTAATACTAGGAAGATGTTATGTTTTTTAGGCATTTTTTGCAATATGTCCGCTAAAGCGATATAAAACTTGCGCAAAATAGCTTTTTCTGTCAATATATTGCCGTACTAAAATGGCTAAGGCTAAATATTCCGACAAGTTAATAACCATGAAATGCGCCGTCTGCAAGGAGCGCAATTATTACACCCGCAAGAATAAGAAATCTGTTTCTCGCAAAGTTGAGCTTCAGAAGTATTGTTCCACCTGCCGCAAAAAGACCAAACACACCGAAGGTAGGTTAACTGGCAAATAAAAAAGCATAAGAATTAGTCTGAAAACCGGTCACCCAAAGTGACCGGTTTTCATTTGCCGTAAATAGGGCGGGGGGTTAATATATCAATCGTAAGTGATGACTAAGGGGGTATCGTTCAACGGTAGGACAGCGGTCTCCAAAACCGCTAATGTGGGTTCGATTCCTACTGCCCCCGCAGCGAGCGAAGTGAGCGAGGAGGGCAAGCAAAGCAGCTGCCTGCTTTGCGCGTGGGAATCGAACACCGGAGCGATGCCGCAGGAAGCTACCTGCGGTCGCGAGGTGGTGCCCAGACCAAGCCGCGCGACGGCGTGGCGCGAGTCGCGGGCGATTCCTACTGCCCCCGCCAGAAACACTAAGAGTTCTTGGTTTTTGTATGCCCATTAGACATAGAACATTTTCTTATATAATAGAGGCGTACTAAGATTAAAGGGGGATAATATTAATATATAAAATGCCCATTTTCCGAATAAAGAACAAAAAAGCAGCTCAAGTTTCATTTGATCTTAATTACTTTAGCAACGAGGCGGCCCTAAGAGATTTCTTTGCGGAGAACCTTGAGGATTTACTAGGTATGCGTTTTTTAGCAAAAGAATATCGTACTACGGATGGTAGAATTGATACATTAGCCATCGATGAAACAAATGCTCCCGTCATTATTGAGTATAAATGGGGACAGAACGACGCCATATTTACACAGGGATTGTTTTATTTTAATTGGCTTCGCACGAATAAAAGACATTTTGACCTTTTGGTGGCGGATAAGCTAGGCAAGGATATAAAAGTTAATTGGAGTAGTCCCAGAGTGGTCCTTGTCTCGCAGGGATTCGATAATAGGACCATAATTGCCGTTCGAGAGGTGGATTCTGTCGAACTCATTAAATACACTCCCTACAACCAAGATATTTTATACTTGGAAGTTGTCTATAGTCCTAATAAGACGCAGGTGCTAAAGGAGCGAGTTAAAACGCAGACTCAAGAAGTCTATAACTTGAATTTCCACCTAAATAAATCAAACTCAGAAATCAAGGAGATTTTTTACAAGCTCCAAGAAAAAATTAAGTTATTGCCAGGCGTTGATGAAATAGTTAATCAAAAAGTGGGAATTACCTATAGGACAACAAAGAGTTTCACGAGATTTGAATTCGGTAAAAGTTATATTGATATTTTGCTCCAAGGAGCGAAATATAATGATCCAAAAGGATTAGTGAAGGACATTACCTCTTTTGAGTGGGGGTATAAGGGCAGAGTAAAAATTAAATCAGTGAGCGATGTATCTGATGTTTTTGACCTAATCAAGCAGTCTTATGAGCAAACACTATAGGACAGATTAATTCTTCAAATGGCCTGCAATATGTGTATGGGTTGGTTGAGGCGATACTGGCTATCAGTAGTTCTAATAAGCATATTAATTATCATTACTCTTGGTGTGATATTGCAAAATTCCTATGAATTAACACAACAAAAAAGAGAGGAGATTTCATTAGAAGCGACTAAAAAAGAAAGGCAGGATGTTTCAACGGCGGAGAATAATAAAATTCTCACGAGCAATATTGAGGAGCTAAGCAATGAGGATATATGCATAAATATAGGTTTTCTTTTGTCATCATATTGCGGTTCTGGGGGTTGTTTTATGAATCAGCCACTAGAGGCGTGGATTGGTAGGGCTAAAAGCGTGCTGCACTCTAGGGGTGTATCAGCTTACGAAAATTACAAAGATTCAGGAAAAGATATAGATTGTTCCGATTCGGTTCTTAGGCGAGTTGATAGAATTTACGGGTATTAACTAGATCAGTATTTCTACAAAGAATATAACTTTGTCCCACCCCTTATCCCGAAATTCGGCTTGACGGACTAGATTGATTGCTATAATCCCCAAATGGAATACATAAATATTTGGGCGGTTTTGGCGGGTGCTTTTTCTTATATGGCCTTAGGAATGCTTTGGTATGGGCCAGTGTTTGGCAAGCTTTGGATGGGCTTAATGGGATTTACTCCGGAAAATATGAAACAGATGCCACTAAGCGCCAATCAAGCGGTGGCTTTGGGTGCGCTTAATGCCATTATTATGGCTTTTGGCTTTTCTTATTTCGTGGGTGCTTTGGGTGTATCAACTCTCACTGGGGTTTTTATGATGTCTGTTTGGGCTTGGTTGGCTTTCCTTATGCCAAATGCTGCTGGGGGATTCTTGTGGGAGGGCAAGCCGTTTAAATTATTCGCGCTAAACGCGGCACATCAGTTTGTTTCAGCTTTGCTGATGGGCGCGGTTATTGTCTTGGTTTCTTAATTAAATTTAATTCCGGCAAGTATTAATTTGCCCACATTTTTTCTTTGTTCCGGTGCTTTTTTTGGAGTATTATGCGCTTATGGACACGTCTTCTAAGGAAAAGCAGATAACCGCCATCGTGCGGGCATCTTTTCTAGTGCGCTAGCTTAAATATATGGAAAGCGAAGGAATAAGAATAAGGGCGGTGGAAGACGCAGATTTAAAAAATGTGCGCGGTATTTTGGCGGATTGGTGGCGGGAGAAAGACGGATCTGCTGATTTACCCCAAGTGCATTTTTGGACCAAGGAAGTAGAAAAAGAAGTTGCCGGAGGCGAGGGCAGTCGGGCCAGAAAGCATTTGGTCGCCGAAAAAGATGGGGCAGTTTGTGGAGTAGTTGGCTATCAAATGGAACCGCATAAATTAATCGCCGCCGTGGCTCAGAGCAAGAAGCCCTTGGAGGTTTATATGCTTTTTGTGAAAAAAGAATCCGAAAGACAGGGCATTGGACGGGCTTTGTTGTTGGAAGTTGAGAAATATGCCCGGGAGCACGATTTTAAGGAAGTTGTTTTGAATAGTTCAGACAGGTGGATGGATTCCTGGGGATTTTATGAGAAAATGGATTACCAGCGTCTTTTAGACAGGCCCCAAACTCATGGGGGTACAGCCGCTGTTTATAGCAAGTTAATTTAAATAAAATGCCGGAATTGCCGGAAGTAGAGTCGCTACGGAGGGGCTTGGAGAAAGTTCTTCCCGGGCGAACAATTAAAAAGATAGAAATATTTAAACCGAAGCTTGTTTCTGGGCGGGGTAATGCGCGCAGTGTTTCTAAAAAGAAAACAGAGGAGTTTATAAAAGGATTGACCGGCCAGAAGTTTTTGCGATTAGAAAGGCGGGCTAAAAATCTGATTTTTTATTTTAAAAATAAAAGTATTTTGGTGGTGCACCTTAAGATGACCGGTCAGTTGGTTTATAAAGATAATGCTGGCAAGTTGACCGAAGGGGGACACCCCATAAAGGAGTCAGAAGAAACTCTACCCAACAAGCAGACCAGGATAATATTCGCGCTGGATAAGGGGTTTTTGTATTACAACGATACTAGGCAGTTTGGCTACCTTTTATATTTTAAGGACGAGGAAAGTTTGGAAAAGACAGAGCATTTTTCAAAACTAGGGGCAGAGCCACTTTCAAAAAAATTTACTCCCGCCTATTTTTCCCAAAAAATTACAGGTAGAAGTGGTGTTTTGAAAGCGGTTTTGATGGGTCAGGAGGTGGTGGTGGGTTTGGGTAATATTTATGCGGATGAGGTTTGTTTTGCCTCTTTTGTTTCGCCAATTAGGAAAACCAGCTCATTAAAGCCGGTAGAGATAAAAAATATTTACAAAAACATAAAAAGTATTTTGACCCGCGCTATACGTTTGGGCGGTTCATCTGTTTCGGATTACAGGTTGGCAGATGGTTCGCGCGGTAATTATGCTCGGGAGCATAAAGTATATGGGCGAAGCGGAGAGAATTGTTTTAGGTGCGGAAAGGCGCTTTTGACTATTTTGTGCGCCGGACGCACCACAGTTTATTGCACACATTGCCAAAAATAATTTATTTTACGGGTATAATAGGCAGGTAATGGATTATCCGGCACTAGAAAAAAAAGAATTACCAGCTCCTCCTAAGTGGACTAAGGCCTTGGGAGTGGGGGTGGTTATTATGGGAATGGCTATGGGCACAGGAGAGTTGGTTTTGTGGCCACACCTTATTGTTAAACACGGTCTTTCTCTTTTGTGGTTAGCGCTGGTGGGAATAGGGGCGCAATACATAATAAATCAGGAAGTGGCGCGCCATTCGGTTGCAACCGGTGAAAGCTTTTTTACGACAAGTGGCAGGATTATTAAGGGCTCGCCGATTTTTTGGCTATTTGGGGCTTTGGCTCTTTATATTTGGCCCGGGTGGGCGAGTACTTTAGGCACTATTTTGTATACATTGCTTGGTGTAGGCACTGCCAATCTTTGGGCTTGGTGTTCTTTGGCTTTGGTTTTAGTGCTTACTTTTTCCGGCAAGATTGCTTATGACATGCTGGAGAAATCTTTGCGGATAATAGTGCCGGCATTTTTCCTGATGTTGGTTGTTATCAGTTATTACAATTTAAACTGGGAGCTTATAAAGGAAGCTCTGCGTGGTTTTATTTCTTTCGGTGATATTCCGCCAGGAGTGGATTTAAATACTTTGCTAGGTGCGGTGGTTTTTGCCGGAGCGGGGGGGATGCTCAATTTGTGCGTGTCTTTGTGGTATCGCGACAAGGGCTTTGGAATGGGATCTTATGCGGGGCGCATTGCCAATCCGGTTACCGGCAAACCAGAGGCGGTCTCTCCTACCGGCGCCAGGTTTAATCCAATAGTTGGGGAGCAGTACAAAAGATGGCGGGGTTGGATGACGTTTGTGCGAGTAGATCAGGGGGTGATTTTTGCGCTTTTGGGAATCGTTACTCTATTCCTGCTTTCAGTTAATGCTTATGCGGTTTTAAAGCCAGCAGGCATTATCCCTTCTGGAGCTCAGGTTGCGGTTGCTCAGGCCAAGATTTTTTCGGAGCAATGGGGTGTGTTTGGATTCAGGTTGTATTTAGTGATGGCGTTCCTGATGCTTTTTTCGGTGATGTGGACTGTTATCGATGCCTTGTCGCGTATGGTATCGGATATTGTTCATACCAATTCGCGAGTGGGTCCTTTGACCAAGATTTTCTCGGTGTTCTCGCGCGCCTCAGTGCATCATCTTTATTATGCAACTGTGGTCTTGGTGGTTTTCTTTGGAGCTTTAGTTTTGCCCCTGCAACAACCCCTGCCCTGGCTGGTTTTGTCGGGAGTCTTGGGAGGATTCACCATGTTTATTTATACGCCGATACTTTTATTTATAAATAACTTCCGGTTGCCCAAAGAGATAAGGCCGTCTATTTTTGCAAACTTGGGTCTTCTGGCCTGTTTTGTTTTTTACGGATTCTTTTCTTACAGAATAATTCTGGGTTATCTGGACTAGAAATTTTATGAATAGGAAAAGGCCCCGCCGTGGGGGCGGGGCCTTTGGTTCGATCGGAGTTTACAAATCCGGCGGCGGGCTTACTGGCCCTAAGCCGAATTGATGGCCGCGTTCGTCTTCTGCATCGCTTCGTGGTTGTTCTTTGCCTGCTGAGCGCTGTTTTTCAACACAATCATAGGGTGTTTCTCCTACTGCTTGCCAACCGACAACAATCGTGCGTTCTCTTGCTTCCTCGGAACAGTCCTCTCGAACTTTCCTTAGCAGCTACTGACGTTTATTGTAGGAGGGTGTGGGAGTTGTTTCAAGAAGGTTATCAACAATTAAACGAGGCCCCCGTGCGGGGGCCTCTTGGTGCTTGGTTGTGATTTCCCTCTTTTTTAAGGAGGGGGTCGCGGAGCGAAACAGCTTTAGTTGGTGTTGATCCTACCCATATTCTTGTGGTATCCAACCGCACAGAAGCCCAATGCCTCGCAACCGGGGTGGTTGTCTCATCAAGCTTCCAAGCAGATTTTACCAATCAAATCACGAGCAAGTCAATTGAAAGCAATAATTTTAAGAATTATTGCGCCTATTTTTATTATAAGTTTAGTTGGCCTATAAAGCGGAGCCGCCCCCTTGGAAGAGGAGGCGGTTTTGTTTGGGGTTGAGTTAGAACAAATTTTCTTGAAAGTTTTTTGCTTCTAACTCTAGTGAGGAGTTGTTCGGGGTAGCGGCTTTTTTATTCGCTGTCGCCGTTGGCACGAAGGCCGGGTTGGAGTTGGCGAGTTCTTCCAACGAGAAAAGCAAGTTGTTGGGATCTTCTCTGGGCGAGCGACAAGCTATTCTTCCTTGGATGTGATATTCGGCGGCGGCTATGTTGTGGCAGCAGGTTTCCCGGATGTCGCAAGAACCGCACGACTTTTTCCACATCTTCACTTGTCGGTCGGTCCAGAGTAGGCGATGGGCTTCCACCTTGGTTTTGCGCCCTTCGCGTTTTTCGGAAATGGTGCTGCTATTGCCGGGGTTATTGCGGCACATCAGCCGACTCCACAACCATACTCCGTCGG
>Ga0101944_10003369_pt1 | contig 22560 bp, 1 predicted proteins | sample DewCreD2012metaG_FD_75245 | JGI IMG/M metagenome (GOLD analysis project Ga0101944, IMG submission 75245) | Hot spring sediment bacterial and archeal communities from British Columbia, Canada, to study Microbial Dark Matter (Phase II) - Dewar... ... | reverse complement strand
TCTCGGCCGCGGTGAGCAACGGCCCGCGCTCTACGGTCCTCTCCGGCGACCCGGCGGCGCTGGAGGAGGTCCTGGCCGCGCTGGCCGCGCGCGATGTCTTCTGCCGCAAGGTCAAAGTGGATGTGGCCTCGCACAGCCCGCACATGGACCCGCTTCAACCGGAGCTGGTGAGCGGCCTGGCCGGCCTCCAGCCGCGCGCCGGTTCCATCCCGCTGTACTCGACGGTGACGAATGCGGTCACCGACGGCCATGATTTGGACGCCGACTATTGGGGCCGCAACCTGCGCCAACCCGTGCGCTTCTGGCCCGCCCTCCGGCAGTTGATCGAGTCCGGACACGCTCTCTTCATCGAACTCAGCCCGCATCCGGCGCTGGTAAGCGCGATCCGCGACGGCCTGGCGGAACTGAAGCGCGACGGCGCGGCTCTGGCCTCGCTGCGCCGCGCCGAGCCTGAGCAGGCGGCCCTGCTCGCCAGCCTGGGCGCGCTCTACACGCTCGGCGCTCCCGTCAATTGGTCCGCCCTGAACCCGGCCGGCCGGGTGGTTGATCTCCCGCCTTACCCGTGGCAGCGCGAACGCTACTGGCTGGAGGCGTCCGCCGTTCACCGCCGGCTGCCCGACGACGGCGCGCATCCGCTGTTGGGCCGCCACTTGCGCCCGGCAATCGAGGCCGGGACGCATTTCTGGGAGACGGAGCTGAGCCTGGCGCGCCTGCCGTACCTGAGCGATCACCGCGTGCAGGGCGCGGCGGTGCTGCCGGCGGCCGCCTATCTGGAGATGGCGCTGGCCGCCGCCGGGCAGGCCTTCCCGGATCAGGCCGTCACCATTGAAGATTTTGCCTTCGAGCGCAGCCTGTTCCTGCCCGAGGATGGCGCGCGGATCGTCCAGGTGCTCCTCACGCCGCAGCCGGGCGGCGTGCGGTGCCGCATCCTGAGCCGGGACTCGCAATCGGCCGAAGGCCCCTGGATAGAACACGCTGGCGGCCAGCTGCGGGCAGCGCCGGCGGCGGCGGACTGCATGAACCTGGCTCTCATCCAGGAACGTTGCGCGGAGACGGTGGCTGTCGCCGCCTACTACGACGCCTTAGCGGCCGCGGGCCTGAGTTATGGCCCGGCTTTCCGGGGCGTAGACTATCTCTGGCGCCGCGAGGGCGAGGCCCTGGGCGCGCTGCGCCTGCCCGAAACGCTGGCCCGCGAGGCCGGCCGTTATGGGTGGCACCCGGCTTTGCTGGACGCCGGCCTCCAGGTGCTCGCCGCGGCCCTGCCCGCCGATCGGACGGCGTCGGGCGAGGCCTGGGTGCCCGTGCGCGCCGCGCACGTTCGAGCCGGGCCGCGCCCCGGCAACGGGCGATTGTGGAGCCACGCCGTCTTCCACGACACGGGGGAGGCCGGCGCGCTGACCGGCGACGTGCACCTCCTGGACGACGATGGCCGCGTGGTCGCCGAAGTCCTGGGTCTGCGCGTCCAGCGGCTTGCGCCCGCGCGCCCTGTCCCCATTGAAGACTGGTTCCTGCGCCTGGTGTGGGAGGCGCGGCCGGCGCCTCCGCCCCCCGATCCGGCGGCGCTGGTCGGGAACTGGCTCATCGTGGCCGGGGCCGAAGACGCCCGCGTTCTGAGCGCTCGCCTGGCCGCGCACGGCGGGCGTGTGATCCGGGCCGTCCCTGGCGCGCAGTATGCCGTCCACACGCCGGAGCATTATGAACTCGACCCGGCGGATGCCGGCCACTTCCCTCGTCTTCTTACTGACAGGTTCGGCGCGGGCCGCGCGGCGCTGCGCGGCATCGTCTATCTGCCGTTGCCGGCAGACTCGCCGGAGAAACCAGCCGTCGCCGGCCTGCTCCATCTCATCCAGGCGCTGGCCCAGGCGCGCTGGGAAACCGCGCCCCGGCTCTGGCTCGTCACGCGCGGCGCGCAGGCCGTAGCCGAGGGCGAGTCGCCGGACCCCGCTGCCGCCGCGTTGTGGGGTCTGACCCGCACCCTGCTGCACGAACATCCCGAATTCCATCCGGCGTTGATTGATGTGAGCGCGAACCGCGAGGCCGATTGGGCCGCGCTGCTCGCCGAGCTGGCGGCCGGAGGTGACGAAAACCAGATCGCTCTGCGCGACGGCCGGCGTTACGCCGCCCGGCTGACGCCGCACAAAACCGGGACCCCGGCCCCGCCCGCCCGGCGCTTCTTCCAGCCGCAGACCGATCACAACTTCCGGCTGGAGGTCACGGAGGCCGGCCTGCTCGAGAACCTGACCCTGCGCGCCGCCGAGCGCCGCCCGCCGGGCCCCGGCCAGGTGGAGATCGAGGTCGTCGCCGCCGGCCTCAACTTCCTGGACGTGCTCTCGGCCCTGGGCCTGCGCCCGGACCTGCCGCCCGGCCCGATCCGGCTCGGCGGGGAGTGCGCGGGCCGGGTCGTCGCCGTCGGCGAAGGGGTGGCCACGGTGCGCCCCGGCGATGAGGTGGTGGCGATTGCGCCAGCCAGCTTCGCGGCCTATACCACCACGCTCGCCGCGCTGACGGCCCCGAAGCCGGCGGCGCTCAGCTGGGAACAGGCGGCGGCGGCCCCCATCGCCTTCCTCACCGCCGATTACGCCCTGAACCAGCTGGCGCGCCTGGAGGCCGGCGAGCGGGTCCTCATCCACGCGGCGGCCGGCGGGGTGGGCCTGGCCGCTCTCCAGATCGCCCGACGCGCCGGCGCCGAAGTTTTGGCCACTGCCGGCAGCGCCGAGAAGCGGGACTACCTGCGCGGCCTCGGCGCCGCCCACGTGCTCGACTCGCGCTCGCTGGCCTTCGCCGACGAGGCCCTGGCGCTGACGGACGGCGAGGGTGTGGATGTGGTGCTCAACTCGCTGGCCGGCGATGCCATCGCCAGGGGCCTCGCCATCCTGCGCCCATACGGGCGCTTCGTCGAGATCGGCAAGCGCGACATCTACGCCGATCACCCTATCGGTCTGGGGCCGTTCCGCAGAAACCTGGCCTACTTCGCCTTCGATCTGGCGCGGCTCGCGGCGGAGCGGCCCGAGGTCGTGGGCCGACGCCTGAGCGCATTGATGCGGCAGTTGGCGTCGGGCGACCTCCAGCCGCTGCCGCTCACCGTCTTCCCGCTGACGCAGGCCGAGGCCGCCTTCCGCCACATGGCGCAGAGCCGGCATATCGGCAAGATCGTGCTCAGCGTGACGACGGAGGCCGAGATCGAGCCGGCGGCGGCAGACCCGGCGGCCTTCCGCGCCGACGGCACTTACCTGATCACCGGCGGCCTGGGCGGCCTCGGCCTGAAGCTGGCCGAGTGGCTGGTGCAACGCGGCGCGCGTCACCTGGCGTTAATCGCCCGCCGCGCGCCGTCCCCGGCGGCGCAGACCCGGGTGGATCGGCTGCGGGCAGCGGGCGCCGAGGTGCGCGTGATCGCGGCGGACGTGGCGCAGGCCGCGCAGATCGCTCAAGTGCTGGGCGACCTCGCCCAAACTGCGCCGCCGTTGCGCGGCGTCTTCCATGCGGCCGGCGTGCTGGACGACGGCATCTTGTTACAGCTCGACCTGGCCCGCTTCCAGGCCGTGCTGGCGCCCAAGGTCCTCGGCGCCTGGAACCTGCACACGCTGACCCGGGACGCGCCGCTCGATCATTTCGTGCTGTTCTCCTCGGCCGCCGCCCTGCTCGGTTCGCCCGGCCAGGCCAACTATGCCGCCGGCAACGCCTTCATGGACGCGCTCGCGCACCGGCGCCGGGCGTCCGGCCTGCCGGCGCTCAGCATCAACTGGGGGCCGTGGACCGAGGTGGGCCTGGCGGCGCGGCCCGATCGCGCCGGGCGGCTGGGCCTGCACGGCCTGGATCCGATCCGGCCGGATCAGGGGTTTGAGGCGCTGGCGCAACTGCTGCGGCAATCATCGCCGCAAGTCGCCGCGCTGCCGCTGCACCCGGACCAGTGGCAGCGCGCCTACCCGGAGGCGGCCCGCTGGCCGCTGTTCGAGCGCCTGATGCAGGCCATGCCGGCGACCGCGGCCAAACCGGCCGGCGTGCGCGCCGAGGTGCTGGCGGCGCCGCCCGGGCAGCAGCGCCGCGCCCGGATCGCGGCCTATGTGCAGGAACAGCTGGCCCAGGTGTTGGGGCTGGCCGGCGCGCGGCCGGACGAAACCGCGCCGCTGGCCAGCCTCGGCCTGGACTCGCTCATGGCGGTGGAGTTGAAGAACCGCGTGGAAACGGCGTTAGGCGTCCCTCTGCCCATCGCCAGTCTCCTGCGCAGCCCGACCGTCGGCGAGGTGGTGGACGAGCTGGCCGGCCAACTGACGCCGAGTCCGCAAACGCCCGCCGGGGACGCAGCGGCCGCGCCGGCGACGATCACGCCGGCCGCCGAGGCGCCGCTCACGGCGGAGGGCTGGCGCGAATACCCGCTCTCCCACGGCCAGCGCGCCCTGTGGCTGCAACATCACATTGCGCCGGGCAGCGTCTACAACCCGGTTTACGCCGTTCGCATCCGGGCCGAGGTGGACGAGGCCGCCCTGCGCCGCGCGGCGCAGGCCCTGGTGGACCGGCATCCTGCGCTGCGCACCACCTTCGGCGCACGCGCCGGCGAGCCGCATCAGAAGGTCCACGAGCACGCCGAGGCCGCCTTCCGGCACGAGGCCGCCGCCGGCTGGAGCCAGGAAGACCTGGAAGCGCGCTTGCGGCGCGAGGCCGAGTATGTTTATGACCTGGAGCACGGGCCGCTGCTGCGCTGCCTGCTCTTCACGCTCGCCCCGCGCGAGCATGTCTTCATGCTCGCCGCCCACCATCTGGTCGTGGATCTGTGGTCGCTGGCGATCCTGATCAACCAGCTCGGCCGGCTCTACGCGGACCCGGCGGCGGCGGCTCTGCCCGCGCCCGGCCTGCGTTACACCGACTTCGTCCACTGGCAGGCCGGGCTGCTGGCCAGCGCGGAGGGGGAACGCCTCTGGGAATACTGGCGCAGCCGGCTGGCAGGGGCGGTGACACCGCTGGACCTCCCCGCCGACCGGCCACGCCCGCCGGTGCAGACCTTCCGCGGCGCCTGGCATGCCCTTCAACTCGGCCCGACGCTCACCCAGAAGCTTAAGCGGCTGGGGGAGCAACACGGCGCCACGCTTTACATGACGCTGCTGGCCGCGTTCCAGGTGCTGCTCCACCGTTATACCGGGCAGACCGACCTGATCGTCGGCACGCCCACCACCGGCCGCAGCCGGCCCGAGTTCGCCGACGTCGTCGGTTACTTCGTCAATTCGGTGGCCCTGCGCACGGACCTCTCGGGCCAGCCCGGCTTCACCGCGCTCCTGGCGCGCGTCCGCCAGACCGTGGCGGAGGCCCTGGCCCACCAGGATTACCCCCTGAACCTGCTGGTGGAAAAACTCCAGCCGCAGCGCGATGCCAGCCGTCCGCCGCTCTTCCAGACCATGTTCGTGTTCGAGCGCTCGCACCTGCTGGAAGAAGACGGCTTCTCGTCCCTGGCGCTTGGCACCGGCGGACAGAGCCTGCAGCTGGCCGGCCTGCCGCTCGAATCTCTCCCGATTGACAACCCGGCCACGCCTTTCGACCTGACCGTGGTCATGGCCGAGTCCGACCGCGGCCTGGGCGCTTCTTTCAACTACAACGCCGACCTGTTCGAGCCGGCGACCATCGCACGGATGGCCGGCCACTTTGCGGCCCTATTAGAGGGCATCGTGGCCGAGCCGGACCGGCCGATCTCGACTCTGCCCATGTTGACGGCCGCCGAGCGCCGCCAGCTCCTGGTTGATTGGAACGCCACCGACGCGCCGTTCGACCTGGACCGGCCCGCGCCTCACCTCATCGAAGCGCAGGCGGCGCGCGCGCCTGAAGCGGTGGCCGTCAGCCTGGGCGCCGAGACGCTCACCTACGCCGAACTGAACGGGCGCGCGAATCAGCTGGCCCATCACCTGCGCGCGCGCGGAGTCCGGCCGGATACCCTGGTCGGCGTGTGCGTCGAGCCGTCGCTGGAGATGGTCGTCGCCGTGCTGGGCGTGCTGAAGGCCGGCGGCGCTTACCTGCCGCTCGACCCGCGCTACCCGCCCGACCGGCTGGCGTTCATGCTTCAGGACTCGGACACACGCCTCATCCTGACTCAAGAACGGCTGAAATCCCAAATCCAGAGCCCCAAGGCCCAAGTCCTTTGCCTGGATACGGACTGGCCCCAAATCGCCCCATCCCCAACGGTCAATCTCCAGCCTCAAACCACGCCGGACTCTCTCGCCTACGTCATCTACACCTCCGGCAGCACCGGCCAGCCCAAGGGCGCGCTGCTCCATCATCGCGGCCTGACCAACCTGACGCACGTCCTGCTGGACAGGTTTGCGCTGACGCCGGCGAGCCGGGTGCTCCAGTTCGCGTCCTTAAGCTTCGACGCCTCGGTCTCCGAGATCGTGGCGACGCTGGCGACCGGCGCCCGGCTGGTGCTGGCCCCGCGCGAGACCCTGCGCGCGCCCGATGACCTGCTGGCCCTGCTGCGCCGCGAGGCCATCACGTGCGTCACCCTGCCGCCGTCGCTCCTGAGCGTGCTCAACCCGGAGGCCCTGCCCGCGCTGGAGACCGTGATCTCGGCCGGCGAGGCCTGCACCTGGGAGATCGCCGAGCGCTGGCGGGCCGGCCGGCGCTTCCTCAACGGCTACGGCCCCACCGAGACCACGGTCGCGGCGTCGTATTACCAGGTCGGCGAGCGGGCGCCGGGGACGCAGACGGTCCCCATCGGCCGCCCCAACCCCAACGTGCGGTTCTATGTGCTCGACGCGCAGCGTCAGCCTGTGCCGATCGGCGTCCCCGGCGAGCTGTATATCGGCGGCGTGCAGGTGGGGCGCGGCTATCTCAATCGGCCGGAACTGACGGCGGAGCGCTTCCTCCGAGTGGACACTGGTCAGTGGTCAGTGACCAGTCGGCCTGCCCGACTGCTCACCGATCCCTCCACCCTGACCACCCTCTACAAAACCGGCGACCTCGTCCGCTGGCTGCCCTCCGGCGATCTCGAGTTCCTGGGCCGCCTGGACGACCAGGTGAAGGTGCGCGGCTTCCGCATCGAGCTGGGCGAGATCGAGGCCGCCCTGCAGAAGCACCCGGCCGTCCGGCAGGCCGTGGTCGTCGCCCGAGGGGAGGGCGGCGACAAGCGCCTGGCGGCGTATGTGGTCGTCACCGACGACCGACGACCGACGACCGACGGCGGCGAGCCGACCGACGACCGCCAACCGCCGTCCGCCGTCATCCCGGAACTGCGCGACTTTCTCAGGGGACGCCTGCCGGACTACATGCTGCCGTCCACCCTGACCGTGCTGGACGCGCTGCCGCTTACGCCCAACGGCAAAGTAGACCGCCAGGCGCTGGCGCGCCTGCGGCCGGCGCGGGCCGAGAGCGGGTCCAACGTTGTGCAGCCGCAGAACGACCTGGAACGCCGCATCGCCGAAGTCTGGCAAAGCGTGCTGGGCGTGGAACGCGTCGGCGTGAACGACAACTTCTTCGACCTGGGCGGCCACTCGCTGCTCGTGGTGAAAGTGCAGGCCGAGTTGCAGCAACGCCTCGGCCGCGAATTGCCGATTGTGGACCTGTTCCAGTTCCCGACCGTGTCGGCGCTGGCCCAGCACCTGAGCCGGGCCGGGGATGGACCCGGCGCCGCGCAGGCGGGCCAGGCGCGGGCCGAGAAACAGAAGGCGGCGCTGGCCCAGCAACAGCAACGCCTGCGGGCCGCCGCCGCCGCGCGCCGGCCGGCCGGCCCGCCGACGAATGGCCGCGGGACCGGGTAGTGCGCCGTGATGTGTCGTTATCCGGGTTTATCAGTATCGCTCCTCTTCCTATGTCTGACGCCATTGAGCCTACCGGCTTTGAGATCGCCATCGTCGGCCTGGCGGGCCGGTTCCCGGACGCCGCCGACCTGGAGCAGTTCTGGCGCAACCTGCGCCAGGGCCGCGAGTCCATCACGGTCTTCAGCGACGAAGAGGCCCGCGCGGCCGGCGTAGACCCGGAGCGGTTGCGCGATCCCGGCTACGTCAAAGCCGGCGCGGTGCTGAGCGACGCCGACCGGTTCGACGCCGGCTTCTTCGGCTACTCGCCGCGCGAGGCGGCCGTGCTGGACCCGCAGCAGCGCGTCTTCCTGGAATGCGCCTGGGAGGCGCTCGAGGACGCCGGCTACAACCCGGAGACCTACCCCGGCGCCATCGGCGTCTTCGGCGGCGCCAGCCTGAACACCTACCTGCTCTTCAACCTGGCCCACAACCCGGATGTGCGCGCGGCCGTCGACGGGTATCAGCTCACTCTGGGCAACGACAAGGACTTCCTGACCACGCGCGTCTCGTACAAGCTCAACCTGCGCGGACCGAGCGTGAACGTGCAGACGGCGTGCTCCACGTCGCTGGTGGCCGTGCACCTGGCCTGCCAGAGCCTGATCGGCTACCAGTGTGACCTGGCCCTGGCCGGCGGCGTCTCCATCCGCTTCCCGCAGAAGCAGGGCTACCGCTACACCGAGGGCGGCATCCTTTCGCCGGACGGCCACTGCCGCGCCTTCGACGAGCGAGCGGCCGGCACCGTAAGCGGCGAAGGCGCCGGGATCGTGGTCCTCAAGCGCCTGGCCGACGCCCTGGCCGACGGCGACGCCATCCGGGCCGTGATCAAGGGCACGGCCATCAACAACGACGGCGCCAACAAGGTCGGCTACACGGCCCCGAGCGTGGACGGCCAGGCCGAGGTCATCGCCGGCGCGCTGAGCCTGGCCGGCGTGGACGCGGCCACCATCCAGCACATCGAAGCCCACGGCACCGGCACCGCCCTGGGCGACCCGATTGAGATCGCGGCCTTGCAGCAGGTCTTCGGCCCGAGCGTCCCCGGCCGGGACGTTATCTCGATCAGCTCGCTCAAGACCAACCTCGGGCACCTGGATGCGGCGGCCGGCGTGGCCGGCCTGATCAAAACGGTGCTCTCTCTCCAGCACCGCGAGCTGCCCGCCAACCTGCACTTTACGCGCCCCAACCCACGCCTGAATCTGGAAAAGACCCCGTTCTTCATTAACAGTGCCCTGCGGCCCTGGCCGGCCCCGGCCGACGGCGGGCCGCGCCGCGCCGGCGTCAGCTCCTTCGGAATCGGCGGCACCAACGTGCACGCCGTCCTCGAAGAAGCGCCCGAGCCGGGGCCGTCCGGCCCGTCGCGGCCCTGGCAGCTGCTCACCGTCTCGGCGCGCTCGCCGGAGGCCCTGGACGCCGCCACCGCGCGGCTCGCGGCGCGCCTCCAGGCGCAGCCCGATCTCAATCTGGCGGATGCGGCCTACACCCTGCACCTCGGGCGCAAAGCCTTCGCTGAGCGGCGCATCGTCATCGCCCGCGACCGGGCCGAGGCCGTCGCCGCGCTGGAGGCGCTGCCGGCGGCGCTCACGTATACCGCGCCGAGGCCGGCCGGGACCGCCCGCCTGGCTTTCCTGTTCACGGGTCAGGGCGCGCAGTATCCGGGCATGGCGCGCGGCCTGTATGAGGCCGAGCCGGTCTTCCGCGAGCACCTGGACCGCTGCGCGGCGCTGCTGCGCCCCCACCTGGACGCGCCGTTACTGGAAGTCGTTTTTGGCGAAGGACAACAGACGAAAGACGAGCGTGAAGACGCCTGGCCTCCGGCCTCCCGCCCGGGCCGCCTCGACCAAACGGCCTTCACCCAGCCCGCCCTCTTCGCCGTTGAATACGCCCTGGCGCAGTTGTGGATGCGCTGGGGCGTGAAACCGACGGCCATGCTCGGCCACAGTATCGGGGAGTATGTGGCGGCCTGCCTGGCCGGCGTATTCTCGCTGGAGGCGGCGCTGGCGCTGGTGGCCGCGCGCGGCCGCCTCATGCAAAGCCTGCCGCCCGGCGCCATGTTGAGCGTGCCGCTGCCGGAGAGCGAGGTGCGCCGCCACCTGAACGGCCACGTCTCCGTGGCGGCCGTCAACGCCCCGGCGCTGTGCGTGGTCTCCGGCCCGGCCGACGCCGTCGCCGCCGTGGACGCGGACCTGCGGCGCGCCGGCGTGGAGGCGCGGCGGCTGCGCACCTCGCACGCCTTCCACTCGGCCATGATGGACCCGATCCTGGACGCGTTCGCCGAACGCGTGGCCGCGGTGGAGCTTCGCGCGCCGCAGTTGCCCTTCATCTCCAACGTCACCGGGACCTGGATCACGGATGACCAGGCCACCGACCCGCAGTATTGGGCCCGCCACCTGCGCCAGGCGGTGCGCTTCGCGGACGGCGTCGCCGAGCTGCTCAAAGAACCGGACCGCGCCTTCCTGGAGGTCGGCCCCGGCCGCACCCTGGCGACGCTGGTGAAGAGCCAGCCCGGCGGCGCCGAACGCGCCCTTGTGACTTCGCTGCGCCATCCGAACGAGGCGCAGGCCGATCAGGCGCATCTGCTCCTGGCGCTGGGCCGGCTGTGGGCGGCCGGCGTCCAGCCGGATTGGGCCGCTTTCCATGCCGGCGAAACGCGCCGGCGCGTGCCGCTGCCCACCTACCCGTTCGAGCGCGAGCGTTACTGGGTGGAGCCGCCGACAGGGCTGGCGGCGCCTCGCCCGGCTGAGATCAGGAAGCGGCCGGCTGTGCGCGAGTGGGCGTATGTCCCGTCGTGGAGGCGCCAGGACCACCCGGAGCTGGCCGGGCGCGCGCTGAGCGCCGCGCTGGAGGCCAGGAAGCGCTGGCTGATCCTGGCCAACGTGGACGACCTGAGCGCGGCCCTGGTCCGCCAGCTCCACGCCGCCGGGCATGAGGTCGTCACGGCCTCGACCGGCTCGCGCTTCGACCAGCTGGCCGAGCGCCAGTACACGCTCGATCCGGGCCGCGCCGAGGATTTCGACTCGCTGCTCGACGAGCTGCGCCTGCTGGAGCGCCTGCCCGAACACGTGGTGCTCGACCTGCGCCGGGGCTTCGGCGACGACGCCGGCCTGCGCGGGTTCTACAGCCTGCTCTACCTGGCCCGCGCGCTCGGACGGCAGGTCGCCGCGCCGGTCCAGGTGTTGGTCCTCACGACCAACGCGCATCCGGTCACGGGCGACGAGCGGCTCGCCCCGGCCCGCGCCGCCGCTGTCGGCCTGAGCCGCGTCATCCCGCAGGAGTATCCCCACCTCACCTGCCGGTGCGTGGACGTCGGCGCGCCCGTTCAGGCGGCGCGTCTCCTGGCCGAGTTTTTCGCGCCGCCCGCCGAGTCCCTGGTCGCCTATCGCGGCGCGCATCGCTGGGTGCAGGCCTTCGAGCCGCTGGACCTGGCGCACCGGGATGGCCCGCCTCTTCGTCCGGGCGGCGTCTATCTCATCACCGGCGGCCTGGGCCGCATCGGCCTGACGCTGGCCGAGCACCTGGCGCGGACGGCGCGCGCGAAGCTGGCGCTGGTAGGCCGGGGCGCGCGCCTGGAGGCCGAACGTCTGGCGGCGCTGGAGGCGCTGGGAGCGGAGGTGCTCGTCATCGGCGCGGACGTCGCCGACGAGGCGCAACTGCGCGCCGCCGTGGCCCAGGCGGAAGGGCGCTTCGGCCCGCTGAACGGCGTCCTGCACGCCGCCGGCGCCGTCGGCCAGGCGGCGGTCCGGGCTCTGGCTGAGACCGGCCCGGCGGAGGCCGAAGCGCAGTTCCGGGCCAAAGTCCACGGCCTGACCACGCTGGCCTGCGTCCTGGACGGCAAGCCGCTGGATTTTGTGATGCTGTTCTCATCCCTCTCAGCCGTGCTGGGCGGCCTGGGGCTGGGCGCATACGCCGCCGCCAACGCTTTCATGGACGCCTTCGCGAGCGCGCAGTCGAGGCGCGCTCCGGAGACCGCGTTCCAGCGCTGGGTGAGCGTCAATTGGGATGGTTGGGATTTTGGTGAAACGACCTCGCGCCACGCGCGTTCCGTCGGCGAGTTGTCGATGACGCCCGCCGAGGGCGTGCAGGTCTTCGAGCAGGTGTTGGCCCTGGACGGACCCGCCCAGGTGGTGATCTCCACGGCCGACCTGGAGGCGCGGCGGGCGAAGTGGCAGCGCCCGGCGCCGGCCCCGGCCGAGGCGTCGCAGAAGAAGGCCGCGCTGGGCGGCCGGCACGCGCGCCCGCGGACCGGGACGGCCTTCGTCGCGCCGCGCGACGACGTTGAACGGGCCGTGGCCGAGATGTGGGGCGAGGTGCTCGGCCTGGAGCCGATCGGCGCCGACGACGATTTCTTCGAGCTGGGCGGCCACTCGCTGCTGGCCACGCAGCTGGCGGCGCGCGTGCGCGACGCCTTCCAGGTGGACCTGCCGCTGCGCCGGTTGTTCGAGGCCCCCACGGTCGCCGGCATCGCCGCGCTCCTCCGGTCTGCGCGGCCGGCGACTGCGCCGCCGTCCGCGATCACGCCGCTCCCCCGCGACGGCCGCGTTCCGCTCCCGCTCTCGTTCGGGCAGCAGCGCTTGTGGTTCCTGGACCAGCTTGAGCCGGGCAGCCCGCTCTACAACAACCCGGCCGCCGTGCGGCTGACCGGCCCGCTGGACGTGGACGCGCTGGAACGCGCGCTGGGCGAGATCATCCGCCGGCACGAAATCCTGCGGACGACGTACCAGGCCGAGGACGGCCAGCCGCGCCCGGTCATCGCGGCCAGCCTGGAGACGCGTCGGGTCATGTCGCGGCAGGATCTATCGTCCCTCCCCGCCGGCGAGCGCGAGGCCGAGGTCCGCCGCCTGGCCATCGCCGAGGCGCAACAGCCGTTCGACCTGGCGCGCGGGCCGCTCCTGCGCGTGGCGCTGCTCAAACTGGCCGAGGCCGAGCACGTCGTCCTGCTGACCATGCACCACATCGTCTCGGATGGCTGGTCGCTGGGCGTCTTCACGCGCGAGCTGGCGGCGCTGTACGACGCGTTCGCGCGCGGCGCGCCCAGCTCGCTGCCGCCCCTGCCGATCCAGTACGCGGACTTCGCCGCCTGGCAGCGTGGACAGTTGCAGGGCGAGGCCCTGGACGCGCACCTGGCCTACTGGAAAGCGCAACTGGGCGCCGGCTCGCCGGCCCTGGCGCTGCCCACCGACCGGCCGCGCCCGCCCGTGCAGAGCTTCCGCGGCGCCACGCGCTGGGTCCGGCTGGCCCCGGACCTCTCCCGCGCGCTCTACGACCTCGGCCGCCGCCACGACGCGACGCTGTTCATGACCCTGGCCGCCGGCCTGATCGCCCTGCTGCACCGCTACACGGGCCAGGACGACCTCAGCCTGAGCACGCCCATCGCCGGACGCCCCCATCCCGAGACCGAAAGCCTGATCGGGTTCTTCGTCAATACGCTCATCCTGCGCGTCGACGCCTCCGGCGACCCGACTTTCACGGAGTTGCTCCGGCGCGTGCGCGAGGTCGCCCTGGGCGCTTACGCTCACCAGGACCTGCCCTTCGAGATGCTGGTGGAGGCGCTCAAGCTCGAGCGCGACCTGAGCCGCACGCCGCTGGCGCAGGTGATGTTCGTCCTGCAAAACGCCCCGGCCGCGCCGCTCGAGACGCCCGGCCTGCGCCTGGCCCAAATGGAGACCGACACCGGCACGGCCAAATTCGACCTGACCTTGATGCTGGAGGAGACGCCCGACGGCCTGCGCGGCTGGTGGAACTACAACACCGACCTGTTCGACGCCGCCACCATCGAACGGCTCGTGGCGCACTTCGAGAACCTGCTGGCCGGCGCCGCCGCCGACCCGGCCGCGCGCCTGTCCGCGCTGCCCGTGCTCACCGAGGCCGAACGCGCCCGGTTGACGGCCTGGAACGGCACGGCCACCGGCGAGCCCGCGCCTGAGCCCGTCCATCATCTCATCGCGGCCCAGGCGGCGCGGACGCCGGACGCCGTCGCGCTGGTCGCGGGCGGGGCGTCCCTCACCTACCGCGAACTCGACGAACGCGCCGACGAACTGGCGCAGCGCCTGAGCGCGTGCGGCGTCGGCGCTCCCGGACGGGCCGAGACCATCGTCGGCGTGTGCCTGGACCGCTCGCCCGAAGCCGTCATCGCCCTGCTCGGCATCTTCAAGGCCGGCGGCGCTTACCTGCCGCTCGACCCGGCCTACCCGGCCGACCGCCTGGCCTTCATGCTGGCCGACTCGGGGGCGTCAATCGTGATTACCACGTCGGCGCTCGCCCCCCTGCTCCCCGGCGCCTCGGCTCGGGTCCTCTGCCTGGACACGGACGGGGCGTCCCTCACGCCCTCCGCCGTCAGCCGCCAGCCCTCAACCGCCAGCCCTCCGCCCCCGGCCCCGGACTCCCTGGCCTATGTCATCTACACCAGCGGCTCCACCGGCCAGCCCAAGGGCGTGATGATCGAGCATGGCGCGCTGGCCGCACATTGCCGCGACATCGCCCGCCACTATGCGCTCACGCCGGCCGACCGCGTCCTGCAATTTGCGGCGCTCAACTTCGACCCGTCGCTCGAACAGGTGCTGCCCACCTTGATGGCGGGCGCGACCGTCGTGCTGCGCGATGAGGCCCTGTGGCCGCCGCAGGACTTCTACCGTCGGGTGGTCGAACTAGGCCTGACCGTCGTCAACCTCCCGCCGGCCTACTGGCATCAGGTGGCCGCCCTCACCCCCCGGCCGCCTCTCCCCCCGGCTTCGGGCGGGGAGGCGGGGTTGAAGCTCCGCCTGGTCATCGTCGGCGGCGACGCCATGCCGGCTGAGAGCCTGGCCCTGTGGCGGCGCACGCCCCTGGCCGGCGCGCGGCTGCTCAACGCGTACGGCCCGACCGAGGCCACCATCACGGCCACGACGTTTGAGGTCGCGCCGGATTTCGTCCCGGCCTTCGCCACGCTGCCCATCGGCCGCCCGCTGCCCAACCGCCAGGCCTTCATCCTCGACCCGCACGGCCGCCCGGCGCCCATCGGCGTGCCCGGCGAGCTGTACCTGGCCGGCAACCTGGCGCGCGGCTACCTGAACCGGCCGGAGCTGACGGCGGAGCGCTTCATTCAAGTAAGCAGTGGACAGGGGACAGGGGACAATCGGTCCGCCCTCGTGACCACTGTCCACTCGCCCCTCACCACTCTCTACAAAACCGGCGACCTGGCCCGCTGGCTGCCCTCCGGCGACATCGAGTTCCTGGGCCGCGTGGACCAGCAGGTGAAGGTGCGCGGCTTCCGCGTCGAGCTGGGCGAGATCGAGGCCGCGCTCGGCCAGCACCCGGCGGTGCGCGAGGCCGTGGTCATAGCGCACGACGACGCCGGCGGCGACAAGACCCTGGTGGCCTATGTGGTCGCCCGCGCCTCCGCCCGCTGGCTCCCCGACGAACTGCGCGACTTCCTCAAAGCGCGCTTGCCCGCCTACATGGTGCCTGCGGCCTTCATCCCGCTGGACGCGCTGCCGCTCACGCCCAGCGGCAAGGTGGACCGGCGCGCCCTGCCCGCCGCCGACCTGACCCGGCGCACGGCGCGGGCGGCGTACGTGGCGCCGCGCGATCCGGCCGAGGCCCAACTGGCGCAGTTATGGGCCGAGGTGCTGCGCGTGGAGCGCGTGGGCGTGCACGACGACTTCTTCGACCTGGGCGGCCACTCGCTGCTGGCCACGCAGCTGGCGGCGCGCGTGCGCGACGCCTTCCAGGTGGACCTGCCGCTGCGCCGCCTGTTCGAGGCGACCACCGTCGCCGAACTGGCGGTGCTCATCGCCCAGGAGCAGGCCGCGCGGCTGCCTGACGGCGACCTGGACGATCTATTAGCCGAACTGGACGGCCTGTCCGACGAAGACGCACAGCGCCTGCTCGCCGGCGGCGCACAGGGACCCGCCCATGACTGATCCCGCTGACCGCATCGCTCAACTCTCGCCCGAGAAACGCGCCCTGCTCATGCAGCGCCTCAAGCAGAAGGGCGACGGCGCGCGGACGCCCGGCCTCCCGCGCCGCCCGAACCCCGGCGAGTATCCGCTGTCCTTCGCCCAGCAGCGCCTGTGGTTCCTGGATCAGCTTGAGCCGGGCAGCCCGTTCTACAACATCGCCGCCGCCCTGCGCCTCACCGGGCCGCTCGACGTCGGCGCGCTCCGGCGCGCCCTGGGCGACGTCGTCCGCCGGCACGAGGTGCTGCGCGCCTATTTCGTCACCGAAAAGGGCTATCCCGTGCAGCAGATCGCGCCGGAGCTGGCGTTGGCGGTCCCGCTCATCGACCTGCGCGACCGGCCCGAGGCCGAGCGCGAGGCCGAGGCCCGGCGTCTGACAGACGAGGAGGCGCGCCGGCCGTTCGACCTGGCCCGCGGGCCGCTGCTCCGCGCCAGCCTGGTGCGGCTGGACCAGGCCGTCCACCTGCTCCTGCTCACTCTGCACCACATCGTCTCGGATGGCTGGTCCGTCCAGGTGCTGGTGCAGGAACTGGCCGCCCTGTACGCCGCTCACACGCGCGGCGTAACGGCGGCTTTGCCCGAACTGCCCGTTCAATATGCCGACTTCGCCCACTGGCAGCGCGAGCAGTTGGCCGGCGCTTTGCGCGAGCAGCAGCTGGCTTACTGGAAGGCGCAGCTCGCCGACCTGCCGCCCGTCCTGGAACTGCCCACCGACCGGCCCCGGCCCACCGTGCAGACCTACCGCGGCGCGCGGCGCAGCGTCTCGATCCCGGCCGCCGTCGCCGACCGGCTGCGGGCGCTCAGCCGGCAGGAATCGGCCACGCTCTTCATGACCCTGCTGGCCGCCTACGCCGTGCTCCTGGCGCGCTACACCGGCCAGGACGACCTCGCCATCGGCATCCCGGTCGCCAACCGCGCGCCGCGCGAGGTCCAGGGCCTGATCGGGTTCTTCGTCAACACGCTGGTCATGCGCGCCCGCCTGACCGCCGTCGAAGGCGGCGCGCTGTCCTTCCGCGCCCTGCTGCGCCAGGTGCGCGAGACCGTGCTGGCCGGCCAGGCCCACCAGGACCTGCCCTTCGAGCTGCTGCTCGACGCCCTCGACGTGCAACGCGATATGAGCCGCTCGCCGCTGTTCCAGACGATGTTCGCGCTCCAGGACTCGCCGCTCGCCGGGCTGAGCCTCGGCGACCTGAAGCTGGACCTGCTGGAGCCGGACACCGGCACCGCCAAATTCGACCTGACGCTGTTTATCGACGAGCGCCCGGGCGGCCTGCGCGGCGCAGACATGCTGCGCGCCACGTTCGAGTACAACACCGACCTGTTCGATGCCGCCACGCTCGAGCGGATGTCCGGCCATTTCCTCAACCTGCTCGCCGGCCTGGCCGCCGACCCGGACGGCGACGTGTTCACCGCGCCGCTGCTCGCGGAGGCGGAGCGCCGCCAGCTTCTGGTGGACTGGAACCAGACCGCCTTCGACTACCCGCGCGACGCCTGCCTGCCGGAACTGTTCGCGGCCCAGGCCGCGCGGCGTCCGGACGCCGTGGCCGTCCGCTACGGCGAGGCGCAGTTGACTTACGGCGAGCTGGACCGCCGCGCCAACCAGCTGGCCCACTGGCTGCAGGCGCAGGGTGTGGGGCCCGATCAGCTCGTCGGCCTGTTCATGGAGCGCTCGGTGGACATGGTGGTGGCCATGCTCGGCATCGTCAAAGCCGGGGCCGCCTACCTGCCGCTGGACATCGACTATCCGCGCGAGCGCCTGGCCTTCATGCTGGCCGACGGCCAGGCGCCGGTGCTGCTCACCCAGGCCCGCCTTAAGGACGAACTGCCGGCCAGCCACGCTAGCGTGCTCTGCCTGGACACGGACTGGCCCACGCTCGCCGGCTGGCCCGAAACGGCGCCGCGCCACGCTGCCACGCCCGAGAGCCTGGCCTACGTCATCTACACCTCCGGCTCCACCGGCGTCCCCAAGGGCGTGGCCGTGCCCCAGCGCGCCATCGTGCGCCTGGTCTTCAACACCAACTACATCTCGCTCGGCCCGGACGACCGCATCGCCCAGGCGTCCAACGCCTCGTTCGACGCCGCCACGTTCGAGGTCTGGGGCGCGCTGCTGCACGGCGGCCAGCTGATCGGCGTGTCGAAAGACGTGGCGCTATCCCCGCGCGACTTTGCCGCCTTCATCCGCGACCAGGGCCTGACGGCGCTGTTCGTCACCACCGCCCTCTTCAACCACCTGGCCGCTAGCGCGCCCGGCCTCTTCCAGCCGCTGCGCACGCTGATGTTCGGCGGCGAGGCGGCCGACCCGCGCTGGGTCCGCCAGGTGCTGACCACCGGCGCGCCGGAGCGCCTGCTCAACGTCTACGGCCCCACCGAGACCACCACCTTCGCCACCTGGTACGACACGCGGCGATTAAGGCCCGAGGCCGTCAACGTGCCCATCGGCCTGCCCATCGGCAACACCACCTGCCATGTGCTGGACCGCAACCTTCAGCTCGTGCCCGTGGGCGTGCCCGGCGAGCTGTACATCGGCGGCGACGGCCTGGCGCGCGGTTATCTCAATCGGCCGGAGCTGACGGCGGAGAAGTTTGTGCCCTCCCCCTTCCTCCCCCCGGCCGCTGGCGGCGAGCCGCGGGGGGAGGGCCGCCTCTACAAAACCGGCGACCGCGTCCGCCGTCTGCCCGGCGGCGACCTCGAGTACCTCGGCCGCTTCGATCACCAGGTGAAAATCCGGGGCTTCCGCATCGAGCTGGGCGAGATCGAGGCCGTGCTCGGCCGGCACCCGGCCGTGCGCGAGCTGCTGGTGATGGTGCGCGAAGACGCGGCGGCGGGCGGCGAGAAGCGCGTGGTGGCGTACCTCGTCCCCCACGCCGGCCAGGCCCCGACCCTGGCCGAACTGCGCGCCTATCTCCGGGAACGCCTGCCGGAGTACATGGTGCCGGCCGCCTTCGTGCTGCTGGACGCCTTCCCGCTCAACCCCAACGGCAAGGTGGACCGCCAGGCGCTGCCCGCGCCGGAACAATCCGGGGCCGCCAGCGGCCGGCCGTTCCTCGCGCCGCGCACCCCGGTGGAAGAGTTCCTGGCCGGCCTGTGGCGGGAGGTCCTGCGCCTGGAGCGTGTGAGTGTGTACGACAACTTCTTCGAGGTCGGCGGCGACAGCATCAAGGCCGCCGTCCTGACCAACCGCGTGCAGGAGGCCCTGCAGGTCTCGGCCCATGTCCGCGCGGTCTTCATGGCGCCCACCATTGCCGAGCTGGCCACCTATCTCAGCGAGTATTACCCTGGGGCCGTCCAGCGCGTGTTCGGGGCCGCCGTGGCGCCCGCCGAGGCCGCCCCGCTCCAGCCCGGCCTGGGTGAGCCGGTCAGGCGCCTGGACATCGCCGACGTGCTGCGCCTGCGCCAGGCCATTGCGCCGCTGCCGCCGCGGCCGGCGCCGCCCGCCCGCCGCAACCCGCCGGCCGTGTTCCTGCTCTCGCCGCCGCGCTCCGGCTCCACGCTCCTGCGCGTGATGCTGGACGGCCATCCGCGCCTGTTCGCGCCGCCGGAGATGGACCTGCTCTCCTTCAACACCCTGGCCGAGCGCCGCGCGACCTTCACCGGCGAGAGCGCCTTCTGGCTGCAGGGCCCGGTGCGCGCCCTCATGGCCGCGCGCGGCCTGGAGGCCGAGGCCGCCGAGCGCCTGATGGAGGCCTTCGAGCGCCAGGGCCTGAGCGTCCAGGAGTTCTACGCGCGCCTGCAGAGCTGGATCGGCGACCGACTGCTGGTGGACAAGACGCCCACCTACCCGCTCGACCCCGCCATCCTGCGCCGCGCCGAAGAGGATTTCGACGGCGCGCTGTACATCCACCTCGTCCGGCACCCGTATTCGTCCATCTACTCGTTTATCGAGGCCAAGCTGGACCAGGTCTTCTTCCGCCACCCCCACACGTTCTCGCGCCGCGAGCTGGCCGAGCTGGTGTGGATCATCAGCCATCAGAACATCCTGGACTTCCTGAGCGGCGTGCCCGCCGAACGCCAGATCCGTGTGCACTTCGAAGAACTGGTCACCGACCCGGAGGCCGTCACCCGCCGGCTGTGCGCTTTCCTGAAGATCGAGTTTGACCCGGCCCTGGTGCGCCCGTACGAGGGCGAGCGCATGACCGACGGCGTGCGCCCCGGCGCGCCGATGGTCGGCGATTTCAAGTTCTACCTGCGCAAAGACATCGACGCCAACGCCGCCGACCGCTGGAAGAAGTTCCACACCGTGGACTTCCTCAGCGACGTCGGTCGCGCCCTGGCCGCCAGCCTGGGATACCGCCTTGACGACGCGGCGCCGGCGACGGACGGCGCCCGGCCCGCCTTCGGCGAATTGCGCCCCCTGCCGCGCGACGGTTCGGTCCCGCTCCCGCTGTCTTTCGCCCAGCAGCGCCTGTGGTTCCTGGATCGGCTGGAGCCGGCCAGCCCGTACTACAACGTGCCCGCCGCCGTGCGGTTCACGGGCGCGCTGGACGTCGCCACGCTCGAGCGCGCCCTGAACGAGATCATCCGCCGGCATGAGACGCTGCGCGCCACCTTCGAGACCGTGGACGGCCAGCCGGTGGTCCGGATCGCCCCGGAACGCGCCCTGCGCCTGGCCGTAACCGATCTCGCGTCTCTGCCGCACGCGGAGCGCGAGGCCGAAGCCCAGCGCCTGGCGCGCCTGGAGGCCCTGCAACCGTTCGACCTGGCGCAGGGGCCGCTGGTGCGCGGCGCGTTGTTCCGCCTGGCCGCCGACGAGCACCTGTTCCTGCTCGTCCTGCACCACGTCGTCTGCGACGGCTGGTCCGTGGGCGTGCTGACGCGCGAGGTCGCCGCGCTGTACACGGCCCTGAGCCAGGGCCTGTCGGCGAGTCTGCCGCCGCTGCCGGTGCAATACGCCGATTACGCTTACTGGCAGCGCCAGTGGCTGCAGGGCGAGGCCCTCCAGCAGCAGCTGGCGTATTGGAAGCGGCAACTGGCGGACGCGCCGGCCCAGCTCGACCTGCCCACCGACCGGCCGCGCCCGGCGCTGCAGAGTTACCGCGGCGCGCGCTACACCTTCGCGCTCAGCCAGCCCCTCACCCAGCAGGTGGCGGCCTTCAGCCGCGCGGCCGGGGTGACGACCTTCGCGACGTTGCTGGCGGCCTTCCAGGCGCTGCTGCACCGCTACACCGGCCAGGACGACCTGTGCACCGGCACCCCGGTCGCCAACCGCACGCGGGCGGAGGTCGAAGGCCTGATCGGCTTCTTCGTCAACACGCTCGTCATCCGCACCCGCTTCTCCGCCGATCCCAGCTTCCGCGCCCTCGTCCACCAGGTGGCCGAGACCGCGCTCCAGGCTTTCGCCCACCAGGACGTGCCGTTCGAGATGGTGGTGGACGCGGTGCGCCCGGCGCGCGACCTGAGCCGCACGCCGCTCTTCCAGGTGATGTTCGCCCTGCAGAACACGCCGGCCGAGCCGGTGCGGCTGCCCGGCATGACCATCACGCCCACCCACGTGGACGGCGGCACGTCCAAGTTCGACCTGACCGTCTTCCTGCAGGAACGCGAGGGCGAGCTGCGCGGGCTGGTGGAATACAACACCGACCTGTTCGACGCCGCCACCCTTGCCCGGATGATGGCGCACTTTCGCATTCTGCTGGAGGCCGCCGTCGCCGACCCGGACCGATCGGTGAGCGCGCTGCCACTGCTCACCGACGCCGAGCGCCGGCAACTGCTCGTGGACTGGAACCAGACGGCGCGGCCCGTTGATCTGAGCCGCACCGTCCACGAGCGCATCGCCGAGCAGGCTGCGCGCACGCCGGACCGGACCGCCGTCGTCTACGAGGACGCCGCGCTCACCTACGCCGAACTGGACGCGCGCGCCGGCCGGTTAGCGCGGGTCTTGCAGGCGCAGGGCGTCGGCGCGGACTCCATCGTCGGCCTGTGCCTGGAGCGCTCGGTGGACCTGATCGTGGGCCTGCTCGCCATCTGGAAGGCCGGCGGCGCCTACCTGCCCCTCGACCCGGCCTACCCGCCCGACCGCCTGGCCTTCATGCTCCAGGACTCCGGCGCCTCAATCGTGCTCACCACGTCGGCGCTCGCCCCCCTGCTCCCCAGCGCCTCGGCCCAGGTCATCCGCCTGGACATGGACTGGGACGCAATACCCCAATCGCCGGTTACCAGCCTCCCGCCTCCAGCCACTCCCGATTCTCTGGCTTACGTTATCTACACCAGCGGCAGTACCGGCAAACCTAAAGGCGTCCTCATCGAGCACCGCTCGGCCGTCAACCTGGGCGAGGCGCTGCAACGCGTGGTCTACGCGCCGCTGGGTGAGGGGCTGCGCCTGAGCCTGAACGCGCCCCTCTCGTTCGACGCCTCGGTCCAGCACATCTTGCTCTTGATGTTCGGCCACACGCTGTGCCTCGTGCCGCAGGAATTGCGCCTGGAGGGCGACGGCCTGCTGGCCTGGATCCGCCGCCTGCGGCTGGACGGCCTGGATTGCGTGCCGTCGCAGCTCAAGCTCCTGCTGGCCGCCGGCATGCTGGACGGCTCCGGCTGGGCGCCGCGCGCCGTGCTGCCCGGCGGCGAGGCCATCGACGAGGCCCTGTGGAAGGCTCTGGCCCAGGCGCCGGCCACCGAGTTCTACAACGTCTACGGCCCCACCGAGTGCACGTGCGACTCCACCATCGGACACGTCCGCGCGCGACCCGATCGCCCCGTCATCGGCCGACCGGTGGACAACGTCCAGCTCTACGTCCTCGACCGGCGCGGCCAGCCTGTGCCGGTCGGCGTCCCCGGCGAGCTGTATATCGGCGGCGTGCAGGTGGGGCGCGGCTATCTCAATCGGCCGGAACTGACGGCGGAGCGCTTCCTCCGAGTGGACA